>Ga0105240_10009612_pt1 | contig 13678 bp, 12 predicted proteins | sample KBSC54metaG_FD_80426 | JGI IMG/M metagenome (GOLD analysis project Ga0105240, IMG submission 80426) | Corn rhizosphere microbial communities from Kellogg Biological Station, Michigan, USA - KBS C5-4 metaG | ecosystem: Host-associated > Plants > Roots > Rhizosphere > Soil | place: Michigan, USA... | reverse complement strand
CATGGCAACCAAAGCCGCCGCAAAAGTCGAAACCGTTTCCACCCGCAATCTCGCCAGCCAGCTTGCCGAGAAGCATGAGCTCTCGCAGAAGAGCGCCAATGCGATGCTGGAAGACACGATCGGTCTGATCACCAAGCATCTGAAGAAGGGCGCCCGCATTCGTTTGAACGGCCTGGGCATCCTGGTCGTGCGCAAGCGCGGTCCGCGCATGGGTCGCAATCCCGCCACCGGCGAAGCGATCAAGATCAAGGCCTCCAAGAAGGTCGCGTTCCGCGCCTCCAAGGAACTGAAGGAAGCCATCTAAGCGCTTCTTCAAGGAAGAAAGAAAAGGCCGGGTGCCTCGTGCATCTGGCCTTTTTCTTTGGTGTTTCTCGCCTTTGGCACAGGCGAAACAATTTTATGTTCGCACGGCCCCCGGCGCGGATGCGCCCGATTGTTTAATGGGCGCCTCCGGCGCCGCTCGGAAAACCGGTTCGCGACTAGCGTCGCTCCCGCCGGCACGCTGCCGCTACCGGCTCCTCGCCGATGCTCTCTATTTATTTGGTCGCACGGCCGGACGGAAAATCGGTTCGCGGCTAGCGCCGCTCCCACTTTTCCTGGCCGATGCTCTCTATTTATTTGGTCGCACGGCCGGACGGAAAACCGGTTCGCGGCTAGCGCCGCTCCCACTTTTCCTGGCCGATGCTCCCTATTGTCACCTTGCCGGATGACGCTCCAAAGGCTAGGTAGCGCCCCGGTTTTTCAATTCCTCACGCAAAGGATCTTCCCATGGCGCGCAAGAAAATCGCCCTGATCGGCGGCGGACAAATCGGCGGCACGCTCGCCCATCTCGTCGCTCTCAAGGAACTGGGCGATGTGGTGATGTTCGACATCGCCGAGGGCCTGCCGCAGGGCAAGACTTTGGATTTGTCGCAGGCGGGCCCGATCGACGGCTTCAATGCGAAGCTCAAGGGCACCAACGACTATGCCGACATCAAAGGCGCCGATGTGGTGATCGTCACCGCCGGCGTGCCGCGCAAGCCCGGCATGAGCCGCGACGATCTCATCGGCATCAATCTCAAAGTGATGGCGGCGGTGGGCGAAGGCATCAAGGCCAACGCACCGAACGCCTTTGTGATCTGCATCACCAATCCCTTGGACGCCATGGTATGGGCGCTGCGCCAATTCTCCGGCCTGCCGCATCACATGATCGTGGGCATGGCGGGCGTGCTGGACAGTGCGCGTTTCCGCTATTTCCTGGCCGACGAGTTGAATGTTTCGGTGGAAGATGTTTCCGCCTTCGTGCTGGGTGGCCATGGTGACACCATGGTGCCCATGCCGCGCTTTTCCACTGTCGCCGGTATCGCGCTGCCGGAACTGGTCAAGATGGGCTGGATCAAGCAGGAGCGCCTCGACCAAATCGTGCAGCGCACCCGTGATGGCGGCGCCGAGATTGTCGGCCTGCTCAAGACCGGCTCTGCTTATTACGCGCCCGCCACCGCCGGCATCGCCATGGCGGAAAGCTATCTCAAGGATCAGAAGCGCATCCTGCCCTGCGCCACCTATGTCGACGGCGCCTATGGCATCAAGGATCTCTATGTCGGCCTTCCCGTCGTGATCGGCGAGAAGGGCGTGGAACGCGTGGTGGAACTGGAATTGACCGCCGAAGAAAAGGCCGGCCTGCACAAATCGGCTGAGGCCGTCAAAGGCCTGATCGATGCTTGCAAGAAACTGGAACCTAAGTTGAGCTGAAAAAGCGAAGTTCCAGCTTCTAATTTAACCTTGCGTGTCTATATCAGCGCCACCGGGGAGGGATGTTACCCCGGTGGCGTTTGCCTTTGCGGCACGTCAACCGATGTGCGGACACAAAATGACGGTAACAGAAGCCCAAGGGCTCCTAGATATAGGTCGGGCCGCGAAAGCGAGCCGGGTTGGTTTGGCGGCTGCGCTGTTTGCCGGACTGCTGGCAAGTGTGCCGGTTAAGGCGCAGCCCATGGCCGCACCGAATCCGTCGACCGCAACCCTCACCATCCATGTCCTGAATGTCGCCGAAGGTGGAACGGTGCGGCTCGGCCTCTATGACCGGGCCAGCTATTCCGACGAGAAATCGGAACCGGCGGTCGCCGCTGATGTGAAAGCGGTGGCGGGTGAGACTGTGATCGTACTCCACGATGTGCCCGCCGGCGTCTATGCCATCGAGACCTATCAGGATGTCAATGACGACGACAAAATGGATATGACCTGGCTGGGTCTGCCGCTGGAGCCTTATGGCTTTTCCCGCGACGCGCATCCCTTCCTGAGCAAGCCGCCCTTTTCCAAAGTGAAATTCACGCTGACCGCGGGCGAACAGAATCAGACTCTGCATCTGCAGAACGGCGTGTCGGTGCTGGCTTCTAAGTAATTTTTCCACCCCTCCGGCCTTCGCAGCTTACTTTTGCACGCGGGCGCACGCCCGCGCGCAATAAGCGCTGCTACGGCCACCTCCCCTTCCGGGCGCTTCGCGCCGAAGGGGAGGCCGGGCCATCGCCCAGTTTCAAGATTGTTTTCGAGGTGGGTTTCGGGCAAATGCGGGCGGCCGTGAGTGACATTCCGCCCGCCCTTTATCGCCGCCGCGATTTGACCCTGTTCGTGGGCTCCCGTTTTCTGTCCACCTGCGCCATGCAGATCCAGTCGGTGGCGATCGGCTGGCAGATCTACGACATGGTACGCACCCCGTTGGCGCTGGGCTTGGTCGGCCTGTGTCAGTTCGTGCCCATGTTTCTTTTGACCTTGCCGGCAGGGGATGTTTCCGACCGCTTCAACCAGCGCCAAGTCTATGCTCTCGCCGGTGCGGTCCAGGCTTTCTGCGCGGCGCTGTTCCTGCTGCTGACTTTTATCGCGCCGCATCACGTCTTGCCTTTTTATCTGGTGTTGATCCTGTTCGGTGCGGCGCGCGGATTCTCAGGTCCGGCGAGCCAATCGCTGTTGCCGTTTCTGGTGGCGCAAGAGCGCCTGCCGCACGCGATCTCGATTGGCTCTTCCTTCTTCACCGCGGCCGTCATCGCGGGGCCGGCGCTGGGCGGCTTTCTCTATGCGCTAGGCCCGGCCGCGGTTTACGGACTCTGCATCGCCGGATTTGCTGTCTCGGCGGTCATCATTTCGCGCCTGGGCGGGCGACGCTTTGTGCCGGATGCGCCGTCGGCGGACGGCATGGAACGCGTTGCCGAAGGCGTGCGCTTTGTCCGCAACCGGCCGGTGGTGCTGGGTGCGATTTCGCTGGATCTGTTTGCCGTCCTGCTGGGCGGGGCCACGGCGCTGCTCCCGGTCTATGCCCGCGATATTCTGCATGTCGGCCCCATCGGTCTGGGCTTTCTGCGCAGCGCCCCGGCGGCCGGCGCTTTCTCGGTGGCGTTTTATCTCACCCACCACCAGATCAAAGGGCAGGTGGGCTTCAAGATGTTCGCGTCCGTCGCCATCTTCGGGCTTGCCACCATCCTGTTCGGTCTTTCCACATCGTTCCTGCTGTCGCTTCTGGCGCTGTTCGTGCTGGGCGCCAGCGACATGGTGAGCGTCAATATCCGCTCATCGCTTATTCAGCTGGCGACACCGGATGCGATGCGCGGTCGCGTCTCCGCCGTGAACATGCTGTTCATCGGCGCTTCCAACGAGCTGGGCGAATTCGAATCCGGTTTGACGGCCGCCTTGTTCGGCACCGTGCCCGCTGTGGTGCTGGGCGGCATCGGCACGCTTGCCGTGGTGGCAATATGGGCGAAGCTGTTCCCGCCGCTGCGGACGGTAAACAAATTCAGCGACGTCGCAGTCTCGTCTTAGAACTAGAAGTTATAGGAAAGCTGGAAGTGCCCACCGTCGGGATAGAATTCGGCGCCATAGCGCAGTCCCGGCGCGCGATAGCGGGTGGTGAAAATCTTGGAGAAGCCGAAGGCCAAGCCGGCGCTGGCGGCCACGTCGTACCAATGATGTTTCTTGGCTTCAGTACGGCTATAGCCGGTGTAGATCGCGGCCGCATAGGCCGGCACGCCATACTCCCAGCCATAACGGTCCCACAGATATTGCGCCGGCGCGAAGGCGAGCGCGGAGGTATCCGAAGGAAAGGAGTGGAAGTCGCTTTTGTCCGGCCGCTGTTCGCGCACGATATTCTTGAGCGCATAGGCCGTGCCCACAGTCGCCAGCGTATCCACCGTCAGCTGTGCCAGGCCGGTGCGGTCGTCCTTGTAAAGGCTGATACCGCCCGCGACCAAGGGCAGGGCGATGGCGACCGCGGTGCCGCTGCTTTCCACGCCATCGGCAAAGGCGGGTGCGCCGGTGAGCAGCAGCAACAAGGCGATCAGGACAGCCCGCATCTGCGAATCCTTGAAATATTTCAAAGGCTTTCTAGCCTGCCGGGACCGGTTGGCAAAGCGTCTGGCCTCCTATTGGGAATTTGTAGGGTTCCCAAACCGGTCCGACACTGGCGCTAGGCAACTCCCTCTAGAACCGCGATAAACAATACAAAAAGCGGGGGGAGGATTCTGGATGGCTTTTCTGACGGGCTGGACACCGCGTGAGCGGCACGCGGTGGTGGCAGCCTATCTGGGCTGGGCGCTGGATGCCTTTGATTTCTTCGTCCTGGTCTTTGTCCTCAAAGACGTGGCTGCAACCTTTCAGGTTCCTGTTTCGGGTGTGGCCTGGGCCTTAACGCTGACCTTGGCATTCCGGCCGCTGGGCGCCTTCATCTTCGGCCGCCTGGCTGACCGCTATGGCCGCCGGCCCGTGCTGATGGCCAATGTCGCCTTCTATTCGCTGTTCGGATTTCTCACTGCTTTCGCGCCCAGCCTGATGGCCTTCTATGTCATCCGCTCTTTGTTCGGCGTGGCGATGGGCGGGGTCTGGGGCATCGGCGCCTCGCTCGCCTTCGAGACTGTGAAGAGCAACAAGCGTGGTTTCGTTTCGGGCTTGCTGCAATCCGGTTATGCCACCGGCTATCTGGGCGCCTCGGTGATATTCGGTCTGCTGTATGAAGTGATCGGCTGGCGCGGCCTGTTCATGCTGGGCTTGCTGCCGGCCGCTTTCCTTATTTTCTATATCTGGCGAGCGGTGGGGGAATCGCCCGCGCACGATGTCGATAGAGGCGCGCGGGTGCGCTTGCCCGCGCTGTCGATGCAAGTCGCTGGAATCCTGATTGGCGGCTTTCTTACCTATCTGCTTGCCACCCAAATCCTATTTCCGGCGCTGGGCTGGTATGGCGTGGCACTGATCCTGCCGGCCGCTGCTCTCATGGCCTATGCCGCTTCACCTTATGTGCGCAAACATTGGCGGCTCTTGCTGTTCGCGGTGGTGATGATGACCGCGTTCAATTTCTTCAGCCATGGCACGCAGGACATCTATCCCACCTTCCTGCAGAAGCAGCATGGCTTTGGCACCGCCACGGTCTCGATCATCGCGATCCTCTACAACATCGCGGCCATCATCGGCGGTATCGGCTTTGGCAGTTTGAGCCAGCGCATCGGCCGCCGCCGCGCTTCCATCATCGCTGCTTTGCTGGGTGTGCCGGTGGCGTTTCTTTGGGCCTTTTCCGACACGGCGGTGCTTCTCGCAGTGGGTGCGATGCTGATGCAGATCTCGGTGCAAGGCGCTTGGGGTGTGGTGCCGGCGCATCTGAACGAGCTATCGCCATCGGACTCGCGCGGCACCTTTCCCGGCACGGTCTATCAATTGGGCAATCTGATCGCGTCGGTGAACGCAGTGCTGCAGACCGGTGTGGCGGAACGGACAGGCGGCAATTACGCCATTGCGCTGGCGGCAGTGGCGATTTGTGCCGCGCTGATGATCGCGCTGTGCATGAAGTTCGGGCCGGAAGCGAAAGATGTGGAGATGGCCTAGGAGCATCGGCCAGGAAAAGTGGGAGCCCGCACAGCGGGCGAGCGCTTTTTCGTCCGGCCGTGCGACAAAAAAAGGACATCGGCCAGGAAAAGTGGGAGCCCGCAAATAACGAGGTCCTAAGTTCAGGCTTTCACGAATACGTCGACTCTATCAGCCGGCCCCGTATCGTCGACGCCGCCCATGGCGCGGACGTCGATGCGATCTGCGGACACGCCATTGTCGATCAGGACCTGGCGGATCGCCAAGGCGCGCTTGAGCGACAGCCGCCTTGCGTCGGAACCTTTGTCGCCGCGATTGCCGCCATAAGCCTGCAGCTGCACCCGCGATGCAGCGCTGGTCATGGCCGCATTCAGATCGCCCGCGAGAAATTTGATGGCGCCCAGCGCCGACTCGGCAGGATCAGCGGCCTGGGGCGCGAACAAGATGACGCTGCGCTTGGAAAGGCCGGGCGTGGGCGCTTCCTTGGGCTGAGCAGACTGCGCGCTGGCGGGCGGTGGATTGGCGCGGGCCATGCGCGTCGCTGACGGTGGAGGAGCGGCTTGTGCCGGTCCTACGGGCGGTCCTTGCAGATTGCCCAGAAGCCCGGCGGCGCCCTGGTCGAACCCGAAGCCGGGGTTATAGGCGGGCTGCTGCGATGGCGCGGCGGACGCCACGGCTTTGGGCGGCGCTTTGGCGGCGGGCTTTTTGGGTTCCGCCTTGGGCTTTGGTTCGGGTTTGGGCGGCGGCTCGGGTGCGGCCAAAGGTGCGGCAAGCGGGGCAGCAAGGGGCTCGGCACGCGCGACCGTCTTTGCCGGCGCTTTGCGGGCAACCGTTGGGTGTTTGGTGGGCATGTGGAGCTGGATGGCACCCATGTCCCGCCTCGTCTCGCCGGGCTGCAGGGCGGGCTGGATCACGCGCATATATTGGCCGCCAGGATAGAGCAGCACGCCGTTGCTCCCGCCCATGATGGGGTTGACGGTGACTTCGGTGCCGCGATCCACGCTCTGGCCAAAGGCCAAGCCGGTGCTCGCGAGCCAGGCACACGCCAACAGTGCGGCACTTCTCAGTCGCATCGAACTGGCCCAGACTTCGACAAATATTTACCCTAGCCGTAGCCTAGCCTCAATCTAACGCTTTGCAAGGATTGGGGATTCTTTTTGAACCCATTCTTGGGCCCCCATCTGTCTTCCTCGGGTCAAGCCCTCGGAAGACATCTTCCCCCCGCCAGCGGCTTTGCCGCGCGGGGGAAGAAAGTCCGAGTGTTCCTAAGGAGTTCCATTCATGAAATCGCGTGCCGCTGTCGCTTATGGACCGGGCCAGCCCCTGGTGATCGAAGAGGTTGATCTGGAGGGTCCCAAGGCCGGCGAGGTACTGGTCGAGATCAAGGCCACCGGCGTCTGCCATACCGACGAATTCACCCGCTCCGGCGCCGACCCGGAAGGACTGTTCCCAGCCATCCTGGGGCATGAAGGGGCGGGCATCGTGCGCGAGGTGGGCCAGGGTGTGAGCAGCGTCAAACCGGGCGATCACGTCATTCCGCTTTACACACCTGAGTGCCGCCAGTGCAAAAGCTGCACCTCGCACAAGACCAATCTTTGCACTGCGATCCGCGCCACCCAGGGCAAGGGCCTGATGCCCGACGGCACCAGCCGCTTCTCCATCAAGGGCAAGACGATCCATCACTATATGGGCTGCTCCACCTTCTCGAACTTCACCGTGCTGCCCGAAATTGCCTTGGCGAAGATCCGAAGCGACGCGCCGTTCGACAAGGCTTGTTACATCGGCTGCGGCGTCACCACCGGGGTGGGCGCAGTGATCAAGACCGCCAAGGTCGAGCCCGGCGCCAATGTGGTGGTGTTCGGCCTGGGCGGAATCGGCCTCAATGTGGTGCAGGGCGCACGCATGGCGGGCGCGGGCATGATCGTGGGTGTCGATCTCAATTCCAAACGCGAATCCTTGGCACGGCAATTCGGCCTCACCCATTTCGTCAATCCGAAAGACGTGAAAGGCGATCTGGTGGCGCATCTGGTGGAGCTGACCGGTGGCGGCGCGGATTATTCCTTCGAATGCGTGGGCAGCGTCGATCTGATGCGCCAGGCTTTGGAATGCACACATCGCGGCTGGGGCGTCAGCGTCATCATCGGCGTGGCGGGTTCGGGGCAGGAGATCAAGACACGGCCCTTCCAGCTGGTCACCGGCCGGGTGTGGAAAGGCACCGCCTTTGGCGGCGTGCGGGGACGCACCGAAGTGCCCGGCATTGTGGACTGGTACATGGACCACAAGATCGCGATCGATCCTTTGATCACGCACAAGCTGCCTTTGGAACGGATCAACGAAGCGTTCGATCTGATGCATTCGGGCGAAAGCATCCGGACGGTGATCGAATTTTGAATGATGCCTCATGCTGAGCTTGTCGAAGCATGAGCCGCTCCTCACCCTTCGACAAGCTCAGGGTGAGGAGGGTTTCATTCCAATATTATCGCCATGGCCGGCCCCTGTCGCGCACAGCGCGACCGGGGATGAGTGCCGGCCATCCATCGATCTCAACCGATGGTTACTGCTGGATGGCCCGGTCAAGCCCGGCCATGGTGAAAATCTGAAAAACTTAGGCCGCGGCCCGAACGTTCTTCAGCAGTTTGAGCAGCTGCGGATGCAGATGCTCGTTGGCGGACAGCATCTGGCCGTTCGCCATCATCTGGTCGCCGCCATTCATGTCGGTGACGACGCCGCCGGCTTCCTTGACCAGCAAGATGCCCGCCGCCATGTCCCAAGGCTGCAGGCCATGCTCCCAGAAGCCGTCGAAACGCCCCGCTGCGACATAAGCCAGATCGAGCGAGGCTGCGCCCATCCGGCGGATGCCAGAGGTGACGTCCATCACCGCGCCCATTTCGGCCAGCGCCCGGGCATGGCCTTCCTTGCCCATGAACGGCAGGCCGGTGGCGATGACGCTGGAGCCCAGATCCTTGCGAGCCGCCACCCGCAGGCGCTTGTTGTTGAAAAAGGCGCCATGACCTTTTTCGGCGGTGAAAAGATCGTCGGTGACGGGATTATAGACCAGCGCCGATACCAGCTGGCCTTCCCGCTCCAATCCGATGGAGATAGCGAATTGGGGAATGCCATGCATGAAATTGGTGGTGCCGTCGATGGGATCGATGATGAAGCGATGGGTCTTGTCCCTGCCCTCGGTCACGCCGCCTTCCTCGCCCAGAAAGCCATAACCGGGGCGCGCCTTGGTCAGCTCTTCGACCAGAATGCCTTCGGTGCGCTTGTCGGCGCTGGTGACGAAGTCGGCCGGGCCTTTCATGGAGATCTGGAGATTTTCCAGCTCGCCGAAATCGCGGATCAGCGGCCGACCGGCTTTGCGGGCGGCGGCTATCATCACATTCAGGGCGGGCGAAAGATAAGCCATATCAGGTCTTTCTAGATCGCACGGCCGGACGCAAAACCGCTTCGCACTTTTGCTGGCCGATGCTCGTTAGGATTCCGCCCGGCGGACGTAGGAGCCGTCCTCGGTGTTGACCACGATCTTCTCGCCTGCGCCGATGAAAGGCGGCACTTGGATTTTCAGACCATTCTCCAGTACGGCGCTCTTGAAGGATGGCGCGGCGGTGCCGCCTTTGAGCACCGGATCGGCTTCCGCCACCGTCACGGTCACTTGGTTGGGAAGTTGGATGGAAAGCGGGCGGCCTTCATGCAGCCGCAGCATCACTTTCATGCCATCGGACAGGAATTGCGCCTGATCGCCCACAAAATCGGCGGCGAGTTCGATCTGCTCATAGCTCTCCATGTCCATGAAGGTGAGCATGTCGCCGCCCGCGAACAGGAACTGAAAATCCTTTTTGTCGAGATGAATTTCCTCCACCATTTCCGACGAGCGGAAACGCTCGTTCAGCTTGGTGCCGGTTTCGATATTCTTGAGCTCGACCTGGTTGTAGGCGCCGCCCTTGCCCGGCTTGACCGCCTGGGTTTTGACCGCGATCCAAAGCGATCCCTGATGCTCGATCATCGCGCCCGGGCGGATTTCGTTACCGGCAATTTTCGACATGGCAGACAAGCCTTTTAAGGATCGCTTCGCGGACGAAGCGGGACGCGGGATTGAGGTCAGCAGGTTCAAAGAGCGCGCGGGTTCTAGCAGGCGAGGCGTGCAACCTCAACTCAGCCCAAACCCCAATTAGAACAGATTGTTGAAGGCTTTGACGGCTGCTTCCGGGCCGTCCGGATGTTCCCAAACGCCGGCCGCCACGGCCAGGAAATCGGCGCCGGCTTCGATCAGGGCGGGCGCGTTCTCGATGGTGATGCCGCCGATGGCGACACAGGGCACGACCGTGGTTTCACTCCAGGCGCGAAGTAATTCGATCTCGGCCCGGGTTTTGGGCTCTTTTGTCTTGGTGGGGAAGAATGCGCCGAAGGCGACATAATCGGCACCGGCTTCGGCGGCTTCCATCGCCAGATGGCGGCTGTCGTGGCAGGTGACGCCGACAATGCGGTCTGGCCCCATCAGGCGGCGCGCCTCGGCATAAGGCGCGTCTTCCTGGCCGACATGAACGCCGTCGCAGCCCAGTTCGGCGGCGAGATCAGGGCGGTCGTTGAGGATGAACGCCACACCCGCTGCTTGCACGATGGGTCGCAACAGATCCGTGGCGCGGCGGATGGCGTCGTCATCGACATGTTTGAGGCGCAACTGAAAGCTGGCGACATCGCCGCCCTCCAAGGCTTCGCGTAGGGGAATGACGAAATTCGCCGGCGACAGATGCGGCGGAGATACGAGATACAGGCGACAGCTACTCATACACACTCGCCATTCGACGGGACCGTAGCATCAGCGTGCGAACGGGTGAGGCGCAACCTGCCATCCTCATGCTGAGCCTGTCGAAGCATGGAATCTCAAGCAGCTTTTTTCTCGTCCGCCTTGGTCCATTTGCCCAAAGCCGCCAATGAATTCATGAGAGCGCGATGGGCGAAGGCCGCCTGGCCTTTGGCGAGATTGTCCGCCTTGCCGCTCCACGCTGCCTGGGGCGCGGCCTGCAGGGCGCGGCCATAGGAGAAGGTAACATTCCAGGGCAGGCCGCCGATGCGATTGATGGCGTCCAGGTGCGCGGTCGCTTCTTCATCCGACTGGCCACCCGACAAAAACGCGATGCCCGGCACCGCCGACGGCACGCAATCCTTCAGCACCTTGACGGTGGCCTTGGCCACGTCCTCGACGGAATTCTGTTTCGGGCACTTCTTGCCCGGTACGATCATGTTGGGCTTCAAGACCATGCCTTCCAGCGGCACGCCGGCATAGAAAAGCTGCTGGAACACTTCTTTCAGCACCCAGGTGGTGACGCGCTCGCAAGTCTGAATGTCGTGGTCGCCGTCCATCAGCACTTCCGGCTCCACGATGGGAACGATGCCGTTCTCCTGCGCCAGCGCGGCATAGCGGGCCAAGGCATGGGCGTTGGCGTTGATGCAATTGTAGCTGGGCATCTTGGGACCGATATTGATCACCGCCCGCCATTTGGCGAAGCGCGCGCCCAGCTTGTGATATTCCTGAAAGCGCTCGCGCAGGCCATCCAGACCTTCGGTCACCACTTCGCCGGGATTGCCGGCCAAGGACTTGGCGCCGGCATCGACCTTGATGCCGGGCACCGAACCGGCGGCCTCGATCAATTTCACCAGCGGCGTGCCATCCTTGGCCTTCTGGCGGATAGTCTCGTCGAACAGGATGACACCGGAGATGTGATCCTTCATCGCCGCGGCGGTGCGGAACATCATCTCGCGATAGTCGCGGCGATTCTCTTCGGTGTTTTGCACCCCGATCTTGTCGAAGCGCTTCTGAATGGTGCCGGTGGATTCGTCCGCCGCCAGGATGCCCTTGCCGGGGGCCACCATCTTTTTCGCGATTGCGTTCAGTTCGCCGAGATTCATGGTCATCCTCTTGCTTTGGCCGTTTTCAATGCTTCCACGCCGGGCAGTTCCTTGCCTTCCAGCCATTCCAGGAAGGCGCCGCCCGCGGTCGAGACATAGGAGAAATCGTCTTCGACGCCGGCATGGGCCAGCGCCGCGACCGTATCGCCGCCGCCCGCCACCGACAAAAGATTTCCGGCCCGGGTGGCCTCTGCCACCGCCTTGGCCGCCGCCACGGTTCCCGCGTCGAAGGGTTCCGTCTCGAAGGTGCCTAAGGGGCCATTCCACACCAGGGTCTTGGTGGTCACCAACCGGTTCTTGAAGGATTGGATGCTGGCCGGGCCGACATCCAGCACCATTTCGTCGGCCGCGATGTCGCCCGTCTTCACCGTGCGATGGGGGGCACCCGCTTTGAATTCCTTGGCCACCACCACATCGCTGGGCAAGAGAAGCGCGGCGCCGCTTTCCGTCGCCATGTGCACGACCTTGCGCGCGGTTTCCAGATGATCGGGTTCGTAAAGCGATTTGCCGATGGCGACGCCTTCGGCGGCCAGGAAAGTGTTGGCCATGGCGCCGCCGATCACCAGCACTTCCACGCGTGCGACCAGATTCTGCAACAACTCGATCTTGGTGGAGACTTTGGCGCCGCCCACCACCGCCATCAGGGGGCGTTCCGGATCGCCCAGCGCCTTCTGCAGGTGCGTGAGTTCCTGTTCCATGGAGCGGCCCGCCGCCGACGGCAGCAGATAAGCCAGACCCGCTGTGGTGGCATGCGCGCGATGCGCCGCCGAAAAGGCGTCGTTGACGAAGACATCGCCCAACGCCGCGATCTGTTTGGTGAAGTCGGGATCGTTCTTTTCTTCGCCGGCGTGGAAGCGAGTGTTCTCCAGAAGGAGCACGTCACCGTTTTTCATCGCCTTGACGGCGGTTTCAGCCTTCTCGCCCACGCAATCCTCGGCGAAGGCGACATCGCGGCCGATGGTTTTGGCGAGTGGCGCCACGATCGGCTTCAGTGACATGGACGGCACGACCTTGCCTTTGGGCCGGTCGAAATGAGAGAGGATGATGACCTTGGCGCCTTTTTCCGCCAGTTCGCGGATGGTGGGCGCCTGACGCTCGATGCGGGTGGCGTCGGTGACGACGCCATCTTTCAACGGCACATTGAGGTCGGCGCGCACCAACACGCGCTTTCCTTTCACCGCAATATCATCGAGCGTGTTGTAGTCCGCCATCGTTTCTTCTTTTGGGTCCGCCGCTCGAGACCGGTTAGAGAAGCTTACCCATCGCAACCGCGGTGTCGCCCATGCGGTTGGAGAAGCCCCATTCATTGTCATACCAGGTCATGATGGAGACAAAGTTTCCATCCATCACCTTGGTCTGGTCCAGCGCAAAGCTGGACGAAGCCGGGTTGTGGTTGAAGTCCACCGACACCAGCTTGTCGTGCACAACATCCAGGATGCCCTTCAATGGCCCGCTGCCGGCAGCCGCGATAATGGCCTTATTGACTTCATCCACCGTGGTGGCGCGCTTGGCCAGGAATTTCAGATCCACCAGCGAGACATTGGGGGTGGGCACACGCACGGAGACACCGTCCAGCTTGCCTTTCAATTCCGGCAGCACCAGGCCCACGGCTTTGGCGGCGCCCGTCGAAGTTGGGATCATCGATAGCGCGGCGGCGCGGGCGCGGTAGAGGTCCTTGTGCATCTGGTCCAGCGAGGGCTGGTCGTTGGTGTAGGAATGGATCGTCGTCATCACGCCTTTTTCGATGCCGACGGCATCGTTCAGCACCTTGGCCACCGGCACCAGGCAGTTGGTGGTGCAGGAGGCATTGGAGACGATGACGTGATCCTTGGTCAGGACATGGTGATTGACGCCATAGACCACAGTGAGGTCGGCGCCGTCGGCGGGCGCGGACACCAGCACGCGCTTGGCGCCGGCTTCCAGATGCAGCGCCGCCTTGTCGCGGGCGGTG
>Ga0105240_10009611_pt1 | contig 13679 bp, 14 predicted proteins | sample KBSC54metaG_FD_80426 | JGI IMG/M metagenome (GOLD analysis project Ga0105240, IMG submission 80426) | Corn rhizosphere microbial communities from Kellogg Biological Station, Michigan, USA - KBS C5-4 metaG | ecosystem: Host-associated > Plants > Roots > Rhizosphere > Soil | place: Michigan, USA... | reverse complement strand
CCCAGCGGCCACGCCACCAGACGCCACATCGCATGGCGCAAAGTCTTGCCGGACAAAGCGCGCAAGCCCCAGAAAGCGGGCGGCGCCAGAAAGGCCACCGCCGCGAACCCGAATGTCTGCAGCAGCAGATCGCCCGCAACTGCACCGAGCGGGCCCAGAAGATTGGAAACCGCCCGGCCATTGGCATTGTTGAGACTGGCATCGTCGGCGTGATGTGAAATCAGGGCCAACAGCGCGGCGCAGGCCACCGCGAACAGCAGCAATCCCGCGCCCCGCAATACGGCCATGCGGGCAAGCCGGGCCAAAGCCGCCCGCGCGTCCGCCAAGGCGTCGCTCATGGCGCCGCCCCTGGCGCGGGGATGGTAGACACCGCCGTGACTCATTTATTGCCCCTTCCGGCCTTCGCACCTAATCGGTGCTACGGCCACCTTCCCCGCCAGCCCTGCGGGCGCGGGGAAGGAAGTCTCGACCAAGACGCACTGCCCTGGGGCTTCGTATGGTTACCCCAAGAAATTCTTCACCCTTTCGAGTGCAGTAATAATGGTTGATAAATCGCTAACGAGCGCAATCCGGATATAGGAAAATCCAGGGTTTGACTGGGTTTTTCCCGGTTCAATTTCCCGCCCCATAAAAGCCCCGGGCAGCACCCGGACCCCTTCTTCTCGCCAAAGACTTAAGGTGGTTTCCACCCCATTGCCGGTGGGCAGCCAGAGGAAAAAGCCCCCGGCAGGCCGGGTTATCCGGTTCCCCAGGATCCGCTCGGCCGCTGCCATTTTTTCGGCATAGGCAGCCCGGTTGGCCGCGACATGGATTTCATCCCGCCAGGCCGCCGCCGAAGCGGCCAGGATGGGTCCTGGGACCTGCGGTCCGGCCACGGTGCGGAAACCCCGGAAGCGGGCGATCAGCCCGGCATCGCCTGCCACCATGCCCGAGCGCAATCCCGGCATGCCTGAGCGCTTGGACAGGGAATGAAAAGTGAGCAGGCGGCTGAAACCGCCTGTCTGCTGGTAACGCGCGGACAAGGCGCAGAGGGGCGGGCGGTCGAAATAGATGTCGGCATAACATTCGTCGGCCAGCACGATGAAGTCATGTCGATCCGCCAGCGCGAACAATTTGCGCCAATAGTCTTCGCTGGCGGCGGCGCCTTCGGGATTTGAGGGCGAGCAGATATAGACCGCCGCCAATCGCTCCAATGTCGCTTCGGGAAGCGCGGCATAATCCGGCAGAAAGCCGCTGGCCTGGGTGGCCGCGACATAAAGCGGTTCGGTGTTGGCGCCCAGCGCGGCCGCGGCATAGGCCTGATAAAAAGGATTGGGCATGCCCACGACAGGTTTGCCGCCTTTTTTTTCGCGCGGCAAAAGCGGGAACAGCACGCTGAACAGGCCTTCGCGCGTTCCGTTCAGTGGCAACACATGTTCCGACGGCTTGATCGCGCCGTTCAGTGCAAAGCGCCGATTGAGCCAGCCCGCGGCGGCGTCCCGCCATTCTTCCGTGCCGGTGATGGCCGGGTAATTTCCGAAGCTGGCGGCGGCTTTCGTCAAAGCATCGGTGACGAACCCTGGCACCGTGCCGCTGGGATCGCCGATGGACAGATTGATGGGCGTTTTGCCGGGTTTGATATCGCCCAGTAATTCCGTCAGCCGGGCGAAAGGCCCCAGCGGCAGTTCAGACATCAGCGTATCGGTCACGGGCGTCCGGTGCGAAGCAGCACATCAACTTCTAAGCAGGACGCCTGCCGCCGCCAAGCCTGTGCGATCTTTGTTTATCCGCTTGCCTGTCATGCAAATAAGCCATTGTTCCATATGATATAATCTCGCATCTTTCCTTTGTCCCCCATTTGCGGCTTAAGCGATGGCCATGAAGCAGACCGATGTGATCATCAGTGGCGGCGGCATGATCGGCCTAACCTTGGCGCTAGCGCTGGGCCAGGGCGGGCTCAAGGTGGTGGTGGTGGATGCGCTGCCGCCGGCTGAGACCGTGACCCCTGCCTTCGATGGCCGCGTCTCTGCGCTGGCCTATGCAGCGGTCCGCATGATGCGCGCACTGAATGTATGGCCACATCTGGAAGCACACGCCCAGCCCATTCGCGAAATCCTGGTGAGCGATGGTGCGATCGGACGCGCCGCTTCACCTTTCTCTCTGCATTTCGATGCGCAGGAAGTGGGCGCCGACAGTCTGGGTCATATCGCGGAGAACCGGCACATCCGTGGCGCGCTCCATGCCGCGATGGCGGCCGAGAAAAATATTACTTTGATCGCGCCTGCATCGGTCGCGTCGCTGACGATCGAACCGGGACATGCCGTGGCCACGCTTTCCGACGGTACGAAATTCAAAGCCGCGCTTGCGGTGGCCGCCGACGGCCGCGAATCCCGTTTGCGCGATCAGATGGGCATCGGCGTGATCGGCTGGTCCTATCCGCAGACCGGCATCGTCGCCACCGTGCACCATGCGAAGCCGCATCAAGGCGTGGCGTATGAGCATTTCCTGCCGTCCGGCCCCTTCGCCATTCTGCCGATGACGGGCGACCGTTCATCCCTGGTATGGACGGAAGCCAAGGACAAAGCGCCCGCCATGCTGGCGCTGGACGATGATGCCTTCAATGCCGAAGTCGCGGCCCGGTTCGGCGCGCATCTGGGCGAAACCGAAGTCGTGGGCGGGCGCTGGAGCTATCCCCTGAAATTCCATCTCGCCCGCGATTTCGTGCGGCCGCGCTTTGCGCTGGCGGGCGATTGTGCCCATGGCATCCATCCCATCGCCGGACAGGGTCTCAATCTCGGTTTAAAAGATGCGGCGGCTCTGGCCGAAACCCTGCTGGATGCGGCGCGTCTGGGCCGCGATATCGGTACGGCGGATGTTCTGAAACGCTATGAGCGCTGGCGGCGGTTCGATTCTTTCACCTTGGCGGCGTCCACCGACGCGATGAACCGGCTGTTCTCCAATGACATCGCCGCGATCCGGCAACTGCGCGATCTGGGGCTGGGTATTGTCGACGCCATCGGGCCCGCGCGGCGTTTCTTCATGCGCCATGCCGGCGGCGATATCGGAAAACTGCCGAAGCTCATGAAAGGCGAAGTGGCCTAAACCTGCCCAGGCCCGCCTCCTCCGCGTGCGCGAAGCGCACTGGCGGGGGAGGTGCCGGTTCGTAGCGGCAGCGTACGGACGGCCCTCGGGCCAGCGAAGGCGGAGGGGGTCAATTACGACTACGCCAGCGCTTCGCCGCGCGCTCCCGCGCCGATAAGGGCGCGCGGGTTTCGCGTCCCGCCAAGGCTTGCGGCAGTTCCGCATAAAAGCGCCGCGCGATGGTGCCGATGCGATTGGCGCGCGCTTCTTCGGCGTCATCGCGGGTGGCAAAAGCCTGCGCCTCGAAAAGATATTGGACAGCGTTGCCGACCTTGATCTCGGTGACAGGCTCGACCTGTTCTTCGGCGGTTTCGAGCGCATGGCGGATATGGGCGGATGGATCGGATTTTTCCTGCTCCTGCCGGGCGATGCGCGCCACATTCTCGGCATCGAAACGCCGCAGCACCGGCAGGCCGAAGCGGAATGCCAGAATGCAGGCCAGGACGAAACCGCAAGCCCAGTAAACATTCTCAAGCATGGGAGGTTTCCCTCATTTCCCGTCAGCTCTGCGGCTGGAGAATTCCGTGTCCGCGCTTGAGATAGTCGTCGCTCTGCATTTCGGCAAGCCGGGATGCCGTGCGGCGGAAGGCTTCGGCGCCGTCACCGGCGGGATAAAGTTGATCGGGCGGCGCTTCGGCGGAGCAGATCAGCTTCACGCCCTGGTCGTAAAGCGTGTCGATCAAAAGCACGAAACGCCGGGCCGCGTCGCGGTGCTTGGGATCCAGCAGGGGAATGCGATCCACCAGTACGGTATGGAAGTGGCGTGCGATCTCCAGATAGTCCGCCGCCGCCAACGGTTTCTCGCAAAGATCGGAAAAGGAAAAGCGCGCCACGCCGCGCGCCGCTTCCGGTACCAGCAAGGTACGGCCAAAGACCGTCAAGCGCATGGGCTTGCCGCGATCGCTGTCGGCCAGACGATGCCAGGCCGCGTCCATCGCCGCGCCGGTCTCGCGCGACAGCGGCGTCAGATAGACCGGATGCCCGGAAAGCCGGTGCAGGCGGTAGTCGACGGGGCCACTCAATTTCAAAACATCCAGGCGCGTTTCGATCAATGCGATGAAGGGCAGAAACAATTGCCGGTTCAGCCCGCCTTCGTAAAGATTCTCTGGCGCGACATTGCTGGTCGCCACGATCACCGTGCCGGCTTCCAGAAACTGCTCGAACAGCCGGCCCAGAATCATGGCGTCGGCGACATCCGTGACCTGGAATTCGTCGAAGCACAAAAGCCGTGCATCGGCCGCCAGCACGCGCGCGACGGCCGGGATGGGATCGCTGGTGTCTGGTTTGGCGCGTTCCGCATGCAGCCGGGCATGGACGTCAGCCATGAAGGCGTTGTAATGCACGCGGCGGTTGGGCTCCATAGGGGCGTCCTCGAAGAACAAATCCATCAACATGGATTTGCCCCGCCCGACATCACCCCAGATGTAAAGTCCGCGGGGCGGCTTCCTGCGTCCGAGAAATGAAAAGCGCCCGGGGCGATATTTGGCGAGATGACGGGCCAAAGCACCCAGCTTCTCCGCCGCCGCTTGCTGCGCCGGATCCGGCTTGAGCGCGCCGTCAGCCAGCGCTTTGCGGTAGCGCGCCATCAACAAGTGTAAGACCCATCCACTGACTTTCTTCCCCCGTTGGGCGAAGCCCATGACGGGGGAAGATGTGCGCTAGCGGGCTTGCCCGCGTGGCGCACAGATGGGGGGAGCAAAAACCTCACGCGCCTTCCACCACCAGTATCTCACCCATGCTGGCCTTGCGGCGGAATTCCGCTGCCGCCTGATATTCGGGCGAGCGATAACAGGCCATGGCCACGTCATAGCTTTCGAATTCGATCACCACGTTGCGGCCGCGCCCCGGTCCTTCGACGGCTTCGTTGCGTCCGCCGCGCACCAGGAATTTCGCACCATACTTTTGATAGGCGGGGGTAGCCGCCGCGACATAGGACTTATAGGTCTCCGCATCCGCGACATCGATGCGCGCGATCCAGTAGCCCTTCGCCATCACGCGGCCCGCAGCAATTTGCGGTTGATCAGGCACTCGGCGATCTGCACCGCGTTGAGCGCCGCACCCTTGCGCAGATTGTCCGAGACGATCCAGAGCGACAGGCCGTTTTCAACCGTGGGATCCTTGCGGATACGGCTGACATAGGTGGCGTCCTCGCCGGCACATTCGATGGGCGTGGCGTAACCGCCATCCTCGCGCTTGTCGACCACCAGCACGCCTGGCGCTTCGCGAAGCAGGGCGCGGGCTTTTTCGGCGGTGATGGGCTTTTCGAATTCCAGGGTGACGGATTCGCTGTGGCCGACAAAGACGGGCACGCGCACGCAGGTCGCGGTGACTTGAATATTCGGATCCAGAATCTTCTGCGTCTCCACCATCATCTTCCACTCTTCCTTGGTGTAGCCGGAGTCCAGGAAGACATCGATATGGGGGATGACATTGAAGGCGATCTGCTTGGGAAATTTTTCGACCTCGACAGGATCAGCCACGAACACCGCGCGGGTCTGGCGGAACAATTCATCCATCGCTTCCTTGCCCGCGCCGGAAACCGACTGATAGGTCGAAATCACGGCCCGCTTGATGACGGCATGATCGTGCAGCGGCTTCAGCGCTACGACCAGCTGGGCGGTCGAACAATTGGGATTGGCGACGATGCCTTTCTTGATGTCGTTCAAGGCGTCGGCGTTCACTTCCGGCACCACCAGCGGCACCTGGCGGTCCATGCGGAACGCGCTGGAATTGTCGATCACGATGCAGCCCTGGGCGGCGATCTTGGGCGACCATTCCTTGGAAATCGCGCCGCCCGCCGACATCAGGCAGATGTCGGTGCCTTTGAAATCGTAATAATCCAGCGCCTTCACTTTCAGAACATGGTCGCCGAAGGAAACTTCGGTTCCGATCGAACGGGTTGACGCCAGGGCCACGACTTCGCTGATCGGGAACTGGCGTTCAACCAGCACGGACAGCATCTCGCGTCCCACATTGCCGGTGGCGCCTACGACTGCGACTTTGTAGGCCATGCCCAATCTCCCGTGGAACTTCGGTAGGGGCGGAGCAATACTAAAAAGGGGGTGGGCGGGCCAGTTCTTTATTCCGCGCGATTACTCGCCGGGATGCCATTTCAGCCGCAGCATGGCGCCATCGCCGCCCAAGCCGCCGCTGATGCTGGGCATATAGCTGGACGAGGACTGGGTCGAAAACACATCCATCCGTCCATTCTGAACCCCAAGAGACCGGGCCGCTTCGTCTGCAAAGGTCATGGCGTAAGGCGAAGGCCTGAGATCGGCGGTAACCGGTTTGGGCGCGCCCGGATAGCGCAGGATGCCGGACACATGATTTTGCGTGGGGATTGTTGGAGCGGCAAAGGCCGGGGTTCCAAGGACCGCCCCAAACAGGCACATCAATACGAGAAGCCTGGTTTTCATGACGCCGGAACCCGGCAGGATTACAAGTTGAAAACGCGGTCCGGCCCCTGTCGTTGCATGGGCTTTTTGCGGTCCGGTAAGGATCTTCTGGAAAGATCGGTACACAGACCATAGGATGCAGCCCGGCCTGGGCGGGCGCACAACGCGAGAAAGCACCGATGAAAAAAACTTTCCGGGCAGGCGCCTGCGCCACCCTTTTGTGTTTTACGTCCGCAACCATTGCCGAAGCCAAGGGCGCGGCCTGCGCCACGGAAGCGGAGATTTCGGCGATTCAGGTTTCCGCGGTGCACCAGGAACTCACCGACGCGGCGCTGGCCTGCGGTCCGCAGGAAACCGCGCTGTACAATCGCTTTCAGGCCGCCTTCAACAAGGAATTGCGGCGTTCCGATGCGCAGATGCTGGCCATGTTCAAGCGCCTGAACGGTGCGGCCAAAGGCAACAATGCCTATGATTCCTACAAGACTCGCGCCATCGCCCATGCCGAGCAGCGCCGCACGATTCCGGGCGCGGCGGAGAATTTCTGCAAGACCGCGCAGATCGTATTCGCCGCTGCGCTGGCGCCCGACAAGCCGGTGCTGGAGGACTTCGTGGCGGGAGTTCCCGTTTATGAGAAAAATCCGGTCGATGCCTGTGAAGTGCGGGTTTCCGTAACATTGCAGGGCGTTGCGGCCGGTTCGGCTATTATGCCCACGCCCCGTCCTGCGCTTCCGGGTGATCCGCCCAATCCGAATTTGTTTCCGTGACATGAAAACGGCGGCCGAGAGGCCGCCGTTTCTGTTTTTGGGAGACGCGTTGTGGCGCGCCCGCTCAACCAACCGCTCCTCGCTTCGCTCGGCGCGGGGCAAGGTTTTCTAATTCGCTTTGCTCATAAGAAAACCTAAGCCAAAGAAAAGGGCCGGTCTTTCGACCGGCCCTTTTGACTTCAGATGGAGGCCTTATCAGCCGCCGAGGTCGATGACCGCGCGGCGGTTCTTCGGCTCGCGGACATTCGGGCCCGTCGGCACCATCGGATCGTGGAAGGACTTGCCTTCGATCGCGACGGAGTCGGCGCCGAGGCCCTGACGAACCATTTCTTCCTTGACGGTCGTGGCACGACGCACCGAGAGGGCCTGGTTGTACTTGTCCGAGCCCGTCGTGTCGGTGTGACCCGTGACCATGATGCGCACCGAGCCAAGCGTCTTGGCGGCGGCCACGGCCTGGGTAACCGTCGACTGTGCTTCCGCTGTCAGGTCCGACTTATCGAAGTCGAAGAAGACAATGTACGTCTTCGCCGGCGGCGGCGGAGGCGGCGGGGGAGGCGGCGGAGGCGGCGGCGGCGGAGGCGGAGGCGGCGGGGGAGGCGGTGGCGGCGGCGGCGGCGGGGTCATGAACCACCGGAAGCCGATCACCACGGCGTTCTCCTGCAATGTGCCGACCTTCATCGGGGCCAACGCGGAGTAGGAGGTGTTGTAGGTCGCGTCATTCTGATTGGCGCGATAGCGATAATCGGCGAACAGATCCACGTCCGGCGAGATCGAATAGGCGATGCCCGCGATCGCCTGATATTCCAGCGAAACGTGCGAGCCCTTCACGAGGTCGAGCGAATTGTTGACGCCGTTGGTCCAATGGACGCGGGCATTGCCGGCGCCGACGCCGCCACCGACCGACAGTTTCCACATGTCGCCCAGCGGAATGTCATACACCAGGTTGAACATGGTGCTGGCGACGCTGGACGAACCGCCGAAGCCGTTCTTCGCGTCATGCTCGGTGTAGCTGAGTTCGTTTTCCAGACGGAAACCCGAAGCCCAGGAATAACCGAACGAGGCCATTCCGATGCCGCTGTCGCTGTTGCCGACGCGCGTGAAGGTCGCGGGATTGGGCGCAGAAGATGCTTTCACCGACGGCATTTGGTCATAACCACCTGCCAGACCGAGGTACCAACCCTCGGTAGCGGCGAACGCCGGGGCGCTGAACGCCACCGCCGCGACGCCGGCCAAAGCCAACATGCGAATTTTCATAGATCTACCCTCGTTTAAAAAATGCCGACGGGTAGGAACCCCCCACCCACAGAAATCCGATACTCGGCTTATAACGGCGAAGCCAGCAAAAGTCTCCATTGGTGACAGTGTTTTGGGCAGGAATGCTGCCTTTTTTTCAAGGTTTTACCCCTGACCTGTGGTTGATAGGTCACAGAAATCAGGGAACCCGTCCCGTTTTACATTTTCCCGCGCGAAAAAATGAAAGCATAACGGCCGGGGAGGAGCGTCAGGCGACCGCTTTTTCCTGCAAGCCCTTCCAGGGTCGCGAGAAATTCCACCCTTGGGGTAACGTGGAATAGCCTCAGCCAGCTGCGCATTATTTGTTCGGCCAGCCTCCCCAATCCGGTCAGGTCACCGAAATCGACCACATGGAACCGGCCTGCTGGAGACAAGGCCGCGGAGCCCGCCGCCAGCGCCGTCCGCCAATCCGGGATCATGGAAAGACTATAGGAAAAAAGGACGTTATCGAAGCTTTCAACCCCAAATTGCGCTGGCGCCAGATCTTCGGCCAGGCCCTGCTTCAGGATGATGCGGTCTTCCAGTCCGGCCCGCCGGACGGCCATATCGGCGCTTTCCAGCATGGCGTTCGAGGCATCCAGCCCGTACAGCCGGGCCTGGGGATAGGCCTTTGCGATGGCGATCAGATTGCGGGCCGTACCGCACCCCACCTCCACCACACTGGCACCGGGGGCCAAGGCCAGATCGCGGATTAGCCGGTCGCGCCCCAAAAGGTAATATTTTCTCGTGAAATCATAGACATACCTCTGGTGCCGGTAGATCCGGTCCATCAGCCCGGCATGCGTTTCAGGAGAGGGGGCGGCGCGCATAGATGTGAAACCCGCCATAGATGGAGGACCTGTCCTGGGCGTGCAGCACCCGGCTCTGCCACTCATGATAAAGCCAGGGCGCCAGAAGATCGGGCGCCAGCTTCTGGGGTAGCGGGCTGGCCTCTCCGGCGGTGCGGAAGATCACGCGGGCATCGCGGGAATGGGCGGTGCGGTCGATCTCGGTCCAAAGCGCACTGAGTTGCGCCGGGTTCATCCAGTCCTGTGCATCCAGCAGGACAAAACGGTCCAGGGATTGGGGCGGCTGGCTCTTCAGGAAATCCAGCAGCGAGGCGTGATGCACCGACACGGACGACACGCGCGATTTCAAGGCCGCGTAATTTTCCGCTTTCAGATAATCCGGCACCGCTTCGCGGCTCTCCAGATCATAGCCGCGGCCAAAGGCCTGCCAGGCGAAATAATTATCGCGGATGGGAAAATCGCAGGCCAGACGTTCGACTCGCTCGCGCAACACCGTCATCGCATCGCTGCCGGACGAGACCAGCGCGTCATATTGCGCCGGTGGAATTCCCAACGCGTAAAGCGACACGGGCGATTTGGAAATGAATCGGATCGGCGCGCTTTCGAACAGCGGCGCCACCACTTGGTCGAACAGATCGCGCTGCTCGCGTGACGTCTTGGCTTCCAGAATGTCTTCCAGCTTTTTTCCATGCAGCCGTGCTACGCCATGCAACAGGCCGATGAAGCGGCCCAGAAGACCGTGACGATAAAGATTGCGCGCGAACATCTCGATGCGGCGGCGTGACCGCACGCCGTGTGATGTTTGCCAATAAGCGCGAGTCACCGGATCCAACCGGTCGCGGATATGCGCGTCAAACGCCGCGAGATTGCGCGGGTCGGATGCGTCGCCGAAGAAACGGAAGAAGCTTTTGTGATCGGGCAGATGTTCCAGCGCGGCCAGTTTCAGCCGGGTCAGCGCGACATGATGCGGATTGAGATCCAGCGCGATGACCTTTGCCGGCGCGGCGGTGAGATAGTTCAGGACATTGCAGCCGCCCGAGGCGATGGTGACGATCTTGTGATGCGGCTGCAGCTTCAGCGCATCCAGATCCACGCTGGGATCTTCCCAAATCTGGTTATAAACAAAGCCTTGAAACATAAGGGTAAAAAGCCGCTCCAGCATGCCGCGCGGCGTTGCCGCGGCGGTCTGATGCGCGGCTTGTTCCAAAAGCAGGTTGGCCATGTCTTGCCTCTTGACGTTTCTCGGCTGACGGCTGGCTTTTGAATCAGTTCGGTGACGGGCATAGGGCATTTGCGTGACGGATTGGCGAAAGCGCCAAAGCATGATTGTTTGCAGCCATGAGCGAATCCGCCAAAACGGCATTGGACGAAGTTCTGGGTCTTCTTGATCTGGAGCAGATCGAAGAGAATATTTTTCGCGGCCTCAGCCCCAAGGCGCGGCACCAGCGTGTCTTTGGCGGACAAGTGTTGGGCCAGGCGCTGGCGGCGGCGATCCGCACCGTGGAGCCTTCGCGGCTCTGCCATTCGCTTCACGCCTATTTCCTGCGGCCCGGCGATCCCCGGATTCCGATCCTATATGATGTGGACCGTGCGCGCGACGGCAAGAGTTTCACGGCCCGCCGCGTGGTGGCGATTCAGCATGGCGTGCAGATTTTCAATCTCGCCGCATCGTTTCAATCGGTCGAGAGCGGTTTCGAACATCAGTTCGAAATGCCGAAGGTGCCGCCGCCGGAAGAATTGGAGGACGCCGCTGCCGTTTTGCTGAAGCGAGCGGAGCAATATCCGGAACGTTTGCGCGAGTGGATCGCGCGGCCGCGTCCGTTCGAGACCAGGCCGGTCATTCTGGATGGCCCGGGCGATCGTCCGCCCCGCCCGCCCTTCGACAATATCTGGTTCCGCCCGGTGGGGCAGGTGCCCGACGATATCCGGCAGCGCCAGATATTGCTGGCGTATCTGTCGGACACGACGTTGCTGGGCACATCCTTGGTGGCGCATGGCAAAGGCTTTTTCTCCGCCATCCAGATGGCGAGCATCGATCATGCGATGTGGTTTCATCGCGACACGAAGCTGGATGACTGGCTGCTTTATTCCCAGGACAGCCCGTCCGCCAGCGGCGCGCGGGGATTCGCGCGCGGGCTGATTTTCACCCGCGACGGGACGCTGGTCGCTTCGGTGGCGCAGGAAGGCTTGATCCGGCCCAGAACGTAAAGCGGCCTCGGATCAGGTCGTGCAACTGGATCCGGCTATCGACGGGCTTCCGGAAAGCGGAATCTGAGACACGCGGCGGGGCTTCAGGTAGAAATCATTGTTCCAGATATGCGTCCCGATGAGAATATAACTCAGTGGAGATTTGTAATCGTATGAAATGCGGCTCCAGATCACGCTGCCGCCTTTACCCGGCTCAAGCGGCGCGTTTGGAAGGGTAAGGCTGGCCGGCAACGGGACGCTGGGAGCGGAGTTCTTGGCTTCCTTAACGGGATGCTTTCCCGCTCCGCAGCTCCAGGCCACCTTGGGGGAAAGTCCGGCGCCCCCGTCGATCACGCTGGTGATGACGATCGTCGCCTGGGTCGCGTCATGCGGATAGAGCATCGCGTTCAAGGCATTGAAGACGCCGTCCAGGTCGGTACCTTTGACCGTGGCTTCCTGCGCAATCAAGTCGCCGCCCGTGGATGCCATGTTGATGACGCTGGCGCGAATGCCCAGTGCCTGCGACAGCTCCACCAAACCCAGAAGCATGGCCAGGATTATTGGGAGTACGAACGCGAATTCAACCGCGGCCAATCCCTTGTCGCTCTTCCAGCAGCGCGTGAAGAATTTTCGTATCATCAACAGCCCGAAGCGCCGGACGTGAAAGGTTCGTTCCGGAAGGCGGCGGTCCCCGTCAGCAGATGTCCATTGCTGCCGGTATTGACCAGATAATTTGCAGAGTTGTTGCTGTTGAGAAGCTGCGCCAGGCCCGGAAACCAGATCGTCCATACGTAGTTCGTGCGAACCAGAACCACGTCGCAAGCCGCCCCAGGAGAATAGGTGCCGGCCGCGCCAAGCGCGTTGAAGCCGCTGGCGCTGAAGCCGCTGGTGACGGATGTCACCGTCACCACCAGATTGGGGCAGGTCATAAGGGCCTTGACGCCGCAACAGACCTGCCCCTCGAACCACTTCTGCTGTGTTCCGTAAGTCGTCGGCAGGCTGGCGCTGTCCTTCGCGCATGTCGGCGTGGATTTGGTCGCGTCTATGCTTTGCGCTTGCCCCGTGCGGATCAAGCGGCCTGCATCGGTTACCGCATTCTGCAAGGAGAATTGTGCCAGCGTCATGACGCCGATTTCCAGGATGCCCAGCATCAGTGCGAAGAAGATCGGCGCGACAAAGGCAAATTCAATCGCAGCCGAGCCTTGCTCGGAAGCGATCCAGAACCCGCGCCAATCGGCGGTTCTACGCAGCTTCAACCTCATTGCGAGCCCCATACGCACGGCGCTTCTAATGCGAAGGCCTGGCATGCTTAAGACAATGCATCGCTGCTACTCAACAAGCTCTTAAGAACGGGTCTCGCCTTGTCGGACAATTGCAACGAATTTACGGGTCGTTAAGGAAGATTGAAATTTACATGGAACCGAACGGCTTCGCTAAGAAATGCGAAACCACGCCAACCGAAAGCAACCCCATCTTCACCAGTTCAAGGCATGATGCCGTCGCATTCGGGAAGGCTGGGTCCGATGAGTATGATGACGCGAATGTGGCGCAAATTGCGCGTTTTTACGCGCGCCACGGGTGCGAATGTCGCCATGATGTTTGGTCTCTCGCTGCTGCCGCTGGCGATCGCGGCTGGCGCCGGTCTCGACTACGCGCAAGCGATGATGGCGCGCTCCAACATGGTCGATGCGCTCGATGCCGCCGCCTTGGCAGTGGGTTCGCAGCCGAACCTGACGCAAGACAAGGCTCAGAAACTCGCGCAAAGCGTATTCGATTCCAATTATACCGGCAGGGGTGGGGCGCAACCGGTTGTGACGCCAGTCATCGACGGCCAATCGGTGACCGTCAAGGCAGATGATAAGGTCAAAACAGCATTGCTCGGAATGGTCGGCATGCCGAAAATCGACATCCAGGCCAGTTCTCTGGTGGTGTGGGGCCAGACCAAGCTGTGGGTGTCGCTGGTTCTGGACAATACCGGTTCGATGAGCCAGACCGATAGCACCGGTCTTAGCAAGATGGCGGCGCTGAAGGATGCTTCGCATCAGCTCCTGGCCAAACTGAAGACCGCGGCCGCTACCGGCGCGCCGGGCGACGTCAAGGTTGCGATTGTTCCTTTCGCCAAGGACGTCAAT
>Ga0105240_10009610_pt1 | contig 13679 bp, 13 predicted proteins | sample KBSC54metaG_FD_80426 | JGI IMG/M metagenome (GOLD analysis project Ga0105240, IMG submission 80426) | Corn rhizosphere microbial communities from Kellogg Biological Station, Michigan, USA - KBS C5-4 metaG | ecosystem: Host-associated > Plants > Roots > Rhizosphere > Soil | place: Michigan, USA... | reverse complement strand
CGAATGCGCGCCGAAGGCATGAAGTTCACCGCCCACTATGCGGGCAGCAACGTGTGCGCGCCGTCGCGTTGCGCGCTGCTGAGCTCGAAGCACCCGGGCCACGGATACATTCGCGAGAATCGGGGCGGTCTCGATGACGACCACGAAGGTCAGGAGCCCGTGCCTGCTGGGGAGCTGGCGCTGCCGCTGACTTTGAAGAAGCTGGGATACACGGTGGGCTGCACGGGTAAGTGGGGCTTGGGGCCGGTCGGGAGCACAGGGGATCCCATGAAGCAGGGCTTTGATCGCTTTTACGGCTACAACTGCCAGGCAGTAGCGCACAACTTTTACCCAACACACCTTTGGTCGAACGACGATCGGGTCGAACTCGAGAACGCCAAGTTTTCCGCGCACCAAAGACTGCCGGCTGGCGCCGATCCCAATGCGCCGGAGAGCTACAGCCAATATACGGGGAAACAATACAGCGCAGACCTGATTGCGGAGCAGGCGCGCGCCTTCGTTCGCGCCAACAAGGACAAGCCGTTCTTTCTCTATTTCTCCACCACGGTGCCCCACCTTGCGCTTCAAGTCCCGGATGATTCGCTGGCGGAATACAAGGATGCCTTTCCTGAGACTCCTTACACCGGGTCCAACGGCTATCTGCCGAACCGCACGCCGCGCGCCACTTATGCGGCGATGATTACGCGCATGGACCGTGAAATCGGCCGCCTGATGGATCTCGTGAAAGAGCTCGATCTCGACGACAACACCATCTTCGTCTTCACCAGCGATAACGGCCCGCTTTACGACAAGCTCGGCGGCACCGATACGGATTTTTTCCAAAGCGCGGGCATTTTCCGCGGACGGAAAGGCAGCTTCTACGAAGGCGGATTCCGCATGCCGTTGCTGGTGCGCTGGGTGGGAAAGATCAAGGCGGGCACGGAGAGCGGTCGGGTGACGGGATTCGAAGACTGGCTGCCCACACTCTGCGATCTGGTGGGGGAGGGGACGGCAATTCCGGCGGGGTTCGAGGGCGTGAGCTTTGCGCCGACGCTTCTTGGGCAGAACCAACCTCCGCGGCCGTTTCTCTATCGCGAAAGCCCCGGCTACGGTGGCCAGCAATGTGTGCGCGAGGGCGATTGGAAGCTTGTGCGGCAGCACTTGAACCCTCCACCGAAGCAGAAAACTCCGCCCCCGCCCACCACCGAGCTTTACAATATTGCAAGCGATCCGAGTGAGACGACGGATGTCGCCGCTCAGCACGCGGATATTGTGGAGAAGCTCCTGAAGATCGCCCGTGAACAGCACATCAATTCCACGGTGTTTCCAAATCGCGTGCTGGACAGTGAGGAGGGCCGCTGAGGACTCCGACAATCGGCGCCTGCGAGAGTGAGGCGCCTGGCGCCGCAAACATCCCTGCGTGGCCGTGGAAGAGACTGACGTGCGCGACGATCGCGTTATGAGCGAACTGCCGAATATCCAGACTGCCGCTGGCCGCGATTGGTATCTGAAGACCTATCGGGCGACGTTGCTTGAAGATGTCATCCCTTTCTGGATCCGACACGGATTGGATGGCGAATGCGGAGGGATCTTCACGGCGCTCGATCAGGACGGCTCGCTGCTGGACACGGACAAAAGCGTCTGGTTCCAGGGACGGGCCGGTTGGATGTTCTCCACGCTCTGCAACACGGTCGAGCGGCGCGACGAATGGCTGGCGGCGGCGCGCTCCTGTTGGGAGTTTTCGAGAAGGCATTGCCATTCGCCCGAGGGCAAAATGTACTTCACCGTCACCCGCGAGGGCGGCCCTCTGCGGATGCGGCGCTACGTTTTCAGCGAAGCTTTTGCCGCGATCAGCTATGCCGCCTACGCCCGCGCTGCGGGCGATGAACGATCAGCGAGTGACGCCGCGAAAGCCTTCGAGACGTATCTCCATCACAGCTTTACCCCCGGCGTGATGCCCGCCAAATCGGATCAGGAAACGCGGCCGCAACAGGGCATCGGATCCCACATGATCGGGATCGTGACCGCGCAGGAGCTTCGGGAGAACCTGGGTGACATCCGCGTCCTTGGGCGCACTTGCACGGAGTGGATCGACGCGAGCATTGCCGTCATCGAGCGCGATTTTCTGAAGCCGGAACACGCAGCCTTGCTCGAGACTTGCGGGCCACAAGGCGAGGTGCTCGATCACCTCGAAGGCCGGACACTCAATCCCGGCCACGCCATCGAGTGCGCCTGGTTCATCCTGCGCGAAGGCGACCTCCGCGGCGACCGCCGCCTCATTGCGCTCGGCGCGCAAATCCTCGACTGGATGTGGAAACGCGGTTGGGACCCGGAACACGGCGGCCTGCTCTACTTCACCGATCTCCTGGGAAAACCACCCCAGGAATACTGGCACGACATGAAATTCTGGTGGCCCCACTGCGAAGCCATCATCGCCACACTCCTCGCGTGGCGGCTGACCGGCGATCCCAAGTATGCCGCGATGCATGCCCAGATCCACGCCTGGAGTTTCTCCCACTTCCCCGACCCGCAGCATGGCGAATGGTTCGGCTGGCTGCATCGCGACGGCAGCCTCTCCCAGCGCGCCAAGGGCAACATGTTCAAAGGCCCCTTCCACCTGCCGCGCATGCTTTGGTTCTGCGCCCAAGAGCTGAGCAAGCCCGGCCCGAGCGAAATCGCCACAGAACCCGCTGCCCCATCGCGTTCCGTGAGTTCCGATTGATGGCCTGAAAATATTCCAGAAAAGTTCTTGCCAGACCGGCGAAATTCGCGAATTCTCCCCGGCCTTCCAAAAAGAAGACCCTATCGTCCAGAGGCCTAGGACACCGCCCTTTCACGGCAGTAACACGGGTTCGAATCCCGTTAGGGTCGCTTCGTTGATTACGATCGACTTACGCAAGAACGCATGCTTGGTAAGAACAGAAGTAAGAACACGCGGATTGTGAGCCGCGCGCGTTTCTTCGAGGACGAGAATTCGACGTTCCGGAACCAAGTCACGCGCCGAAAACGGTGGTGGGCCAATTGAGAGGGACTGCTCACTCGACTGGTTCACCAATAAAATGAGCGATCTTTACGGCCGAGAATCGCCATTCATTTCCGATTTTTTTCGCGCCGGGAAGTTGGCCGAGACGGGCCATTTTTTGGACGGTGTAGCAAGATTTCCGAATGAGCGCCGCAACATCGGGAACTGAAAGCATGGGTTTCATATCTTTCACGTATCGTTTCCGCTGCGACGGAGGCGTTTGCCAGCTGCGTGCTCAAGTGGCGTAGTGCCTTTTGGCCCTCTCCCCGTGTTCCGCTTTGGAAGCGTCAAGCGCCTTCACCATTTCGCTTCTCCGGCGCGCGGATTGGTCAGCCAGGGGCTCGGAGCCATTTCCGCCTGTAAAAAGGGTGCGATGCCGCGGCAACTGCGCCGAGCGGAAACCCGAATTCACACGGGGAAGAAAGTGCAAAAAAACTTTCACTCGGGGCGCGCGTTTTGCCCCTTGGCCCTTCGGTTACCTAAGCCAGACGGGAAGAGCAAAGAGATTCCTTATGCCGGGGGGCATGTATCAGATTTATTTTGAAGGTTTTTCCCTCGGATTGCCCTTCACCCCTTCACCTTCAGCGTAAATAGATGTTTTCTACCCCTTCACCACCCTTCACAAAGATGAAGCCATGGCCAATCAAGGTGAGAAATGGGGACGGGAAAGAGCGGAGGCGTGGACGCAAAGAAAGAAATGGGCTTGCACTTTACTTTTTTTCGCCTCAAATGAGGTCGAAAAAAGTAAAGCGCCTTATGAAACCTGAATTCGTCCAATCTCCGATTGAAGTTCGTAGTGAGCTCGAAACTCTGGGCCTCTGTAATGAGGGACTTCTCCTCGCCGTGGATGCCGCAGTTCTGGGGCGCAACAACTGCACGCCAAATGACGTTCCGTCAGCGAGAGGGATGCGTGCTTGGATGGAGGGGACGCGGGCGTTACGCGACTTTTACAGCCCGAAAGGTTGGGAAAAATGTGACGATTGCATTCCTTCGCTCTTTTCTCGAGAGCAGCAGATCAAAGTAATTTTCGTCAACACAGATGACGCGACGGGGCGAAATATTGAAGACCGTCACCCTCAGAATCGCAGTCGGCGGGGACCTGCGACGGATTCCGCAGTGTCGTCGAACTGTGTGCAATTATCAATGTTTAGCCTTTTTGAGGAAGCGGAGAACTTCGTTCGGATTGTTCCGGCGCAAGGAACAATTCAGCATTGGTTTTTGTGCGTCTTTCACCAAAAGGATACTGTTCGTGCGGAACTGTCGTTTCCCGAAAGTTTTGAAGGCGGGTATTTTTCAAAGTTTCGCAAGCGGATAGTGCTGCTTGGCGAGGATGGTAACGGAGAAAGCGAAGTGGTTCGTCATGACGATGCTCCAGACGGGGATTACGAAATCAGTGTGACCCGGAAAGAAGCATAGCGCCGAGCTATGAGCTTTAATCCCCTGCGACTCGGCATCGCGCGAAAGCGTCGAATGCTGAGGAAGAAGGCATTTGCTGAAGCCCTTGGTCTAACTAAACAAGCTGTTATCGCCTGGGACAACGGCGCCGAACCGAGTGCGGAGAATTTAGACGCAATAGAACGAGTGCTGCGGTACCCGAAGGAGTTCTTTTTCGGCAGCGATATTGACGAGCCGGATGACGAGACAACAAGCTTTCGTAGTCAAACCGCAATGACTGCGGCCTATCGAGACGCAGCGCTTGCGGCTGGCGCGATCGGTTTCCTAATATCGGATTGGGTTGAGCAACGATTTAGCCTTCCTCCGTGCCGCGTTCCGGATCTGCACCTTTACTCGACTGCGCCCGAGTTGGCTGCGGTGGCTTTGCGGCAGGAGTGGGGACTAGGCCAAAAGGCTATCTCGAATATGATACACCTTCTTGAATCGAAGGGAGTTCGCGTATTTTCATTGGCCGAGAACACTCAAACTGTGAATGCTTATTCTCTGTGGCGGCGGAGCGTTCCTTATGTTTTTCTGAACAATTTCAAAAGCGCGGAATGCAGCAGATTTGACGCAGCCCACGAATTGGCTCATCTCGTTCTGCACCAGGATGGGAAAGCCAAAGGCCGAGATGCCGAGGATCAAGCCCATCGATTCGCATCGGCGTTTCTGATGCCAGAAGCTGATGTTATAGCGGTGTTGCCTCGTGTTTCAAGTTTAGGCCAAATGATTCAAAGAAAGAGGCGGTGGGGAGTTTCACTGGCTGCGTTAAATTATCGGCTCCGAAAGCTCGGCATTACCTCTGAGTGGAAAAATCGCGAATTCTGCATTGAAATTAATAGACGCGGATTTCATAAAGCTGAGCCCGAAGGGATGGAGCGGGAACGATCCTCTGTTTGGGAGAAGGTTCTTCAGAGCCTTTGGGCGGAGATGACCACACATATTGAGATCGCAAAGGACATCGCGGTCGCAAATAAAGAAGTTTCAGATTTGTTGTTCGGGGTTCTCGCGAGAGAATCGCATCCGATTTCGCCGACTTCGCTGACGGCGGTAAAGGTTGGCACTGAAGAATAGTTTAATTTCCTTCATTCCGCTTGTTCATAAATGACCGTCACCGTAAGCGACGGTCATTTTTCGTCATTAGTGAACGTTGGTCGCCCGTCAGACGCTCAATGGCCTACCTTTGGCGTTTTTCACCTGCCAACCGGGCAATTGATTGCTCAACATCCGCAGGCCGAAATCTTACGGTGCGATGACCGAATTGCACCGCTCTTAGAAATCCCTGTGCCCGCATACGCCTTACTATCCTAACTGAGATGCCAAGACGCGCGGCAACGTCTTCGTATTTCAAAAGGGAATCAGCATCCATCGCGATTCCGGAACTGAGACGAGCGGGCGACGTCAATGCGTTCGGAACGAATTGGGCTTTCGAGAAGCCTATTCGAACTTCGCCTTTCTCAGCCTGCCGGAAAGAAGGAGCCGCGAGAATTCATCGAGTCGCGATTGAAATTGCGCGGAACTCTCCGGAAAATCTTCAAAATCGCTCCTCCCGAAAACCGAAATCCTATCGGCTGTGTAGGTTCCGCCGATGACGTATGTCGCTACTTCGTCAACGTAGGAATCTACGTTTGAATAGAAATAGAGGTCGAACGCATCTGGATTGTTGTGGCGTTGGGCGAGTTTCACGCAACCTCCGATACCGCGGGGCGTGGTGAATTTTCCAAAGGTCTCTTTGATAAGAGCGAAAAGGCCGGAATTCTCGATTACGGGATCGTGGATTCGTCCTAACCCAGGGAATGCAGAGGTTGGGCTGCATAGAAGGAGGAAAGTTTGCATTGAAGTCTTCTGTTTTATAGGCCGCCTGAGTCTCGACTTAGTTTCGTGCCTTCAGCTTGCTTGTGCAAGCTGAACAATCCGCTGACCACATTTGGAGGCGGGGCACGATGAGAGAACACCCCGCAACCCCTCGTGGGCGAACGCATGAGAAGCTTTGTCCGAAAGCCGGATGCGAGAAAACTGCCTGTCCGGTTTGATGAGCGGGGAGTGGAAACGGAGAGGGAAACCTCCACCGCGCCACTCCTGGACTCTACCCGTCTTTTCGGCCACTTGGTCGCATGAGTGCGTTCAGAGCGTCAAGAACGCGGACGATTGCTTGTTCCCGGGATTTGGACCCGTCGAGAAGATTTTGAAGAGCCTCAGAGAGAGATGAAGTTGGCTGTGATGCGGAATGCAAATCGACGCCTCCAAATTTGCATATTCGTTGAACATTTCGACTCACGCGACGGAAATCGCCACGCATGATTCGGCTAACCTGCGACTGGTGGACACCGCTCCAGCGCGCGATTTCCTTGGTAGTGAGCCCTTGGAGCTTATCGCTACTTCGCAACTGCTGGAGCACATATTCAACAGACAGGCTCTTCATTTGGCGGAAAAAGAATGCAAAATTACTTGCATTCTGCATACACTGCAAGCCAGTCTTCGAAGGATGACTCAACGCATGGCGACTCTGGTAAATGGCCGCATCGAATGCTTGGAGTTGCCAGCACCTCATGCTGAGGTCCTTCCCGGCATAGCGTGGGGACGCTTTGATCAGTTCTTCACACCCGCATTTTGGTATTCCCAAGCGTGGCATGTTGAGAATCGCGAGCGCATCAGCCTCTACCGATTGGGCGAGACTCTCCAAGAGGAAGTTGTCGCGTGCTTGCTTGGTGGGTATGGAATGCGGGCTGAAGTCGGACTTGCAGCTTTCGCACGACTGAAAGAGCGGGGCCTTATGTCGCACAATCAGTGTTCCGAAGCAGCCGTGTTCGCGGCACTGATGGAGCCACTTCCTGTTTGTGGGAGAAATGTTCGATACCGGTATCCCAGGCAACGTGCTCGATTCGTGGCACATGCGGTAGGACGTCTGCATCGCAAGGGCGTTCCGCTCCACTCAGACATCAAATTGCGTTCGTGGCTTCTGGAATTCGACGGAATTGGACCAAAAACTGCCTCATGGATTACACGCAATTTCCTCGATAGTGATAACGTCGCCATTATCGACATTCACGTATTTCGCGCAGGTGTGCTGCTTGGGCTATTCGACCCTGCTGCCGATGTGTCTCGTCATTACATGCAGCTCGAAAGTCGGCTGGTTTCGTTCGCGAAAGCGTTAAAGGTGCGATTGGCATGTCTGGACACTCTCATTTGGGCACAGATGAGGCGCTTGGGCAGCGTCGCTCGGGTTTCGATGGCCAATACTCGAAATCGTAATTTTGATGTTGACGACTGAAGAGCTGGAAGCAAGCCTACACGAATATGTCAGGAGGCGGAGGAACAACGAATTGGGACTGGAGTCAGCCGGAAACCGACTGCTCCAAATTGGTCGAGCGCACATTGATTAATTCACCAGTTCCTACGGTCGTCGCAGCGCTGAAGGTGGGTGACGTTTTGCAGGTTACGCTGGGACAGATTTCCGGCGCTCCCATTTTGCAAGCCGTGACCGAAGGCGGCGAGGTTGCTGGATCGCTGACTCCACCTCGTTTACCACAAATCGTGGAGTGCATTGGCAAAGGCTTTTCCTACGTCGCCATTGTTCAAGAGATTGATGGTGGTGCCGTCAAGGTGGAGATTCGACCGGAGGCCAAGTAATGCTGCATGTGGCTGGCGGAACGTATCTGGAGAGATGCCTCTTTCCGGAGTGGCACGAACTGTTTGGCTCGGGTTTGCGGGCAAGCCTCGCGGTGAAGAACCTCGGGGCTCCCGTCACACTTCACACCTATCTCGCGCGTCGCGACGAGCTAACGTTGCGGGCGAAGGCCGCGTCAAATGGAATTGAGGTAAACATCCGTGCGGAAATCTCGGCGACTGTCGGGTTCGATTATTTTCACGGGCTCTCCACACCCGTAATCGCGCCTCCGCCACAACTGATTCGACAGGCCGACGCGTTTGAACTTACCGAGGATTGCATTTTACGGTTTGGCTTCATGGAAGGTGACGCGGTTGTTCACGGAAAGATGGTCGTGTATGACCCACAGAGTCCTCAATCGCCGGTCCTCTTCCGCGACAATGGCTCTTCGGCGGAGAAACTTGCTATCGTCTCGAATCGAACAGAAGGAAGGCTCCTAACCGGACGCAGGGATCCCAATGAAATCGCTGCCGCGCTGTTCGAGTCGCAGCGGTGTTCGGCCGTTGTCATCAAGTGTGGAAGTCACGGCTGCATCGTTTGCGAAGACGGAAAGACCACGCAAGTTCCAGCGTTCAAAACAGACAAGGTTTGGCCCATCGGCTCAGGCGACGTGTTCGCCTCCGCCTTCTCGAAATTCTGGGCACTCGATCATAAAACGGCTGCTGAATCTGCGGAACTAGCGTCAAAAGCGACTGCCTATTTTTGCGGAACCAAATCACTACTGTTTCCCGCAGATTTCCCTGCGTCTTTTGCCCTACCTCCAATATCGCCCCGAAGCGGCGCGCCAAAGCGCGTCTACCTCGCTGCACCGTTCTTCTCGATGTCGCAAAATTGGCTCGTTGAACAAGCGTTAGAAGCATTGAGCAGCCAAGGATTGAGCGTTTTCTCGCCGTTGCATCACGTCGGCAGGGGTGCTGCCAACCAAATTTATGACAAGGACATCGCAGGGCTGCGGGAGTCAGACATCGTGTTCGCGTGTGTGGATGGCTTGGATTCTGGGACGATTTTTGAAATTGGTTTCGCGGTGAGTTTGGGCAAACCGGTTGTCGCGTTTGTCCAGAACGAGCCGCCGGAAGATTTGAAGATGCTGGAAGGCGGCGGGTGTCTGTTGGAGAAGGATTTCGTCACGGCGATTTACAAAACCTATTGGTTAGCTACCTCGTGAACGATCTAGCGCTGCTGCTCTCGGGAGGAATTGACTCGACGGCATTGGCGTTCCAGTTCCGGCCACGACTCGGTATTACAATCGACTATGGACAACGTAGCGCCCGTGGAGAGATTCGAGCCGCAGAACAAGTCGCTAAGGAGCTTTCGATTGAGCACGAAATCGTGCGTGTAGACTGTTCCCACCTCGGCTCGGGAGACTTGTCGTCACAACCCGCCTTGCCATGCGCGCCTGAACGAGAATGGTGGCCCTATCGCAATCAGTTTCTCGTGACGGTAGCCGTGATGCGCGGAATTTCGCTTGGGATCAAAACACTGATAGTGGGGTCGGTGAAATCCGATTCATTTCACATTGATGGACAACCTGGCTTCTACGAGAAACTTGATTCACTGGTTTCGATGCAGGAGGGCGGCATTCGCGTGGAAGCTCCTGCCTCTCAACTTTCGACGGCAGAACTGGTCAGAGCATCGGGCGCACCATTATCGTTGCTGGGTTGGACACACTCTTGCCACACGGGCGAATTCGCTTGCGGGCAGTGCCGCGGATGTTTGAAGCACCGCAGCGTTTTTTTGGAGCTTGGATATGGAGATTTGTAGGTTGGCAGAGCCCGTCCCGAGAGAGGCGGAAATCCCCTTTCAACCGTTCAGGTTTGTACGGCGTTCTGTCGCTTATCTCCCAACGCCCTCGAAATTGCCTGACGCATCGTTAGTTGATGTCTTCCAACGGCGCCGTTCGTCACGCCAGTTTGGGGAGCTTCCTTTACCGTCGTTAGCAAAATTGTTGTGGATCGTGATGAGAGCCAGTGTGGATCATCCAACGGCACCACAACCCGCGTGGGAACATCGCCCAGCTCCCTCTGCCGGTGGTCGCCATCCAATTCACATTTTGGCGTTTTTGCCTCCGACGGGGAATGTGCATCTTTATGACCCCACCGCCCACGCGCTGCTCGAACTAGACTGCAAAAACGCGAAACTGGCACCAGAATTCCTGGCGACAGTAGATAGCGTAGTTCCGCTGGGGCTTGGAACGCTTTTGTGGTTCGTAGCCGACTATCCAAAAACACTGAGCCGTTACCGCTGTGGTGAAAGTCTAATCTGGCGTGACGCGGGTGTGCTGCTAGCAAGTTTTTCGTATGCGGCCGAGGCCATGAACATCGGTTGCTGCGCGGTCGGATTGACGGGCGACTCGTGGGTCACTTCCACGTTTGGAACACAGGCACTAGGCGGAGTGGGTGGGCTCATTGTAGGCACATGAGGTTTCCTGCTCAACGAGTCACAGTTCTTTCGGACATTTTCGGACACACCGCCCGCACGAAGATGCGTAATTCTTTAAAACCTCAAGATCGGCTTGAGAGCCTTTAATACACTGAAACGCGCGGCATTGCGCCTTTTTCGCGAAGCTCTGCGAAGTGGTGAAAACGGGTTCGAATCCCGTTAGTAGGGTCGCTTCTCCTGAAGCGATCGCGTAGCGAATTCGAACGCCGTTCGACTGCACAGCGCGCAAGCGCCACCTCTATTCTCCGGAGGAGCAAATTGCAGAGCCCTGTGGGACTGCGGGGGCAATCCCTTTAGGGTCGCCATTTCTCGTCAGAGAATAGGCCAATTTCCCGGCAGCGTGTGGTTAGTCATTTGCCAGGGATGATGGTAGTGGTTTGCGGCCACAGCCGGAAATGCCGGATGACGATGACCTGGGAGTAAAGCATCCAGGCCAGCATAAGCGATGCGAGCGATGCGTATAGTTGGAGAGCGAAGAGCAGCTGGGACTTTCGGGTGTCCAGCCGAGCTTTTAGGGCAGTGATTTCCGCCTGCACTCCGTGGACATTGGCCTGCACTTCACCCAGCCGCGAGTTAATCCGCTGCTCGAGACCTTTGATCGCGGCGATGGATTCGTCCGAAAGGTCATTCGTTTGGGCCTCGGCCAGGGCCCGCAGGGTGCTGCGCAACTGTGTGGTGTCCAGGGATAGTTCCTCCAGTCGTTGCAAGGCCGCATCCAATTCCGCCAATCGCGGCGCGCGGTCCGTCATCATTGGCAGCGAGTTCAGCAGACGCACCGCGTCGCCGATTGTCCCCAGCGCATCGCGCACCGGGGCCAGTGCCTGTTGCGCTTGCGCGACGCGTGGCGAGAGACTTGTCTCGAGACGCTGGCTCAGCGCGGTGAGCACCGGCCGATTTGTCGCGGGACGAGTGCCGACGGTGGTCATGGTTTCGGCAGCATGCCGCACTTCCCTCTGGCTGGTGGAGAGGAAATCGTCAGCGCCGGGGTGGCGCGCGCGGACGACCCCGACGGCGGTGTCGACGAGTCCAAATCCCTTTCGCACGAGATCCTCCGCGCGACGCTCGACCCACCACACACCGATAATACCGAGCAAGCTCAGAACGCCGAACACTCCGGCAGTGATGATAGCGGCGGAGCGAACTGACTTCCGGATGATTGTCATGGTGGGTTCAGTAGAAGAGGATTTTGAGTGGGTGGCTCGCCTTCATTTACCCTCCGACAATCCTTCAGGCGACGATTCCGGCGGGGGAACTTCGCGTAGCGTTTGTTCCAGAGAAGGCGGCCAAAACTCTTCAGGAAACGAATTGGACTTAGCCCCGAAAGGAGATAATAATTATCGTTTTGATGATTATTGCATTTGGTTAATGGCCGCTCCTCCAGTCAAAGTTTACATCATCGACGACGAACCGTCGATTTGCACGGCCTATGCGCGATTGGCGCGATCGGCAAACATGCTGCCGCGCACCTTCAATTCGGTGGAGGAGTTCCTCTCGGCGGACTGTGCCGATGAAAATGCGTGCGTCATTTCGGACGTGCGGATGTCTGGGATGAGCGGATTGGAATTGCCCAGCATCCTCAAACGTGTTGGCCGCCGTTTGCCGGTGATTTTCACTACCGGGCACGACACCGCGGAAAACCAGGCAATCGCACAACGATTTGGGGCGGCGGCGTACTTTCGCAAACCCGTCGATGGTCAGGCGCTCCTGGACGCCGTCGCATGCGCCGTGCGCGATTCGTCCGACCCCGAGGAACGGTGACGAAGCCCCTCTAGGTGGGCGGGCCGTGGCGAGTGGAGAGCAACTCCCTCCAGCGAGCAAATAACAGATCCGTGTACTCGCGAGCGCCGATCGAGTAAGCGCCGAGGGAATACCCGTCGTTTGCCTCGACCAGCGCCGTTTCGCCGCTGGCGAGGACGCCGAAGTCGATGCCATACGCCGCGGGCGCTTCGCCGGAGCTGCGATAAAGCGCCAGCGCTTCGTCCAGCGCCTTTCGATCCAGCGTGCGAGCGGGATCTCCGGAATAGTGATCGATGCTCACGACCTCGTTTCCGTTGACATACACGCGCCATTCCGAGAGCCATTCCACCGGCTCCGAGCACCAGATTTCCTCGCGGCGGCTCACACCGCCAATCGTCCAAAAATCGTCGTGCGAGGAAAAGACCTGGCCAGTGAAACTTTTTGCGCGGCTGGCCGGTTTGGCGAATGCAGGAGTTCCACCGTCGCCCAACAGGCGATGTTCGAGCGCGCCCAATTCGGACTTCCAAATGTGGCGATACAGAAACGGCTTCAGGCTCGGTGGATAATACTCCGGAGCCGGCGGCTCGATTTTGAGTTGCCGCATCGCTCCATGCATGGCGTCAACAGTACCGGCGATGAAGGCATCCACGGCAAGCGGAAGCTGCCGGCGATGGATTTTCTTGATCGTGAACCGAGTGACGGGAATGCCGCGCGCTTCGCATTCGTTCATTACCAGATGCTCTTCCCGGCCCCGGCTTCCCGTGCCCAAATCCTGGATGAACGCCCTGGCAAAGTTCATCACCAGCCGGGCGCCACGGACTTCTCCGATGCTTGAGCTGTCTGGCGAAGAAAATCGATGAGAAACATCTCGTCTTCGCTGGCCAGCGACACCCCGTAGTTGAAGACAGCGCCGCCGAGGATCGGCATGGCAAATGCCAGGGCAATCAAGAGAAGCGCATTTCCAGAAATGACGTGTTGGCCGTAATAGGATGCGCCGACGCGGAGCAGTCCGTAGATGCCGACACATGCCGCGGCGATCAGCCAAACGACAATGAAGACGCGGATAAGAAGATCGATGCCGATGACGCAAACGATCTGCGAGCCGCCGCCGGAGGGAGAGAACGAGGCTTGCACCTGGGGGCGGAATGAATTCCGCATCGAGTCCTTTTTGTGCAGTTGGATGGAACGCTTGCGCCGGATGGCCAGCACGGGTTCGTCGCCAGTTCCAGTGGAGTGGAGGCCTTCGATCGTAAAGGACGCCTCGGAGATTTGGTCCAGGCACGTTTCCGGCGGAAATGGGGAATAGAACTCCCGCCGGGTGGTTTGAAGCCGCGACTTTAGCTCATTCAGCATTTCGCTCATGGTCGGAATGGACTCGCCGTATGCACGCAGATGACGGGG
>Ga0105240_10009608_pt1 | contig 13680 bp, 11 predicted proteins | sample KBSC54metaG_FD_80426 | JGI IMG/M metagenome (GOLD analysis project Ga0105240, IMG submission 80426) | Corn rhizosphere microbial communities from Kellogg Biological Station, Michigan, USA - KBS C5-4 metaG | ecosystem: Host-associated > Plants > Roots > Rhizosphere > Soil | place: Michigan, USA... | reverse complement strand
CTCGCGTTCACCGCGCGCAGGGCCTGTTCGAAGTTGTCGAATGGTTTGAGCAAGACGACCGGGCCGAACGCTTCCTCGGCTTCGATCGTCGCGCCCTTCGGCACGTCCTCGAGCACGGTCGCCTGCAGCATCGCACCGCGCCGTCCGCCGCCACACAATACTTTTGCGCCTGCGGAGACGGCATCGTCGATCCAGCCTTCGAGTTTCTTCGCCGCGGCTACATCGATCATCGGGCCGATGAAAGTCGTTTCCTACTTCGGATCGCCGGCTTTCAGTGCCTTGACCGCTTTCACCAGGCGCCGGCGCAATTCCGCGTACAACGACGCATGCACGAACACGCGCTGCACGCTGATGCAGCTTTGTCCGGATTGGTAGAACGCGCCGAACACCAGCCGTTCGACGACGTAATCGAGATCGCGGCGCTGATCCGCATCGACGATGCAGGCCGCGTTGCCGCCGAGTTCGAGCACGACCTTCTTCTTGCCGGCGCGCGCCTTCAGATCCCAGCCGACCGCGGCCGAGCCGGTGAACGAGAGCAACTTGAAGCGTTCGTCGGTGGTGAACAGATCGGCGCCGTCGCGATGACAGGGCAGGATGGAGAAACTGCCGAGCGGCAGATCGGTTTCGGCGAGCACTTCGCCGATGATAAGCGCACCGATCGGCGTGCGCGACGCGGGCTTGAGTACCCAAGGGCAGCCCGCTGCAATCGCCGGCGCAACCTTGTGCGCGACGAGGTTCAACGGAAAATTGAACGGGCTCACGAACGAGCACGGCCCGATCGGCACGCGCTTCACGAAACCGCGATACCCGCGCGTGCGCGGCGAGATCGCCATCTCCAGCACGTCGCCGCCGATCCGCACGGCTTCGCCCGCCGCAATCTTGAACGTATCGATCAAACGCGTGACTTCGCCGCGCGCGTCCTTGATCGGCTTGCCGGCCTCGATGCACAGCGCGAGCGCGAGTTCTTCCCGGCGCGCGGTGAAACGCGTCACGCAATGCTCAAGCGCGGCCTGGCGCTGGTCCGGCGCGAATTTCGCAAGCGCGGCTTGCGATTTCACCGCCGCAGCGATGGCTTGCTTGATGGCGGATGAGTCGGCCATCGCCACGCGGCACGCGACCTTGCCGGTGTACTTGTCGAGGACTTCGAGGTCGTGGTTCGCAGCGACCGCATGGTTGGCGAGATAGTAGGGATAGCGTTTCTTCAGCATGGTTCGCTCCTTGCGTATGCCGAGATCGTGCGGCGGTTCACGACGATGGCTCGACCCGCAACCTGATGTTGCCATCGGCGAGTTTCGCGGAAAGTTTCTGATCGACATGCGTCTGCGCCACGCTGCGCACGATGCTGCCGTCGGCGTCGTGGAGGATAGCGAAACCGCGCCGCAGGGTCGCCAGCGGACTGACCGCGTCGAGCGCGCGCGCGACGCCGTGCAAATGCAGCCGACGTTGCGCCAGGCTTTCGGTGAAGTTCCGCTGCAACGCGACGGCATCGCGGGCGAGGGTCTCGCGCCGAAGCAGCAAGGTCGCGCGCGGATGCAGCAGCCGCAGGCGTGCGGCCAGCGAACTCATGCGCTCGTGCCGTTGCAAGAGAGGCCGCAGCAATTGATCATCAAGCCGACGCCGCAATTCGACCAATCGTTCCGCGCCGCGTTCGAGTCGCGCATGCGGGCGCAATGCCTGCAGACGCAGCCAGGCGCGGTCGGCGCGCTGCGTTGGCGCATCCATGCGGCGGCGCAACGATTCATCGAGTCGCGCACGTTGTCGATACAGCACGGCCAGCAGTTCCGCGCGATCAGGAACGAGCAGTTCCGCCGCCGCCGAAGGCGTTGGCGCGCGCAAGTCGGCAGCGAAATCGGCGAGCGTCGTATCGATCTCGTGGCCAACGCCGGACACCACCGGAACAGGCGAAGCGACGATGGCGCGCGCCACGGTTTCATCGTTGAAGCACCACAGGTCTTCGAGCGATCCGCCGCCGCGGGTAAGCAGCAATGCGTCGTAGCGGCCGCTCGCGCCAGCCCATTGCAGCGCGTTGACGATCACCGGCGCAGCGGCCGCGCCTTGCACGGGAACGGGAATGATCTCGACATCGATCAGTGGAAAGCGTCGCTGCAATACATGCAGCACGTCGCGCACCGCCGCGCCGCTGGGCGAGGTGATCACGCCAAGCCGGCGCACGAATTTCGGCAGCGCGCGCTTGCGCGTCGCATCGAACAGGCCTTCCGCCGCGAGCTTCGCTTTCAGTTCTTCGAATGCGCGACGCAATGCGCCTTCGCCGGCTTCCTCCATGTGATCGACGATCAGTTGCAGGTCGCCGCGCGCTTCGTACACGGTGAGCCGACCGCGAATCAGGACTTGCAAGCCGTCGCGCGGTGCGAAGGGCAGGTATTGGCTTTTCGGCCGGAACATCGCGCAGCGCAACTGCGCGCGCGCATCCTTCAGGTTGAAATACAGATGGCCCGATGCGGGCCTGGACACGCCGCCCAGTTCGCCCTCGACCCACACCAGCGGGAAGCTGCCTTCCAGCAAATCACGCGCCAACGCGCCAAGCTGGCTTGGCGTCAATACATTGCGCGGGATCGCGGTGGCGTTCATGGGCAACACTCTAACGCCGGTCGCATACAATATGCGAAGGAACATCGAGGATACGTGGATGAACAACGCTTTCGGCCCAGTCGCGCGCAGGCACTCGCGCGCGGTGCACGTGGGCAAGGTCGTGATCGGCGGCGATGCGCCGGTGGTCGTGCAGTCGATGACCAACACCGACACCGCCGATGTCGCCTCGACCGTGAAGCAGGTCGCCGACTTGTGGCGCGCCGGTTCCGAACTCGTGCGCATCACCGTCAACACGCCGGAAGCCGCAGCCGCCGTGCCGCGCATCCGCGACAAGCTCGACATGATGAACGTGGACGCGCCGCTGATCGGCGACTTCCACTACAACGGCCACCAGTTGCTGACCGCCGAACCTGCCGCTGCCGAAGCGCTCGCGAAATACCGCATCAATCCGGGTAACGTCGGTTTCGGGCGCAAGCGCGATACGCAATTCGCGACGCTGATCGAGCTCGCGATCAAATACGCGAAGCCGGTTCGCATCGGCGTGAACTGGGGTTCGCTCGACCAGGCGCTCGCGACCAAGCTGATGGACGAAAACCATCTGCGCGCCGAGCCCTGGGACGCGCCGCGCGTGATGCGCGAGGCATTGATCCGTTCCGCGCTGGATTCCGCCGAACGCGCAGTGGAACTTGGCCTCGGCGCGGATCGCATCGTGCTGTCGTGCAAGGTCAGCGGCGTGCAGGAATTGATCGCGGTATATCGCGACCTCGCCACGCGCAGCGACTACGCGTTGCATCTTGGGCTCACCGAAGCGGGCATGGGCAGCAAGGGAATTGTTGCATCGACCGCGGCGCTGTCTGTGCTGCTGCAGGAAGGCATCGGCGACACCGTGCGCATTTCATTGACCCCCGAACCCGGCGCGTCGCGCACGCAGGAAGTCATCGTCGCGCAGGAGCTGCTGCAGACCATCGGTCTGCGCGCATTCACGCCGCTGGTCACCGCGTGCCCTGGTTGCGGGCGCACTACGTCGGAATTTTTCCAGGAACTCGCGCAAACCGTGCAGGAACATGTGCGCGCGAAAATGCCCGAATGGAAGATCAGCCGGCCCGGCGCGGAGAACCTCACGCTCGCGGTGATGGGCTGCGTCGTCAACGGCCCCGGCGAATCGCGCCACGCGAACATCGGCATTTCGCTGCCGGGAACCGGCGAAGCGCCGATCGCACCGGTGTTCATCGACGGACAGAAAGCGATGACCCTGCGCGGCGACAACATCGCCCAGGAGTTCGTGGCGGTGATCGACGACTACGTGGCACGCAACTACGGCATGCCGATTCGACAGAATGACTGACGACGCGCGTGTCGCCGATTCGGCGGCACAGCAAACGCCTCGCCGACTGGATGGTCGATGGTGGATCTGCCTCGCACCCGCAACGGTGTTCGTCATTCTGGCATCCATGCTGCAGGCCGCTTCTTTTGCGTTCGACCGGCCGATCATGCTCGCGATTCACGGCATCGCTGGAGTAGGCCTCGATCGCGCGGCTTGGTGGCTCGCACGTATCGGATATGGGTTCGGCGTGATTCCGCTCGATGTCCTGCTGGCGATCGTGCTCGCGCTGCGCCATCGATTGCGCGATGCCGGATTCGCGATTGCGGCACTGGGTGGTTCGCTGTTGCTGGATGAAGCGCTGAAGATTGCGTTTGCGAGGCCAAGGCCGACATTCTGGGTGCCTGCCGAAATCCAGCACAGTTTTGGATTTCCGAGCGGCCACGCAATGGCGGTCGCTACGCTCGCGACGGTCGTGACTGCGCTGGCCTGGCGCGGGCGTTGGCAGTGGCCGGTCCTCCTTTTTTCGGCCGCGTTCGCGTTGATCGTCGGCGCATCGCGGATCTACATTGGCGTGCACTATCCATCGGACGTACTGGCCGGCTGGAGCGCAGGCGTTGCGTGGGCGATGGCGATGCACCTGCTGTTCTTCCACCCGTCGCGATCCGTTGCAACGATGGGCGGAAAGCGATGACCTTGCGCGGCGACAACATCGCGCAGGAATTCGTGGTGGTGATCGACGACTACGCGGCGAAGACCTTCGCTTGATCGAAATCGCAGCGCACGAAGGTATCGCGAGCTTTTGTCAGAACCTGATCCCTAGTCGGGATTTTTTTCGCACACCAGTGCGCCGTTGTAGCAAAGCAGCCGCGGCGCCAGGCGGGGCATCGTCTTGATCAGGGTCTGCTTGAAGCGGTAATGCAGGAGCCCCTTGAACCCGCTCCTGAAGGCGTACGTTTCCTTCCGCGGATTCAAGGTCACTTGCTGCAGCACGCGCAGGTTGCACGATTGCAGCAAGCGGCGAATCGTCTTCGGGGAGTAGTAGTTGATGTGCCCCACGCTGTCGAGGACGAAATCCTGCTTCAGACGCACTGTGTCTTCGAGCGGCACCTCGACGAAAATGTATTTCGCGACGCGCGCCGCCTCGTAGAGGAGCTGGCGCGGATGTTCGAGATGCTCCACGACGTGGCTCAGGATGACGATATCGAACTTGTTGTCTTCGTACGGCACGCGGTAACCGTCGTACAGCTTGCATTCGACCAGCCGCTGGATGCCCTTGTTCTGGATCGTCCTGACGCCGGTCGACGAGATCTCCAGGCCGTAAAGTTCTTCGCCGAAGTTCACCTCGGACAGCCTTTTCAGGATGGAACCTTCGCCCGCGCCGATCTCGAGGACGGAGTGCCGCGGCAGGTCCTTGCAGAGCGCAACGATGTTGTCGGCCTTGGCCACCGCGCACAGGCGTCGCAACTCGGAATCGCCGTCTTCGTAGTAACCGTCATAATTCGACTTCAGGCGATCGCTGACCTTTGCCTCGTTCATCCGTTTGTATCTCCGCTAGATGGGGCGAACATGCGCACTTCAGGAAGTTGCTCGCCGCAGCAACCGCAGGGGATGTTGGCTGGCGAGGAATGACTGGGATGCGCGTGCCGATTGCATGGAATCCTGGGCCGGCCAAGGCGCACTCGACACACGTCATGGCTCATGCTGACTAGGCTTTCATTTTGCGCCGCCCCGTTGTGGCTGGTCAAGGAATCGCCTGATAGGCGCGCGCCATGCTGCCGCCTGTGAAAGTTTCCGTGCTGCAATCGTCGACCATCGCCGCTCAGGACGATGGATGCGTTCATCGTGGCGCACGCAGGCGGATTTGATGCCGAACGGCCTTGCGTAGCGATCAGCGCGGCTGTGGTTTGATCGCTTTTTCAATGATGAACAATGCGATTCCTCCGAGGATCGCCACGGAGGCGACCAACAGGCGCGCGCTGATCGATTCGCCGAGGAACACGATGCCGCCGAGCGCCGCGAACACCGGCACGCTGAGTTGCACGACGGCCGCGCTGGTCGCCTTCAGGCCGCGCAGGGCGGTATACCAGATCGCGTAGCCGACGCCCGACGTCAGTGCGCCCGAAGCGATCGCGTAGCACACGCCATTTCGATCGAGCGACATCCACGGCAATGCGATCGCACTCAGCGCCATCGTGATCGGCACGGCGCGCAGGAAATTTCCCGTCGTCGCGCCGGTCGGATCGACGATGCCTTTCCCGCGCAGCGAATAAACACCCCACGCAATGCCGGCGGACAACATCAGCAGCGACGAAAGCAGCGGCGGTGCGGAGATGCCGGGCAGCATGAGGCCCACCAATCCGCCGGACGCGCACAGCAACCCCACGGATTGGCGCAATCGCAGGCGTTCGCCCGTCCACAGCCCGTAACCGATCATCGTCGCCTGCACGGCGCCGAACAGCAGCAACGCGCCGGTTGCCGCCGGCAAGTTGACGTAGGCGAACGAGAAACAGGCTGCGTACGCAAACAATGCCAACGCCGACGGCCAGCTTCCGCCCCACAGGCGCCCCACATGGATGTGGGAAGTGTGCCCGCGCAGCCGCACGATCAGCCACAACACGAGTGCGCCCGAAACAATGCGGATCGACGTGAAGCTCGCCGCGTCGATGCCGGTGCTCTTCAACGCCAGCCGGCACAACAGCGAATTGCCCGCGAACGCGATCATCGCGAGCAGGGTCAGCGAAAACGTCAGTGCGCGCGGCATTCGCTACAGCGCTTCGATCATGGACACGCTGTAGGGATTTCCATGCGAGTCATCGTCACGCATCGCCGGTCGGAACGATCGACGCATTCTCGACCATCAGGATCACGGCACGATCCGGCGCGCGCGTGCGATGCACGACACCCTTCGGCACGACGAATCCTTCCTGCGGCTGCAGGTCGATCGACCGATCCTCGAGGTCGATGATGAAGTGGCCTTCCAGCACGAAGAAGAACTCGTCGTCGTTCTCGTGCTTGTGCCAGTGGTATTCGCCCTGCATCACGCCGAGCCGCACCACCGAATCGTTGACCTTGCACAGCGTCTGGTTGTACCAGCGATCCGTGCACGCCTTCACCAATGCGGGCACGTCCACCGTCGCGAGCTGCGCGAACTTGATATCGAGGTGGGTTGCGTAGGGGTAGGCTTCGGTGTCGGTCATGGCGAGTTCCAGCGTCGGTTACTTGTAGGCGACGCCGGCGCTTGCCGGGCCAGCCAGCGGAATCAACTCGGTCCTGCTGAAGCCGGCCTCGCGACACCATCCGGAGAAATCGGCGAATGTGAAATCGAATGCGTCGCCGAATTCGATCAGCATGTTCAGCGACATCATCAGCCCGAAAGCGTTATCGCGCCGCGCGTCGTCGATCAGGTTCTCGATCACGACGAACGCGCCGCCCGCAGGCAACGCATCGTAGGCGGCACGGATGAGGTGCATTTTCTTCTCGAGGTTCCAGTCGTGCAGGATCATGCCCATCGTGATCACGTCGGCCTTCGGCAACGGGTCCGCGAAGAAATCGAGCGGTCGTGCGGAGACGCGATCTGCCAACCCTGCTGCCGCGATCTTTCGCTCCGCGATCGCGGTGGCGGCTGGGAGATCGGCGGACGTGCAGCGGAGGTGCGGATGCTTGCGCGCCACGAACATCGAGAGCTGCCCGGTCGCGCCGCCCACGTCGCACATGGTGTTGTAGCGGGAGAAATCGAACTTGTCGGCCAAGGCCTGGAAATTGCCCGCCGAAATGCCGCTCATCGCATCCATGAATTGCTCGAGCCGCTCGGGCTTGCTGTAGAGCTCGGCGAACACGGACGCGCCCGAATGCTTGATCTCGTTTTGCGGGCTGCCGGTGCGCAGCGCTTCGCTGAGATCGCCCCAGAAAGGATAGAGGCGCGCGTTGGCCATTTCCAGGAAGCCGCCGATGAACTGCGGGCTGTTGCGATCGAGGAAGAATCCGGTTTCCTCCGTATTGCAATACCGCCCCTCGGGGCCATCGCCGTCGCGATCAAGAAAGCGCAGCGCCACCAGGGCATCGAAGAAATCGGGATTCGCCCGCGGATGCAATCCAAGCGCAGCCATCAACTCGCGGCCGCTCATGGAATTGCCGCCAAGTGCCGTGAACACTCCCAGCTCCACCGCCGAGAGCAGCACCTTCGACGGCCAGAAGGCCATGCCGACTTCCATGATGCGAGCGGGGGAGACTGTGTTCATGGCTGCTCCTTTCTTTGTGCGTTTCGAGATCGAGATGACTGGCTAACGCCAGAAATAAGCCGCGTGGCGAAGCCACGTCGGCTTGATTGAATTGTTAGGCCGGGAACGACTCATATGGACGTACTAGGCCTCATCTGACCTTGGTTTGTTCTCTCGCTTCGCGGATTGCAGCTTCAACTATTTCTACGGGCACATCTTCGCTGTTGAAGGTGTTGAAATGGAAGCTGCCCGCTGCATCCCAAAAAGTGGTTTGAGCAACCGCGACAGTCTGGCCAAGCCGCTCGCGAAGAAGCTGGTAGCCAACAGAGCCACCCTTGCGATCTTCAACGCGCGTTGTCCAATAGTGTTCGTGACCGTGCTGAATGTCCATGTGGCCTAACTACAGATATACCCCGTATCCGAGGCGATAAGTCTTATCGTGCGCGGCGTATGTACGTGAGGTCAAGGCGCGATCTTGCGGTTCTGTAAGGAAATTTGCTGCTGATCGTACGCCGATGCACCGTCACTCCAGGCGCGTTATCCGGCACATATGCGCCGACAAGATTTACCGCTCCGATTGTGCGGCGATAAAAACTCGACTGGAGTACGGTGTGGCTCTACGTTTTCGAGGACGTTCGTCGAAACTGCAGGGCAATCGCTACATCGACTTGCCAAGCATCATCAACAGTCCGCGCGCCGCAGCGATGCGCGACGCCGCATCCGGCATCTCGATCTTGATCCGCAGCTTGTCCGGCCCGTCGAGCTGGTAGCTCTTAGGTTGCTTCTGGATCATCTGGATCACCGACATCGGGTCGATGTTCGGTTTCGCGGTGAACAGCACGCGGCCGCCGTTCGCGCCGAGGTCGATCTTGCGGATGCCGAGCGGCGTCGCGGCGAGTTTGAGTTCGGTGATCACGAACAAATTCTTCGTTTGCTCGGGCAGCAGGCCGAAGCGGTCGATCATCTCGACCTGCAATTCGCGCAACGTGTCGATGTCGCGCGCGCTCGCGATGCGCTTGTACAGCGTGAGGCGCGCGTGTACGTCGGGCTGGTAGTCTTCGGTGATCAGCGCGGGAATATGCAATTCGATTTCGGCGCCGTGGTCGGCCTCGGCATCGAGGTCGGGCAGGTGGCCTTCGCGGATCGAACGCACCGCGCGTTCCAGCAGTTCGGTGTAGAGGCTGAAACCGACTTCGGCGATCTGCCCGCTTTGTTCGGCGCCAAGCAGTTCGCCCGCGCCGCGGATTTCGAGGTCGTGCGTTGCGAGCGTGAAGCCGGCGCCGAGTTCGTCGAGCGCAGCGATCGCTTCCAATCGCTTTGCTGCATCGCCGGTCATCGATTTCTTGTCGGGCACCACGAGGTACGCATACGCGCGATGGTGCGAACGGCCGACGCGCCCGCGCAACTGGTGCAGCTGGGCGAGGCCGAAGCGATCCGCGCGATCGATGATGATCGTGTTCGCGTTCGGGATGTCGATGCCCGACTCGATGATCGTCGTGCACAGCAACACGTTGAAGCGCTGGCGCTGGAAGTCGAGCATCACCTGTTCGAGTTCGCGTTCCGGCATCTGCCCGTGGCCGACGCGGATGCGCGCTTCCGGCATCAATTCGCCAAGCGTGCGCGCCATGCGCTCGATGCTCTCGACCTGGTTGTGCAGGAAATAGATCTGTCCGCCGCGCGAAATCTCGCGCTGGAACGCTTCCTTCAGCAACGCCGGATCCCACGGCGTCAAAAATGTTTTCACCGCGAGCCGATGCGCCGGCGCAGTCGCGATCAACGACAGCTCGCGCAAGCCAGCCATCGCCATGTTCAACGTGCGCGGGATCGGCGTTGCCGTGAGCGTGAGCAGGTTGACTTCGGCACGCAGTTTCTTCAGCGCTTCCTTCTGCTGCACGCCGAAACGTTGTTCCTCGTCGACGATGACGAGGCCGAGATCCGCAAACTTCACGTCTTTCTGCAACAAACGATGCGTGCCGACGATGACATCGACGCGACCTTCGGCGAGTTCCTGCAACACCGTCTTGATCTCGGCGGTCGAACGGAAGCGCGAGATGACTTCGACGCGAATGGGCCAGTCGGCGAAACGGTCGCGGAAGTTCTGTCCATGCTGTTGCGCGAGCAAGGTCGTCGGCACGAGAACCGCGACCTGTCGGCCTGCGCTTGCGGCGACGAACGCGGCGCGCAACGCGACTTCGGTCTTGCCGAAACCGACATCGCCGCAAACCACGCGATCCATCGGCTGCGGTTGCGCGAGGTCGCGGATCACTGCTTCGATCGCCTGCAACTGGTCGGGCGTTTCCTCGAACGGGAAACTCGACGCGAACGGTTCGTACATCGCGCGATCGACCGCGATCGCGAGTCCTTGCCGCGCATGGCGTTTCGCCTGGATTTCCAGCAGTTCGGCGGCGACATCACGCACGCGTTCGGCGGCCTTGCGCTTGGCTTTCTGCCATTGCTCGCCGCCGAGCGAATGCAGCGGCGCGGTTTCCGGCGACGCGCCCGAATAACGATTGACGAGGTGCAACTGCGCGACCGGAACGTAAAGCTTGTCGCCCTTCGCGTACTCGATTTCGAGGTATTCGGCGCGTTCGCCGCCCGCGTCGAGCGTGACCAATCCGCGGAAACGACCGACGCCATGGTCTTCGTGCACGATCGGCGCGCCGACCGCGAGTTCGCCGAGATCGCGAATGATGGTTTCCGGATCGCGCCCGGAACGCTTGCGCCGTCGCGCGCCAGGTGCGCGATCGGGATTGAACTGGCGCTCGGTGAGTACGCACAACGCGGGCTCGGTCAGCGCGAAACCGTTTTCGAACGGTGCGACGGTGATTGCGAAGCGCGACAGCTCTGTTTCGTTCGCAATGATCGAAGCACCGATGATCGACGCGCCAAGAAACGCCTGCCATCCAGACACCGGCTGCGGCGTCAATCCCGCGTTGGCGAATTGTTCGAGCAATGCCTCGCGCCGGCCTGCCGAATCGGCGGCAACCAGCACGCGACCCGGATAACTTGCGAGGAAGCTGCGCAGCGCAGCGGCGGGCGCTTCGTTCTTCTGGTTCAGCGGCAACGTCGGCGCGGGTTGATCGCCGAGCGGCAATGCTTCTGCGCGCTTCGGATGCGTTTCGCTGCAAACCTCGACGCGCTTGTGGCGATTGAGTTGTTCGCGCAAGACATCCGGCGGCAGGTAGAGTTCGTCCGGCGGCAGGATCGGGCGCTCAAGATCGTGGCGGCGTTGTTCCCAGCGCTCGCCGATCTGCGTCCAGAATGTTTCCCCCGCATCGAGCGTGTCTTCGCCGAGCACGATCAGCGTGTCGTCGGCGACGTAATCGAAAAGACTCGATGTTCCTTCATGCGAGTCCTTCGCGGAAAACCGCACATCCTTGTGCGGACTTTCAACTGGTGCGAAAAACAGCGGCAGGTAATACTCGATGCCGGCCGGCGTACCGCCTTCCTTCAGATCCTGGTATAGCCCGCTGCGGCGCGTGTCGATGTCGAAGCGATCGCGTAGGGTTTCGCGTACGCGCTTGATGCTGGCTTCGTCGAGCGGGAATTCGCGCGCGGGCAGCAGGCGCACCGATTCGACCGGATGCGACGAACGCTGCGTTTCCGGATCGAAGCCGCGAATGGTGTCGATGACATCGTCGAACAATTCGATGCGGTAGGGTTCGTCCGCGCCCATCGGATACAGATCGAGCAAGCCGCCGCGCACCGCATAATCGCCGGGATCGAGCACCTGCTGCACATTGCGATAGCCGGCCGCTTCGAGGCGACGCTGTTCGCGCAGCAGATCGAGTTTCTGTCCGCGCGCGATCAATAACGATTGCGCGCCGATGTAACCGGGCGGGCACAGCCGTTGCATCAACGTCGCGACCGGCACGACGAGCACGCCGCGCCGCGTCGTCGGCAATCCGTACAGTGTGGCGACGCGCTGCGAAACGATGTCCGGGTGCGGGCCGAACAGGTCGTAGGGCAGGGTTTCCCAATCCGGGAAATGCAGCACCGGTAGCGCGCCGGCCAGCAACCGCAGATCGGATTCGAGCATGTGCGCGGCGTGCGTATCGCGAACGACCGCGAGCACGAGGCCGTCGTGGGTTTCGGCGGAACGCGTCAACGCAAGCGCGAGCGCACTCGGGCTGGCCGGCGCGCGCCAGTACGCGCGCTGCTGGCCAGACTTCGGAAGCGGGGGGATTGGAAGCTCGGTGAGGGATCGCATGAAGCTGTGCAGTTTAGCTCAGTGCGCAGCGCGATCCATCGCATCGTGTTCACGCGCAAGCACGAGGCGCATCCGGGTCATGCCGGTGTGTTCGCTCGTTTCGCGGTGGAAACCCAGCGTCTGGGCCAGTTGCAGCATCGGCGTATTGTCGTCGAGCACGTCGCCATGGATCGCATCGAGCTTGCGTCGCCGCGCATACGCCACGAGTTTCTTCAGCAGCAACCGGCCGAGCCCGCGCCCCGAGATGAAGTGCGAGACGAGGATCGCAAACTCGGCCTCGCGCGTGCCATCGACTTGCGACAGCCGCGCGACCGCGCCGACCAACGCTTCGCCTGGCGGCAGCGGTTCGGCGATCACCAGCACGAAGTCGCGACCGCGCCGTGGATGCGTGAGCTGGTGCAGGTAATCCTCGCTCAGCGACTTCATCGGATGCTGGTAGCGCAGGCGCACTTCCTCGGGATTCAGTAGTGGGAAACCATCGCGGATCACGCTGGTGTCGGCTGCATCGATCGGGCGCAGCAGCAGCTCGCGCCGATCGTCGAGGACGATGCGCTCACGCCATGGCGATCCGAGCCGCTGTCTTTTCATGTGCTTTGTTCGAGGCGTTGCCGCGATCCGGCGATTGTCCACTTTTGCACGCGGGCTGCCGAGCAAGGACTCCAAACCGCCGCGCAAGTTTGCCCGCGTTCATCGCGCATGCCGTGAGCAGCGGCCGCGATGCTAAGATTTGCGTCACTTCCGCATCGACAAGCCCCATGTCCGGCAAAGCCGATTCGCTCAAGACGATTCTCTACGCGCTCGGCGCGAACTTCCTGATCTTCGTCGCCAAGTTCGTGGCGGCGCTGGTCACCGGTTCGGGCGCGATGATGGCCGAGTCCGTGCATTCGCTGGCCGACTGTGGCAACCAGGTGCTGCTGCTGTTCGGCGTGCGCCAGGCGCAACGTCCGCCGTCGCCGGACTACCCGCTCGGTCACGGCCGCGAAATCTATTTCTGGTCGTTTCTCGTCGCACTGATGCTGTTTTCCGTCGGCGGCATGTTCTCGGTGTACGAAGGCTGGCACAAGCTGCAGCATCCGGAACCGTTGCTGCAGCCGTGGTGGGCGATCTTCGTGCTGCTTTTCAGCATCGTCGCCGAAGGCCTGTCGATGCGCACCTGCATGCAGGAAGCCGAGAAGGCGCGCGAAGGACGCAGCCTGTGGCAGTGGTTCCGGCAGAGCCGGCAAAGCGAACTGATCGTGATCTTCGGCGAGAACCTCGCCGCGCTGCTCGGCCTCGGCGTTGCGCTGATCGCGATCGTGGCGACGATGGTCACTGGCGATCCGACCTGGGACGCGATCGGCACGCTCGCCATCGGCATGTTGCTGGTCGTGGTCGCCGTG
>Ga0105240_10009607_pt1 | contig 13680 bp, 6 predicted proteins | sample KBSC54metaG_FD_80426 | JGI IMG/M metagenome (GOLD analysis project Ga0105240, IMG submission 80426) | Corn rhizosphere microbial communities from Kellogg Biological Station, Michigan, USA - KBS C5-4 metaG | ecosystem: Host-associated > Plants > Roots > Rhizosphere > Soil | place: Michigan, USA... | reverse complement strand
TATGCGGGTAAACCTGGTTAGGGTCCGTACGTGAATACCCTACTGTAGTTACATAGAAACCCCAGGATTCCTCTTTTGCGGAGACGGCGAGGTATTTGTGAAAGTTGTGCATAGGTGGTCAGGCATTTGACAGTGATACTGGAAAAATATCAAAAAGTACAAAAAGTAAAAAATAATTGGCATGTGAACCGGACCTGGCGGGGGATATATTTGGGGAGGTTAAGGCACTGAACGGACCGGAGGTACGTTGTCCGAAGGACAGACATTAGATCTTTCCGGGGAACGAGTTAAATTTTTCTGATACTCGTTCCCCGGACATTATTGATAATCTTTCAAACCAAAACGGCTGTTATATGAAAATCTACATTTGTATTTTATTAATCTTTTTAAGGACGGCAGCGTTTGCCCAGACGGTGACTGTGACGGGCAAGGTGAGCCTGGGTGCAGGTTCCAACGACCTGTCCGGGACGTCCATACAGATAAGGGGCCTCAAGGGGGGCGTTGTGACGGATGCAGACGGGAGATTTAGCATTTCTGTCAGGCCGGGCGCGACGCTTATGATCAGTCACATAGGATATAAGACGGTGGAAATAAAGGCTAATGGCCAGACCGAGCTCTCGATAGCCCTGGAGACGGCTGACAATACGCTGGATCAGGTAACGGTGAGCTATGGCCGCCAGCGTAAGCGGGATATTACTGGCGCCGTCAACAAGGTGGATGCGTCCAGCGTGCAGGATGTGTCGGCTACGGAGTTCTCTCAAAAGCTGGCCGGTAAGGTAGCCGGTCTGCAACTGAATCAGACGAGCGGGATGCCGGGGCAGGCGATGACCATCCGTATCCGCGGCGCTGCCTCGCTGGGAGCGGGCAACCAGCCATTGATCGTAGTAGATGGACAGCCTATCAGCAGTGATGTCACCGGCGGCACGGGTGATCTGAATCTGATACCCCCTGACCAGATAGAGTCATTCAGCGTATTGAAAGACGCAGCTGCCACGGCCTTGTACGGGAGCCGTGCGGCCAATGGAGTGATCATCATTACCACCAAGACCGGGAAGATAGGTAAGACATCTGTCTCGGCCAATGCCTATTACGGCTGGCAGAGTGTACCCCGGCGCGGCCGTCCTGACCTCATGAATGCCCGGGAATTTGCCACCTTTATGAAAGGATTCTATGAAGATAAGATAACGTATGAGAACTGGAAGAATGCGCAAGGGCAGGCCCTGGTACCTGCAGACTATGCCGACCCCAGTCAGTATGGTGCAGGAACGGACTGGTATAGCCAGATACTGCGTACCGCGCCTATCGAGAACTACTCGGTGACTATATCGTCGGGGTCGGAGAAACTGTCATCCAGTACGACGTTAAACTATTTTAATCAGAGCGGGGTGTTGGTGAATACCGGTGTAAAGCGTTTCAGCTTCCGCAGCAATAATGAATACCGTCCGGCCAAGTGGGTAAAGCTGGGGGTGAACCTGGCGCCTACCTATCAGATAGACCATAATACCCGTGGTGGTAATCTGGGTATCAATGGCAACCGGCAGGTGGTCAGCGGTGCGGAGATCAGTTCCCCGCTGATATCACCGCGTAAGGCAGATGGCAGCTTCAATCTGAGCACGACCTCCTTCGGAATGTATGCGCTGCCCAATTTCCTGCAACAACAGCTGAACATGCAGAACAATATGAACGACATTCATTTTCTGGGGAACAGCTATGTGGAGATCGAACCTATCGAGGGGCTGCATGCCAAAACTGCTGTCAGCGGCGACTTGCTGACCCAGGACTTTAACGCCTATTATGGCACCTGGTATGGCACATTTGGAGCGCCGCCTCCCATACCCCTGACCTCGACCTCGGCGGTAAGCATTTCCAACAACTCTTATTCCTGGCTCATCGAGAATACCGTGAATTATACGCATTCTTTTGGTGATCATAATCTGGATGTGCTGGTGGGATATACATCCCAGAAATGGAGCCAGAACAACCGGTCTGTTACGGGCACTGGATTTGCCAATGACGCAGTGCATTATATCTCCGGCGCATCCACCACTTCGGGTACTTCGAATGCCGCCACCTGGACATTGATATCGGAGCTGGCGCGGGTGAATTACGACTATAAAAAGCGGTATTATGTTTCCGGTACGATCAGAAGAGATGGCAGCAGCCGATTTGGCTCGTACAAGCGGTACGCCACCTTCCCGTCTGTGTCGGCGGGCTGGGTGGTTTCCGACGAAGACTTTTTCCCCAAGCGGGGTGCGATATCCCTCCTGAAGCTGAGGGGCAGCTATGGACTGGCGGGAAATAATAATATCGGGAACTATACGGCCGTCTCCACCTTATCCCCCGCCAACTATGTCTTCAACGGTACGACTACGCTGGGCGAGGCCATCAATGTGCTGGGTAATCCTAACCTGACCTGGGAGACATCGAAGCAAACGGATCTTGGCGTGGAGATCAATTTCCTGCGGGACCGGGTCTCTGTGAGCTACGACTATTATCGCAAAAGGACGGTCGATATGTTGTATCCCGATCCTATACCTGCTGCGTCGGGATATAGCACGATACAAAGCAATGTGGGTGAGTTCCGGATATGGGGACATGAGTTCGCTGTCAGTACGAAGAATTTTGTGGGAGACTTCACGTGGAGCACTGACTTTAATATCGCATTTAACGACAATAAGGTGGTGTCGTTGTTGAACAATACGCCTATCGGGGGGACGAACCGGTACAGCGATTACAACCGGACGGCGGTAGGGCATCGTATCGGGGAGCTGTATGGATATGTGTTCGAGGGATTGTATATGAACCAATCGGATTATTTGAAATATCCCAAGGAAGCCACTTCCGCCGTGGGTACTGCCCGTATGCGGGATGTGAACAAGGACGACACGATCAATATCAGCGACGAGACATTTTTGGGCAGGACGAGTCCCAAGTATATCTATGGCATGACGAACAGTTTCGGGTATAAGAATTTCGACCTGGGAGTGACAGTTGCCGGACAGGTTGGAAACAAGATCATGAACACGAATGAGCAGAACCTGCATAATCTGGATGGCATCTTCAATATGACAAATGACATGCAAAACAGGTGGCGTTCCGAGGCCAATCCCGGGAATGGGCGTGTGCCGAGAACCCTGGCGAATACGACGGAGCTGTATCGATTGACCAACAGCACGTGGGTGTTTAGCGGCGATTATCTGGCGGTGAAGAATATAACGTTAGGTTATACGGTAGGGCAAAAGGCGCTGCGGTATGTAAAGAGCGTCCGGCTGTATGCGAGCGCGCAGAATGTCTTTATGTTCACCAAGTACCCCGGACAGAACCCGGAGGTGAACGATAATAAGGATAACCAGACGAATGCGGGTACGGACAATGGGTCTTATCCCGTGCCCCGTGTGTTTTTGATAGGCGCTAACATTAATTTTTAAGATCACCTTATTAAACGAAACATCATGCGACAGGCAAAATATATAACGATACTTTCCATAGCCGCCGCTCTGGCATTGGGGGCGTGTAAGAAAGATTTTTTGAACCAATATCCTCAGGGTTCGATCAATGTGGGTAATTTTTACAAGACTACGACAGACTTCCAGGAAGCGCTGGTGGGAGCTTATGTGCCACTTCGCGATGCGGCTAATGTCGCCTTTTATCTGGAGGAGATGCGGGCGGACAATAGTTATTTTGACTATAATACCAAGGATCGGGGGAGTGTAGCGACGGAGCAGGTGTCTTACTTTTTGGATGGGTCTTCCACGGGAGTCACCAGCACAATCTGGACGGCGGATTTTAACGGGATACAGCGTACCAATGTCATTCTTAGCCGGATCAAGACCGCCAGCGCGGTGCCTGACTCTGTGAAGAGCGCGATAACCGGTGAGGCAGAGGCATTGCGGGCGCATTATTATTTCGAGCTGGTGCGCTTGTTCGGGGCGTTGCCGTTGTTCCTGGATGAGACAAAGAGCATTTCCGATACCCGGGTGGCGCGGTCTTCGGTGGACAGCGTATATAATCAGATCATTGCCGACCTGACCGATGCGTTGGGGAAAGTAGGGGCGCCGGCCTTCTCTTCTTCGGGGATCCAGAGTGGCAGGATCAACAAGGGCATGATAGCTACCGAGTTAGGGTTGGTCTATCTCACCAGGAAGCAATATGACAAGGCCAGCGCCATCCTGCAGACGGTGACGACGATGGGGTATGATCTGATGAATAATTATGCAGATGTATATACAACTGCCAATGAGAACAATAAAGAATGTATATTCGAGATCAATTACAAGGCGGGTACGAATGGGCAGTCCAGTGCATTCATATACCGTTTCATACCGGCTACTACTGTAACTACGAATATCCTGGGCGTCAATTTCAACAACAACAAGAATAACTACGGGGGTTGGAATGTACCTACACAAGATCTTATCAATGCCTATGAGCCAGGCGACAAGCGGTTGGATGCGAGCATTGCCGTAACGAAGGGCAAGTACGATGTGAACAGCTATTTTATTCCTGACAGCGTGGTCAGCGTGCTGAACCCTCCCACAGTCGGAGAAGTGTCCAAAAATTTTATCCGGAAATACTTTCATCTGCCCTATGGGAGCATTATCGACAATACGGATCAGGACTGGTATGTATACCGCTATGCCGATGTGTTGCTGATGCTGGCGGAGGCGTTGAATGAGCAGGGGCAGACGGGTGCGGCGCTGCCATATCTGAACAAGGTGCGGGAGAGGGCTGGGCTAGGGGATGTGAATGTGACGGATCAGACGGTGGTGCGCGATACGATCGCGCATGAGAGAAGGGTGGAGCTGGCGTTTGAGAACAAGCGGTGGTTTGACCTGGTGCGTACGGATCAGGCGATGTCGGTGTTGACGGCGTATGGGATTATGCAGAAGGCGACGTACGGCTATTTGCTGCCGGGGTCGTACAATGTGACGGCGAATAAGATGATCTATGCTATTCCTTTTCGGGAGAATCAATTAAACCCTGCGGGGCTTTGGCAAAACCCGGGGTACTAAAAACACATAAGAAAATGAATTACGAACTGACTGAACAGCAGGTCAAAAGTTACAGAGACAATGGTTTCCTTGTTATCGAGAATTTTCTTTCTCCGGAGGAGCTGGAGGATTGGAGGGTAAAGGTGATGGCCGCCGTGAAAGAGCGGGCCGGTGTAAAGATGCCGGGGAAGGAAGTTAAGATTGGAGAGGATGACGGCATCAATGAGGATACGGAGTATTTTGGAAAGGTGTTTGACCAGCTGATCAATCTCTGGCAGACGAATGAGGGAGTGAAGAAACTGATGCTCGACCCCAGGATCGGGCAGATGGCGGCAAAGCTGGCCGGGGTGGACGGTATCCGTATCTGGCATGATCAGGCGCTGTTCAAGCGACCCTGGGCCAATCCCACGGCATGGCATCTGGATACACCTTTCTGGTCCTTTACGGACAGGAATGCGCTTTCCATCTGGGTGGCGCTGGATGATGCGACACTGGAGAATGGGTGTCTCTATTTCCTTCCCGGATCGTATCGCACGACGAGATTTGACAACAGTGGTATTGGAAAGAATATGGATGGTATCTTTACCGTGTACCCGGAGCTGGTGAAAGTAAATTCCGCGTCGGCGCCTATGAAGGCGGGGAGCTGCAGCTTTCATAACGGGCTGACCGTACACGGAGCGGGGGCCAATATGACGAGTGGGCACCGGCGTGCGATGACCTGTGCGTATATGCCGGATGGAAATGTTTATAACGGTGAACCGAATGTGTTGCCCGACGCCTATGTAAAGAAGCTGGCTATCGGCGACCCTTTGAACAACGATGCGCAGAATCCTTTGATCTATCACAAATGAACTATTGATCTATAACGTGCGATAATGAAAAGACGAGATTTCCTTTGGCAGGGGTCGTTATTGACCTCTGGTCTTACCCTAATGAAGATGTTGCCCGCGGGGGCTATGAAGATGTCTGAACCTGCGACTGGGAAGATGACTGAGCCTGCCACCGACCTTTATCAGCTTTTTAAGGACCCTGCTGCCATTTACCGGCCTTTTGTGCGGTGGTGGTGGAATGGGGACAAGGTGGAAAAGTCCGAGCTGGCGAGAGAGCTGCGATTGATGAAAGAGGCGGGTATCGGCGGGGTGGAGATCAATCCCATCAAGTTCCCTACCCGGACGGATGATATGGGTAAGCCGGCTATTCAATGGCTGAGTACTGAGTGGGTGGATCTTTTGAATTTTACATTGAAAGAGGCTGAGACGCTGGGGCTGACCTGTGATCTGATCGTGGGATCGGGGTGGCCTTTTGGGGCGGAATATCTGCAGGGTGAGGAACGGGCGCAGATGCTGGTGATCGCGGTGCTGAAGCTAGATGGTCCTCAATTTTTCGAGGTCAGTCCTTTTGCGCTTTTTGACGAATGTGATCCGGCGGTGACTTCGCCATTTCCCGGCAGGACGATGGAGCTGCTGTCGGTGCATATGGCTCCTGCGCTGATCGAGCGGATGGACCAGGTGGTCGATCTTTCTTCTCAGATACCCAGCGGGGCGATCAAGGTGGATATTCCTTCGGGTAATCATGTATTATACGGGCTGGTGAAAGTGTCGGGGTCTATGGAAGTGATCAATGGCGCACCGGGCGCCAACGGGCCTGTGCTCAACCATTACAATGAGGCTGCTGTAAAGAAATATCTCCATCGCATGTCGGATACGATCCAGCGGCAGATAGGGCCTTTGATGGGAAGGGTACGCAGTTTTTTTACGGACAGTATGGAGATGGAGGGCGCCAACTGGTGTGCCGACATGCTGGCAGAGTTTTCCAGGAGAAGGGGGTATGACCCTATGCCTTATCTTCCCCTGACGATGTCGAAGATAGGAGGGATGGGGAATATCTACGACTTCAATTATGGTCCGAGCCTTGGGCCGGAGCTGAAGGACAGGGTGGAGCGGGTGCGGTATGATTTCGACCTGACCAAGTCGGAGCTGATACGGGAGCGGTTTATTCAAACTTTTACGGACTGGTGTAAGGAAAACAAGATATTATCCCGTGTGCAGGCATATGGGCGGGGTTATTTTCCCCTGGAGGGCAGCTTCAATATCGACCTGCCTGAATGTGAGACCTGGATAAAATATGGTCTGGGGAAGGAAATGAGCGAAGAAGATTATCGTATAGGCAGGGCCTATACGATGATCAACAAATATGTGTCGTCCGCGGCGCATTTGAAGGGCAAGCGGCATATCAGCTGTGAGGAGCTGACGAATACGGATATGGTCTTTAATGACACCCTGGAGATACTCAAGGTGGCGGGGGATCAAAGCACTGTTTCAGGAGTGACGCATCCGGTGTTCCATGGGTTCAACTATTCACCTCCCGATGCGCCTTTTCCGGGGTGGGTTCGGTATGGGACCTATTTTAACGAGAAGAATACGTGGTGGCCTTATTTCAGGAGATTCGCCGACTACAAGGCACGGATGTCCGCCCTTTTGCAACAGGTAGATATGTTTGCGGATATTGCCGTGCTGCCGCCTGTGGCTGATATGTGGAGTCTTTTTGGCGCGCAGAATGAGCCTTTCCCCAGTCTGATGTATCCTACGTGGATGACGCTGGTGTGGGAGGCGATGCATCAAAATGGGAATGCCTGTGATTATATCTCGGAGCAGGTGATACTGGAGGCTACGATGGACAGAGGGTGGATGCGTTATGGTCAGCGGAAATATCATACTATTTTTTTGGTACGGGTGGAGCGACTGGACCCGGCTGTTGTGCGCAAGCTGCATGATTTTGTGGCGGGCGGGGGACGGATCTTTTGTATCGAGACCATACCGGACAGGAGCACTGGCTGGGAGGAGCATGAACGGCGGGATGCGGATGTTCGGACTGTCGTGGAGGCGATGAAGAAATTCCCTGAAAGATTTGTGTTGCTGAGCAGGCCGGAGAAGGGGTGGATGTTGTGGTATAAGGATATTCAGCAGAAATATGGTTTAACGCCTTATGTTGCTATCGACAATCCTGATCCTTTTGTCACGCAGGTGCGTTATCAGGGGCGGAAAACGGAGATATTGTTCTTTATCAATTCCAATGTGGATAAGGGGCATCGTATGAATCTGACGGTGCATAAGGATATTGCTGATGGGCGACAGGCCTGGGTTTGGGATGCAGACACGGGGGAGCGATGGCGTATTGGGTCCGGCGCGGAGAAGATAGAGCTGGATCTGGGGCCGGCGGAGTCGAGGTTGATCGTGTTTGAGCGGGGGGGAAGGGGTGCGGTCTACCGACCGGCGGCTGTGGCGGCTGTGGCCGGGGCCGTTGCCGGGAGCGGGCAGACTTTGGCGGGGAACTGGACGGCGGAATTCAAACATATCGATGGTTCCGTCCGGAGGGCGACATTGGATGCATTAAAAGATCTGAAAGATATGCCGGAGTGGGCGGCTTTTAGTGGGGTAGTGACATACCGGATAGAGTTTACAGCCGGGAGCGGGCGGGCTGCCGGTGGCGAAGCTTTGCCTGCATGGTTGAACCTGGGCAGGGTGATGGGGGTGAGCGAGGTGGTGTTGAATGGGAAGGAGCTTGGGGTACAATGGTATGGCCGCCGGATCATTTCTGTTGCGGGTGCTGTACAGGCGGGCCGCAATGTACTGGAGGTAAAAGTGGCCACCTCAATGGGTAATTACATGAAGACGCTAAAAGATAATCCTGTTGCGCAATACTGGACAAATGAAAAAAGAAAGGATCAGCCTTTACAATCGATGGGACTAATCGGACCGGTGACGATTTACTGACGACCCGGCCAACCGGCGGGAATAAAATTTTTTAAATGAAAAAATATCTTTTTTTAGCGGTGCTGGTATTGCAGTCGGTGTTGCTGGCTGCCGCCAAGGATTATCCGGCCTCGTTGTTTGGCATTCGGGGGGACGGATCGACATTGAATACGCGATCCATCCAATTTGCCATCGACTATATCAGTCAAAACGGCGGCGGAAGGCTGGTGTTCCATGTGGGCCGGTATCTTACGGGGTCCATCCATCTGAAATCGAATATTACGTTGCAGCTGGAAGAGGGGGCGGTGCTGGCAGGCTCGCTGAATCCTTTCGACTATGACAAAAAGATCTTTACTGCGTTGGTATTTGCGTATGACCAGCATGATGTGGCCATTACCGGTAAGGGAGTGATCGATGGACAGGGAAGGGCGCTGGCGGCCAATGTGACGGCAAACGTACACAAGGGGTTGCTGAAGGACCCGCTGCGTAATGATCGTCCCGAGGCGGATGCACGGGCGATGATCATCAATTTCCGGAACTGTCATAATGTACTGCTGCGTGGGGTGACTATCCGGAATTCAGCGAGCTGGGTGGAGACCTATGATCAATGTACAAACCTGCGGCTGGACAGCGTCTACGTAGACAGCAAGGCGTTTTGGAATAACGACGGGATTGATATCGTGGATTGCGACAGTGTGGCTGTGACGAACTCTTATATCGATGCGGACGATGACGGGATCTGTCTGAAGTCACATGATGGAACCAAATATTGTAATAATGTGCTGATCCGCAATTGCACCATCCGGAGCAGTGCCAACGCCATCAAGTTCGGAACGGCGTCGTATGGAGGGTTCCGGAATATCACCATGATCAATAATCGTGTATTCGATACATACCGGAGCGCGCTGGCGCTGGAAGCTGTGGATGGGGGATTTTTAGAAAATGTGCTGGTGGATAGTTTGCAGTCTTACAATACGGGGAACTTCCTTTATCTGCGAATTGGAGAGCGGGTAAACGGAAAGAAGGGACGGTTGGAGAATATACGGATACGAAATGTCTATGCGGAGGTGCCTGCGGGGAAGCCGGACGCAGGATACGACTATGAGGGACCCATCGAGGATATGCCCCGGAACATAACGCCAGCCATCGTCATAGCAGGTATGCCGGATGCGAAGATCTCGGGTGTGGTGTTGGAGAATGTAGACATAAAATTTGCCGGTGGGGGTAATCCTCTTTTTGCTAAGATCGGGCTTGATGAGCTGGACAAGGTGCCGGAGCGGGCGAATGCATATCCGGACTTCTCCATGTTCAGGGAGCTGCCTGCATGGGGAGCATATATCCGGCATGCCGGGAAGGTCGAATTTGTGCATGTGCAGTTGAACTGTGAGAAGAAGGACTATCGTCCGGCCATTGTACTGGATGATGTGAGCGGCTCGAATTTTGATGGTGTGCATGTGACGGAACCCGCGGCGGGTAAGAAACCAACCGTGTATCGAAATAAATGAAGATCGTCATTACCAGCGCCAATTCGGCTACAGGGTTGATGCTTATCCCTGTTCTGAAAGCGGCGGGTCATTATACTATCGGGCTTGTAAGGAGGTCCATGGAGTTGCCTGCCGATGAGGTGATCACCGACTGGATGCATGCTCCGGAGGCTGCCCGGGCGATCGGGGAAGCGGATGTCGTCGTACATCTATCGGGTGAGCTGAATGCGAAACGCGCGGAACTTTATGAGGAGGCAAATAAAGCCACGACTATCATCGTGGCAAGATTTACAAAGGCAAAAAGGATTATTTATCTAAGCTATCCCCATGCTTCCCCCGGGGAGAAAAATCATTATTTACGGACCAAGGGGCAGGCCGAGGAGGTATTGCGTCGGACGGGGATCCCGTTGGTGGTTTTTCGCTGCCCTGTCATTATCGATGCGCCGGGGAAAGCGTCTAAATTAGACGTGCTGTTCAAGGCCCCTAAGGGGCGGGTGCCTTTGCCAGGGTGGGATTGGCCTGTGCCTGTGATAGGATCGGGGCGACAGACTATGCGCCCTGTCTATAGGGGTACTGTAGTGGAGGCTATCACATCTGCCGTAGTGGGTGGACGGGCCGGGGTGTATGAGCTATCGGGTATGGATGAGGTGACGATCGATGAGTTTATACGGCTGGCGAATCCATTGGGTGTACGGTTAGTGCATATACCCGGATGGATGGCGTTTGCGTTGAGCCGGGTGCTGCCGGAGCTGTCTTCCACGTTTGTAGATATGATGCTGCATCATACTGGGAGTGTCTATGATCCGGGGACGTATTTGGAGTTTGGGATACAGCCTGTATCTATTGTCGAGATGTGGAGGCGGGGGCGTTGATTTTTTACTCAAACGTTTGCGCAAATTGAAGTAAGGGAGAATGGCCCTGGTGCCTTATCTTCAACTATGCAAAGGATATTACTCTCCATCATTTTACTGTCTGTAACTTATTTTGTCCAGGGCCAGGTGCTCCGATATTCCAACTGCCCGGGATGCTGGAATGCTGACTCCTTGGGGAATCATCGTATCGTGGTGCAGTGCAATGGGACAGAGAGAGTGGCCCGTGTTGTCATACCATGGCGGAGGCGGGATGTTCATCCGGAGAACAAGCGGATCATTGTGCAGGATTCTGCGACGGGGAAGATCATTTTGAACAAGACCACAGGGGTGATCAACCGGGAGTCGGGGGAGGTGTTCTTTGAACCTGTGTCGGGGAAGGGGAAGTATTATATCTACTATATGCCCTATCGTAATGAAGGCAGGAGTAATTACCCCAAGGGTGTGTATTGGAAGCCGGATACCACGGCGACGGAGAGCTGGTTGAGGCAGGTGAACGGTGCGGGGACCAAGACTGTGAATAGTAAGCTGCTGGTGGAGCAATCCATAGATGCCTTTAACAGTTTTTACCCCATGGAGGTGATCGCTACGGCGAAAGAAACAGAGGCGATCATCAACGCGAATAAAGGCAAGGCTTTTTGGGTGTTCCCGGAAGACAGGGAGCACAGTATACGGATGCGGAATAATCTACCTTACCGGTGGATACAAACGGGGTCAGGGCTGGGGTCTGCCAATATAGATCTTGTCGTTATGGCGGGGAAGGGAGAGTATTATGCTTATCAGCTCGGCATCTATGCGTTCAAGGACCTGCAGGATGTGCGGGTCAGCTTCAGCGATCTAGCGAGTAAGAGCGGAGGAAAGATCGGGGCTGACCGGATAAGCTGTATCAATACCGGAGGTGTGCGATATGATGGAACGGCTTTTACAAAACAGGTGGATGTACCTGCGTGGCAGGTGCAGGCTCTGTGGTGTGGTGTGGATGTACCGTCCGATGCGGCGACGGGAGAATATGCGGGTTGGGCCACGGTGGAGGCAGATGGGCAGCAGCAGCGTGTACATATCGTGGTCAATGTAGTGACCAGGGCGACGACGGGCCAGGTAGAAGCCGGGACAACCACGGACCAGCCGGAAAAAATGACCCGTCTGAAATGGCTGAATTCGACACTGGCGCAAACCAACGACGTGATCGCGCCTTATACTCCGCTGGTTGTGCAGGGGGACAGCCTGATCGATCTGCTGGGGCGGCAGATACAGGTGAACAAGCAAGGGTTCCCCGAACAGATACGTACTTTCTTCACGCCCGAGATGACGGATATTGCCACCTCACCCAATAATTTATTAGCTGAGAATATCCATTTTCATTTCACCCGGCAGTCGGATGGGAAGGATATACGGCTGACCAGTCAAGGCGTTCATTTTGCACGCAAGGATGCGGGAACGGTGGAATGGAATGCAACCAGCGCCGCGGAGGAATTACAGATGGATGTGAATGCCACGCTGGAATTTGACGGATACCTGGATTATAAAGTTAAAGTGACGGCGCTGCAGGACCTGGACCTGAAAGATATCACGATGCATATCCCTTTCCAGCCGGAGAAGGCGAAATACATGATGGGACTGGGGCTGAAGGGAGGCAACCGGCCTGACAGCATGTATCAGTGGAAATGGGATGTAGCTCATAAGAACCAGGATGGCGCGTGGGTCGGAACGGTGAATGCGGGATTGCAGTATTCGTTACGGGACGAACATTATGTACGTCCATTAAACACAAATTTTTATCTGCAAAAGCCCTTGTTGTTACCTACTTCGTGGGGGAATGATGGAAAGGGGGGCATTTCGGTAGGAGTTAAAGGGAAATCCGTTCTGGCCAATAACTACAGTGGCGCCCGGATCATGAAAAAGGGGGATGTCCTCTATTATAATTTCCATCTGCTGATCACACCTTTTCATGTGTTGAATACGGACTTTCAATGGGCCACACGGTTCTATCACAAATACAACAACCTGGATACGATAAAGGCCGCGGGCGCCACGGTGGTAAATATCCATCACGCCACGCCCATCAATCCCTGGATCAATTATCCTTTTATCGAGTGGAAGAAGATGAAGGCGTATATCGACAGCGCGCATTCGCTGGGTTTGAAGGTAAAGATATACAACACGGTGCGGGAGCTCTCGGACAGGGCCTATGAACTGTGGGCGCTCAGAAGTCTGGGAGATGAAATATATTCCCGTGGACCCGGCGGTGGCTTTAGCTGGTTGCAGGAGCATGTGGGAGATGACTATATACCTGCCTGGTTTGTACCGGAGATAAAAGATGCCGCCATCATCAACAGTGGTATGAGCCGGTGGCATAATTATTATGTCGAGGGGATGAACTGGCTGGTCCAGCATGTAGGCATCGACGGGATCTACCTGGATGATGTGGCCTTCGACCGGGTGACGATGAAACGGATCAAGCGGGTGCTGACGCAGGATGGGCATCCCGGGATCATCGACTTGCATTCGGCCAATCAATACAATCGTAGTGATGGGTATAACAACAGCGCCAACCTGTACATGGAACATTTTCCCTATCTGAACC
>Ga0105240_10009605_pt1 | contig 13684 bp, 17 predicted proteins | sample KBSC54metaG_FD_80426 | JGI IMG/M metagenome (GOLD analysis project Ga0105240, IMG submission 80426) | Corn rhizosphere microbial communities from Kellogg Biological Station, Michigan, USA - KBS C5-4 metaG | ecosystem: Host-associated > Plants > Roots > Rhizosphere > Soil | place: Michigan, USA... | reverse complement strand
GCGACGTGCGCGAAGCCCTTTGAAGGCATAAGCCAAGAGCCCGCGGACGGCTTCAGTGGCATATCCCTTACGCTGCCAATCTGGGTGAATGATAATCTCAAATTGGGCCAGGTTGAACTCCTGGGGAACAAACCAGAACGTGACCAGACCGATCACCTTCGCCGCTTGGGTGGCTTCGATGGCAAAATAACAGTAGCCCTCAGGCTTGGGAAAACGAAGGCGGCTTTGGCCCGCAATCCACTCTTCGGCGTCCTCCAGGGACATTGGTTTCCAGGCCAGGTAACGCAAGGTGGCCGAATCCGACATGAGCCCTGAGAGATCTTTCGCGTCTAATGATTGAAAGCGCCGCAGAACGAGCCGTTCGGTTCCTATCGGAAAAGGGATGCGTTCGGCCTCCAATCCTGAATGATTCGGGACGATCATGGACTCCAGGCAGTTGGGGCACTCCTTCAGTTTGCCGGCGTCGGGTTTCGGGAAAGCCACCGAGTTATGGCAATACGGACAGGTAAAATCGATGAAATCGGATTCTTGTACCTCTGGTCGATCCGTGGCCGGAGTACCGCCACGACCTTCAGCAGCAGGGGTTATTATGGGCGGTAGCTCTGTGGAATCTTTCCCATCGAACCAGCGTAACGGCTCGACTCGGTAATACTCGGCCAAAACATCGAAGAGCTCAGGATAGTGCTGACGCAGTTGTGCAGGCTGAGAAAAGAATTTTTCTGAAGCAACTGAAAAGAACTCGGCTGGGTTGGTTGCCGCGTAGCTGCCCAGAAACGTTCTGTCTCCCTGTTGCAGAGCGCGGCGGAGTCGCTGAAATGTGCCCTGAGTGACTCGCTGCCAGCGCTGCGTCTGATCCCGGCTTCGCAGGGCAGGAACTCCATTGGTGTAGCCGTCAAGAAAATCAAGCTGGTGAGCGAACTCGTGGATAACGAGGTTATGGCCACAAGAGGGATCTCGCGATTCCACCAAGACAGTTTCCCACGACAAGAAAACCGTGCCATAGTCCACGGCCCGGCCGAGAGCAAAGCCTCCACGTTCTTGCCAGGATTCAGCCGGCATTTCGAAGGCAGTTGGAAACAGGACGATGGACAGAACGCGACTGAAGTAGTCATGGTCTAAGCCGAGAAGCAGCAAGGCCGCCTGGGCAGCTACTGTGAGCTTCATCAGCTCGGTCACTTTCAGCCCGTCACATCCTTCCCAGGTCTTCTCCGCAATCATGACGCGAGCGTCATCTTGGAGGCGGGTCCGTTCATCAGTTGTTAGCAGGCGATAGTGGGCCATGTGCTCCGAAAGCCAGAGTTCCCATTCCTCAGGAAAGGGTTCGGCGAGCAACTGGCGTCTGAAAGCGTCCTTTTTTCCGCGTGCCGGCATGTCTCAGTGGAGAGAGTTTCTCTAAATCAATATGGCGGGGCAAGTCGCCTGAAGCCATGCGCCAGGACCACAGCAAGAAACAGCAGGTCCCGCGGAATTACTCCAGGCCAAAAGTAACGAACAGGCCCAAGGCATGCACTCGAAGTCTCCTGGTCGGCTAGCTTTTCGGCCAAAAGCTCCATGAATCTGCATGACCGTGGCCATTCCCCAATGTCCTTAATCCATTCGGCGGGTATTGCTTTCGTTCCCGTGGTGGCTCCGCACAGGGCACCCAAGATCGCTCCAACTGTATCGGTGTCACCACCACACTCTATCGCAGCGGTCAAGGCTAAGCGAAAGTCGCTAGCGTGGTGCAGCCATGCGTAAAGTGCGACTGGGACGACGTGAAGCGAATAGCCGGTGACTCCGCCTTTCAAACCGAGATTGTCAACGAAATCGGAAACGCGACTTTCTGCCTTTAGGCACGATTCGATTTCTGAAACCCGCGCCTGCCATTCCTTTTGCGGTGACAGGCTGCGCATGGTTGAAAGCACTTCGGTGGGATCAGGCAAGCCCGCACTGCGTACCGCCAGTGCAGCGGCCTCTGCCACTGACAGTGCGGCCGTCTCCGCTTGCCAACCACGGTGGGTTAACCGGGACGAAGCCAGGACAAACTCGCGCCGCTTCTCCGGTTTACTGGCAAAAAACGCCCCGATGATAGCGCTGCGCATTGGGGGGAAGCTGCCAGCGGACATCACTGCACATTTGTTCGCGGGGAAGCCGATCCAGAGTCGAAGGCATGCTTTCTCGGTGGCTAATCCAACGCCACCAGGTAAACCAGCGAACCACCAGCGGAGCTTCCACGCCAATCCCCGCTGGAAAGCAACGGGGTCGTCCGGATGAGACAATAAGGCCTGGGCAACCATCAGAGTGTGCTCAGTGTCGTCGCTGATCATGCCTCGCCCAAAGATAAGGCGCATCCGCAGCGGTTCCGGCCATCGGCGACGGATCCGCCTCGGAGAAAGATTCTCGGCAGGCAGGCCAAGCGCATCCCCCACAGCGGTCCCGAGCAACACACCGGCAATGCGTTGACGGAGCTTGGGCGTAGAACTAACCGTGGTCATTTGGGTGCCGTTCCCCTACTTGCAGTTTTGCAGCACAACTCGACGAACTCGTGAAAGAGGTGATCCAAATCAGGCTTGCGGGCGAGTTGAGCGATCCAATCAGACGGAACGGAGTGGATCCCATAGGCAACGCCGGCTAATCCACCGGCAACGCAACCGGTCGTATCGGTATCACCGCCGAGGTTCACAGCCTTCAGGACACAGTCGCGGTACGTACCGGTCGTCAACAAGCACCACAACACGGCATGCAGGGTGTGCAGAACATAGCCAGTGGAAACGACCTCTCCTTCTGGCATCGAACGAAAATCATCCTGCAAATGATGGCGAAAACGCTCAAATTCCGGCGTTATCTGATTCAAGCTCTGGAACTCCTTACGGGCAGCATCAACGGCCGCCTGTGGCGTCAAGCCCAGAAGAAGCTGGCGGACGACCAGACTGAAGAGGACGCACGCCAGCTTCGATCGCTCGTGGCCGTGTGTGATGGCGGAAACCCGTTCAATGCGTCGTGAAAATGTTTCGATGGGTTCACCTGCGAATCGCAACGCGACAGGAATGATCCTCATGAGTGACCCGTTTCCGTTGCTGTATTCATCACAACCACCGGCATCCTCGGCCGGCGTTCCGTTGGCGATTCGCATAAGTGAATCGGTTCTGGCCATTCCGATATCAAAAACCACGTCGGTTGCCGTCCAAAGAGCTTCGTTCATCCAGAGAACGAAGCGACGCGCAATGTCCTGCGTGTCGAATTCTGAATTCACCAGGCTATCCACCGTGCAGAGAATCAAAGCACCGTCGTCCGACCATGTGCCTTTCGGTTGGCGATGGCTTCCGAATCCTCGCATATCAGTTACCGGGTTCCTCTGAACCTCGACCCGGGGCCGAAACTCAACCGGCACGCCCGGGGCATCACCAACCAACGAACCCCAGAGTCCGCCGAGGACGCGTTCCCGATTGGAAGTCATTTGCTTCTTTCCACAAAGTAAAGGCCGGCGTAAACCTTCGGCTCGATCAGGAGTCCCTGCTTTGCCTTTGTGGCAAGCCACTCATGCACTTCAATCAACGGCACTTCGTGGACGGTGATATCCTCGTGAGCAACACCACCACCGGCATTCACGCGCCTTAAATTGGATGCGAGTAGCAGGGTGACAACCTCCGAGGTTAGACCGCTCGAAGCCGGGCCGGTTGTAAGCACTTCGATGCGTTCAGCGGCGTAGCCCGTTTCCTCAAGAAGCTCACGCTTAGCGGCCTCGGCCAGGGTCTCGCTTGCACCGCCGGGCCCATCCCCCACGATTCCGGCAGGCAACTCGATCGTCCGGGCGTGGACCGGGATCCGATGTTGCTCTACAAGCAGAAGTTTTTGCTCATCGGTAACGGCGTCGATGATTGCCGCACCGGTTGAGCCAATACGATCCACATATTCCCAGCGACCCTCCTTTACCAGTGCCAGGAACTTGCCTTCGAAAAGGGTGATTTTTTGTGGGCTCATTTTGTCTTCAAGATGTCCCCACTCTCAACAATCAGCACACCGGCGCGATGCATTTCTTCGATTGCATTCTTCACGTCATCCTCACGGAGGCCGACACTGCGGCTGGCATCTTGGACCAGAAAGACCTTGAAGCCGAATTGCACGGCATCGAGTGCGGTGAATTTGACGCAGTAATCCGTCGCTAGGCCGCAGACGAAGACTTCGGTGACCCCTTTCTCCCTGAGCCATTCCCCCAGCCCGGTTGATTTGCGGTGGCCGTTATCGAATAGGCCGCTGTAGCTATCGATTCCAGAGTCTGTGCCTTTTTGGAAGACCTTCGCGATACGGTCTTGCTGTAACGCGCCGGCTAGCTGTGCTCCTCTTGTGTTCTGAACGCAATGCACCGGCCACAGCGTCTGCGGCAAACCATTCAATTCAATCTGCTCAAATACGCTCTTTCCCGGATGGCTCGCTGCGAAACTCCCGTGATTGGCCGGATGCCAATCTTGTGTAGCGACCACGAGAGGGAAAGCAGACTGAAGGCTGTTTGCGACAGGAATCACAGCATCACCATCTGGAACGGCCAGCGGGCCGCCAGGTAGGAAGTCGTTTTGGATATCGACAAGGATGAGCGCTTTCATGGGAATTGGATAAACTGAGGTGGAACGTGATCCACCAGCCACACGCCATTGGCCGAGCAGCGGAAAACAAAGCCCGCCCTGTGCATGTCACCCGCGCGAATCGTCAGCAGCGCTGGTTTGCCGTGACGACCGCCGACCTGAACTGTGACCTTCGTCTCCGCCGACAGGTGAACATCATGTCGTTCCATCTTCTGCAAGCCTTGTTGACGGATGCTGTCGAGAAACCGCTCGGCCGTGCCATGGTACAAAACCTCCGGAGGGATCTGCGGAGGGTATTGTAGATCCACCTCGATAGAATGGCCCTGGCTCGCGCGGATGCGCTGGCCGTCGTCGCTGAACGCGAAACGCTTTTTGTCGCTCGTCGCTACGATGTGCTTGAGTTGGTCCAGCGTGAGAGTTACACCGTGGCTGTTCACCGCTTGCAACAATTCGTCCACGCCCACCCAACCCGCATCACCGAGCTTCAATCCCGCCCGCTCCGGTTCGTGGCGGAGGATCAAGCTGAGGAACTTGCTGGTCTTGATGATTTCTTTCTCAGTCATGGAAAACGTCCTTCCAAGTAGTCATTAAGTCGAGGATTTAGCCGACTTGCGAACACTCCGTGGTATCCGGGCGAGCGCATATCGGCGACGACAATCCCGACGGTGATTGGGAGCTGACACAGCAGGACGCAAGGCCAGGTGAGAAGTTCGAGCCAGGTCCAAACGCCGACGTTCAAAATGAATAGTCCTGCCCAGGCCCATTCCCGATTACGAACAATCCTGAAGACATTGCAGAAAAGGAAAAAGTGCCCCGCCACAATCAAGAGCATCCACCAAAGCAAATTGCCCAGCCGCCAGAAGACACCTGCTGCACTCATGAACGCAAAAATGGCTACGGCGTCCGCTAGCGAGAAACGGAAACCCCAGGTTCGTGAATTGTGGTTCGGTTCAAACATGAAATGTGGTTCGGACCACGCCGTTGTTTTTATCAAGCAGGACTTCAAGGTCGCCGTAGACTGTCCCGAAGTTGCGGGTTCGGAGATCCCGACAGACGAGCAACTCTCCAGCTTCGGTCTTCTTTGCGCTCACAACATGATACGCAGGCGAAAGGCCACGCATGAGCATGAACTCAGGGACGTTGGCGAGTAACCCAGCGTAGGCGGCGTCGAAAACTTCCTGTTGAGCTAATGTCTTCTGGCTTCCGGTTATCGCATTTATTTGGAATCGACGGACGCAATTCCCGCACTCCTCTAATCCAAAAAACCGCCAGGGCCACAGAGCTGAGGGCATGAGCGAAACTGCATCAGGAGCGAGCGCCCCCGCGCGACAGCGCAGGATTCCCTTTGTGCCAAAGTAAACAGCCATCGTCCCGAAGAATATTCCCGCATATCGGGTAGGCACATCGTCGTCCCGGTAGAATAGGGCGACAACAAATCCACGCCCCCACCCTCCAATGTCGTTGCAGACATGAACAATGATCTCCGGTCCATCGCCAAGCGGCTGGGTTGCGTCACCAATAACGTGATTCGTTTTCACTCGACCAGTATTCCCTTTCGTTCCGCGACGCCGATGATGGCTTGCGTGCCAGAGTTAAAGTCCAAGAAGTCTTTCTCAATGCCGTCGCTGAATATTACGCCGTTCTCGGCCATACGGGATTCGAGAATCAGCGGCGTTTCGGCGTTGACGCGACCGAACACAAGCGACGCACCTGTTGTCTTCGTTGGGAATGGTTCACGCACAGTGTAGAACAGGTAGTTCGCGTCCCAGGCGAATTCCGTTTTCACGCTCAAGCGGACCTTTGCGCTGCTTTTGGCCTTCGAGACTCGGGCCGTAAAGAGATCTTCCGTCGTTTGCCGGACCAGATTCGAGCCTGCCGATTGGGTGATGGCCGCTGCTCCGGTGAGCAAGCTCTTCAGCCAACCAGTGGAACCCATGCCTGTTGAGACAATAATGCCGCTCGACGATTGCGTTTCGCTCGTTTCACCGCTGCGGATGAGGTATCGGGCCGAGCTGTGCGTCTTCGGCCCGATAAACAGGTCGTTCACGCCATACATGGTCTGGCCATTGTTCAACGCCGCTTTGGCCATAGTCACTGAACGGGTCGGCCGCTTCCTCGACACAACTTCGGGCATCACTTTCGACAGGTCGCTCACACGGAATGGCAATAACCGCCCATCCCACCGCTCGGGGTCGGGGTTCACACCAACGACAGGCTGGCCATTGAGATATTTCAAGGTGTTGGCGACCAATCCGTCCTGACCCAGCGTAACCACGCTATCGTCCGGTCCGAACACAAAATTGGGCAGGAAGCCACGATCCACCGTCTGCACCCGGCCCATTTGTGACAAGACCGACTGAGCCTCAGTCAGCGCACGATGATAAGTCTCGTCCTCGCGGAGGTAGTCCGAGAAGTCCGCGCCCTGGTGCTCGACATAGAACTTGGCCTGGCTGACGGTGTTGAATCGGATCACCAATTCAGCCAGGCGCGTCGGTCGAGTCACCAGGACGATCTTGTTGTCGGTCAGCCGGTTCATTTTCGTGCGGGTTGCGGAGTCAACAATTCACGCAATAGATCCGGCGAGATGTTGAGTTGGCCGATTTTGTCCGCTTTGCTCGCCAGTTCCTGGAAGGCAAAGGCGATGAGTTGCTCCGGCCTCATGCCCGTGCTGGCGAGCGCCTGGAGGATCTTGGTGTCAGCGCTGCCCAGAGCCTTCATCGTGCTCGACACGCCGTAGGCCCGGGCATCCGCCTCGGCCTTGGCATTGTCCGCCGCCAGCGCCACCAAACTCTTGCGCCGGTCTTCGAGGCCGATGTTGGATTCAAGCGCTTCCTTTTTGAGCAGGCCTTCCTTCTCCTGCACCGCTCGCTCGGCATCCATCTGAGTCTCGCGGATCTGGCGCTTCTTGGTTTCAACGGCGATCTCCGTGTTCAACTCATTTTCCTTGATCGCCCGCTCCTGCTCCACCGCCGAGTTGCGCCGGGCATAGATTGCCTCATCCGCTTCACGGAACATTTGCTCCCGGGTCTCGGCTTCTAGTGCCCGCGCGGTCTCGGGGGTTGGCTTGATGGCAAGTATTGACAGGCCGAGCACTTCCAAACCGAGCGAAGTGATTTCGTCCGCCGCAATCAACCTCGTCTTCACCGCCTGGACCAGTTCGTCCGAAGCGCGGATGGCCTCGCGCAGCGGGAGTTTCTGGAGCTCGGCTCTGGCGAGCACGTTGATGACGTGAATTACCCGCTCGGGAAGCTTTTCCGGGTCCTCCGAGGTATAGTTCTGCCCGTTGGGCGCCAGCGTGTAGTTGAGCAGGCCAGCCAATCGCTTGGCGTCGCCAACACGATAAGTCACCTGGCCCTGGATGGTGACACCCTGAAAATCCGCCGTTGTTTCCTGGAAGATGAACGGGACGTCTGCGCTCGCAACCGGGACCGCCACCAGGGATGTGGTCGGCGCATAGTAAAAGAAGGACAGCCCCAGTCCTTCGCGGACGATCTTGCCGCCGCGATATTGCAATAGGTAAGTGGTGGGCTGGACCTTGATGAACTTGATGCCGAACATAACGTGCCTTTCTTTTTATGGTATTTCCGGGAACCGAAATCGTTTCACACTTCAAAATTGAATCCGCGTTTCTTGAGCTTCTCGTATTTGTCCGCGTCAAAGCGGAACAATTGTGCTGGCCGATGACGACCGGTCATCTGGGTTTCCTTAAGCGGCACCAGGAGGCCAAAGCTCAGGACCTTTTTGCGGAAGTTCCGCTTGTCCAATTCACTTCCGAGCACTGCCTCGTAGAGATGCTGAAGCTGTGAAAGTGTGAACTTGGGTGGCAGCAGCTCGAACCCGATGGGCTGGTACTGCACCTTGCCTTTTAATCGGGCCAATGCGGCGGCCAGGATCTCAGCGTGGTCGAAGGCCAGCTTTGGAATTTTGGAGATCGGAAACCACTGGGCGTCCGCGGCGTCGGTGGCGGCCTTGGTAGCGTGAGCCGCCATCTTGACGAGCGCGTAATAGGCCACGCTCACGACGCGTTCACGTGGATCCCGACCCACAGTGCCGAATGTATAGAGCTGTTCCAGGAACACGTCCTTGAGCCCGGCTTCCTCGCCCAGTTCGCGGCGTGCGGCCTCATCCAGCGTTTCGTCCACGCGGACGAAGCCGCCGGGTAACGCCCATTTGCCTTTAAAGGGCTCAAGAGCGCGCTCGATTAGGAGCACCTTAAGTTCGCTGTCGTCCAGGCCGAAAACTACGCAGTCCACGGTCAAGGCCGCTCGAGGATATTGGTATGTGTGTGGCATAACGATTGGGATTTCGTATCTACTCGCGATCAATTCCGATGATTTTAACAATCTCCGGTGTGTTAATTGGGTATACCGCTTCGCGAGGTGTGACCAGGTTCGCGAAGGCGTGAGGTTGAGTGTGCGCCCGTTGTTCCGCAACGAATCCTGAGATATCCTCAATGCTCATAATCCAGTCATCTGCGTATCGGCGGAGAACATCTCCGGCGAGGCCGAGTTGAATGGCTCGCCGATCTTGCTTGCCGCCGCGAGGATCGTGATCTGGATCCCATTGCAGGCGGACTTGAGACTCAGCGAGGCGCGCCTCCCAATCTTCAGGGGAAGCATAGATTTCAGGCACGTGGCTGGAATGAACAGCCCGCTTTAGAATTTCATCGAAGGCCTCACGGCGGAGCCGCACCGCAAGCGTAGTTTCCTGCCCTTCCTTCGTGCCCCACCCGGAGCGATACATCATCCAAAGGAAGTTCGGCTTAATCCAACTCATCCGGTTGAGGCTGAAGTCGCCGCCAAATCGTTGCTCCTGCGCAGCGAAGCGGCCAATGGCAGGCCGATACGCTTGATAGACCACCACGGTGTCTGCATCGAATTGAGCGAGGATGTGCCGCCCGGACGCCGGCCAGCGCTTCACCTGTTGCAGATAAGGCTCTGTTTGAATGTTCATTTCGTCTCTTTCGGTTCCGCTTTGTATTCCGTGATCACTTCTATCAAACCCACGATGTTACGGTTCATCTCGGCCAGTTCCTCCGCGGGAACCCATACATCGCGGTGGATGGAAGCGCCCACTTGCTGCTCCGGATACCGTGCCAGGAATTCCTTTCGCACAGCGAACCGGGTGACATAACCTGAGCCGCTGGCTGGGACGTTCCATTCCCGGGCAATCTGGCGGGCATATTCTTCGTTCAGCACGGGATAAAAGATGGGCTGCTCCGGCAGACGGGGAGGAAACTCGCGGTATCCACTTGCTGCGACCAACTCGAGTTCTTTCGGCCCCACCGGGCGATACATGATTGTCGTTTCTAGGCTCATCTCTTCTTAGTGTTGCCTTTACACGTTCTTTGAATAGTGTATGACTCACACTATGTCAACAGAAGAAATGAAGTTTTTTTGAGCATATCGTCCGCCTCTATGCAATAGCACTCTCCACGAAATCTGGAGTTATGGGGAAGGCGAGAAGTCCGTGCGCAACTACCTCGCGGAAAAGGTTCGGCAACTTCGACCGGGAGGCCGTTTGCTCATTCGGGATGTGGTCGGTCCCGAGAATAGAGACCTGTCAGTATCTCTATGGTGTTCCGACGGTGATGGCCGGGATTTGGCAGCTCAGGAGCTTGCGGAGCATCAGGGACGCGAAGCCGACTGGCTCCGCGGACTGTGCACCTCCAATCGTTTTCGTTTGTTCACGAAGGATTTTCTCGGGGGACGCCGCCCTTTTCCATTCACCGAAGCGGTTCAAGAGGGTCAGACTATCTTCCGGCTCGCGCTTTGGCAGGCTGCGGAGTTCCTCTCCAAGAGGGATTATGCTGACAACTGGGCTTCCGAGATGAACGAGGAATTTTGCTTCTGGAGCTTCTCGCAGTGGAAGAAAGCTCTGTCCGAAGCCGGTTTCCGAATTGTCGAAAACGCTGATCAGCCGGACCGCGGGTCGCGATCCTATGTGAACTCGTGGATTGTCGAGCATCGGTACAACGGATGCGTGAATCTGTTGGGCGCGGACGGTACAGCCTTGAATTGGCCGCCCAGCAACATGGTCATTGTGGCTGAAAAGCCGCTGGCCGAACTGGTTTGTGGACAGGCTCGTTCACCATTTATCGCCGCCGTTCGTGTGGGCTGCAAGGCCGGATCGAGTTTTTAGAAAATGTACGGGAATCCTTGACTTGGGTCTTTATTAGTGTAAGTATAACACTAAGAAATGAAAGCTGCGTTGCAAAATCACCCTGGCGCTCAGGCACTGCTGACGGACCTCTACCAGCTTACGATGGCGGATGGATATTGGAAGACCGGCATGTCGGATCAGGAGGCGGTCTTTCATTTGCATTTTCGCAAACAACCATTCCAGGGCGGCTTTACACTCGCCTGCGGCCTCAAGGACTGCATCCAGTATTTGCGCGAGTTCAAGTTTGAAAAGTCTGACCTCGATTACCTTGCGCAACTGAAGGGCAATGATGACCGGAGGCTATTCGATCCGGGATTCCTGAAATTCCTCTCCAGGTTGAAGCTGCGTTTGGACTTGGACGCGATTCCGGAAGGGACAGTCGTCTTTCCCCAAGAGCCACTGCTGAGGGTTCGCGGACCGATTTTACAGGCTCAACTCGTTGAAACTGCGCTGTTAAATCTGGTCAACTTTCAATCCCTGATTGCCACCAAGGCTGCACGGGTATGCCTGGCAGCGCAAGGAGACCCCGTTGTGGAGTTTGGCCTGCGACGAGCTCAGGGGATTGACGGCGCGCTTACGGCGAGCCGATCGGCCTTCATTGGCGGTTGCGCTGGAACATCAAACGTGCTCGCCGGGAAGCTCCTTGGCATTCCAGTAAAAGGGACCCACGCCCACAGTTGGGTGATGGCATTTGAGAGCGAACTGGACGCGTTCAATGCGTATGCCGAGGCGTTGCCGAATAATTGCATCTTTCTGGTCGATACTTACGAATCCATTCAAGGAGTTCACCACGCTGTTGAAGCAGCCAAACGCTTGCGGAAACGCGGATATAAACTTGGCGGCATCCGGCTCGATTCAGGCGATCTAGCCTATCTCAGCATCGAGGCTCGCAAGATTCTCGACAAGGCCGGTTTCAAAGACGCTGTGATCGTCGGCAGCAACGATCTCAACGAACACCTCATCGCCAGCCTCAAACAGCAGGGCGCTGCGATCACTGTTTGGGGCGTTGGAACCATGCTGGTAACGGCCTACGACCAGCCTGCCTTGGGCGGCGTTTACAAACTCTCCGCCATTCGCAAAGCCGATGGCACGTGGGACCACAAGGTTAAGCTCTCAGAGCAGACGGCGAAGGTGACAAATCCTGGAGTGCTTCAAGTACGACGCTTTCGGACAGCCAAGGAGTTTATTGGCGACGCCATCTACGATGAAACACGACCGCTTCCGGTATCCGTTACCGTTGTGGATCCAATTGACGCCACCCGTCGAAAACATTTCCCCGCGAAAACTAAATGCGAGGATTTGCTCGTTCCCATCTTACGGCGTGGAAAAGCCGTTTATGAGTCACCGTCCCTGGATTCGATCCGGGCACGCGCCCAAAAACAGCTTTCGATGTTGCATGCTGGAATCAAAAGATTCGACAATCCTCATCAATACCCGGCGGGCCTCGAACTGACGCTGCATCAGTTGAAAACAGAATTGATCCTTCGAGCGAAGGGCGAGATTTGAAGATGGTCGAACAGGAAATAGAGGTGGACCAGCTACCGACAGTGAATAGACCTGAAGCGTGAGTCCGACGAGACTTTCAAAAGCTGGCCATTGAATGTTCAGGCGATAGAATCCGTCCAGGGTGTCTAGAAAACAGAGACTACGAGGGTTTGTTAAACGACTGGAAGCTGCGGCGAACGCCAACAGCTTGGCGGCTGCACTCGAACTGCTCCGCACGACCCTCAACGCGGTTGAAGACGAATTCTCCGGAATCCCTAACAATCCGCTGCTCTGGGAATCCGACGGCCGCTGGTATCCTCCACAGGAGGACAGCGGCCGTAACGTCCCGGATCGCCCTTCAGTACGTCGCTACCGTAGCGTTGGGCACAACACTTTCATTGGCCAAAATGGAGCCATCCGCATTGAGACATTGGCTGGGGCCATTATTCTGGACAAGGCAGGAGCTGACGACAGACGAGCGTTTGACCTCGACGAACCGCGGAACCCATAAGCGGGCGTGGTTTCAAACTACCGTTTGACATATTCCCTGCACGACATATTCTATACATGTAATATGGATAACGTCCTGGAACAATTTAGAACCAGCCTTCTGGCGAGTATTAAAGGCTGCAGAGTTGACATCGACGCGCCAGACAAGGAGGCCGGCAATTGGTGGATCGACGTGCACGCTGGCAAGCGGCGCATGAGTCTGGAATATCGGCCGAAGAAGGGATTTGGCGTATTTGACCGCGATGCAGGTTATGGAGAAGGCCCCTGCGAGGTTTACCGCACGGCAAACCTTGCTGCGCGCAGAGTGGTCCAGTTGTTTGGCGCACACAAGGAAGACCGTGCTTCCCTCACCTTAAAGACCCTGCGTGAGTTGTACGGTCTTCAGCAGGTGGAAATAGCCCAAAAGATCGGTGTAAAACAATCGGCCATTTCCCGCTCCGAGCAGCGCAAGGAAGTCAAATTGGGAACCATTGAGTCCCTGGTGAAAGCCATGGGCGGAACCGTTGAGGTCAGGGCTCACTTCCCAGATTCCGATGTAAAACTGTTGGTCGGCAGATAACGCCTCATGTTGAGCCTTGTTGTAATCCGAGCCCGCGACCTTGAGAGAATGGCCAGTTTTTACTCGGCCTTGGGGTTCGATTTTGTTCGGCATCGCCATGGACACGGTGCGGAACACCTGAGCAGCACGCTGGGCGGGACCGTTTTCGAGATTTACCCGGCAAGCAGCCCACAGGACAACACAACTTCCACCCGGCTGGGATTTTCGGTGCCCTCGCTCACAAATATATTGGGACGGCTGAAATCGCTCGATGCGGTTGTTTTGTCCGAGCCATCCGACACGCCGTTTGGACCGTCGCCGAAGGAGTGGGGGCGACACGAGCGCGTATTCGGATATCGGCAAGTCGCGTTCGAAGTTGTGTCCCGCTCGCAGGATCGCGATTAGGTCAATGTCATTCGGCTGGTCTTTG
>Ga0105240_10009603_pt1 | contig 13687 bp, 12 predicted proteins | sample KBSC54metaG_FD_80426 | JGI IMG/M metagenome (GOLD analysis project Ga0105240, IMG submission 80426) | Corn rhizosphere microbial communities from Kellogg Biological Station, Michigan, USA - KBS C5-4 metaG | ecosystem: Host-associated > Plants > Roots > Rhizosphere > Soil | place: Michigan, USA... | reverse complement strand
CGGCGATCTGCGCCTGCCGCTCGCGGGGGTGTTCGCCACTCGCTCGCCCGACCGGCCGAACCCGATCGGCCTGCACCGGGTGACCGTCACCGAGATGGCCGGCGGCTCGCTCGCGGTCGGCGCGCTCGAGGCGATCGACGGCACGCCGGTCGTCGACATCAAGCCGGTGATGGCCGAGTCGGCGGACGGATGAACCCCTTCGCACCGCTCGGCGACCGCGACTTCCGTCTCTCCTTCGCCGGCGCCGGCCAGAACACGCTGTGCGCGAGGCCGATCACGAACGTGAGCACCTAGAGGGCGGGCAGCGACGGGGAGCCGGCGTAGGCGAGCGCCGCCATCGTTCCGACCAGCACCAGCCGGGCGACGTCGGCCGAGACCGCCAGCATCCGGCGCGGGTAGCGGTCGGGATCACCGCCCTTCTGCAGGAGGTGACCCGGCCGGAGCAGCTGACGGCCCGGGCCGACATGACCTACGGCACCGGCGCAATGGTGTCGGGCGTGCTCGCCGCCCTGCTCGTCCTGCGGCTGGGCGAGTGGCGGGCGATGACGGCGGTGCTGATCGTGCTGATCGGCTGCGACGTCATGCTGGCCGCTTCATCGCCGGCGACCGTGCCGGTCTTCCACGCGCTGGTCGCGGTCGCGCCCGCCGTCCGGCGGGTGCTGCCGATCAGCGCGGCGGAGTCGGCATGACCGGGCTCAGGGATTCTCGACCCGGCGCAGCCACTCCCTGAGCAGCGCCGCCAGCAGCTCAGGCTGCTCGTGCGGGAGCGCGTGGCCCGCCCGGTCGAGCATCGCGAACGTGCCCCGCGGAGACGCCTGAACGAGATCCCACTGGGCGGCGTACCCGACGGCCGAGTCATGGCGGCCGGCGACGACGAGCACCGGGCCCGCATATGGCCGCTCGGGTTCGGCGCCGGTCAGGCGCCAGCGTTCGCCGATCCGGGCGAGGGCCGCGGAGTCTGCCGCCTCGACCCCCGGCGCCACGTTCTCGGCGTAGCTTCGCAGCATCGCCCGCGTCTGCACGACGAAGTAGCTGCGAAACGCCTCGTGCTCCCCGTCCAGGTCTTCCTGCACGACCGGCGCGTGGCGCGGCACGTCACGGACGTCTTCCAGGAGCGGGCAGATGAGCGCCAGCCCGATCACCTGCTCCGGGCGGCGCCGGGCGATGGCGCGCGCGTAGTAGCCGCCCGCCGAATGCCCGGCCACGAGCAGCGGCTCGTCGCCGGCGAGGTCGTCGATCAGGTCGAGCAGGGCGCCGAGAACGTCGTCAGCGCTTCGGATCGACTCCGGCGCGGGTGTCCGTCCGTGGCCCGGCAGGTCGGGATAGATGCGCCGGTACCCCGATGGATGCGCGAAGGCGGAGTCGATCGTCCCGAGCGGCTCGCGGTGGTCGACCCCGGCGCCGTGCAGGAGCAGCACGGGCGTCCCCTCTCCGCGCTCGACGTAGTGCACCGGCACAGGTATAGCGCACAGGCCGACACCTAGACCAAATCCTGCCCGATCTGGCAGTACCCGGGCGGACAGCCTGTGGATAGCGTGGCCGAGACCCGTTCCCGGGAGGACCACGCGTGTGAGTGCCAAGCGCAGGAAGATCAGGAACGCCGCCGTTGCAGGCGTCGCGGTATACGCGCTCGCCGTGGCCGCCGGCGTGCTCATGACCCGGCGCGGCCGGCCGTCTCGTCCGGAGCCGGACAATGACAACCGGGCGGCGGACGCCCCATCCGACGCCGCGCGAACTTCGTCCTCGAGCGACGGCCGGGGCTCTCGGCCGGAGCCGCGACGCCGCCGGCCGACCGGTCGCTATCTCGTGTCCGCCATGGCGCTCTGCGGCGTCGCGCTCGTCCTCGGGGTCCCCGTGCCCAGCGGCGCTGCGACCGGCACGGCCGACGAGGTGCACTACACGTACACCACCCCGACCTCGGTCACCTTCGACTGGCGAGGGACGGCGACCGCCATCCAGTATGGCCCAACCTCCGGCTACGGGACGACCGTTTCGGCGCACGTGCCGAGCCCCATGCCGTTCTCGTCCCCCGGCCCGTTCGAGGAAGCCGACCTGACGGGCCTGCAGGCGGGGACGACCTATCACTACTCGGTCGGCGGCGGCCCCGACCAGACGTTCTCGACGGAGCCGACCGGGAGCTTCCGCTTCGACGTCGAGGCGGACGTCGGCAGCTCCGACGCCTACCCGAACGTCGCCGTCACCCAGGGGCAGATCGCCGCCGACAACCCGGCATTCGTACTCGTGGTCGGTGACCTGGCCTACGGCAACGTCAACGGCCAGGCCGCGGTCGATCAGCACTTCAACGACGTGATGGCCTGGAGCCAGACCGCCGCGTACATGCCGGCGTGGGGCAACCACGAGTGGGAGACGCCGTCCGCGGACGACCTCCGCAACTACAAGGGCCGGTTTGCGCTCCCGAACGCGCAGGGCGCGACGGGCTCGCCCGCCGCCGGGTGCTGCGACGAGGACTGGAGCTGGTTCGACGCGGGCGGCGTGCGCTTCATCTCGTACCCCGAGCCGTACACGTCCGCCACGTGGCCCGCCTGGTCCACCAAGGCCGACGCGATCATGGCGGCCGCCCAGGCCGATCCGAGCATCAACTACATCGTCACGTTCGGGCACCGGCCGGCGTACTCGACCGGCCTCCACCCGGGTGACACGACCCTCGCGAACATCCTCGATGCGCTCGGGGACAGGTACTCGAAGTACGTGCTCAATCTGAACGGGCACTCGCACGACTACGAGCGGTTCCAGCCGATCCACCGGATCGTCCACATCACGTCCGGCGGAGGCGGCTCGACGCTCGAGCCGCCGTGGACGAGCACCGACCCGCGCACGGCCTTCCGGGCCATGCACACCGAGCACCTGCGTATCGATGTCAGCAGCACCGGCATGCGGATCGACGCGATCTGCGGGCCGCCGACCTCGCTGGACGACATCACCTGCACCCAGGGGAGCGTCATGGACTCCTACGCCATCGGGACACCGCCGCCCCTGCCTCCGGCGAACGGGACGATCTACGTCGACGAGAACAACCCGTCGTGCTCGGACGTCGGCGCGGGCACGCAGACCGCTCCGCTCTGCACGATCGGTGCCGCCGCCGCGCGAACCTCGCCGGGCACCACCGTCGTCGTCGGCTCGGGCACGTACAACGAGCAGGTGAACGTCCGGTCGGGCACCGCCGGATCTCCCGTCACGTTCACGGCCGCCCCGGGGGCCACTGTGACGGTGACCGGGGGGAAGTACGGGTTCTACGTCTCCAACAAGAGCTACGTGAACATCGAGGACTTCAACATCACGAACACGGGCAGCGACGGCATCCACGTCTCGTCGAACTCGTCGAACATCAAGGTCATCGGAAACACCCTGTCATCGGCGGGTCAGCCCACGAGCGGGCAGACCGCGAAGGGCATCTACGTCGCGAACTCGACGAACTCCCTGTTCTCGTTCAACAAGGTGCACAACAATTCGAGCTATGGGATCTACCTGGACGCAGCCAGCGGCTGCCAGGTGATCGACAACGAGTCATGGGCGAACGCGCAGGTGTACCAGCGGGCCGCCAGCGGCATCCGCCTGTACGCCTCGACCCAGAACGTCGTCTCGGCGAACCTCACGCACGACAACGAGGATTCCGGGATCGAGATCTACACGAACTCCAACAACAACCTCATCACCGACAACGTCTCGTACAACAACGGCGACCACGGCATCGACAATTACTCGTCGACCGGGAACCGGATCATCTCGAACAGCGTGTACAGGAACGTGACGGCGGGGATCAACGCCGAGGGCGGCTCCACCGGCACCACGATCGCGAACAACATCAGCGTCGACAACGGCATCAACAGCCCGCGCACGCGCAGCGACATCCGTGTGGACGCCGCGTCGATCAGCGGGACCACCATGGATTACGACATGGTGCACCTCACGACGCCCGACGTGATCCTCATCTGGAACTCCGTCAACTACCGGTCGGTCGCGGCCTTCCAGACCGCGACCGGTCAGGAGCTGCACGGCGTCGACGCGGACCCGCGGTGGAAGTCCCCGGCCGGCGGCGACTTCCACCTGACGGCGACGTCGCCCGCGATCGACTCCGGCAACTCCGGCGTCAGCGGCCAGCCGCTGCAGGACGCCGACGGCAACCCGCGCGTCGATGACCGGGACGTCACGAATTCGGGTGCCGGGCCGCGCGCCTCCGACGACCGGGGCGCGTACGAGTACCAGTGGGAGCCCGCCGCCGACACGGCGCCGAACGCCGCGCTCAGCGTGTCGCCGCAGATGGGGGCGGCGCCGCTGCAGGTGTCTGCCGACGCATCCGGATCAACCGACACGGACGCGTGGCCGATCGCGACGTACAGCGTCGACTGGGGCGACGGCTCGACCGCGACCGGCCCACAGGCGGGCGCGACGGCGACGCATACCTACCAGTCCGCGGGCACCTACACGGTTACCGTCACCGTGACGGACACGGGCGGCCTCTCGTCGACGGCGACGAAGACCGTCGCCGTCACACCGCCGGATGCGCCGCCGAACGCCTCGCTGAGCGTGTCGCCGCAGAGCGGGAACGCCCCGCTGCAGGTCTCAGCCGATGCGTCCGCGTCGACCGACACCGATGCCGAACCGATTGCGACGTACAGCTTCGACTGGGGCGACGGCTCGAATGGGACCGGCCCACAGGCGGGCGCGACGGCGACGCATACCTACCAGTCCGCGGGCACCTACACGGTGACGGTCACCGTGACCGATACGGGCGGCCTCTCGTCCACGGCGACGCAGACGGTCACCGTGAGCGGGAACTCCGCTCCCAACGCCGCGTTCAGCCTAACGCCGCAGACCGGCCCCGCGCCGCTGCAGGTGTCGGCCGACGCGTCCGGGTCGACCGACCCGGACGCCTGGCCGATCGCGACGTACAGCTTCGACTGGGGCGACGGCTCGAACGGGACCGGTGCCCAGGCGGGTGCGACGGCGACACACACGTACCAGGACGCCGGCAGCTACACGGTCACCGTCACCGTGACCGACACCGGCGGCCTCTCGTCGACGGCGACGCAAACGGTCACGGTCACCGGGGATTCCCCGCCGAACGCCATTCTGCGCGTGACGCCGCAGAGCGGCACCGCGCCGCTGCAGGTGTCGGCGGACGCCTCCGCCTCGACCGACACCGACGCATGGCCGATCGCGACGTACAGCTTCGACTGGGGCGACGGCTCGAACGGGACCGGTGCGCAGGCGGGTGCGACGGCGACGCACACGTACCAGGACGCCGGCACGTACAAGGTGACGCTGACCGTGACCGACACGAACGGCCTCTCGTCGACGGCGACGGGCACCGTGACGGTGAGCGCCAACGACGCTCCCCCGGTGGCCGCCCTGACCGTGAGCCCGACCTCGGGCAAGGTCGGCGTCTCGGTCTCCGCCGATGCGTCGGCATCCACCGACGGCGACGCGTTCCCGATCGCGAGCTATCGCTTCGACTGGGGCGACGGCTCGGGGCCGACCGGCCCGCAGGCCTTCCCGACGGCGAGCCACACATACCCCGCCGCGGGCACCTACACCGTCACCGTGACCGTCACCGACACCGCCGGCGAGTCCTCGACCGCCACACAGTCGGTGACGGTGACCGACGATCCCCCGGCCGCCGCCCTCGCGGCGATCCCGGTGAGCCCGTCCCAGCTCGCGGTGACCGCGGACGCCTCGGCGTCGGCGGACACCGACGCGACGGGGATCGCGACCTATGCGTTCAAGTGGGGTGACGGATCCGGACAGACCGGTCCCCAGGCCGCCGCGACGGCGACCCATGTCTACACCGTCGCGGGGACGTACACCGTCACCGCCACGGTAACCGACACGGCGGGCAACGCGTCCACCGCGACCACGCAGGTGACCGTGCGCCAGAACCTGGCCACGAACTTCGGGTTCGAGACCAACACCGCCGGCTGGAACACCTCGGGCGGGGACACGGGCGTGACCCTGGCGCGCGTCGCCGGCGGCCACTCCGGCGGGTTCGCCGCCCAGCTCACCAACGCAGGTGCGACCGCCGCCACAACGCTCCTGAACGACTCGCCGAACTGGGTGACGACGACCTCGAGCGGCGCGTATGCCGGCTCGATGTGGGTCCGCGCGGATACCGCAGGTGCCACCCTGACGCTGCGGTTCCGCGAGTACAACGGCTCGACGCTCGTCGGCACCGGCACGTCACAGGTGAAGCTCACCACCTCCTGGCAGCCGATCACCCTCACGTACACCCCCGTGGCCCCGGGCGTGTCCACGCTCGATCTCAACGCCTACATCACCAAGGCGGCGGCCGGAACGGGGTTCTACGCGGACGACGTCGCCGTCTACAAACCCTGAGCGGCGAGCCTCCGACCGCCGGGGCCGCGACGCCCCGGCGGGCCGGCTGCCGATCGCCGGCCGGCTCGGCTGTACCGGGCTCCTCGTCCGCGACTCGCGACCTGCGAGCGGCCCACACGCAGGCGACGAGAGCCGCTCCGCCAAGCAGCCCGCCGGCCACTTCCGAAAGCGGGTGCATTCCCGTCGTCTCGACGAGCGCGGCGTTCGCGGCCGCCCAGACGATGAGCGGGAGACGCGCCGGCGGGAACGCGGCCGCAAGGACGCCCGCCAGGACGACGCCGCGCATCGTGTGCCCGGATGGATAGCCGTCGTGCGCGTGCCAGGGCAGGCGGTCGGCGTCGACGTGCGGACGTACCACGAGCCGCTTGCCGGCGAGCTCGATCGGGATGCTGGCGGCGAAGACGATCATCCACGCCACGCGGACCGTTGCCGGGCGCCGCATGGCGACGGCCCCGGCGATCAGGAGCAGCGGGGCCGCGAGCGGCCCGGCGGGTGTGGTCAGAAGGCTCCAATCTCCCGTTCGCAGCGGCTGGAGGTGGAGGTACGCGAAGTGGTCGATCGCCTCGAGGCGGCCCTGGCGCACGGCGGCTCCCAGGATGACGAGGGCGGCGAACAGCGTGGCGACGAGAGCCCATGCCCGCACTGCGCCACGCCGTGGCGCCGGCTGGATCCCGTCCCGTCCGCGCATGCCGGCCATCTCGCCCGCGGCCCGTCGCGGCGCCGTGCGGCTCAGTTCCGGTAGACCTGGGCCGCGGGCTCGTCGAGGATCCCGCTTCGCAGGAGCGCCATGACCTCGTCGATCCCATCGCCCACGGTGTACCGGGAACGGTATCCCAGCGTCATGTCGATCTTCTCGAAGGCGACGCGGTAGTCACGCGGGTCCTCGTCCTTGTGCACGTAGCGCACCCGGGCATCGGGGAGGCGCTCCTGCAGCAGCTCGACGATGTCGAGCTTGCGGTAGTTCTCGTCGGTCGACCCCACGTTGAAGACCTCTCCGTCCACCGCGTCGCGTGGTGCCTCGAGCACCGCCGCGACCGCACGCGCGGCATCGCGGACGTGCACGTACGGGCGCCAGAACTGCTCGCCGTAGACGACGAGCTCCTCGCCGAGCACCAGGTCGCGGGTGAACTCGTTGACGGTGAGATCGAACCGCATTCGGGGCGAGGATCCGTAGACGGTCGCGAACCGCAGGCAGCAGGTCTCGAGGCCGTTGCGCCCCTTCGCCAACACGTCGAGCTCGGCCGCCACCTTCGTCTCCGCGTACAGGGACACCGGTCGCAGATCGAAGTCCTCGGTGGCCACGACGTCGCCCGGCATCTTCCCGTAGTTGCTGCACGTGGAGGCGAAGACCACCCGCCGGACCCCCAGCTCCTCACAATCCCAAAGGAGCGCCCGCGTGGCGTCCAGGTTGACGCTGCGTGCGAGATCGGGGTCGCGCGCGCACGCCGGGTCGCCGACGATCGCTGCGAGATGGACCACGGCGTCCACGTCGGCCAGGGCCGCCCGCCTGATCTCCGGATCGCGGACGTCGCCGCGGATGAATTCGAACCCGGGCCGCCCCCAGGCTCCGAGCAGAGACGGAACGCTGCCGTGCAGCAGGGTGTCGAGCACCCGCACCGGCGCGCCATGGGAAAGCAGCTCGTCCACCACGAGCGAGCCGACGTAGCCGGCTCCTCCGGTCACCAGGGTCAACGGTCGTTTGGTCATTGCACGATTGTCCCATCGGCGGTCTCCTCCGCCTACGCTCCGAACGGCCTGTTCGGAGGCGCTCGTGCGGGTGGGACGATCGCCCGCGCCCCTCTCCCGGCCAGGTCGGATGCGGCCCGCGACTGGTCGTTTGGGGGGCCTTTGTTCCGCGGTGCAAGGCCGGTCTGGACATCGGCGGGGCCGGGGGTATTCTCGGCGCGCCGGCCGAAACAATGTTCCTCACCACGCCGTCCACCCTCCCCGCCGGGATCCGCTCGGTGCCCGTGCCGCTCACCCGGCCGTCCGATCCGGCTGCGCCGATGCACGCGTTCACCGTGGACGTCGAGGACTGGTACCAGTCGTGCATCGACTACGACGCCCCGATCACGGAGCGCGTGCTGCGGAACACCGCCACGATCCTCGAGGTTCTCGGCCGATGCTCCGCGCGGGGCACGTTCTTCGTCCAGGGCCGGGTGGCCGAGACCTTCCCCGGGATGGTGGCCGAGCTGGTCGCGGCGGGGCACGAGGTGCAGTCGCACGGATACAGCCACCGGCCGCTCGACCGGATGGCCCCTGCCGCTCTGCGGGACGAGCTGGCGCGTGCCAAGGCGGCGGTCGAGGACGCGGCCGGCCTGGAAGTGACCGCCTTCCGCGCGCAGGACTTCTCCGTGCGTCCGGGAAACCTGTGGGCGCTGGAGGCGCTGGCCGAGGCCGGGTTCACGACCGACTCGTCGATCTTCCCCATGCGCGCCGCCCGTTACGGGATCCGTGGCTGGCCGCTTCGGCCACACCGTCTCCTCATGGGCGATCTCAGCCTGCTCGAGGTACCCGTTGCGGTGTGCGGGCTCGGGCCGCTCAGGATCCCGGTCGCCGGCGGCGGCTACTTCCGGCTGTTGCCGGAACCCGTGCTCGAGCGGGCGATCCGGGCCATCGGTTCAGGTGGGCGGCCTGCGGTGATCTACTGCCATCCCTACGAGTTCGCCCCCGGGGAGCTGGCCGGCCACCCCGGGCTTCCGTGGAAGCTGCGCGCGACGCAGGAGATGGGCCGGCGTGCGTTCGAAGGCCGGATGACTGCCCTGGTGCGCCGCTTGCGCTTCGGGCGGCTCGACGACGTGCTGGCGGCATGGGGGGTGTGGTGAACGTCGTCTTCCTGACGACGGACGACCCGCTGTACCTGCCGACGTTCTTCGACCGCGTCCTGGCCGCGCGGCCGGAAACCGCGGCCGTGTTCGTCGTGCCCCCGCTGTACCGCGACCAGACGCCAATCGCCGCGGCCCTGCGCTACCAGCGCACGTTCGGCCTCCGCGCGACGTACGGGCTGGCGGCCCGGACGCTGGCTGCCAAGGCGCGCCGAAGATCGATCCGGACCACCTGCGAACGGCACGACGTCGCCTGCTTCGCAGTCGACGACGTCAACGACGCGGGCGTGCTCGGCCGCCTCGTCGAGCTCGGGACCGATGTCATCGTCTCGGTGAGCTGCCCGCAGATCTTCCGGCGACCATTGATCGAGCTGCCGGCGCGAGGCTGCCTGAACGTCCACGGCGCCATCCTGCCCGAGTACCGGGGCGTGCTCCCGAGCTTCTGGATGCTGGCGAACGGCGAGCCCCGCGCCGGCGTTTCGGTGTTCTTCGTCAACGACACGATCGACGGGGGCGACCTGTGCGGACAGCGGGCCTTCGAGATCGGCGCCGGCGAGTCGCTCGACACCCTCCTGCGGCGGTCGAAGGCCGTTGCCGCCGAGCTCGTGCTCGAGGTGCTTGACCGCATCGAGGCGGGGACGATCGCGCGTCAGCCGCTCGACCCCGGCGGCGGCTCGTACTACTCGTGGCCGGACAGAGGCGCCGTACGTCGTTTCCACGCGGCTGGTCACCGGGTGTGGTAGCTCGGGCGTGACCTAGCCCTTTGAGGGGTTCTGCCCGGCTGGTCTTGAGCCGCGTCGGCCGGGTTCGTAAGGTCGGGGGAAGCTCGACAGAGACGGACGCCGGCGGGCCCCGCCCACCCGCTCGCCGGCTCCGACCGCAACCGGTGACCGACCCCAAACCGTGAGGAAGCAGGATGATGAGGAGTCCGAGGGAGCGTCGCGCGGGACCCATGGATGTGGCCGCGACGCGGCTGCTGGACGTCACGCTCGCCGTGGTCCTGGCCGTCGTCTCGCTCCCGGTGGCGGTCATGGTCGCGGTCGCCGTCAAGCTCGACAGCCCCGGGCCGGTCTTCTTCCGCTGCCCGCGCATCGGCTCCGGCGGGCGGACGTTCGGCATGCTGAAGTTCCGCAAGATGTACGACGGCGCGCGGGGGCCGGGGCTCACCGCGACCGAGGACGACCGGTTCACGCGGGTGGGGCGCGTGCTGGCACGGTCGAAGCTCGACGAGCTGCCGCAGCTCTGGAACGTGCTGCGCGGCGAGATGAGCCTGGTGGGTCCCCGGCCCGAGGATCCGTCGTTCGTCGCCACTCGCCCCGACGACTTCGCGATGGTCCTCTCCGTCAGGCCGGGGATCACCGGCCTCTCGCAGCTCGCGTTCGCAAACGAGAGCGCCGTCCTCGACCCCGACGACCGCGTCAATGATTACCTCGACCGGATCCTGCCCCAGAAGATGGGGCTGGACGTTCTGTACGCGTGCCGGCGGAGCCTGGCGATGGATGTCCGCATCCTTTCCTGGACGGTCGTTGCCGTCGTTCTGAGGAGGGACGTCGCGGTGCACCGCAACTCGGGCCGCACGACCCTGCGCCGTCGCCCGGAGCCGAGCATGGCCCCGCTGGGGTCGCCCGCTCCGGCGCGGGTCCACGTGCGCCAATGAGGATCTCGCCGCGACGCGCCGCCGGTGCCGGGCGACGCCCGGGCGCGCGGGGGCCCGCATGACGATTGCCGACATGACGACCGCCCCGCCGCGCCGGGGAGCGCAGCAGCCCGTCGCCCCTCCTCCTGCCCTCGGGACGGACGGGCGACCCCGGGCGCGGCGACTCCCCCTGGTCCTGTCGGCGGTGGCGGTCGTCATGCTGCCGGTGACGGTTCCGCGTGGGCCCGGGAATCTCGGGCCGGCTGACCTCTTCATCGTGCTCGCGATCGCGGCCTGGCTCTTCTCCTCCGTCGCGGACGGGCAGAGGATGCGGTTCCCGTACGCGCTCGCGATCGGGCTGCTCATGGCCGGCGGGGCCATCGGGGGTCTTGCCGGGCCGCTCCCGGATGCCGCCCTGCTCGCCCTCGTCCAGGATCTCCTTCTCCTGGCGTGGTGCTGGGCCCTGGTCAACGTGTGTGGCACCCCGGCCGGCGCCGACCTGATGCTGAAGGCGTGGGTCTACAGCGCCGTCACGTGGGCCTGCGTGCTCTTCGTCGGGCTGGCCGCCGGCCTGCCGGCGCTGACGGGTCAGATTCCCACGGAGGGAAGTCGCACGGCGCTCACGTTCGGCGACCCCAACGTGTGCGCGAACTACTTCTATATCTCCCTCGCCCTCGTCTGGGCCACCGGCCGGCCGCGGCGCCGCTCCCTGCGGGTGCTCGTCTCGGTGCTGTTGATCGCGGCGGTGGTGTCGACCGGGTCGAACAGCGGCCTCGTCTCGCTCGCCGTCGGGCTCTCCGGCACCTTCGTATTCGCGACGTTCCGGCGGTCGGGGCTGATCCCGGCGCTGGCGGCGACCGTGTGCATTCTCGTGGGCGCGGCCGTGTGCCTGTCGACGATCAGCCTGCACTCCATCCAGCGCCGGGCATATACGAGCGGCTATGCCGTCCTCCGTGACGGGGTCGGACGCGGGCAGGCCAGCGTCACCGAGCGCAGCAAGGTCCTGAGCGAGAGCCTCAAGCTGTATGCGGACGGCGGCCCGCTCGGTGAAGGCCCCGTCTCGACGAAGCCGCGGATGGAGGCCGCGATGGACCCCTATCCAAAGGAGGCACACGACGACTATTTCGCCGCCTTGCTCGAGCGCGGCATCGTCGGGGCCGTCGGGCTCCTGATCCTGATCACGGGCCTCCTGATCCGCACGGGCTCGGTCCTTCGCCGCGGGGCGGAACCGCCCGGAGGCGTGATCCGCTCGCCGCAGGCACTCGCCGCGGGGGTCGCCGGGACGATGACGACGATGGCCGTCTATGAGCTCCTGCACGTCCGGCATGTGTGGGGCCTCTTCGCCATCGTCGCGATCGCCGCAGCGTGGGAGCGGCGATGACGCGCGTCAGCCGGGCGGCTCGGCGCCTCGTCTGCGGGTCGTTCTCGACCCTGCTCGCCAACGTCGCCGCCCGTGTCCTGGCGCTCGCCAGCGTGGCGGTCTGCACCCTGCTGATCGCGAGGGCGGACGGCGCGGCGGGCGTGGGGATCTACGCGCTGCTGCGCGTCCTGCCGGGGCTGGCCGGAGTCGTCATCTCGTGCGGCCTGCCCGGCGCGGTCGCCTACTTCCTGGCGGGGCCGACGCGCGACGACCGCCGGCTGGCGGCGACGATCGCGGCGACGACCCTCGCAAGCGGTGTCGCCGGGACACTGGTCTGGCTCGCGCTCGTCCGGCTTGTCAGCGGACGGCTCTTCGAGGGCCTCGGCACGGCGCTCGTGGCGTTTGCCGGCGTCACCGTGCTCACCCAGCTGATCGTCGCGACGGTCAAGTCCTGCGCCCAGGGAAGCGGCGACATGCGCGGGGCGAACCTCGTGATCGTGAACGAGGAGCTCATGTTCCTGCCGGCGTACGGCGTGCTGTGGGCGGCCGGCATGAGCGGGCACGTCGCGCTCATCGGCGCGCTTGTCGCGGCGGACGTCCTCACCTTCACGTGGGCCCTCGTCCGCCTGCGTCGCCGGGGCTTCTTCCGGGAGCCGCAGGCACCGTCGTCCGTGCTGGCCCGGCGGATCGCGGCATACGGACTCCGGGCCCAGGTGGGAGGGATCATGACGCTGCTGAACCTCCGGCTGGACTTCGTCCTGCTCAGCGTCATGGCGGGGCCCGCGGTGCTGGGCGTCTATGCGATCGCGTCGAAGTTCGCCGAGCTCGTGAAGGTGCCGGGAATGGCGCTCACCTACGTGCTCTATCCGCGCTACTCGAGGGAGGGCGGCGTGCGGGCTGCCGCGGACGTCCGCCGTCTTCTGCCCCGGGCGGGTGTGCCGCTGGCAGCGGCGATCGTCCCGCTCTGGGCCCTCGCCGGCTGGATCATCCCCGCGCTCTACGGGTCCCAGTTCCACCACGCCGTGCTGCCCGCGCGGATCATCCTCCTGGGCCTCGCGCTCGAAGGAGTCGCCGGAGTGCTGACGGCGTTCCTGTACGGGATCGGCCGCCCGGGCCTGAACTCGTGGGCGATGGGCGCCGGGCTCGTCGTGACCGTCATCCTCGACCTGCTCCTCATCCCGCCGTTTGGCTCGACGGGCGCCGCCGTGGCCTCGGCCTCCGCCTACCTCGTCAGCTCATTTGCGCTCATCGCCTGCTTCCGCATGGTGCAGCGGCCCCGGCCGCCGCGAGCGCGAGCGGCGGTACCCCAGGCCGACGCGGGCTAGACCTCGCGACTCTAGACCATCGGCCAGTTGTCCACCACGCACCCGGATCTTACGATCGACTCATGACTCAGCAATCAGGCACCGCGGTCGTCACCGGCGGGGCGGGGTTCCTCGGCTCTCACCTCTGCGATTACCTCATCACGCGCGGACACCGAGTCATCTGCATCGACAACCTCGATACCGGATCGCT
>Ga0105240_10009599_pt1 | contig 13691 bp, 12 predicted proteins | sample KBSC54metaG_FD_80426 | JGI IMG/M metagenome (GOLD analysis project Ga0105240, IMG submission 80426) | Corn rhizosphere microbial communities from Kellogg Biological Station, Michigan, USA - KBS C5-4 metaG | ecosystem: Host-associated > Plants > Roots > Rhizosphere > Soil | place: Michigan, USA... | reverse complement strand
GCAGGGTACGCTTTATGGCGCTTCCAGCATGGGAGGCCTGTTGAAGTTTGTGACAAAAGACCCTTCACTCGAAAGCGCCAGCGGCAATGTGTCCGCGGGCATCAGCAGCGTGTCCCATGGCGCAGAGCCGGGTTATAACTTCCGCGCGTCCGGGAATATGCCCCTCAGCGATGGTTGGGCAATCCGCGCGAGCGCCTTTACTCGAGACGACCCGGGATACATCGACAACCCGTTCAGCGGCGCCAAAGGCATCAATGAGGATCATGCCTACGGCGCTCATATCGCGGCCCTTTGGAGGCCGTCGGATTCGGTCTCCCTGAAGCTCAGTGCGCTGTTTCAAGATATCAGGGCAGACGGCAGCTCCGACATCAATAGTGGCCCCGGTTACGCCAATAGCTTGGGAGACCTGCAGCAGAACTATCTTCCGGGTGTCGGCGGGTATGACAGATCCGCACAAGCCTATAGCGCGACACTGACCGCCAAGTTTGGCGGCGTCGATTTCACGTCCGTAACGGGATTTAGCGTCATTCAATACCGGGATTCTTGGGACTTTACCCCCGAATTCGGCGACCAGACGCAGAAGCAATTCGATGTCCAAGGCACCCCAGTCACCGACTCTGCAGTGACCCGAAAGGTGACACAAGAGATCCGGCTGTCCGGATCTTTAGTGCAGAACATAGACTGGTTGCTCGGGGGGTTCTTCGATCACGAGCACAGTACCGGCATTGAAGACATCCTGGCAGAGGCCACGACTGGAAAGGTTGTCGGCACTTGGGCAAATTGGTTCTTCGCAAGAACAAATCAGGAAGAGGCGGCGTTCGCCAACATAACTTATCGATTTAGCGACCAGTTCGACGTGCAACTCGGCGCCCGCGAAAGCCACATTGTCGTAACAACTAATCCAACCATTCAGTTAGGTGTCTTCGACACCGTCTTCGGAACTCCAGCGTTGGTCCCGGAGCTATCGGCAAGCGCCAACGTCTTTACCTATTTGGTCACGCCGCGCATCAAATTGTCACCGGATCTCATGGTGTATGCTCGGTTGGCATCGGGCTATCGGCCGGGAGCCGCAAACGGAGTCGTAGTTACAACCTATCCAAGGCAAAGCGACCCAGACCAGACCAAGAATTATGAGCTTGGCGTAAAAGGTGACTTCATTGATCACAAGCTTTCGATCGACGCGTCGCTCTATTACATCGACTGGAAGAATATTCAGGAGGCCATAACCGATCCTAAAACGGGCTTCGGCTATACCGGCAACGTTAGCGGCGCCAAGAGCGAGGGAGCGGAGTTGTCGGTAACGTTGAAGCCGCTCCCGGGCCTCTCGATCTCCTCATGGGTTTCATACGACGATGCGGTGCTCACCGATGCGTTTCCGCCTGGAAGCAACGGCTATGGGCTCCCGGGCACCAAGCTCCCGTTTACCGCCCGATGGTCTGGCAATTTGTCGCTGGAACAGGACTTCCCCATGTCCAGTAGCCTGACAGGATTTGTTGGTAGTCAGGTACGTGTTATAGGTGAGCGACTGGGTCAATTCGCACCTTCCGCGACCGCCTACCGACAGATTTATCCGAGCTATACCGAGCTCGACGTGCGCACGGGGGCTAAGTACGGCTCTTGGACCGTTAACCTGTACCTCAACAATGCGGGCGATAAGCGTGGCCTCATCGGGGGTGGTACAGGCTCCTTTCCACCCATCGGTTTCGAGTACATCACCCCACGCACCGTAGGCTTGACTCTGTCCAAATTGTTCTAGGGGCGATGCGGGGTGTGCCCGGGTCGGTGTTTATCTAAAGCTATAATCCGGCCACAGATCGAGGCGGAGGGATGAGGGGACGGGGGCGCGTGGCCGAGGTGGGCTGGCCACCACAGCCGCTGTCGGCTTGCGCCCCACTCGACCGTCCTTGGCTCGAATGACCCTAATTACCGGAGCAACAAGCATGTCCACGAACACAGTCAGGCTTCACCGTGTCCTCAAGGCAACCCCGGAGCGGGTCTACCGGGCGTTCCTCAATCCCGATGCCATGGTCAAGTGGCTGCCGCCGAATGGATTTACCGGCAAGGTCCATCACATGGACGCCACTGTGGACGGCACTTACAAGATGTCCTTCACCAACTTTACAACGGGGAACGGCCATTCGTTCGGCGGCAAGTATGTGGAGCTGGTGCCACACCAGCGCATTCGCTACACGGGTCGCTTTGATGATGCGAACTTGCCCGGTGAGATGCAGACCACTGTTACCCTGGCTCCGGTCTTTTGCGGTGTCGACGTTAACGTCGTTCAAGAAGGTATTCCGGCGCCTATTCCTGTCGAGGCATGCTATTTAGGCTGGCAAGAGTCGTTGACGTTGCTGGCCAAGCTGGTTGAGGCCGAGATTCGCGACTGAGCGCGCGGTATTCGAAGGATTGGTGGCTGCGGATGCGCATCGAGGAGTTTGCTATAACGTACGGAAAGCTGTCCCCCGGGCGAAACCATACGAGTGTTTGACGAATCGCCCGATAGGCTGCGGGTAGCAGGCGCATTTCCGAAACCGCTCACCCAGCCGTCTATCTTGGGTGAAGGGAAAGCTTACACTGCGGATCCATGCCCAGCCCAACCGACCTGCCGCCACGCCCGATTTCCCTGGCCGACTCGAATGAGTCACCGGCCGAGGATCGCGCCAAGCTGGTGGAGAAGCTGTTTCGCGAGCACAACCGAGCGCTTATTACCTTCCTGACCGCGCGCCTGTACTCCGAGATCGAAGCGCGGGATGTCGCGCAGGAGGCGTACGTCCGCCTCCTGCAGCTCGAGCGAACTGACACAATCGGATTTCACCGTGCTTTCTTGTTCCGCATAGCTGGGAATCTTGCAATCGACCGTTTACGTCAGAAGTCGGTACGCGCCAAAGCGCCGACCCGTGAGCTTTTCGCTGAGTGGTTTCAACAGGCTCCGCCCGAACAAGAGGTCCTTGACGCATCCGAGCAGGCCGCTCTGCAGCGCGCGCTGGGAGAGCTCCCCGAAAAGACCCGCGAAGCTTTGACTCGCCACTTTTTGGCCGGTGAGTCCGTCACCGCGATCGCCGCTAGCTGGGGGCTTACCGAGCGCATGGTCCGTTACTACCTCGCGCGGGCGCTCGCTCACTGCCGCGCGCGACTTGACGAGGAGAACGGAGGCGCGCCATGAATGCCGCTCGATCCAAACCCTTGCCACGTGCGCGCTTAGAGGAGGCTGCTGACTGGTGGGCGCGAATTCAAGACGCGGAAACCCCGCCCGAGGACATCAGTGAGTGGCTCGAGTGGCTCGACGCTGATCCCGACAATCGGGATGCATTCGAGCGTATTCAGGAACTCGGGTTGCGTTTGCGCGCCAGTGCCGCGGTGCCGCCGAGGCAGTCTCGGCGTTGGCATCCTACTCGCGTTGTTGTGGCAGTTGCCGCCACGGTCTTGTTGGTTACCGGAGCGGCTGTACTCCTGCGCGCATCCCGATCTGCGACCGTCACGTTTTCCACCCCAGTTGCCGCGATGGAGCAAGCGCCTCTTCCCGATGGATCGAGGATCTCGTTAGGCGGTGCGACCGACGTTGATGCCTACTACACCCGCGCCTCACGCGATATCGATCTGCGTCAGGGCGAAGCCTACTTTGAGGTCCGGCATGAGCCGACTCTACGACCATTCATTGTGAATGCCGGTAATGTATCGATTCGCGCGGTAGGTACTGCCTTCAATGTCCGCAAAACCCACGATCGGATCACTGTGACCGTTACTGAAGGGCGAGTGCAGGTCAGGCGTGTCGGATCCGGGAGGGGCGCGAGGGATTCACGCGCAGCGCTCGCAATCGGCGCTGGCGAGCAGGCGATCTATGACACTACGGCCGATCAGTTTAGTGTTGCCACGACCGACGCCCACCGCGCCTTACGCTGGAGAGAGCACGAGTTGGAATTCGTGGACGAGCCGCTCGACTCCGTCATCGAGACGATCAACCGTTATTCCGAGCGCCGCATCGAAGTTCGCGACGTCAACCTACATCAACAATCCTACACGGGAACCTTCCGCCCTGAAGGACTCGATGAGTGGCTGATCGCGATCGGGCGCTCGTTTCCGGTGGCGGTCGATCGAGATGGTGAGACGGTGGTTATCCGGCGGCGACCCTGAGTGCGGTGCGCTGCCGGCGCGGTAGGATTTTTTTTCGCGTCCTGGTTTCCAACAGCTTCCCGGTGCCCGTCTTTCTTATCGGGCTGACACATAGCAAGCGATGTCCGGGGAGGGTTCATGCGGAATTGGCGGGTCAGGACTGCAGTTATCGCGGTCCTTTGTTTGACTTTCAATGCGACTGAGGCGTTGGCCGACGGCCTTAGCTCTATTGTGCAATTCTCGATTCGCCCGCAAGAGGTTGGCGCCGCACTGATCGAGTTCTCCAATCAGACGCACCTACAGGTGGTGTCCGTCGGGGCGGAGGTCCGGGGTCTGAAGAGTCCCGGGGTGAACGGCTCTTTGAGCACGGCGGATGCCTTACAGAAGCTCCTGCTCTGCACAGGCCTGTCGTTTGAGTTAATCAATGCACAGACTGTCAGGATATTTCCGTCGCGGCCGGCGCAAGCGACTCAGGGAACCTCAGGAGAAACGACCTCGGTGGAAAGTGTGAGTCCGCCGGCGGGCTCGAGCGAGCCGCTCAAGCTCGAGGAAGTGCTGGTGACTGCCGAGAAGCGCGAGGAGCGCCTGCAGGATGTTCCGGTGCCGGTGACGGTGGTCAGCGCAGGCACGTTGCTCGAGAGCAATCAGGTGCAGCTGCAGGATTACTACACCACCATCCCCGGTTTGAGTTTGCAAGAGCGCTATCAGTCCACCGTGAATCTGACTATACGCGGCATCGGCACGGGCGCCTTCCTCAATCCAACCGTCGGTGTGTTGGTGGATGATGTTCCGTTTGGTTCATCCACGGCGGGCGGCGCCGGGCTGGTCATACCCGATATCGACCCGAGCAACCTAGACCGAGTCGAGGTGTTGCGCGGTCCGCAGGGTACTTTGTACGGCGCAAACAGCATGGGCGGACTGTTGAAGTATGTGACCAAAGATCCCTCGACTGAGGGGTTCAGCGGCCGGGTCGAAGCCGGTACCGATAGTGTTCATAACGGCGCCGAGCCTGGATTCCTCATGCGCGCTTCTGCGAACTTACCCCTGGGAGACTCACTGGCGGTGCGGGTCAGCGGCTTTCGGCGCCAGGATGCCGGGTATGTCGATAATCCCCTACTCAATCTCAAGGGTGTCAATGAGGCGCAAGCCGACGGTGCTTCGTTTTCTGGCCTGTGGCGCCCAACAACCCGGTTTTCGTTGAAATTGAGCGCCCTCTACCAGCAGATTAAGGCCAACGGTCAGCCGGAGGTCGTCAAAGGCGCGGGCCTTGCCGATTTGCAACAGAACTACGTCCCGGGCGGCGGCTCCTCCGCAAGGACCGTTCAAGCTTACAGCGCGACGCTGAACGCGGACCTGGGCGGCATCAAGTTGACTTCGGTTACGGGATACAACATCAATCGACATGAGAACTCGCTGGACTTCAGTTTCGCTTTTGGCGGCGACACTCAGAACCTGTTTCAGGTATCGGGTGCGCCCCTGGTGACCGTCACGGAGGTTAAGAAGCTTACTCAGGAAGTGCGCTTTCTCGGGCAATTCGGCGACCGGTTCGACTGGTTGGCGGGCGGCTTTTACACAAAGGAGCGTACTCCCACGTACCTCTCCGAAGTACTGGGTGAGAATCCGGTGACCGGAGCGATCTTGGGCACCGGATTTCTCAACAACAGTCCATCCTCGTACCAAGAGTATGCCGGCTTCGCTGACTTGACCTACCACCTCACGGACGCAGCGGACGTGCAGTTCGGTGCTCGTCAGACGCATTACAGCTTTCCGTACGGACCGCAGGTCAGTACCGGCCCGATCATCACCGGAACCTACGCTCCGGAGAGCGTGCCTGTTAGAACGGCGGCGGGCAATGCGTTCACCTACCTAGTTACGCCGAGTTACAAGCTTTCTCATGACATGATGATCTATGCCAGGCTGGCATCCGGTTATCGTCCCGGGGGGCCGAACGATGCGCTGCTCGGCGCGCCATCGCAATATAACCCGGATAAAACACAGAATTACGAGCTGGGCTTCAAGGGCGATTTCATCGGCCATACTCTGTCCATTGATGCGTCGCTGTATTACATCGATTGGTCGCACATTCAGGTTGGCTTGGTGACTCCTAGCTTTGGCGCCTATACCGCGAATGGTAACGGAGCCAAGAGCGAAGGCATCGAACTGTCTGTGGCCGCAAGGCCTGCCGCCGGGCTCGCCGTTACCGCGTGGGTTGCTTACGATCACGCCGTCTTGACGCAAGCCTTTCCTGGTAACAGTTCGCTGACCACCGCGGCCGGCGATCGGCTGCCGTTTAGTCCGCAGTTCTCAGCGAATCTGTCGCTGGAGCAGAGTTTTCCCTTGAGTACGCGAGTGAGTGGTTTCGCCGGCGGTGATGCGCGCTATGTGGGTAATCGAATCGGGGAGTTCCAGCCCACTGTGCAACGAGAAATTTTTCCGGCGTACGCGAGTCTGGATCTGCGTGCCGGGGTCAAATACGAATCTTGGATGGCCAATCTCTACGTCAACAATGTTACTGATCGGCGTGGCCTTACTAACGGTGGCTTGGGTTATTTTCCGCCGAATGCCTTTATTTACATTCAACCGCGCACATATGGATTGAATGTTTCCACGACGCTGGGTTCACATTAGGCGGTACCACCATGTTGAATAGACTGATTGCGCTGGCGTTGGTGATCGGGATAGGCGCCTTAAGCGGCCACGCTATCCCGGCAGCACGAGCCGGTGGCCCGCAGAGCTCTGTCGACCCACAAGGGACGGTCACTGTGCCGGCATTGACAGTTCCGCTGTCGGAATTCTTGAGCGCGCCTGCCAGGTCGGGTACGGCGGCGTACCTCAACGCGTTGCAATCACAATCCGGCAAGGTGCTGGCGATGTCCGCGCACGGACTTTCGATCGCCGAGCAACGCAGAATGGCGGCCGAGTTTTTTCGTCCCGCTCTTGAGGAGACCAAGCGTCTTTACCCCATAGAGAGTCATGCAGAGACCATCGGGGGCGTGTATGTCGATGTGATCACTCCTCCAGAGGGTATCCCGGACAGCAATCTCCATCGAGTGCTCATCAACCTGCACGGCGGGGGATTCGTAATGGGCGCGCGAGTCATTGGAGCGCTCGAGTCCATTCCTGTGGCCAGCCTGGGGCGGATCAAGGTGTTGACCGTCGACTACCGGGAGGGTCCGGAGTTCAAGTTTCCCGCCGCTAGCGAGGACGTCACGGCGGTTTACCGAGAGTTGCTGAAGACCTACCCGCCACAAAACATCGGCATTTACGGTTGTTCGGCGGGTGGTTTCCTGACAGCAGAGGCGGTGGCGTGGATTGCGAAGCAGCAGCTGCCGAGGCCCGGCGCTGTCGGAATTTTCTGCGCATCGGCCGGAGGATGGTTGGGTGGGGATTCGGGGCACCTTGCCTTGCAATTGATTGGGCTTCCCGGCGTAGATCCGGCGCAATCGAAGGGGCACTTCTCCGTATCCGATGTAGCCTACTTCAGCGATGCCAATCTCGACGATCCGTTGGTTGCACCTATTCGGTCGGATACCGTGCTCGCTCGGTTTCCGCCTACTTTAGTGTTGACCTCGACGCGCGATAATGCATTGAGCTCCGCCGTGTATATGCATACTCAGCTCGATAGGCTCGGCGTCGACGCGGAGTTGCATGTGTTTGAGGGCTTGCCGCATGCCTTCTTCACATTCGAGCCGGATTTCCCCGAGTCTCGAACCGCGACTCAGGTGATTGTGAAGTTTTTTGAGAAGCACCTTGGCAGCGCGCCACCTGGGCGGTGAACCCAGGTTCACCGTCAGATTTCGATCATTTCGAAGTCACCCTTGACGGCGCCGCAATCCGGGCAACGCCAAGTGGCAGGCACATCCTTCCAGCGGGTTCCCGGCGCGAGGCCGTGCTCGGGATCACCTTCTTCTTCGTCGTAAACGAAGCCGCAGATCGCGCACATGTACGTTTTTAATGCAGGCACAAGCTGAACACTTTCCTCGCGCAAACTTTGTGTGGTCACGATGCCGAGGCCTTCTTGACCGTGGCTCTCGAGCGCAGCGCCCGCGCTCGCAAGCGATTTTTCAGCCTCTCGTAGGACTCGTCGGAACCATCGTGGAAGGTTCCGAGCCACCGGTCAAGCGGCACTACGTCGACTCCAAAGTTGCACTGGACGTGCTTGTGGTGCAAGTAATGCGTGTAATGCTCCATGTCAAAGGTCGCTTTCTCTCCCACGACCAGTCGGTCAAATCCGTGATGTGCCAGCGATGCTCCTAGCGCCAGCTCCTGCAGATGACGCATGGCATGCAACGGGTGTGATGGAATGATCCAAAAGAGAATGACGCTCGAGAAGTAAATGACGTGCTCAACGGGATGCATCGCCAAGCCTGACCAGGGGCCTACGTTGACATTCTTGTGGTGAAGACTGTGAACATACCGATACAACGGCCGCCAGTGGATGAGGCGATGCGTGAAGTAAAAGTGAATGTCTGCCCAAAGGACGCCGCCGAAGCAGAGTAGGACGGTGCAGTAGATTGGGTGCGCTCGCCAGTCGACCACCGGCACGAGCTCGTTGGCTTGGAGCCATAGGCCGACCGCTTCGTAAGCCGTCCAGATGGGAACCGCGCTGAAGATATTCCAGAACACGTTGTCCCATAACTGGTTACGGAAGAGGAATACTGGATCGTCCGTTGCTAGCCAGTTGGCGTTGTACTTGTATTGGGATCCCTGGGCTTTGCGGACGTAGAGCCAGAAGTGCCAAATGCTGACGAAGGCAGTCAGCAACAACACGTTGCGGATGAACAGGAAGCCGACCCAGTCGGCGGAGAAGTGTCGCAGTGTCTGCGTGTCCGGGGTCAGGAAGCGCCAGGTCAGAAAGGAGATCCCGATCAGGACGGCCTGAACCGGCCAAAGGAGACCTGGGAACCCAAACAGCCACTTCAGCACCGCCTGCGGCTTCACGGGCCATTGAAACACAGGATGCGGTGCTCGCGGATCTCGTTCGGGCCTGAAGCCGGCCGGCTGCGCCAGCGTGCTCGACTCACCCGTCTCGGACATGCCCCCACCCCTATCGCTCTCAGCTTTCCCATGCTAAAACTTGAACATATGTTTAAGTCAAGGGCCACAAATCATGGCAGCGAAGCGGCCGGTGCGCCGGGTAATTATCTCGCTAGCAGTGGGTGAAGTAGCCGCACGTAGTGGAGTGGCCACCTCTGCGGTTCGTTTCTATGAGAGGAACGGACTGATCAAGGGCTGGCGCAGCCGTGGCAATCAACGTCGCTATCCGCGCGAGGTGCTACGTCGGATTGCTGTAATAAAAGTGGCTCAGAAGGTCGGGATACCCCTCAAGGAAATCCGGCACGCTTTCACCTCCTTACCCATGGAGCGGACTCCGACTACCGAAGACTGGAGCTTGCTCTCCACGCGCTGGCGAACGGATCTGGATGATCGGATTGCGAGGTTGACCCGGCTGCGTAATCAGTTGAGCGACTGTATTGGTTGCGGTTGCCTGTCATTGGAGTCATGTCCGCTGAACAACCCGGGCGACCAACTTTCCAAAGAGGGCCCCGGCCCGCGGCTGCTGGATCCCAGTTGAGCTACGCCTACGCTAGGTGATGCTGCTCGACGTTTGGTTTTTGAGTCGGTGTGACAGCACCCGTACTCTGCCAGAGGTGCATAACTGCGTAGCTGCGCCACGGACGCCAACTTTGTGAGAGAGCCTCGGCTTCCTTCGCCGACACGCCTCCTAGCTTGTTGCGGACGGCAATGTCTTCCTTAGGAAAAGCGTCAGGCCAGCTCAGGGCTCGCATGGCGATGTAGTGCGCGGTCCATTGGCCGATACCCGGGAGCTCCACGAGGTGATGGATCGCCTCGTCCGGTTGGTAATGCGCGCCGCCGTCAAGCGACATCGTTCCCGATAACTGCGCTTGTGCCAGGGCAATAATGCTACGCGCCCTAGCACTCACGACGCCGAGCTTCGCGATGTCAGTCACGCTCGTTTTAGCGATACGCGCCGGCGTTGGCGTTAGTCGACAGAGCTCAGCGTGGGGTGTAACGATTCGCTCGCCGAATGCCTCGACGAAGCGGCAACCCACAGTCGTCGCGGACTTGACCGTGACCTGCTGGCCGAGAATTGCACGCAGTCCGAGCTCGAATCCGTTGAAGGCGCCGGGGACTCTCAGCCCAGGTCTCTGCTGCAACAGCGGAGCCAACTGTTTGTCCCTGCTTAGGTGACCGGCAATGATATCCATTCGAGCGTTTAGGTCGAACAGGGCACGCACCCGACTCAACAGCGCCGGTAACACCGGCGTCAAGGTATGAGTGAACTCGAGCAGCAGCGCATTCTTCTGCTTCAGGTGTGTTACGCGAACCCAGCCTTTTGTGTTCCCCAGGCGTACAGTGCGCGCATAAGCGTTGCCGGTTATCCACTCGACACCCTTGAGTTCGCGAGCGGCGAGGAACTCCAGCACACCGTCCCAATCGTAGGGTGGCCGGTAAGCCAGCTGCAGCGTGGATGTCTCGCCACCCCCAGCTGACCTCTCGTCGTTAGCTTTCCTACGCAAGCGGGTCGGCGCCATGCCGTAGCGCGAGCTGAATGCGTCATTGAAACGTCTGATGCTGGAAAATCCGCTGGCGAACGCAATCTCCGTGGCGGGTAGCGTGGTTTCGGTGAGCAGTTGTTTCGCCAATAGTAGACGCCGCGTTGATAGTAACTGAACCGGCGAGACTCCCAACTCCTTGTGGATAATGCGCCGAATTTGCCGCGAGCTCAGCTCGAACTGGTCGGCGATCGATTCCAAACTTGCATCCCCGCTAATGGTGCCGTTCTCGAGGCGTTCCATTATGAGTTGCGCTATCCGTTGCGAATCGTCGACGGGCGCGTTGCCCGGCGCCAACTCCGGTCGACATCGCAGGCAGGGGCGAAAGTGCTCCTGTTCCGCTTCTTGTGCGCTGTTGAAGAACAGGCAATTCGCCGCCTTGGGCGTCTTCACAGGGCAAATCGGCCGGCAATAAATGCCTGTAGACGTCACCCCCACGAAGAAGATACCGTCAAAGCGGCGATCACGCGCGGCGAGCGCCCGGTAGAGCGTGTTGCGGTCTTGTGTCATACGAAAACTATATACCGCTTCGCGGAGTTTGATAGCCATTTTCGGACATGAAGTCTCCCGAAACGCTAATGTCCGAAAATGGCTAGCAAGGCGTCCGATTCAGGCTAGGATGCGCGTACTGACCGAATGGAGGAGGATTCTATGAAACGCTACGTTAGCAAAGTGATCAAGTCACCCGTGGGTCCGCTCAAGCTGGTCGCTAGTGAGGCTGGCCTGGCCGCCATCCTATGGAAAGACGACAGTCCGCGTCGCGTCCGCCTGGGTCAGGTAACGCAGGATGACAGTAATCCGGTTCTTCTCGAGGCCGAGCGCCAGCTGGGAGAGTATTTCGCCGGAGAGCGCACCGAATTTTCCCTGGAGTTAGATTTTGCCGGCACGCAGTTCCAGCGGCGCGTCTGGAGCGCATTGCTTACTATCCCCTACGGTGAAACCCGCTCCTATGGGCAGATCGCTCGGCAGATTGGCTCTCCTGAGGCGGTCCGCGCCGTGGGAGCCGCCAATGGCAAAAACCCAATTTCCATCATCGCTCCGTGTCATCGAGTCGTGGGCTCTGACGGTAAATTGACGGGCTTTGCTGGTGGGCTCGAGACCAAAGCGCAGTTGCTGGCGCTCGAGGGACGCCAGAGGGAGCTGCGTGTCTGATTCCAGACGGCCCTAGATGACCCGGTGGCACCTCAACCGCGCGCAGTGCTCGATCTGGTAGTCTTCAATCGGGTCAGGTCAGACGCGGCGTCTACGTCAGATTGATTTGGAGCTTCTAACGGCGCTATGCACGCGCTGAATTCGAGTAGGTGTGCTTCGTGGCGATTCGATCGGATACCAGGAGGCGCTGTGCGATCTTTGGTCGGAGCGGCGAGCCGACGCGTACACCGATATTGTGGTAGGGCTTCGATGTTGAGAGGGTGCCCTCGACTGCCCGAGGCAGGGTTCTAGCGCCCGCGGACGACCCAGCCGTCTCCCTGGCGGATGACTGAGACATCGAACGCCTTCTCTAAGTAGCGAACCAGCGTTTCAGGGCGGTCGGCACTGTACGTGCCGCTCATCTCCTGTCGTTGAATCCATGGATCTTCGATGTGGATCTGAGTGGTGTTGTATCTGTTGTATTCGGTCACCACATCGGCAAGAGGTGTGCGGCGAAATACTAAGGTTCGGTCGCGCCAGGCGACGGCATCAGCTACATCGGGTTGCACTTCGCGGGTGACCCCTGCGTACGAAGCGCGCGCCTGCTCTCCAGCGGAGAGACGAGTAGGTTGTGGCGCAGAGGGCGGAGTGCGAGGGCCACCTTGCTCCACGACAATTTGTACTGCTCCAGCGAGCACCGAGACCGTAGTGGATTGGCTCTGTCCGCGCTCGTAGATGTCAAATCGAGTCCCTAAGGCGCGAACGCGCACGGTGGAAGTGAATACGATAAAAGGTCTCCGCTCGTTGTGCTCGACATCGAAGAGAGCTTCGCCGGCTTCTAGGTGTACGAATCTTTGCTTTGCAGAAAAGTCGACCCTTGCGCGTGATCTCGTGTTCAAGATCATAATTGAGCCGTCAGGGAGTTGTACCTCGCGTTGCTCACCCACAGCCGTGGTGTAGGTGTCAGACTCCCGCCAAGTGTATACCGCAAGCCCAACCACCATCGGGACCAATACGCAGGCAGCTCGTGCAACCCATACTTTCGCGCTGTGTCCGGCCATTCCGGCGAAGCGTGTCCGTTCTCGAGCCCTGTGTTGTGCAGCATAACGTTCGCGCAGTTCTTCTATGTCGATCCGGTGTTGGGAACCCATGCCGGCCAGTCGGCAAAAGACATCGTCGGCGCGTAGAAATGCGGCCACATGGCTTGGTGAGCGCCTCACCCAGGCCACGAATTGCCGGCAGCTGTCGGCGTACTCGCGCGCCTCGGCATCACTCGTGGGCAGCTCGGAGTGAAGCAACGCAACCCAGTCCGCCGCCTGCGCCCGCAGATCTGCGTTAGCCGGAGATATGATGCTCATGAGCCCGCTCCGTGTTTATTCGTTTGGGTATCCTCGCGTTCCAGATAGGCGTCGAAGTGAGCGATAGCCCGTCCAATATGTTTTTTAACCATGGAGGGTGTAACGCCAAGCTCCGCCGCAATTTGCGCATAGGTCCAACCAAAACAGCGGGATCGAACGATGGCGATCTGGGCGGCAGGTGACAGCCCTTCTAGCGCACCCAGCAGCTCATCGCGGGTCTCAAATATCGACTCGAGCGAGGGGGCCGGCCCGGCATATTCTGTCCGCAAGGATTCGATGGCGCTCGGATCCGCAGCGACATAATGGCGACGATGGCGTTTCTCGCGTTGAAACACATCATGCATAACGCGCCAGGCAATCCTCCATACCCAGGCTCGCGGATTCGTGACCTCGGCACAACGTGAGTGGAAGAGTTCGCGGTAGATATCCTGGACGACATCGTCGGTGTCATGACGTCCCCCCAATTGCCGGGCGACGAATTTGCGCAGGTCACCGTAATAGGATTCCCACGCAG
>Ga0105240_10009598_pt1 | contig 13693 bp, 3 predicted proteins | sample KBSC54metaG_FD_80426 | JGI IMG/M metagenome (GOLD analysis project Ga0105240, IMG submission 80426) | Corn rhizosphere microbial communities from Kellogg Biological Station, Michigan, USA - KBS C5-4 metaG | ecosystem: Host-associated > Plants > Roots > Rhizosphere > Soil | place: Michigan, USA... | reverse complement strand
GGGATTGCTGGTGATGACGTGGCGGCTACTCTAGCATGGAATTTGAGCACCGGCGACCATAACGTTATAGTTGCAACCCTCGATACCGGTATCGATTACACCCACCCGGACCTTATTCCTAACTTGTTCCATAACACTGCTGTTTGTAACGGCGTCGATGACAATGAAAATGGTTGTTATGGAATATCAGCTGTCCAATACACGTCCAGCACTTTCGATGATAATGGCCACGGAACACACGTTGCGGGGATCATTGGAGCAGCGGGCAATAACAATCTAGGAGTAGTTGGGATCAATTGGAATGTGCAGTTGCTGACATGTAAGTTCCTCAATTCCGCGGGCAGCGGCCAAGTCTCGGACGCGATTTCCTGCCTCGACTACATCTTACAAATGAAAAATGCTGGATACAACATTGTAGCTAGCAATAATAGCTGGGGTGGAAGCGCTTATTCGCAAGCCCTCACTGACGCAATCCAAGCGCAACAACAGGCAGGTATACTCTTCATAGCTGCCGCAGGCAACAACTTCAGCGACAACGATGTTGTGCCCACCTATCCCGCGAACACGGCTCTCTCAAATGTTATCGCTGTAGCGGCATCGACGCGAACGGACGAACTGGCGGGTTTCTCCAACAGCGGGCAGCACACCGTTGATCTCGCTGCTCCTGGTCAGGAAATCATCAGTACCCTCCCCGGACACACGTACGGGATCCTCTCAGGCACATCCATGGCGACTCCGGAAGTAACAGGTGCTGTCGCGTTGCTAGCCGCCCACAATCCGAGTCTCGATTGGCGCGGGCTCAAGAACTTGATTCTGGCAGGAGGCGATTCACGTTTTTCGCTGGGACAGACGGTAACCGGAAAAAGATTGAACCTGAACGGGTCGATGACTTGTTCGGGAAAAACCGTCGAAAGTAGACTTCACCCCGCAAATAATGCTCTCGCGGGAACTGCAGGAGTCGCAGTGACCCTAGAAGCAATCAACGTGGATTGCGCACAGCCTGCCGGGAATGTGGTGGTGACAGTTTCGCCGGGCGGACAGACCGTGACCTTGATTGACGACGGAACGGGAGTTGATCAAGTTTCGGGGGACGGTATTTATACAGCACAATGGACGCCTCCAGCCAAAGGCAACTACTCGCTTAGCTTTCCTGGCGGAGATGCGGTTCAGATGGAAATTCTTGGCAACTATGTTGCAGCTCCAACTTCTTACAACTATGTAAACATAGCCGGAACCAACTTGAACCTTAGCGACGACAGCGTGGCCCAGATTATATCCCCCTTCGCGATTCCCTTTGGGGGCGGCAGCTTTACGAACATGCAGGTAGGGAGTAACGGCACTATTAGCTTCACAGATGCTTCTTCCCCAATTGTCAACAACGTGATTCCCGGGCACAATCCGACGCCAGTCACCCTCATCGCGCCGTTTTGGCAGGACCTCTATCCGGTCCCTAGTTCAACCCAGAATGTGTATTGGGCAGTTGTAGGATCCGCGCCAAACAGACAATTAGTCGTCGAATGGAGGAATGTAAGGAGCTTTGCGTGCCATAGTGATTCTTCGGCAACGGTGACCTTCGAGGTGGTATTTTCAGAATCGAAGAGCAGCGTTCTATTTGAATATGCCAATACCACTTTCGGCGACGACTGCAGTTTTCAGGACTCGGGGACCCAGGCCACAGTTGGGATACAAGTCTCACCTACAGTCGGAAGCATGTGGAGTATCAACGATCCGGTAATTAACAGCGGGTCGGCTCTTTTGTGGACTCTCGGAAACGCTGGTCCACCGAATAATCCCGTTCCGACGATTACTTCTGTTTCGCCAGCCACTGCTCCCATAGGAGGACAAGCGTTTACATTGACGGTAAACGGTTCAGGTTTCATTCCGACCTCCGCTGTGAATTTCTTTTTATATGACCGACCGACAACCTATATCAGCGGCACGCAACTTAAAGCTGAGATTCCTGCCGAGGCCATCGCGCCAAATGCCGCGCCCAGTGTTTACGTGTATGTTGACAATCCGACGCCTGGCGGTGGGGAATCCAACTTCATAACCTTTCCCTTATCGAGTGCGGCCCCGACTATAACGTCTATCTCGCCCACTTCCGCGACGGCCGGATCCTTCAGCTTTTCACTGACCATTAATGGAACCGGCTTCAGCCAAACCCAGTCAGCTGTCTATTGGAACGGAACATTGCTACAAGGGCTAGGAAAAGTAGTTGTAAGCCCGAATCAAATGATCGTAGGCATTCCTTACACTCTCATTGCGAGTTCGGGAACCGCTCAGGTCACCGTGGTAAACGCTCCTCCAGGCGGAGGAACGTCCAGTCCAGCAGCATTTACGATTCTTTCACCGACACAGTCACCGGTTTACTTGCAGCAACAGGGGTTCTTAACAGGACACGAAACGCCTGCAAGCGTATCTCGCGCTCCACCCACTCGTTTTCTGGGATGGAAGTATGCTCAACGTGGCGGGCAAGGTTATCTGAATGCGTTTTTGCGTCCGAGGGCGCAAGCACCGCTACCGGCCCCGAGCCCAGCCCTATTTGATCCCATTGGCGATAGTTCCGGCCCGACCTCCGCTTCCTCTTCGGGCACACCCTCGCTAGCGGGACTGCAGTTGCGTTCCTTGCTACCCGCCGATTTCATACCGACAGCGGTTGCGGCCGGAGATTTTAATGGCGATGGCATTCCAGATTGGGTTGTCTCCAACGGTGGTAGTAACAACTTGTGGGTTTATTTGGGCCGTGGCGATGGAACATTCAGCGGCGCAACGGTCATTCCATTGAGTGGACAGTCCCCGGTTGCGCTTGCCGTCGCCGATTTGCGTGGCAGTGGGAAACTCGACATCGTAGTTGCAGAAGCGGACAGTGGAAGCATCGGCGTACTACTCGGAAAAGGCGACGGCACATTTGGCGTGGAAAAGACATATTTCGTGCCTGGAGCTCCAATTTCACTTGCCCTTGCCGACATGAACCAGGATGGTCATCTAGATGTAGTAACTGGTCTTCTTCTCGATCCGAATGTTCCACTTGGCGGGGCTATGGTCACTCTGCTAGGTGATGGCATTGGGAACCTAGGAACACCGCTGTTTGAACCGTATCTAACTTTTGGGGTTCAAGTTCCAGAATCCATCGCAGTTGCCGATTTCGAGAAAAACGGGAAGCCGGATGTCGTTGTAGTTGATCCTGGAGAGGGTGCATTCATCTATGTCAACGACGGAAGCGGCCTACTTAAGGAAGCTCGATCTATACAAGACGCCTTATCTCTCGTCGGGCTTGCTCCCATCACCGTTACAGCCGGAGATGTAAATGAAGACAGATGTCCTGACGCGGTTACGTTCGACAACTTAGGAATCACTCGAGTCTTTCTCGGTAATTGCGACAGCACGTTCCAACCACAATCAACCCAGCTCGGAGAAGCAGATTTTGCCTGGGCCGCAACTTTGGTTGACGTAAATGGAGATGGTCACCTCGATCTGGTTTATTCGGGTGTTTATCAAAATACCGGGGGTTACGGGCAAACCGCGGGCGACCTTATCGGAGTGAGTTTCGGTGACGGGAAGGGTAACTTCGCTCCTGCACATGTGTTTCGAGGCGGACAAACCTCCTTCGGACTAGCGATTGCTGACTTTAATCGTGACGGGCATCCTGACATAATCACGGCCAACCAAGACAGCGATTCGGCGTCTATGTTCTTGAATGACGGTGGCGGAGGGTTCGGAACTCCCAACGGTAGGTACATAGGGTACATAAACGGGAATAATTCTTCTGGACCCGTGAATGCGCCCATCACGAGCTTTACCCCTGCGGACGTCGACGGCGATGGAAAACCGGACCTCGTTCTTGTAGAGGTTGGGCCTGGATACCCCAATGCCTTCCAAGCTACGGTTATGCTAAACGACGGCACCGGCCACTTTGGTCCCGCAGTTCGTTCACCCATTGCAGAAGGGACATCCGGAGTCAGCGATTACCTGCTCGGGGATTTTCGCAACACAGGAACGCCGGATCTGGTCGCAATCTCTAGGGCCGAAGGAAACAACCCGGAATTGGTCTTCGCACCCAACACAGGCGGCGGCAGCTTCGGGAGCCCGCGAATTGCGAAGCTTACGAATGTTCCAGTGCAAGGAACGCTCGCCGCCGGAGACTTCAATCATGATGGAAATCTGGATCTCGCCGTCGCCTCTAGCGCGTCACAAAACGGTACTGCTACGATCACAATTTATCTGGGTCATGGAGACGGCACTTTTTCCGCTCAGACGCCCATCACTTTTAATACTAACAGCGGCGGATACTGGATACAGGGTCTCTGGGTAGGAGATTTCAACGGCGATGGAAAGTTAGATCTCCTGGCATGGGTTTATGTAAATGTGACTCCTGCCCAAAACAACGATGTCTACGAACTCCTGGGGAATGGAGACGGCACCTTTTCGCCCGCAAAACTAGTCATCCAGAATCTTAGTGGAATGGCGGTAGCGGACTTCAACCATGATGGGTGCCCGGACGTAGTCGACAACCGCGCTCAGTTTGCAAATTACCCGGAACTCACTGTTCCTCAGTTCAGAATCTTTTTGTGCCAGCCCGATGGATCTTTTCAACTGACGAACACGTACACACCGTACAGCGGTCAGTCCAGTTTTCAGACAACTTCAGGCACGGCAAACGGCGCTCGATTCCCAGCGTTCCTTGGAGATTTCAATGGTGACGGCAATGTGGACCTCGCCGCCATCCAAATAGCTCCTGGGTATCCCGTAGTAACACACTATGTCCAGTTTCTGCTCGGGAATGGTGACGGCAGCTTTACCCCAACTTACCAAACCTATTTCCTGAACTCCTCTGTTCCGACTATGGCTTTTGATATGACTGGGGATGGACGAGCTGACTTAGCAGAGGTTGATGGTTTCACGTCTTCATTCCAGCTTATTCCTGGTGGACCTGGCCCAGCCTTGCAACTGCAGGTGGTGGGTGATCCCGTTATTGGGACTAAAGGGTCTGTACTGATTTCTTTGGCTACCCTCTCGTCCAATACAACTCAAGTAACTCTAAGTGCGAGTGATCCGGCAATTAGCATCCCCACAACTATCACAATTCCGGCGGGAGCTCTGACGCAAGAAGTAAGCTTCACTGTCGGCAGTTCCTTCAGTTCCTCTCACGTATTTTGGCTACAGGCGACGCTGGGGAGCAGTACTGCAACCGCGTACGCCACACAAGCAACGGCGAAAGGACAATACGGCGTCGCAGTGTATGTCAACAATTCCACTGAGACTACTTTTGCTGGGCTGCCTACTGCCGATTACCAGTTAGGAATGAATTCCTTGGCTGGGTATTCCGCCACCCTGGCCTTGACATGCCACGGTCTTCCCGCGGGGGCATCTTGCCAGTTCGGCACTAATTTCCTGACGGTAGTTCCTGGAGGCGGAGCTTCCACCTCGCTGCTAGTAACGCCCGCACCGGGGACGCCCGTCGGAACGTACCCGTTCACAATTCAAGGCGGCAATGGCACGGTTACCGCAAGCGTCACAGCAACCCTGGCCATCGGCGATTACAGCGTAAGCCTTGCGCCGAGCACGCGCACAGTGCTGCAGAACTCAACCGCTACCTACACGATCGATGTCACCTCGATTAACAACTATGGTGGCAATTTCACGGGAACTTGCTCTGGCATTCCTGCTCCGGCTGTGTGCAATATTAGTGGCGGAATCGTTAACTATTCGGCGAACATTCAAACTAATTCTCTTGCAATTGGCAATTACAGCTTTACCGTGAATATATCGAACGGAGTAGCAACGCGTTCCGCAACAGCACAGCTCGGCATTGGCGACTTTAATGGCACCCTTTCCGCGAATTCGCTATCTGTCGCCGTCGGCACATCGGCGAACATCACCGTTAATTTGACGGGGCAAAACGGGTTTTTAGATCCAATCACATTGACGTGTAGTGGAGCTCCGAACGGTACCAATTGCGCATTTAGTCCGTCAATTGTGACTCCATCCTCGAGTGGCGCTTCAGCAACGATGACGGTAACCGTGGTTGTAAAGCCGAATGCCACGTATGCTCATAATGGAGGAGCCCAGAGGATGGGGCGTTTAGGCTCGCTGGCGTTGTCGGGAGTTTTCTTCGGGTCATGTCTGATCATCGCTTCTGGCCGTAGCAAAAACAGAAGTATCTGCAAATGCCTGACCTTGATGGCCGTGCTCGGACTGGCGGTTTCTTGTGGGGGCGGTGGGTCGGGGAGTGGCGGAGGTGGTGGTGGTGGCGGTGGAGGTGGTGGTGGCGGTGGCGGCGGAAGCGGCACCACCTCATTCAATGTGATTGTTCAGGGTTCCGCAGATAACGTGACGAAGGACCTTGGTACGGTACAGGTCACGGTTCCATAAGCAAGCGAATACGAGTTGGCCGTTGCTGCGGTACTTCGATGTTATTGGGCAAAGCGATCAGCCGAATGAGCGGCAGGAGGAATGCAGCTTTTATCGACGACAGCGAGTAACACGAGTGCCGGTACGTAACGAGTTGAACCCAGGCTTAGTGGCGGAAAACGACGTGCGCCAGTGGATTGAGGCACGCAACATTTGAATTACCTTCTTTCTTGAACTCAAGTCCAATCGTGAGGCTCAATTGTCCCTATCGCTTATGCGTTTTGTGACCCTCCAGGTTGCTTTTCTTTCTGTCGTCTGCGTCACGTCGTTCGCGAGTGACACGCCAACTCCTTGGGGGGTTCCACACTTCACCGTTGATCCCAAGGTGCTTTACGCAGAGGCCTCTGAGCCTGTTCCCGCTGAAGGTACCAACGTCATCGTCCTCGATGACGAAGAAAGCTATAGCTTCGATGCATCTGGCCGCAGCCTGTACACAGAGTACACGGTCTACAAGGTTCTCACCCAAGAAGGAGCGGAGGGATGGAGCAGCACTGCGGTAACTTGGGAGCCTTGGCACCAAGGGCGTCCTTTAATCAGAATCCGCGTCATCACCCCAGATCTAGTTGTCCATGATCTGGATTTGAAAACCCTTACCGATGCTCCAGCGCAGGATGAACAGTCCAATATTTTCAGCGATCGTCGAGTCATTCGAGGTCCGCTGCCCGCTGTCGCACCTGGATCGATCGTAGAGCAGGAAATTGTCGTCCGTGAAAGCACGCCCTATTTCAGTGCTGGTACCTTGGGAAGATATTTCTTCGGGCGGGTTTCGGTCCCTGTCCATCACAGCAAATTCACAGTAGAGGTACCATCCTCGATCCCGCTGCGTTATGTACCACAGCTGCTTCCAGAACTGCGGCCGCAAAAGACTGAAACTGACGGGCGAGTCCGCGTTGTTTTCGAACTCGGACATATGGATCCACTTGAAACCGAGGATTCATATTTGCCCAGCGATGTGCCAGCCTACCCGGTTATCACCTTTTCAACTGGAACATCATGGGAGCGCGTGGCCGAAGACTACGCGGCAATTGTGGACGGTCAAATCAAGATCAGCGATGTCAAGGCAGTAGCGGAAAGGCTAACTCATGGCAAGCAGACGCGATTCGAAAAGATACAAGCGATATCTGGTTATCTCGACAAGGAAATTCGTTACACGGGAATTGAATTCGGCGACGCAGCAATGATTCCACATTCTCCTGCTGAGACCCTCGTTCGCAAATATGGGGATTGCAAAGACAAGTCAACGCTTCTAGTGGCAATGCTTCGGTCAGCCGGCATTCCAGCGTACATTGCGCTTTTGAATGCGGGCGGAAGAATGGACGTGCCTGCAGATCTCCCCGGCCTTGGTTTCTTTGATCATGCAATTGTCTATGTGCCGGGAAATTCCGATTTGTGGATCGACGCTACAGACGAATTTGCGCGGCTAGGTCAACTCCCGACTGCGGACCAAGGTCGGCTCGCTCTCGTGGTGCGCCCCGAAACTACAGCGCTCATCCGCACTCCTGATGCCTCCTCGCAAGACAACCTGCTAGCCGAATTCCGTGAAGTTCATCTTGCAGAATATGGCCCGGCACGGATCATAGAGCGTACTCAGCCACATGGAAGTAGCGAGTCATCTTACCGACGGTCGTACGCGGACAAGCAGAACAAAAGCACACAAGACACCCTGTCGAGTTACGTGAGGTCGCAGTACCTCGCTGAGAAGCTGGATAAGCTCGATCGTTCCGATCCGGACGATCTCTCTCATCAGTTCGAACTGGTACTTGAGAGCGACCGTGCAAAACGCGGCTTTACAGAACTTGAGATTGCCGTGGCTGCCGTTCGACTAGAGGGTTTGTTCTATCGTCTTCCAGGAGAGTTGAGAGAACGCCAGAAAAAAGATGACACCCACGCGCAGAAATCCAAAGCGAAGCGTACCGCCGATTACCAGCTTCCCGAGGCATTTGCTACCGACTGGCACTACACGATCACACCGCCCACAGGATTCCGGCCCAAACCGTTGCCGAAGGATATGGAGTTTCGGTTAGGTCCGGGCGTTCTCAGCGAGAAATTCTCTTTGGATCCAGACAATACGGTACATGCCAATCTGCGATTCGATATGCTAAAGCGGCGCTTGAATGTTGACGAAGCAACAGAGCTACGCGAGAGAATTACGCAATTGGTAGAGGGGCAGCCAGTTCTGATCTACTTCGAACCGGTCGGAGAAGCACTAGCCGGGGAGGGGAAGATTCGCGACGCTCTCCAATCGTATCGAGATTTGATTACGGTTCATCCGAAGGAAGCCGTCCTGCATCTACGGCTCGCGAAGGCGTTGCTCGCCGCTGGACTAGCGGAAGGTGCACGCCACGAGGCAGAGACAGCGACCACACTGGACCCAAACTCCGCTCTGGCGCAAAAGACACTGGCCGAAATCCTGGAATACGATCTCGTCGGGCAGAAGTTTCGGTTCGGCAGTGACTACGCTGGCGCTGAAGCCGCCTTCCGCGCTGCGGAGAAACTTGATCCCGACGACAAAGCTACAGTAGCCAATCTCGCAATTCTGCTGGAACATGACCACTGGGGCCTGCGCTACGGATCCGGTGCGAAGCTGAGAGACGCGGTCGTAGAGTACAAAAAGCTCACCGTCGAGCAGCAGACCGATCTTGGAATACAAAATAACTTGGCTTTTGCGCTGTTCTATGCAGGTGAGTTCTCGGAGGCGGAAAAAGCGGCTCAGGTTTCAAACACGCTGCCAATTGGCTTGATCGTCGCCTGCGAAGCGGCCCTCAATGGCAAGGAAGCCGGCATGGCCGAGGCGCGTAAACGCACTGCTGGAGAGGAGCAATTTAGGCAGGTGGCGCGGAACGCCGGAGAGATGTTGGAGAACCTCCGCAAATATCCACTGGCTGCCAATTTCATAGAGGCGGGAGCGGTTGGATCTGACGCTTCCGATCAGCAAGCGTATGCGTCCCTGATGCGCAGGACCCAACTCCACGAGCAACTGCAACTTCATGAGGACCCCGCAAGCATTGCGATCCAGTTCGACTTGCTTAAGGATGATCCCAACCTCACGCTGGACAAGATACGCTCGATCACCAGCCGGAATGGTGCAACTGTACTCGCCATATCAGATGTCCGCGAGTATTTCGTTAAAGCCGAGAGAGCGAGCATTGTCGAAAAGTCTCGCAACGGGGACTTCCCCGAAGTCGGAGAGGATTTTTCGATTGCGCGAGCGCAACCGAGTATTCAAGGAAACGACGCAACAGGCTACAAAGTCACTCTCTGGCCGTCGGCTGATTACAAGCAATCTATATATCTCGTTAAGGAAGATGGCCGGTACAAGGTTCTCGCTACCTCCCGCTTTCCCACCGGTATTGGTTTAGAGGTACTGGATCGAGTTACCACAAACGACCGAGCGGGCGCACGTGTCCTTCTCGATTGGCTACGCGAGGACCAGCACCTTGCAGGCGGCGATGATCCGTTGGCCAGTGTTCCCTTTCCGCTATTCTGGACAAAGGGCAGAGATTCCGATGCTGCCCGGATCAGGCTAGCCTCCGCTTCGCTCCTCGTGATGACAGACGTTACTGCGGAACGAGGAGTTTCGATTTTGGAAGCCGGAAATGATTACGTCTCCGGCGACAACGACATAACGAACTTCGCCCTTGCTCTCGCCTATGGTTATGATCGCCTGCGCAAGTATGACAAAGGAGTTCTCGTCGCTTCCAAGCTCCAAGAACTGTATCCAGAATCTAACACCGCGTTTCGCTGGCATGCGTTCTTCTTGCGTGCGTCCGGGAGATCTGGCGAAGCTGACGCCCTTGCTCAGGAGCGCTTACGGCGTACCCCAGGTGATCTAGATGCTCTACGCCAACTGGAATCTAACGCTATTGCTCGTGAAGATTTCGCAAAAGCCCACGACATAGCTCAAGGGATAGTGAAAGATGGGAAGGGGAGCACTGCCGAACTAAACGGGATTGCTTGGTTTTCCCTGTTCTCCGGAAAACCCTCAGATTCTGATGTCGACGCTGCGCTCAAAGGTGCCCAATTGAGCAACAATGATTGGGGAGCTTTGCATACGTTGGGCTGTCTCTATGCGGAACTTGGGAAGCTCAAGGAAGCTCGCGAGGTTCTCGTGCAAGCGATGGATTCCGCCAATTTCGAGGAACCAGATGACAACTTTTGGTATGCTTTTGGGCGTGTCGCCGAGCAAGCTGGCGAGCGTGATTTAGCTGTTGCTGATTACCAGCGAGTTACAGTCCCGAAAAGGCCTCTCGACCTCCCAGCCTCCTCTTACCACTTGGCACAGCTTCGCCTCAAGGCGCTGCAACAACCAGTCAAATAACACCAGCGCACTATCGGCGTCCACCGCGGAAATGTTGGTGCCAGCGCAGAGATTCGAACTCTCAAACACGTGTTTCTAAGACGGGCTGCAATTCCGATTCGCGCAGGCTGGCACCATGCGAGTTCTAAGTCGAGAGAAGAATTTGAGCATTGCTCTTTGAGTATTGCTCAATAACTGCCATTCCGTAGCCAATCAAAAACTTACGGTCCACATTCGGTTTGTCAGGATCGTAACCGCCTGCGCGCATCTCTTCTTTCGCCTTCGCGGCACTCTCTGCCGGAGCCATTGCGAGTGCCTGTGGAATCATTGCTTCACCCAGGTCGGTTTTGTCGCAAGGCATAGTCGCTGCCGCGCGAATCGCTTGCTCATCCAATTCTTCTCCGTGAAGGTAATTTTCAGAACTCCGCGCTCGACCAACGCCGCTAAGAGTTGGCACTCCAACTGTATCGAAACTGATACCTCAGGACTTGGTGACACCCTCGAAGCCCTACGTCGCAGCAATACCACGGCCGGTGGCACCTCCCGGCTTCTAAGGCGTGTCGGCATCCACGCAAGACTGACGCAGCCATTCTTGAGATCGAACGGCCTGACAGCATTTAGTTGTTTGCGTTCTATCCGATCTCCAGGGAAGCGGTAACGACCCGGTCTTTCTTTTTTGCAGACGAGTAACGTTCGGCGCACTTAATCGACCGTGCTTCATTAAGTGTCGGTCGGTATACCGACAACTACGCCCACTAGTACCGGCCGGTCGGCAGACCGACTTCAGCTAAAAAACAATTCGTTTCGAAATCGTAACAACACGCCGCTTCTTGTTTTGACGTTGAAACACAAGACTAGTCACTCGATTGTTTGTGACTTACTCGCTACACACGCAAGTAGATTGATTTAGGCAGAGTATCTATACTCCCTACACAACAAATGGCAACGCCTGTGCAAAACTTTATATTGACAGCATTCCAGAGTAGGCGTACGAACCTAATCCATAATTCTGACTAACCTGCCGCGCGTCGGGGCTTTCGGGAACGCGAAGTAAGATTTCGGTCCAGCTCGACCGTCCACCCACATACCGCAGTTATACATAAAGGGGTGCGAAAGAGATCGCGGCTCTTGACCTCCTCACGCGCCTTGCTTGTCGTTTTAGGAACAGCACATAGTCTTGTAGATAACTTGACGCTTGTTGCGGAGGACGTGAGAGGGTAGGGATGCCAATTACGAAGACGGGAATCTGGTGGGGTTGCATGCGACCCTGGCCAATTCATTGGATTTTAAGCTCAATCAACTCTCTTGCGACTTTATGAGATCTGGAAGGGCGACCGGTTATGGCGGCGCTAAGATAGATTTGGCTGAGTTCAGCACTCGCTTGTGCCGCGACGTTCTGGATGCTCGAAGCGTGGATCGGCCTTCCCTGGGCTTTGTTTGGTGCCGTGCTCATGGTTGTCCAGTATGGGATTTTCAGCTATTGGAGCCAGAGCTACTGGGGCGGGATGGTCCCTGCTTTGGGAGGCGCTTTGGCGCTCGGCGCGGCTCGCCGGCTGTGGGATGGGTGAACAGTCGGCCTCTCGAAGGCACTCTCGTCGTGTTGCTCTGCTCTGGTTTTTTCGCCGTGCGATTCTGGCGTGAGTGCCTCTGGGAGCGCAAGGGATTTGTCGTGTCCTTCATTCCACTCGCCGCAATTCTTGGAGTGGGAGCATTCCTCACCTGTTCATACAATCGCGCAATCACGGGCTCATCCTGGAAACCGCCTTACGTTCTTCACGAAGAGCAGTATCAGGAAGGCCCGCAGTTCGTCTTTCTTTCACAAAGGCCGAAGATCACTTATTCCAGCCCATGGGTCCAGTACTACTACGAAGTTTACGAACTCGCCATGTACCGTGAACCGCATAACCCAAAACTGCTGATGAGCATAATCACGAATAAGCTCAAATCATGGTGGGCGTTCTATTGCGGGACGTTGTTATCAATTCCTCTCGTGGTTCCTGCACTTTTGAAAGATTCGCGGACTCGTTCGCTACAGTTGGCACTGCTTGCGGGATTCGCCCTGCTGTTTGCGGTCTCGACGCCGACATCCTATTTTTTACGTGGGCTGATTGATCTGCTGGCTCTGTGTCAAATCATAGTGCTGTGGCAGACGTTCGAGGGCTTTTGGCAGCGCCTTGCAATTGGTAGCTGCGTACTGCTGCTCTTCGAGTCATTCCTAGTCAAACTAGCTCTTCCTCACTACTTCGCCCCGGGGGCCTGTCTGGTGCTGTACCTGCAAGTGGATGGACTGCGGCGCATATGGGACTGGAACCCGCAAGATGGTGCGAGCCGTCTATTGAGCCGCAGCGAACGGCGGCGGCAAGCCGGCGAAGGTAAATCGGTTCACTGGCTGGTGCCGCGATTGCGAACGCTGGTTTGCTTCTTGCCCATCGTTTGTGTGTTCTCTCTCGTCATGAGGGTTGAAGCCAGACTGAATGGTTGGAAAGAGGATCCCGAAGGACCGGATCGAAGCGCTTTGCTGATGAACGACTGGAGCCTTAAACGCGCTGATTTGGAGCACTGGCTGGAGCAGCAACCGGGCCAACATCTGGTATTCGTTTGGTACTCCGCCCATCATCAGATCGCGAACGAATGGGTCTACAACCATGCGGACTTGCTTCACTCAAAGGTGATTTGGGCGCGGAACTTAGGAGTTGAGCACAACAAATTGTTGCTGCAAAAAATGCCGGAGAGAACTGCCTGGCTCGTCGATGCAGATCATCGTGATCCGCAGTTGATAGCTTATTCGGAGATCGAACGTATAAAGGATCAACCCGCTCCGATTAAGACTAGGCCATCGCCAATGGACAACCGCTAATTGAGAAATCCGCAACCTCAGTCCGCAATTGATGTGACATCCACGAACTTACAGGTACTTAGCGATCCCACGTGCACTTGTAAGTTGTTGATGGTTATGAAAATGTTTAGCCTGAAAAGGCTGGCGTC
>Ga0105240_10009594_pt1 | contig 13695 bp, 16 predicted proteins | sample KBSC54metaG_FD_80426 | JGI IMG/M metagenome (GOLD analysis project Ga0105240, IMG submission 80426) | Corn rhizosphere microbial communities from Kellogg Biological Station, Michigan, USA - KBS C5-4 metaG | ecosystem: Host-associated > Plants > Roots > Rhizosphere > Soil | place: Michigan, USA... | reverse complement strand
TGAGGCAACGCGGCTTGGCGTGTCGCTAAAAGATCATCGCTCAGGGAGATCACCGGGAGCAGAATAACGCAGAGAACAAAAGCCAGCACCAACGCTGACGCCATCGATAATCGTACTGATCCAGCGCGGACCTCACGGTATGTGAAGCCGAGGAGCGACAATGCTGCCAACAGCCATACCAGATTGGAGACAAACTCAAGCAAAATACCCAGCCCGAAATCCACCGTCAACCTTACCTGACCGTGTGGATAACGCTTAGATCATTGATCTGAACCTTAAGTTGCCCGCTGGCCCACCAGCAACAAGTCCGACTCAGCGGGGCATCGAAAACCTACCCGGTTCTCGCACTGGGTTCCGGAACGGCTGGAGTGCACGAGACGCTAGAATCTTGACATGCTGCGGACCACGATCAGCAATCGTGAGTTGAAGTCGAACGATATTCCCTCACCCGATGCAGAGTGGAAAGACATCGCTCGATTTGCGCACACGTTCAATGGATATTCAGAGGTCGGATCTCTTCAAGACGCTGGAACGGTTGCCAACAAATACCTCAACGCTCCTTCTGACCTGCTTACTCCCTTGGGTGCCCAGAGTGGTTGCTGCGTTAACAATGCTGTACGGTTTTTCAAACGCCCTCGGAGAGGACCTCTTCTACACACTTACCCCGCAAGGGGTGAGTGCGGCATTTCATCTTGTAGCGATCGGAATTCGACTTTCATTTCTTGGCCTGCTCGTCCTCATCGTCGTCCATGGAATCCGCCAGCAGGGGCGCGAGGGCTGGTTGGCGCTACCGGCAGTGGTGCTGGTGGGAATCGCGCAATTTCAAATCGATCTTGTTGTGCTCCATGTACCCACCATTTGGTATCCGCTCGGCGTAGGAATAGGCCTGAGCGATATTGCGAGCGCCGCATTATCCGTCGTCATCTTCGCCCTTCTCCTGCGGCGGTTACAGCAGTCCCTAAAGCGCCAGCGGCAGATGGCACTCGACGTGAAGCAGGCGCAGGAAGTTCAGCAGGTGATTTTGCCGCAGGCGCTTAGTTCTTTTCCTGGGCTTGAGATTGCGAGCGAGTACCGGCCTGCACGCGAAGTGGGTGGAGATTTCTTCCAGATCATTCCGGATCTGACGGATGGCAGCGTTCTCATCGTCGTCGGCGACGTGACCGGCAAGGGCCTCAAGGCGGGCATGCTCGTCGCTCTTCTCGTCGGTGCGATTCGCAGCACGGTGGAGATGACAACAGAGCCCATCGGGATGTTGCAGGCCCTCAACCGCCGCCTGCTCAGACGCGGCGACGCGCAAGCCACTTGCCTCGTGCTCCGCATTGAGAAAGACGGCAGCGCCACGCTGGCCAACGCCGGCCACATCGCGCCCTATCTCAACGGCGAACCCATGGCAATGGAAGGCGCGCTGCCGCTGGGCATGATGGAGGGAGCCGAGTTCAGCGTGATGCATTTCAAGTTGAACGAGCGCGACCGGCTGATGCTCATGTCCGACGGCATCGCCGAAGCCACCGACGCGAACGGAAACTTGTTTGGATTTGAGCGCGTCCATGACTTGCTTCGCGAATCCCGCAGCGCTTCAGACGTAGCAACCGCCGCGCAGAAGTTTGGCCAGGAAGACGACATCAGCGTCATCTCCGTTACGTGTACCGCAAAGCTGACTTCGGCGCTCGTGTAAACGGATCGCAAGATGGGGACAAATGGGCGCAGCATCCCGCTTTTTTGGACATTCCCGGATGCTCCCCTACTCTTCCTTTACCCATGCCTTAAATATCACAACAGATTTCCGCATCACCGATGTACCAGATGTTTTAAATTCCGCCTCCTGTCGATTGAGTTGTTTCAATTGCGGCCGCAAGCCATAATTTACCGAATTCATAATCCATTGAAGCAGGAGCAAACCGTTCGAAGCCACACCCTGGGGAAAACGTCATCTCTCCAAATTTCGGACCGCTCGGCAGATCATAGAGGTCGACACGGACGAAGTCGAAGTTCCTCCCTAGTGTTTCCGCGGCATTGATCATTGCCGATAGATGCGGCGGCGCATCCATAGGCCTGTGCTCGAGCGGGAAACCGAGCGAGAATTCCTGTTTACGCCAATTGCGATCGTAGAATGCGCGCTTATGGTCAGTGAATCGATCTGTATCAACCTGGATAAATTCAGCCCTGCCGCCGAAGACGAAGAACTTGAAGTCAGGCAGATCGCCTTCTCCGATCAGAGGTTCGACAAGAACCTTCCTCTCGATCTCGTTGTACCACCACTCATGTGATCTTTTGGGCCAGGGAGTTTGCATCCATCTTGCGGTGACCTGGCGAAGCTGTTCCCATTCCTGTTGATTCTTGGAACGAACAAACGCTATCCAGCCACTTCCGTGATTCGCCTTGACGACGATCGGCAGGGGAAACTCACAAGACTCAGGCAGATGGGGGCCGGCGTGCAGCGTGGGGATAATCCAGTCCCGGCCAAGTCTCGATGCGACCAAATCCTTTACAGCCACCTTGTCGGAATAAGAGATGAACCTGCGATCGTTCTCCAGCAATTTCCGGGCTTGAATCAGTTCATTAAAAGAAGCCGCATGACGGAGCCTCGGAATATATCCGAATGTTCGATAAAAATCGAGGGATATGGGAAATCGGGCGGGAAGAATGGGCGTCAGGCGCCGCATCAACTTGCGAAAGAAGTGAAATGAACGCATAGCTGTACGATCCGATGCACGAGCATCGCATAGGGTTACCGGGTTGAAAGCTCCGTGCATCGCCCAGCCCAATCCATCCGCGTACATCCAAAGTGCGACCTTCCCCATCAGTAGCTTTTTCGCGGACCCTGGAGAGGCGCGAGGTTCGTAAAATCCGCAGTCATGCTCCGAAGATTGATGGATGAGACTGCAGGCTTCATAGCTTTTGACCTTTCTTCTAGTACTGCGTCTGCGGATTCTGTGCAATTTGTCTCGCCACCGAGCAATGTAATGGAATGCCTTGCCTCAGCGCTCCGAAAGTAGGAGGCTGCCGGATCGCCGCTCCGCGCGTGTAGATATCGGCGGTTTTAGCTTCTCGCGTGAAGTTCCGCATCACGCTTGCGTCACCGGAAATGGAAGGTTCGCTCTCAACTTTTGACTTCAGGGCAATGCACTCATCCACCTGTGGACAGCCCTTCCCCATCATTGCGGCAGGTTAGTCCCAAACCGCAGTAATCAGCTTTAGCTGTGGCCTCGGGCGCGCAGAATGGTGCGAAGCCCTCTTACGCTCTTTGCACCGGCTTAAGAAACAGGCGCTCGTAGCGGGTGAAGCACCGAGTTTCTCGAACAAGTGCGGCAGCCGATTGGCGCTCCGGAGCGGCCTTGACCATCTCGCGATAGCGCCGATAACTTTGTTCGTCGGGGAAAGAGAACATCGCCACCGCTACGTCTTCAGGGCCATCGTTGCCGAGCCCAGGGAAGCTGATTTCTGCTCCGTCTGGGGCTGCCCGGGGAAGGAAATATCCATGATGAGTACCGCCATAGCGTTCGATGAGCATCATCCAGGTGCGTGCATAGGACTCAAACGCACTGAGCTCGTTCAAATTGAGCGTGTACCGAATCTGACACGTTACCGCCTGACTGTTGGCCATTGCCTCTTCCTCGTGCCTTCGAGCTTGTCATAAGAATCAGGAAGTCGGCCACCGTCGAGGCATATTAGCCGCGAGGTCGGGCTAAACCCGAATTATTCCGTATACGCGGTGATTCGCTCAATACCGCGATTTTAGTTCGCTTACCGACGGATCCGTGGGTGTCAGAGGCGCAATGTTGGCTTCTCGATGCGTTTCCGCCATCAACGTGTCTCTGGTGGCGGGCGAAGAGCTGCACCGAGCCGATATGGTGTTCCGCGTCTCGCAAATCCTCTTGTCTTCAATAAGCTTTACGATCTCAGACGTGCGATGAAGTTTGCCGGGCGGAAGCGCTTCTTGCGGCCCGTCGCAGAAAACAATTCCGACTAGTGCGTTGCTCAATTTTGCCCAGTTCTTGATTCGCGCTGTTTTCTTTCGCATAACCCTCCTCTGCTCACCCGGCCATGAGTCTGCCTGACAATGCACTCAGTCCACCCGTTGTTACTGATCCGAGCAAGGGTGGTCAGCGAGCGATTTCAAGTGCCGCTATCAATTCGCCTGGGAACTGCAGACGCTTATTGCTATCTATGGGCTGTGAACACCTCCTTGTGCTGGTCCCCTTCCATTACCTGTGTCTCTGCTGCTCGCCCGATCTTACGATTCGTCGAATCCAGCACCTGAAATAATTCCTCAGGGCTTCCTAACTGTTATGACCTCGAAGGTTGTAGCAGTAGGCGGAAAACCGGTGTCGTATTTTGCATTAACTGCAACAAGTCGATCGCCGAATCTGGCTACCGTTGACGGGGCCTCGAAATCCGAGCTGGTAATAACTGCTGTTACGGTCCCAGTGAACAGGTCCGGGCTGAGGTCGATTTGCGAGATTTGGTTTAGATCTACCTGCACCGCGTACACTCGACCGCCTTCTAAAAGGATGCCGTCTACTGCCGGGACCGCCACTCCATTGATAAAGTTGCTGACACCCGTCGTAGGATCGACCGTTAAAAGCGCGCCCAGGCTAGTGTGGGACACGATAAGTGTCTTTCCGTCGGGTGTTGCGGCAATTCCATTCAGATTTGGAAAACCGGATATATCGGCAGCCGGCCCGGTAACGACAATGGTCCGCGGCTTGCCCCCAGGTGCAATTGGAATCTTATAGATATGAGGCAGTACTGAATCCGTGAACCAAGCGGCATCCTCCGTTACGACAACATCGTTGATCAACCCACCAAGCTGGAACGTCGCCAGATCTGCCCCCGTCTGGAGGTCGTAAACGTAGGCCTGACCTGTAAACCCACCGGCCACGAAGAGTAGCCCGTGACGAACATCTGCCTTCAGGCCGACTGCTTGCCGTCCGTTCGGCGGATGGATGAATCGCTCGACCTTGCCCGTACGTAAGTCTCCCCGAAAGATATCGCCAGCCAGGAAGTCGCTCGCATAGAAGATTGAACCCTGTCCGATCGCAATACCCTCCGCCGATCGTGCCCCTGGCAGCACTATCGTGGTCGGGAACTCATTTGTGGGTGCGCTTAAGTTTTGCCCTGAAACAAATGTGACTGCGGTTACCAACACAATTGCAGCGGCGGCCGCAGCAGCGATGTGTGACATCTTTGGACGAAACGCGACACTGGACGCGCAAACGTCTTGCCCTTGTGAATTGCTCTCAGTTCTAATAGCCATCTGGAACACTCCTTTCGTGCCGTCTCACGGCAGGGACAGTGGCTATCCTGAAGAAATTCGTTACGTGAGGCCATGGAGATGATGTGGAGATTTTATGAAGATGTAAGTAGCTAGATCTTCAATAGTTATGGCATGCTCTGCTGCCATGTGATGGCCATGAACGCACCATTCCCACGACAGATCCTTCGCTTTGCGCACTTCGAACTTGACACTGCCGCTTACGAGCTGCGGCGCAAGGGACGGCCGATACGTCTTGAGAGACAACCCATGGACCTGCTCATCATGCTCGTTACTCGGCGCGGTGAGCTGGTAAGCCGCGACGAAATCATCGCAAGGCTTTGGGGAGACGGCATCTTCGTGGATGTTGAAACGGGCGTAAACACAGCGATTAGAAAGATTCGTCAGGCTTTGAACGATTCGTCCGATGACCCAGCATTCATTGAAACGGTGACGGGCAAAGGATACCGTTTCGTCGCAAGTGTCGAAGCGAAGCACTCTCCCGGCACTTGCGAGACGACGATTATGGTGGCTGTATTGCCGTTCGTGAATCTCAGCGGCGATCCGTCACACGAGTACCTTGCCGACGGCCTCACCGAAGATATGATCGCGTTGCTCAGCCAACTCGACCGACAACGCCTCAGGGTCATTGGACGAAGGTCGGCAATGTCGTATAAGGGCAGGCCCAAACCACTTGCGACTATCGGTACCGAACTGAACGTAGAGTTTATTGTCGAAGGTTCGATTCGCAATCTCGGAAATCGATGGCAGATTCGGTGTACGCTGAACCGCGCAAGCGATCAGGTACAGCTATGGTCGCACTCATACCATCTCGACCTTGTGAGCATAGTGGCGCTGCAGCGTGAGGTGGCCTTTGCAATCAGCGACCAGGTCCAGCTGCACCTCTCGCCCGAACGATTGGAATCAGTTGCTCGACGACACAGCGTGGAAACGGCGGCGTACGACTTGTACCTGCGCGGCCGTCGTTTCTGGAACCAGTTGACGCCCGCGACGACACGTCTCGCAATCGAATACTACAACCGTGCTACGGACATTGATCGCGATTATGCGTTGGCGTGGGCGGGTCTTGCAGAAGCATTTGCCTCGGCACCCATTAATGGAGACGCGGACCCACGGGTCATGTGGCCTCGAGCGCGAGATGCGGCCGAAAGCGCTATTCGTGCGAATCCGAGCCTATCGGAAGCGCAACACGTGTTGGGACAGGTACAGTGGTTTTTCAACTGGGACTTTCCGACTGCGGAGACCGCCTTTCGTAAGGCCGTCGCGCTCGATCCCAGCAACGCCTGGGCACACACGATGCTAAGTCACGCTCTGTCACAGATGGGCCGCCATAAAGAAGCTCGCTCGCTGATGGAACGGGCTTTTTCGCTCGAACCGCTCTCACCGCTTCACCAAGCCATGTGGTCGCAAGTCAGTTTCCAAGCGCGAGATCACGAGCACGCTGTCGAGCGTGCAAGGCGAGCCATCGTAATTGATCCTGAATTCTGGGTTGGCTACATGATGCTGGGCCAAGCGTCCGAACAGCTCGGCGAAACGGATATTGCACTAGATGCGCTGACAACGGCAACACGCCTCTCCGATGGAAACAGCAAACCAGTTGGATTGAGAGGGTACATACTGGCAAAGATTGGACAAATCAGACCAGCACGCGAAATGCTTACTATGTTGGACGAACTTTCACGAACTAGGTACGTGCCGCCGTATGCCCCAGCGCTCATCTATGCTGGCCTGCAGGAAGACCAGAAGGTATTCGACGCCCTGGAGCATGCCTACGCAACTCGTGATGTCCATTTGGTCTTCCTGCCAGTCGATCCCAAGTGGGACCGCTTTCGAGCCCAGCCTCGCTTCGAAGTTCTGATTCAACAGTGTGGGTTTAAGACGAACACCAACCGTAAATGCGCCGCAACAGATTAAGCTGTTCCGGTTGGATTGTCGCTATACGGAAGTTTGTCAAGAAATCGACCTAGACTGAATTACTCCGGTTCCCGAATTACTTCCGTATACGCGGTCACTCGCCCACAATCCTGCCTTGCTAGACTCGTCACGATAGACGCAGGAAAGCGCACAGGGTTTGAGTTCGCGGTTGATGAAAGGTGTGGGCATGACTCTGCAGGAGCAGTTTGGTCAGATCGACATATACCTCTTCGACCAGATGTTGCGAGGGAATATAACGCCCGAGATGCGAGTGGTGGACGCGGGCTGCGGCGGGGGGCGAAACATTCAGTATCTACTGCGCGAGGGATGCGAAGTATTTGGCGTGGACATAAACGCCGAGGCGGTGGCAGAGGTGAGGAAGATGGCAAGCGAGCTAGCGCCAGGACTTCCTGCTGAGAACTTCCAGGTTGCAGGCGTGGAGGCGATGCCGTTCGCCGATGAGTTTGCGGATGTGGTGGTGTGCAACTCGGTGCTGCACTTTGCGCGAGATGAGAAGCAACTGGAGACTATGGTGCGAGGGCTGTGGCGGGTGCTGCGGCCGGGCGGGATGCTGTTCTGCCGGCTGGCGTCCACAATTGGAGCGGTGCAGGGGATGGCGTTTGAGGCCGTGCGTGGGCGGCGGTATCGGATGTCGCATGGGGCAGAGTGGCTGCTGGTGGATGAGCCGATGTTGATGGAACTAACGCGCAGTCTGGACGGGGAGCTGGTGGATCCTCTGAAGACGACCGTGGTGCAGGGGCAGCGGTGCATGACGACGTGGGTGCTGAAGAAGAAGCCGCTGCCGGGAGGGACGCGACGGACGTTTGTCAGCTCGGGCATGCCCGCGATCCGCACTAATTGACCTTAATGAGCCACGAGAGAGGTTTGTCGCCCACGAATGAATAACCAGTCGGTAAAGGAAGAGTACGCGGTCACTCGCCCGGAACGGAAAATGAGCAATCCGGGCTTATACGCTCGGGTACTTGCCGCCCGGGTGCTTGCATTGTTCGCGGCAGATTTAGCGTTCTGCCACACCCGAAATGTTGTATTTGCACACCTTGTTTTGGCCGATTAAGAGTTCCAGGCGCCTGCCATCTAGCCTGGCAGGGTAGTCTCTCCCCACCTCAGCTGTCCTGCAAGGCCTGTGCACGGTGTACAACTTGTCTCCGATCGCGATGAGGCTGATGTGATCCACGCCCAGGTTCGGTTGCAGGTTCAATTGCTGCGCAGAAACCAGACGTCCGGTGAGATTGAATTCATTCTTCTTTTCTTTTGCATTAACGGGCAAGCCCAGCAGAAGGCACATTGCAATGCTTCCGATTCTCATCATCTCCTCCTTTCAACAAACTCTAGTGGGGAGTTGTCATCGTGCTATGCGAGGCATTCTTCCTCTAAACAGTTCAATCGTGATTACCTCCCATTGTGGTGGCCCGCGTCTCTCGAAAGTCTCCTCGTCGCGACACTCGAACACCTCACACATTGTGCACCGGAAGGACCCTGATGGGCGAGTGGTCCCCGATGGGGAAGTTCAATCCGAATCAGGCGAACGTTCCGCAAAAGGAAGTATGCGCGGTTACACGCCCGGAACTAGTTTTCGCCTGTCACTATATGGATTGTTATAATGTCAACGCATTCCGGCTTCCTCCTGAGTTCTTCGGCCATGTCGATCATTCGATTTGGGGAATTTGAGCTCAATGAGCAGACGCTCGAGCTCCGCAAGAACGGCACGCTGACTCGCATTCAGCAGCAGCCCGCCCGCGTTCTCGCCTTTCTGCTCAATCATCGCGGCTCTCTCGTGAGTCGGGAGCAGATTCGACTCGCAATCTGGGGCGAAGATACCTTCGTCGACTTCGAACAGGGACTGAACTTCTGCATCCGTCAAATAAGGCTTGCCCTGAACGATCAGGCTGAGCACCCTCTGCATATCGAAACCCTCCCGCGGCTCGGCTACCGCTTTATGGGTTCGATCGAAAAAGACGACGCCGGCAAAGCTTCGCGGGCCGAAGGACGAATTCGCATCGCTGTTGTTCCTATTGAGGACCTCTCCTCTCAGTTAGAAGGCTACTTCGTTTCCGGACTCACAGAGGACATGGTTTCGGCCCTGTCTCGAATCGATCCGGAACGGCTGCGGGTGATTGTGGGACCAAGTGGAAAGGGCAACGATGCCGCTCCAGAACAAATGGAACGCTTACGGCGCACCCTGGATCTGGATTTTCTGCTGCGCGGCACGGTCAGGCGTTCCGCCGATAGAATTCGCATTTGCACCCAGCTCCATGATCTCCGAGATAAGAGCGTCTTGTGGTCTCAAACCTACGATTTCAAATCGGCCGATTTGCTGGCGATTCAGGAGGAGGTCGCCCAGCGTGTAAGCCGGTCGCTGGCTCTCGAAATTCTTCCCAGCGCTACGGTTGGCTCGCGGCGCTACGCGCGATCGGTGGCCGCCTATGATGCTTACCTGAAGGGGCGCTTCTTCTGGCACAAAATGACCGCGGATGCGATCCGGCGCAGTATGGCTTACTTCAACGAGGCATTATCGCTGGACACGGGATTCGCTCCGGCGCATGCGGGCCTTGCGGACTGCTATGCCCAAATGGGTTCCTGTCGTGTAGGCCAAATGAAACCACTGGACGCGGTTGTCCAAGCACGATCGCACTTGCAGAAAGCCTTGGATCTGGACGAAACCATCGCCGAAGCGCATTGCACGCTCGGCTTGATCAAGAGCTGGTACGACTGGGACTGGACAGGCGCCGAGCGTGAGTTCCGAATTGCCCTTGGGCTAGAACCTAGTCTTGTAACAGCTTTGATCTGGCAGTCGCTCTATCTTTCCGTTATGAAAAGACATAAAGAAGCAATTGAGTCCGTCGAGCGCGCGCGTGAGATTGAACCGCTTTCGCCGCCAGTCAATCTATACCTCGGCGTTGCCCAGACGCACGCCGGACAGTACGATCTTGCGCAGCGACAGATCCAGGCAAGCATCGAATTGGATCCCAGTCACTACCGATCTTACTTTTTTCTTGGCAGAAACCTGACCTGCCTTGAGCAATACGATGATGCTATTGCAGCATTTCAGAAAGCCCTCGATTTGAATCCGGCCAACCTTGAATCACTTGCATTCAAGGGGGAGGTCTTTGCATGTTTAGGCGACCGGCAGAAAGCTCTCGACATCGTATCGGAGCTCAAAGCTGCAGAAGATAGAACAGAGCCGGCCATTCTCATCGCAGGCATCTATGTGCGGCTAGGACTTGCTACGGAATACTTTGAGGTGCTGGAACGGGCCGTAGCGAAGAAATCAACGCCCATTTACATTGCTATTTTGAATCAAGCCGCAAATCCCTGGACCTCGGACCCCCGCTACCATCGCTTTCTGGATTCCATCGGCTTGACGCATCTGGCGCGCTAGCTGACCGGGACGATGTTCTGGTTGAAGTGGAAGAAGTTGTCGGGATCGTATTTTTGCTTCAACTCGGCAAGACGGGCGTAGTTGCCCCCGTATGAAGCTTTCACTGCCGAAGGCCCCTCGTCTCCGAGATAGTTCACGTAAGCATCAGAAGCACCAAAGACAGCTAAAGCGGACGCGAAGGTCTGTGCCCAATCGATGCACTTTTCCGCCATCGAGGGATCGGTCCAGCAGGGCATGATGTTGATGCTGTAGTGTACCCGCCTGAGCCCAAAAGCGGTTTTGTCGGCTGGCACCCGGCTCGCCGCGCCGTGCATATGCTCCAGTACCACCTGGGACTCTTCCGTTGGCAGTTTCTCCGAGTGTTCGATGATCACTCGGATCGCCTCATCACTCAGCTCACGAACAAATGGGCACTTGAAGTAGTAATGGCGCCCGGCCGGTGCCGCGAAGTCGAGCATCGTCTGAATCTCGGTGTACTTTTTTTCTCCCGTCATATCGGCGACAGGCGGAGCCGCCAAAAGGAATTGTTTGCAAATGGCAGCGCCATCCTGCTTTGGTCCGCTGTAGCACAATGCGATTGCTGCCAGCGGATTTCCGTGTCCGAACATCAGAGCGGCGTACGCGGTAAGTTCATCGGGTGCATTACGTGTGAGATCTCTGTACTGGCGCAGCAAGTCGAAGGCGTGCGGACGCGGATACAAGATCACGCCTCCGTGCACAGAGTTCAAATTGTGAAGCTGAAACTCCAAAGCAGTCACGATGCCGAAGTTGCCGCCCCCGCCGCGGATCGCCCAGAATAGCTCTTCGTTCTGCGTAGCGCTGAGGGCCAGATGCTTGCCCTCTGCGTTCACAAGGTCGGCCGAGATCACGTTGTCGCAACTCAATCCGTATTTGCCCATCAACCAGCCGATACCGCCACCCAGCGTGAGGCCGCAGACGCCGGTCGATGAGATTACGCCGCCTGTAGTGACAAAACCGAAGGCCTCTGCTGCGCGATCGAATTCGCCCCAGGTGGCCCCGCCCTGTGCCAACGCACACTGACGGCCGGAATTTATATGAACCTCCCGCATCAGCGAAAGATCGATCATCATGGCTCCGTCGGCAACGCCCTTGCCCGCCACGCTGTGCCCGCCCCCCCGCACAGAAGCGTCCAGACCGTTTTCTCGGGCAAACCGAACCGATTGGATCACATCCGCGATTCCAGTCGGCCTGACAATCACCGAGGGTTTGCGATCGATCATAGCGTTCCAAACCCGACGCGCCTGTTCGTACGCCGGGTCAGTTCCAGTGAGGACCTGACAGTTCACCGTCCGGCGAAACTTCGAAATCTTTTCCGATGAGAGACCCTTCTGCAGTTCGTTCACGCACACAAGCCTACCATCGGCTTTTTCGGCGTCAAAGTGAGTTTTGGATGAGTTTATGAGTTGCTGAACTCAACCTCAACTCATCTCGGCCTCATTGAACTGCCAGGTTATGTCGCACAGACTTGCATTCGGTTGCTTCGCGGCCGAAAAGGAGGTCATATGACAAAACCAAATTCCGGGATGAAGACGAGGTCAAGAAATTGGGGGTTCGCATCAATATCAATCGCCCTGGTGCTTGCCTTGGCGCCAATTCCCAGCGCTCAGGCGCAGTGCGGTCTATCGTCAAAGCTGGTAAGACCATCAAGCTGGCAGCCGCAGATTAGCGGCGTGCGTCTGATGTCGGCGGCGTTTACTGAAGACGGTGACGAAGATTCGGCGTCGATCGTAGGAATGTGGCATGTCGTATTTACAGCCCACAGCATGAATGGAGAGTCGATACCAGACCCAGGTGCGGTCACCGACAATTCATTGGTTGTGTGGCATGCGGACGGGACGGAAATCATGAATTCCTCTCGTCCCGCACAAGACGGAAACTTCTGCCTCGGTGTTTGGAAGAAAACCGGGAAATTCAGCTATTTGCTGAATCACATCCCGTGGCAGGGAAATGATCCCTCAGGCGGCCCGAGCGGCATCGGGAATCCGGCGGGAGGTGCGCAGATTATTGAGCGAATCACGTTGAGTCCGGACGGGAATCACTACTCTGGGACTTTTACGGAGACTGCCTACGACACTTCGGGCAACATTGAGGTTTCATTCACTGGAACGTTAACGGCGACACGCGTTACCACTGGCACGAAGCTCACTGATTTGCTTTGAGCGAAAGGCAAACCGGCAATTGGGCAGCGGGAGAAAATATCCCGCCGCCCAGTCGACGGCGCGTACTCAACAATGTCAGTGTCCCTGATAAGTTACTGGAGTAGAGTCGCACAGACCAAAGTCAAGGAAGCGCGGGGGCGAGCGCCAGCAGTGACAGCAGCATAAGTCCCGCTGACGAGATGAGCTCAATAGAATGATTCCAGCGCAGGTTTTCAAGCTACTGCGGAAAATTGCTGAGTTCCGGTCGAATTGTCCCCAATCCGGAAGTAATCAAGAAAATGGTGCGTCCGGCCTGTCGTGCCATCATCGCTTTTTACCTTGAAACTGGCGGCACAGGTCGATCAGCAACCGGTTGTACTGAGGCCGCTGGAGTTCGTGAGCTGTGAACCTGTACGAGAACTGCTTCGAGTTCTCTTCATCGACCATGATTTGAACAATCACCGTCTCATAACTGTCGTTCCCCGAACGTCCCGTTTCAGACCAGATTAGAATCCTCAGAGGCTCTAGCTGCACCATGGCCTGACCAGGGATCACGGTCCAGGCTTGCCTTGGAATCGTTGAGACGAGCGAGCTAATTCTCGCCCTATCTCCTGCTTCACATGCTGCAATCAGCTCTGGCGCAGTAGGTGACATCCTCACCTGTTTAGATTAGCTCTGATGGCTCGGGCCACCAGTAGACTACGAATTTCGCTCGTCTGGGCGAATCGTCCCCTGCTCTTCCTTTACCCATGAGTTAAATATCGCAACAAACTCCCGCTCACCGGCAGGCAAAATTTCGCCGGTCTGCATCGGCTCTAAGTCCCTGCCTCGCAGCAGAAAACTTATCTCATCCGTTTTGCATGTTAAATCGCGGAATTCTTCACAATAGAGACATGAGCCGAAATCAGCGCATCGAGACGATTCATTCTTCCATCCTCGTTCCCTGC
>Ga0105240_10009592_pt1 | contig 13703 bp, 13 predicted proteins | sample KBSC54metaG_FD_80426 | JGI IMG/M metagenome (GOLD analysis project Ga0105240, IMG submission 80426) | Corn rhizosphere microbial communities from Kellogg Biological Station, Michigan, USA - KBS C5-4 metaG | ecosystem: Host-associated > Plants > Roots > Rhizosphere > Soil | place: Michigan, USA... | reverse complement strand
TCTGCCAGTCTTAAATCCTTCGGCAATCTGCTGATTCACTTCTGAGTCAGTCATGCCTTTCAAGCGCATTGTTGAGTCGTCCATAGCAACGGACATTACGCTCTTCGCGCCTTCTCGATCCCAGCATATCGGAACAACGTCGCCAGCTTGCCGAGTCACCAAGCAGGTGAACGCGTTTGTACCTTCCTTGGCCTTTGTCCAGCCTGCTGGCTCAAGCACAAGCACGGTCGCGTTTTCATGGAGCTGCTTCGGTAGAGCGTTCAAAGCGAATTCAATCTCCAAGTCGCGGGAGAACAAGGGCACTTGCTTTGGCCTCGCTTGCTTAGCAATAGCCGGCAGCGCGTTGCTGGTACCGCTGACTTGCGAAAAGGCCGAGTTTGAGAAAGCGGCAACTGACAATACTAGAATGGTCACGAATGCTCGTCTCATGATTTCAATCTCACCTTGTTCGATTGGTTACCTCGGAATCATACCCGCCCGCAGACCTTGGCACTTGCATCACTCGCATACAGAGGATCAAACTCCTTATAGGAGCATATACTCTTTTCTTTCCGTGTAAAGGCTCCGTTAGGGTGTTGGTACCGACTCTGGACATTTAACCCAAAGCTGGGTCGCTGCGGCTGATGCGGCCGGTTTCCACATGTCCGGCCAATCGCCAGATAGAAGCGCCGTTGCGCAACTCCAAATCGTACCAATGATCGCTGCTGGAAATCGGCCAACGGCTCTCCAGCGTTTGCCCGGTAGACAGCGAGCGTGCGCGCAGAGCCATGTCCAAATAAGACAGGGGCTTGATGGAAATGTCAGCCGGCCTTGCGCGAGCCATCTGCCCGAGATTATCAACACACATTCGCCATTTCACGGTCGAGCCTACCGCTCCCAATAAGGCGGCTTGCCGAACGCGGTGCGCAGATGGGCGGTCAGTGCTAGTACCTTAGCGGTAACGCGCCGATCATTGGGATAAGCGATGAAGATGGTCGCGGATTCCGCCTCCATGCCGACATCGATTATCCGCAGCTTCTTCGCGGCCAGCAGGTCGTACGTGATAAACCGCGGCAGCAGAGCGATGCCTAGACCCTCCTGGGCCGCATCGCGCATCAGGATGCCATTGTTGAGGCGCAGGAACGAGCCAGGGCGCACCACCCTCCATCGTCCTCCGTGCCGGAAACGCCAGTCCGAGGCGCCGCGATAGGAATAGATGATGCCGCGATGCTGCTCCAAATCCTTGATCGACTGGGGCGTCCCATTCCTCTTCAGATAGTCGGGCGAGGCGACCAGCCGGCGCCGGCTGCTGACGAACCGCTTCACGATCATGCCATTGTCGGGTAGGGGGCCGTGTCGGACGATAGCGTCGTAACCGCCGGCCGTATCGACCACGCGGTCGTCCAGATCGAACGACAATTCGATCCGGGGGTGCAGTTTGAGAAACGCATTCAGCGCCGGAGCCAGATGGAGGGTGCCGAAGCTGACGGGAGCTGCGATGCGCAAAGGTCCGGCCAGCTCGCCCCGCCGCTCGGAGAATGTCGAGGTCGCGTCCGATACGTCGCGCAGGATACGCCGGGCATGGTCGAGAAAGACGAGGCCATCGTCCGTCAGGGCCAGCTTGCGCGTGGACCGGCGCATCAGCGTGGCGCCGATATGCTTTTCCAGTTCCGCCAGGCGTTCGCTGGCGACCGATTTGGAGATCTGCAGGCGCCGTGCCGCTTCGCTGATTGACCCGACCTCCACTGTGGTGGCGAAGACCAGCAGAGAGTCCACCTTCAGCATTGTTCGGATTCTCCGGACACTTGCTCCTGCGATTGCAGTCTAGACCGGGCCTGGGCGCGGCGTCACCATCGCCCATTCAATCGGGGGATCCCATGCTGCGACCGTCTCTGGCCTTGCTGGCACTGATTCTGGCGGTGGCACCCGCCTTCGCTCTGGAGCCCTTTCCTTCGGGCTTCCACAGCGAGGAGATCAAAACCAACGGCACCGTGCTTCATGTGCGGGTCGGCGGACAGGGCCCGGCGGTGGTCATGCTACATGGCTTCGCAGATACCGGTGACATGTGGGCATCCCCAGCCGCGCTTCTGGCGAAGGGCCACCGGGTGGTGGTGCCCGACTTGCGCGGTATGGGGCTCTCGGCCCATCCCGACACGGGCTACACCAAGAAAAACCAGGCCGTGGACATCGCGGGCGTGTTGGACGCGCTGAAGATCGAAAAGGCGGATCTGGTCACTCACGATATCGGCAATATGGTGGGCTATGCGCTGGCGGCGCAATACCCGGCCCGCATCACCAAATGGGTGGTGATCGACGCACCGCTGCCCGGGATCGCCAATTGGGACGAGATCAAGCAAAGCCCTCTGCTTTGGCATTTCAATTTCCGCGGCCCCGACATGGAAAGGCTGGTTGCGGGGCGCGAGCGCATCTATCTCGACCGCTTCTATAACGAGCTATCTGCCGATCCGAAAAAGATCGACGAGGCCACCCGCGACCACTACGCCGCACTTTACGCCCGGCCGCACGCCATGCACGACGCTTTCGAGCAATTCGCGGCCTTCAATCAGGATGCGATCGATAACAAAGCTCTACTCGCCAAGGGTGGCAAGCTGACCATGCCCGTGCTTGCCCTGGGTGCGGAAAAATCTTTCGGTAAGGCACAGGCAGATGTCCTGCGCGAGGCGGCTGCCAACGTCACCGGCGGCATCGTGCCGAATTCCGGTCATTGGATCATGGAAGAGAACCCTGGCGCCACCAATGCGCTGATCGTGAAATTCTTGTCGAAATAGCAGCGGGCCGTCAGGCCGGCTGTTTTGCATGATCCGGCAGGCGCGCCGCGCGAAGCGCCTTGGCCCACCAGGCCATATCGTCGAGCGGGGCTGTCGCCGCCTGGGCCAGGTGCGGGAAATCCTGGAGGCTCTTGCCCTGTTGCAAGAGACCCACGAATTCCACTATTCACCGTCAATGGAAGCCGTCAGGCTTTGACCGACCTTTGGGAGCTTCTGGTCACCTTCAGGATCGGGATCCCCCTGATCGAGCCGTTGGCCAATCGCGAATAAAACATGGCTCGATTCGGCTGGGCGGGGACGGTGGGTCACCGTCCGCCGCCCAGTCATTTTATGCGGTGCGCAGGGATCGGAAGGACGTCCGAAGTTCGGACACGAACGATACCGGTTGCTCCCAGGCCGCGAAGTGTCCGCCCTTCGGCAGCCGATTGTAATGCAGGAGGTTGGCATAGGCATTGCGCGCCCAGCTTTCCGGCGCGGTATAGATTTCGTCGGGATATGCGCTGACCGCAACCGGCAGCGTGACGCCACGCACATCGAAGAAGCCGCCTGTCCCGCCCAACTGCCGCGTGTCCCAATATAGCCGGGCTGAGGAGATGGCGGTGTCGGTGAGCCAATAGAGCGTGATGTTGTCCAACACGTCGTCGCGTGTCAGGCCTTCGACCTTACCATCGAAGACACGGGCGATCATATCGTAGCTGCGTGCGTCATGATCCAGCATCCAGGCCGCCAGTCCCACCGGTGAATCCACGATGCCGTAAAGTGTCTGAGGGCGCAGCGCCATCTCGTTGGCATAGCCCAGACCTTTTTTGTAGAAAAAGTCGAGCTGGTCCCATGCGCCGCGTTCCTGGGTTGAAAGACCGGCGGGCGCACCAGCTCCCAGCGACAACGCCTTGGAAACATCGGGGGGAACCGTGGCCGGCATGTTGGTGTGGATGGCTAGCAATCCCGGAGGCTGCTGCAGCGCCATTATCTCCGACACGGCATTTCCCCAATCGCCGCCCTGGGCGACATAGCGACTATAACCCAGCCGCTGCATCAACGTGGCCCATGCTTTGGCGATGGTGATGGGATTCCAGCCCGGCCGGGTGGGCTTGGCGGAAAAGCCATAGCCGGGAAGTGAGGGGATCACCACATCGAAGGCGTCGGCCACCGTGCCGCCATGGGCGGTGGGGTTGGCCAGGGGCTCGATCACTTTCAACTGCTCGATGATCGAGCCAGGCCAGCCATGGGTGATGAGAACGGGGAGGGCATTGGCGTGCTTGGACTTCACATGGATGAAATGGATGTCCAGGCCGTCGATATTGGTGATGAAGTTGGGATAGGCATTGAGTTTCGCTTCGGCGCGGCGCCAGTCATACTGGCGCTGCCAATAATCGGCCAGCTTATGCACGGTATCGAGCTGCACGCCCTGGCTGGTGTCACTTACCGTCTCCCGTTCCGGCCATTTGGTGCGGGTGATGCGAGCGCGAAGATCGGAGAGGGCATGCTCGCTGGCCTTGAAACGGAACGGCCGGACGGTGTCGCCCCCGCCGGAGGCGACAGACGGGGCAGTGGCGGCATGGGCCTGCGGCATGTCCGTGGCCGCGACAGTCATGGCGATGCCGCCCAGCAGGGAAGAGGCCAGGAAGCTGCGGCGATGCAGGGTTTCTGCGGATGCTTTTGCGGTTGGCATGATGATGTCCTTTCGCTCTTTCAAACCAGCGCAACGCTGGCTTCGATGCCATTGCGGGTCATTTTCGAATAGGGGCAGAGCTGATGGGCGCGCTGGATCACGGCTTCGGCTACGTCTTTCGCAAGACCCGGCACCGCGACGTTGAGCCGGGCTGTGAGAAAGTAACCGTCCTCGTCCAGATTCAGATTCACCTCGGCATCCACCGCGGTATCGACGGACAGTGTCACGCTCCTTTCTTTGGCGGCCAGGTCCATGGCGCTCCGGAAGCAGGCCGACCAGCCGGCCGCGAAGAGCTGCTCCGGGTTGGTGCCCGCTCGGCCTGTGCCTGGCGTCGCCAGCTTGACGCCCAGCTGGCCATCGGCACTTTTCGCGGCGCCATCGCGGCCGCCCGTCGTGTGAACCTGGGCTGTGTAAAGGATCTTAGACGTCATTGCTTCTACTCCTTGTTGAAGGGTTGATTGCTTGTTCACGCAATAACAATTGGGGTGCTGTTCGGATTCTCGGCAGAGGAAAAAATGAGAAGCTGCCTCTCGTGCAAATTTGGTGGCTGGCTCGTAAACCAAGCTTGATGCGGACATGCTACGTCCGGATCCGGTTCGAAACGGCCAAGCCCGATCAAGCCGAGATCTATGCAGTGACCGATGTTTCGCTGAGGGCGGCTATTAAGTAAGGCGCCGCAGTAAGCTGATTAGGGATTGAATTTCGGGCGCATCAAGGTCGCTCAACAGCGAATTCCAGGCGGCAACGATATCAGGTGTGATCTTACTTAGCAGGTCGTCTCCAGCTGGCGTCAAGGAGAGAAGAACAACGCGTCGGTCGTCACGGGAGCGTTCGCGGGCGAGAAGTCCTCGCCAAACCAATATGTCGATGGAGCGCCTAAGAGAGCCGGTGTCGAAGCCATGGTCGCGCGCAACGTCGACAGCGGTAGCGACCGACTGCTCACGCAGGGACATCAGAATCGACCATTGCTCCTGTGTTAGTCCGAGCGAACGGAAAAGCCTGCCAAATATCCGATCAACATGTCTCGCTGCGGTCTGGAGTGTCCGCCCCAGAATGGGTGCACCAATCTCAACTGCGGGCGATGATGCCGTTACCGCGTGGGGCGATGCTGCCAATTCGATAGTCAATGTGCACCTCCAGTGGCGGTCGACGGGCGAACTTTGCGGGCAAACAGGATGATAATGGCGGCTATGACCAGCATGGCGCCTATGACACCGAAGCCGTCGCCGAATCCCATGATCAGGGCCTGGCGGTGGACGGCATTGCCGATAGCCGCAATCGCCTTGTCATGCGCGAGTGCTGCGTCGGAAATCCCATGCGAGAGAAAGTAATGAGTCAAATTGGCGATGCGTTCCCGGGTCGCCTCGAAGTTGAGCGAAACCGAATGGCCGATGATGTTGGAGTGATACTGCTCGCGCTTGGTGATGATGGTGCCAATAGCGGCAGTGCCGATGGCGCCGCCCAGATTGCGGAGCATGTTCGAGAGGCCTGACGCTGCGCCTGCTTCCTTTGGGGCGATGGCGCCGGTGGTGATCGCGCTGAGGGGCGTAATCACCAAGGCCTGGCCGATGGCGCGCAGGATATTGGGAAGGAGGAACTGGTCGCCCGCGACGTCAGGGGACAGGGTCAAATTCATGAAACAGCTTATGGCGAACAGAAGAATGCCGAACGCGGCCACATAGCGGACATCGAAACGCTTCATCAACATCGGGATAAAGGGGATCAGCGCAAGCTGAGGAAGCCCGGTCCAGGCCAAGACCCCGCCGATCTGCTCGGCATTGTAGCGCTGCACCTGACCCAGATATTGGGGGAGGATGTAAACTGAGCCGAACAGGGCAAATCCCACAAATATCTGTGCAATGGTGCCAGCGGCGAAATTGCGCTGCCGCAGTAGGCGGAGATTGGTAACGGGGTTCTTCACCTTCAGTTCGATGATCACGAACGCGGTGAGGAAAATCGCGGCGATAATGGACAGGTCGAGGATGAAAGGTGATGCGAACCAATCATCCTTGTTGCCCTCTTCCAGCACCGTCTGAAGAGCGGCAAGGCCGATGGCCATGGACACGATGCCGGCCCAGTCACCTTCTTTCAGCAGCCCAAGCTGCGTCGGTTCGCTTTTCAGCGCATAGACCAATCCCGCCGCCATGATCAGGCTGGGAAGCAGGTTGACGAAAAAGATGGTTTGCCAGCCGAAACTTTCGGTCAGATAGCCACCAATGGTAGGGCCGATGGCGGGCGCAAAAGTGACCGAAACCGCAAACATCGCCAGGCCGATGGGCTGCTGGGCCTTGGGCAGTTTGGTCAGAACCATGGTGAAGGCCATCGGGATCAAGGTACCGCCAGCGAACCCCTGCAATCCACGCATCGCAATCATGGAGCCGAGATCCTGCGTGAAGGAACAGGCAATCGAAAAAAGCGCGAAGAGAAGCGTGTTGGCGATCAGATATCGCTTGAATGAAAACACGCGGCTGAAATAGTCGGTCATCGGAATGACGATGATTTCGCCGATCAGGTAGGAGGTCGAAATCCAGGCGCCGTTATCGATCCCGGTGCCAATGCCGCCTTCGATATCCAACAAGGATGCATTGGTGATCTGGATGTTCAGGATCGACATGAACGCCCCGATCATGCCGGCGGACACGGCAATCCAGGCTTTCAGGTCGGCCTTTGTGGCGGGCTGGGCTGTGGCGGACATGATGGGTTTCCTCCCCGAACGGAACGCGGCCTTCAGCCGGTTTTGGAAGGCTTGGTCATGACGACGGGATTTACCGACATGCCGGGACGGAGCGCGCTGCGCAGCGGGCTATCGGTGTCCAGTACGATCTTCACCGGAATGCGCTGCACGAACTTGGTGAAGTTGCCCGTCGCATTGTCAGGTGGCAGGAGCGCGAATTCCTGGCCGCTGGCCGGGGCCAGGCTGTCGACATGGCCATGTGCCTTGGTGCCGGGAAACATATCGATCTTGATGTCCACAGGCTGTCCCGCGCGGACACGGGCGAGCTGGGTTTCCTTGAAGTTGGCCACGATATAGGCCGACTGCACGGGAACGATCGACATCAGCTGGGTGCCGGCCTGAACATACTGCCCCACCCGGAGCGTGCGATTGCCGACCACGCCGTCTACGGCCGCTACCACATTCGCGTAGGAAAGATTGAGCTGGGCCTGCCGCAGGATGGCCTGATCGTGCAGCAAGGTGGCCTGCGCCTGCGCCAGGTCGGCTTTCATCTGGTCTACTTGCTTGATGGCACTAGCCAGCGCGGCATTGTCCCTGGAAATGCCGGCCTGCAAAGCCGCATTGCGAGACGAGGCCTGCTGGGCGCTCTGGAGAGATGCAGCGCCGGCGGCGACCAGCGCCGCATAGCGCCGGTCGTCCTGCGCCGCGAAGCTCTGGTTGGCGAGGTCGACCGACACGGCGGCGTGTGCGGCGTCGATCACCGAGCGCTGAATTTCCAGAGCAGCCCTGATGTGCTCGATATTGGCCTCCGCCGCGGCGACGTTGGCGCGAGCCTGGTCGAGAGAGGCGCGAAGATCTCGGTCATCGATATGGGCGAGGATTTGGCCCGCCTTCACCGGTTGGTTGTCTTGCACCAGGACGGCATCAAGATAGCCGGAGACTTTCGGGGCGGCAGTGGTGCTGTCGGCCTTTACGTAGGCGTCGTTGGTCGAAACCTCGTACCGGCCCTGTGTCCAATAGTTCCAGCCCGACCAGCTGGCACCAGAAATTGCCAATATGGCTGCCCCGACCAGCAGTATCCGGTTACGCCGCGACTTCGGCGGTTTGGCGTCGGAGAGGACTTCAGTGAACTTGCTGGTGTCGATTTTGGTCTGGATGGTCATCTGGCGTCTCCTGGCGGCCGGTGCTTCCGGCGAACAGATAGGGCCTTCTAAAAACGATGCATATCCGGCAATATCGAGACACATCCTTCCAAAAAGTGGAAAAGCGGGCAGATCGGCACGGCGACGGCTTTACCCCCGGCCGGCGCCTGTTGAGGCTCAGCCCCAATTCCACAGCCTATTTTGCAGCCCGGGCCTTTGAAGGACCTTTCTGCGCCATGTCAGCCAGTCCTTCCCTAAGTCGCGGAACCGTGAAATCCAGAAATGCGCGAAGCTTGGCCGGCATGAACCGGCTGGATGAATACACCAGGCTAACCGGATACGAGGCAGGCTGGTACGTATCCAATAGTCTTATCAGCGCTCCGGCTTTTACAAAGGCCGCAATATTATACGAGAAAGCCATAGCGATACCCATGCCGGCACATGCCGCATCGCAGGCGGAATCCAAATTGCCCACCACCAGCCTCGATTGGACAGGAACGGCATATTCCGTCTGATCGCGTGCGAAAGTCCATGATTTTGGCGAGACCATCGGTGCGAAGCTGATGCAATCATGGCCTTGCAAGTCCTCCGGCGCGCGGGGCGTTCCACGTGCTTTCAGATAGTCAGGGCTTGCACAGGTAACGCGGTGAATCTCACCCACACGAATCGCGATGAGGCTGCTATCCGCCAGAACGCCAATGCGAAGCGCGACGTCGACATGTTCTTCCAGGAGATTTACGGCGCGATCCTGCAGGCCCATTTGAACGTCAATTTCAGGAAAGGCTCTCAGGAATTCCTCGAGGATCGGCAAAAGCACGATACGGCCGAGCCCAACTGGGGCCGACAATATCAGTTCCCCGCGCGGGGTTGCGTATTCGCCGGACGCGGCGCGTTCGGCTTCGGCGACATCAGCAAGGATGCGCTTGGACGCAGCCACGAACGACCGGCCCGCGTCGGTCAAAACCAACGCGCGGCTTGATCGATTGAATAATTTGGTTTCGAGATGCGCTTCAAGTTCGGACACCTTGCGGCTGATGGTAGCCAGCGGCGATTTCTGCCGTCGTGCCGCCTCCGATAAGCTACCCGCTTCAGCAACTGCCAGAACGACGGACATAGCGTCAAAACGATCCATAGGGGTTTCCATTTTTTGGAAGAGTACATCTCGATTTTAGCGGATGTGCATTGGTTTCGGAAGGACCTAACTAGCTCCCCGAAGATATTCACGGGAGCAAGTCATGAGTGGGACCAATGGAATTGCACTTATCACCGGCGCATCGGCCGGCATCGGGGCGGTTTATGCCGACCGGTTGGCGCGACGGGGCTTCGACTTGATCCTGGTCGCTCGTAACCAGCAGCGGCTGTCCGCACTGGCCCGAAAGCTGACCGCCAATACCGGTCGGACCGTCGAGACCGTCACAGCCGATCTGGCCTCGTCGGACGGGGTGCATCAGGTCGAGGAAATTCTGCGAACGAACAAGCGGATCTCCATGCTGGTCAACAATGCCGGCGTGGCCTCCGTCACGCCATTGCTGGGTTCGGACATTGAAAAGATGGATGAAATGATCCGTCTCAACGTTACCGCCTTGACGCGGTTGAGCTATGCGGCTGTTCCGGGCTTTGTGACCCGAGGCGGCGGCACAGTCGTCAACATTGCGTCGGTTGTCGCCATCGCCCCGGAAACGCTCAATGGCGTCTACGGCGGCACCAAAGCCTATGTGCTGGCATTCACCCAGTCGCTTGATCACGAACTCCGGGACAAGAATGTCCGTGTGCAGGCTGTATTGCCTGGCGCCACGGCCACAGAACTCTGGGATTTGGCAGGCAAGCCGGTCCATGAATTGCCGCCCGAAATCGTCATGTCGGTCGAGGACATGGTCGATGCATCGCTGGCGGGCTTGGATCTGGGGGAAGTCGTGACCATCCCGCCACTGGCGGACCAAGCCGATTGGGACCGCTACGAGGGTGCGCGTCGTGCCATGTCGGGGCGGCTGTCGAATGCCATTCCCGCGCCTCGGTATAGTGCAATTATGCAGCGCCCGGGTGTCTGATACCAAAGATACCTCATTGTCCGCTTGGTGTGACTTATCGCGGCCGATAAAGTGGCGTTGACCCGCACTTTTAGCGCATGCGGGCCCAGAACCGCGTCCGATGCTTGGCCCGTCGATTAATGATCGGAGTGTGTCCATGTCGGCCTTCGACTATGACGTGATCATCATCGGATCCGGGTTTGGCGGAAGTGTTGCCGCCCTGCGCGCCGCGGAGAAAGGTTACCGTGTTGGCGTGATGGAGGCCGGCCGGCGGTGGGACGACAAGGATATTCCGAAGACCAACTGGGATTTGCAGGATTACGTGTGGTTTCCAGCCGCCGAGATGTACGGCATCCAAAGGATCGAGCCCCTGGATGACGTGCTTGTTCTCTGTGGCGCCGGCGTTGGTGGTGGTTCGCATGTGTACGGCAACACCTTGTATGTCCCTCCGAAGAAATTTTTCGATGCATCGGGATGGGCGGGCATCACGAACTGGGCTGACGAACTAGCCCCTTGCTACGACCAAGCCAGACGAATGTTCGGCGTCGTTCGAAATCCCTATATGCCCACCGACGTTGATCGCCACATGCAGCAGGTGGCGATCGAGATGGGCCGGGGACAAACTTTCAACAAAGCTCCGGTAGGTGTCTATTTCGGCAAGCCAGGCGTTGAGGTCGAAGATCCCTACTTCGGGGGAGTGGGGCCGAGGCGAACCGGATGCATCGCCTGCGGCAACTGCCAGGTTGGTTGCGGCCACAACGCCAAGAATAAAGTGACCACAAACTATCTCTATCTTGCCGAGAAACTTGGTGCCGAAGTTCACGAGCTGCATGAGGTGTATGATCTGGTGCCGCTTGAGGGCGGCGGCTTTGAGGTACACACGCGTCACCCCGGCTGGGCACAGCGAGCGGTGGGCCTTCAGCATTATGTTTATACCGCGGAACAGGTGATCGTTGCCGCCCACGCATACGGCTCGTCAAAGCTGCTCCATCATATGCAGCATAAGGGCCGGCTCACCGGGTTATCGAGCCAACTCGGGCAACGTGCGCGAACCAATTCCGAAGAGCTTCTGGTGATCTCGCGCGCCCACGAAGAATGGTCGCGCGACCCGGAAAAATTCCACATCACGCCGGGATCGGTTGCGATCACCTCCAGCGTTTGGCCAGACCCGGATACCAGCATCGAGCCGGTCTATTACGGGGTCGGGAGTTCCGTGTTGGCATTGCTGACCACATACCATCAGCATGGTCCGCAAAAACATCCGATTGTGTCATGGCTCAAGGAACTGGCCGAACATCCGGGCAAGGTGCTCGGTTTCGCCGACCTGCGGCATTGGGCCGAACGGACGGCGATCATGCTGTGCATGCAAACGACCGACACCTCCATCGAATTGTACTGGCATGACGGCCTCCTGCGGAGCCGGCACGGGACCGGGATGGCGCCGTCGACACACATTCCAGTCGTCGAAGATTTCGTCGACCGCTTGGCAAAGAAAATGGACAGCCGGCAGGGCGCGACCGTGACCGAGGTTTTCAATCGCACCGCGACGGCACATTTCACGGGCGGTATTCCGATTGGTGAGAGTAGCATGCAGGGGGCGGCCGACCCCTATCATCGCGTCTTCGGGCAGCCCGGGCTTTACGTCATGGATGGGAGTGTGATGCCTGCGAATCCGGGCGTGAATCCATCGCTGACGATTGCAGCGCTCACCGAGCGTGCGATGTCGCTTTGGCCCAACAAGGGAGAGCCGGATGCAAGACCTCCGTTGGGATCTGGATATCAGCGAATTACCCCAATAGTGCCGCACTGGCCCGCCGTGCCTCCCGGTGCTCCGGGTGAACTTAGGCTTGATGCGAAAGTTTCGGATGTCATTCCTGAGTATCCATACTGATGAAAATTCTGCGGAGAGGGCTATGTCAGAACGCCATAGTGAAAGCTTCACAGCAATTTGCTCGAGCGACGCAGTTTTTGAAGGCTCGGTGGTGCCCTACTATCTACCTGAGCAGAAGGTACGGATAGCTTTGGCGCGTGTCGAAGGGCAGTTGTATGCCTTCGACGATCTCTGTCCCTGCGCACCCGTAAAGTGTCCGCTCTCTGCGGGGCTGCTTACAGGAACCACCATCATGTGCCAATGCCATGGTTCGACGTTCGACCTCACGACCGGGGCGGTGATCGCGGGCCCTGCGACGAACGCGCTCAAGCGCTACAAGACCCGCACGCTAGAAGGCACCGTTCAAGTGTGCTTGTAACGAAGGCTCACCTTCGAGCTTTGAAGCAACTTCGGCGCGATTCGAAGATGCCCGATTTAGTAGGGCGGCGGCGTCCGGAGCCGCTGGGCCTCTGCCGCCTCCATCCACCAGATCAGGTCGTCGGTGAAGCGCGGAAAGGCTTTTTCCAGATACGCACCCGATGCTCCCATCGGCACCCCTTCCTCGTCGAGCGCTTCTCTTACCGGCCCGATGGTGATCGAGCTCGATATGACGACCATCCCCATTTCCGACAGGATGCCGTGCCAGCTGTAGTTGGCGCGGGCACCTCCGGCGCGCTGGGCTGAATAGCTTAGGATTGCGGCCGGCCGCCAGAACCATTCTTCCAGGAAATGATCGGTGAGGTTCTTCAGACCAGGCTGAACGCCCCAGTTATATTCGCCACAAACAAAAACGAAGCCATGGGCGGCTTTGATTTTAGAGGCCAGTCGTTCCATAGCCTCCGGCGCTGTGCGGGGCGGGTACTCCTTGTACATACGGTCAAGCATCGGCAGATTCACGGCCCGGGCATCTATGAGCTCCACGTTCAGGCCCCGCGCTTGCAATCGGGAAGTCGCAAACCGCGCTAGACGGATGCCGTATCGAGGCTCCCGGTAGGAGCCGTAAAATACCAAAACATTCTTGGTCATGGAGACCCCAGCGCTGCTCCGACGAACTTCAATCTATTGCTTATCTGCCCATTCGCCCATCGCGTTTCGGCCGCCATTTATCCCGCCAAATTCCCTGTTATTGCCGAGAATTACCCTGATAATCCCATGAGATTTCCCTGTTTCTGAAAGCCTGCATCGCTGCGGAATGGCGTGCAAAAGGCCAATTTTTCGAGCTTTCTTTTGACGGCCATTGTCTCAGCCCTCACCAAAACTTTTCCCGAATTTTTGAGCGCGTTTAGGCAGAGACTGGTTCGAACTTTCGAAAGGGCGCGCGCGATATGCCAGGGCTTCCGAGGAATAGAATGTTTCGAACCGTTCTCGCGAGATCGAGGCTGGAACGCTCCGGTCCAGCTTGTACGCTGGTTGTAATTTTCTACCTATAAGTTGTATGTTGTTAACCTCTGCTTAACCTCGCGCAATGAGTGTCCGCCTCGTCAAAGGAGGGCAATCATGCGTTTATTCACCACCGTTTCCCTGGCGTTGCTTTGCGTATCAAGCGCCGC
>Ga0105240_10009589_pt1 | contig 13707 bp, 10 predicted proteins | sample KBSC54metaG_FD_80426 | JGI IMG/M metagenome (GOLD analysis project Ga0105240, IMG submission 80426) | Corn rhizosphere microbial communities from Kellogg Biological Station, Michigan, USA - KBS C5-4 metaG | ecosystem: Host-associated > Plants > Roots > Rhizosphere > Soil | place: Michigan, USA... | reverse complement strand
ATCGAACTGCTGATTGTGGTGGCGATCATTCTGATCATCGCTGCCATCGCCATTCCCAACCTGTTGCGCGCCCGCATTGCCGCTAATGAGTCGTCCGCGGTGAGCTCGTTGCGCACCATCAACACTGCTGAAGTTTCCTACGCCACTGCCTATCCGAGCGTTGGCTATTCGACCGGCTTGGCTGACCTGGGACCGGGATCGACCGGTACTTGCCCCAGCACGGGTCCGGTTGCGACCAGCTCGTGCTTCATTGACAGCGTACTGGCTTCCGGCACCAAGAGCGGCTACAGCTTCGGTTACGCTGCTGCGGCTGGTGCCAACGGCGGCGCCAACGTTACCTACGGCGCGGGTGCGGTTCCGGTGAACTTCAACCAGACCGGCGTGCGTCAGTTCTGCTCCGCGGAAGATGCGGTCATCCGTTATGCGGCAGGTTCCAGCAGCGCCTCGCCGGTGACCGTCTCCGCTACCTGCTTGGCCAGCCCCTTCAGCCCGCTGCAGTAAGCCGGCTGAACGTGTGCTTCGTTTGGGGGCAGGACGCAAGTCCTGCTCCCTCATTTTTTTTGCCGTAACCTCCTGTTGTCGTACATGGCACGCCCTACTGTGAGTTCCGCTGTGTCCCGTGTTTAAATTTGCCCATTGCGTTCCGCAGCAGCCAAACCGTCGCCTCAACCACTAACAACAGAATCTCTATTCTTTTCTTCCCAGAAGCGTACCCTTGTTCTCTGCCTTTTGCTGGTTCTGGTCACTCTGGCACTCTACAACCCGGTCAGCCGCCACCCCTTTTTGAATTTTGATGATGACCGGTACGTCACGGAGAATGTGCACGTTCGTGCCGGGCTAACCTGGGATTCCATCGCCTGGGCGTTCACCACGTTTGATGAGGCGAACTGGCACCCGCTTACATGGCTTTCCCACGAGCTCGACTATCAATTGTTCAAGCTCAATCCTGCGGGCCATCACTACACCAACCTTCTTCTACATTGCTTTAACGCGGTACTCCTGTTCCTGGTTCTGCAAGCGGCTACGGGCTTCACCTGGCGGAGCCTGCTGGCAGCGGCGTTTTTGGCGCTTCACCCCGTCAACGTCGAATCGGTGGCCTGGGTGGCAGAGCGAAAAAACGTGCTTAGCATGATGTTTTTCCTGCTTACCCTTTCCGCCTACCTGCGTTACGTTCGCAAGCCCCGCTGGGACCGCTATTTGGCGGTGGCGCTCCTGTTCGCACTGGGGTTGATGGCCAAGCCGATGATCATTACCTTGCCCTGTGTTCTGCTGCTTTGGGATTACTGGCCTCTGCGCCGGATGGGCTGTTCGGAGCAGCAGCCCCCTAAGAATTTGGAGCCACGCTCATTCCGCTGGCTGGTGGCGGAGAAGATTCCCCTGTTCGCGCTATCAGGGGCAAGTGCAGCGATCACAATGCAAGCACAAGGAAAAGGCGGCGCCATTCGCTCTGCCTATTTTCCGCTTGGGGAGCGTGTGGCTAACGCAATCGTCGCCTATGGGCGCTACTTATGGAATGCCTTTTGGCCGGCACGGCTGGCGGCCTATTATCCTCACCCGGCCAACACGGTGGCTGGGTGGCAGGTTGGCCTCTCAGCCGTTTTCTTGTTTGCGGTGACCGCTGTGGCCCTCATGGCCAGGCAGCGACGTTACCTGGCTGTGGGCTGGTTCTGGTTCTTAGGAACCCTGGTGCCGATGATCGGCCTGGTGCAGGTAGGCGGCCAGGCCATGGCGGACCGCTACGCTTACCTGCCCTACGTGGGGCTGTTTCTCATGGTGTGCTGGGCAGTGCCCGATTCGGTGCCGCGATCCCGGGCCTATGCGCGGGGCGTGGCCTTTGCCGGCGGACTTGCCCTGGTGGCGCTTGCGACCCTCACCGCGCGACAAATCGGTTACTGGCGCGACAACGTAACCCTCTGGACACGCACGCTGCAGGTGACAGGCCCCAATTTTATTGCCGAAGATAATCTCGGCGGGGCGTTGCGCGGCGACGGACGAACCGAGGATGCCATGGTGCATTTTCGCCGGGCAGTGGAAATCAATCCTAACGACCCTATTGGAAATCTGAATGTAGCGGCGTATGAGCAACAACATGGAAATCTACAGAGCGCAATCGAGCGCTACCAGGTGGCGCTGCGGATGACGCCCAACCTTGAGCTGCAGGCCACCGCCTACAGCAATCTTGGTTCTGCGTATCGCGAGCTTCACGACCAGTCGCGAGCCCGGGAGAACTACCAGGCCGCTGTGCAGCGCATGCCGGCGAACGCGTTGGGCTGGGTGGGATTAGGCCTGGTGGAGCAGGACAGCGGCAATCTCGAGCGAGCCATTGACGACTACTCCCGTGCCATGACTCTTCAGCCCACCGACGTAGGCTATGTTTTGCTGACCCAGGCGCTGGAGAAAGCAGGGCGGATGAATGAGGCCAAGGAAACTCTCAGCAAGGCGCAGGCGTTATCGGCCGATTTTGCGAAGGCTCAGCAGAACGCCCAGCACCTCCTGTCTGAGTAATTGTCGTGCGAAGTTCCCTCTGCCTTGAGGCCAGGAAGTCCTTTCACTGTGGTTTACCATGTTCGGAAGGTTTCTCCTTGTCGCTTGTCTCCACTTCCGCCCGTACCATCTTCCATCTCGATATGGACGCGTTTTTCGTCTCGGTCGAGGAGCTGTTTGAGCCTTCGCTGCGCGGCAAGGCCGTAGTCGTGGGCGGCCAGCGCGAGGAGCGGGGTGTGGTCTCCGCCGCTTCTTATGAGGCCCGGAAATTTGGCGTGCACTCAGCCATGCCCTTGCGCACCGCCGCCAAGCTCTGCCCGCACGCCATCTTTGTGGATGGCCATCCCGACCGTTACCGTGACTATTCCCAGAAAGTTCATCACGTGCTGCAGAATTTCTCGCCACAAATCGAGATGGTGTCCATTGACGAAGCCTACCTCGAGATGACCGGCACGGAGCGCCTGCATGGGCCGCCGTTGCGGGCCGCGCACGCGCTTCACAAGGCCATCCACCAAAGCACCGGGCTGAACTGTTCGATCGGCATTGCTAGTTCGAGGCTAGTGGCCAAAGTGTGCTCCGACCAGTCCAAGCCCAATGGCGTGCTCTGGGTAATGCCGGGCCATGAAGCCCGTTTCTTGGCGCCGCTTGCGATTCGCAAAATTCCGGGCGTGGGCAAAGTGACCGAGCAAAACCTGCAAGCGCTGGGCATTCACGCGGTAGGCGATCTAGCCCGGTTCGACGAAGCCTTCCTGGAGGAGCGCTTCGGAAAATGGGGGCTGGCCCTGGCGGGCAAGGCCCAGGGGCTTGATGCAGGCGGGTGGTTCGATTCAGAAATCGGCGCTGATGAGGACCCGAAGTCCATCAGCCACGAGCACACATTTTCCGTGGACACCGCAGATCCGCAGCAACTGGAGGCCACGCTGCTGCGGCTGGCGGAAATGGTGGGGCGCCGCTTGCGGGAGGCCGGCCTGCACGCCCGCACCGTGCAATTGAAGCTGCGGCATGCGGACTTCACCACCATAACCCGCGCCCATACCCTCTCCCACTCCACCCAGCTCGACACCGAACTGTTTGCAGAAGTGCGCAGCCTGTTCCGCGGAAATTGGAAGGCGGGTCAGCTCATTCGCTTGTTAGGTGTGCATGTTTCCTCCTTCGCGCACGCAGAAGGCCAGCTCGACCTGCTGGAAGGCGATAAGCAGCGCCGCTGGCGGCAGGCGCTCTCGGCTGCCGATCATTTACGCGACAAGTACGGAGAATCAGCGGTGGAACTGGGCGGAGGCTTAAACGCGCGGTTCCGCGAGCGGGTTCACGAAAATCCGGCCGGACTGCCGGGAAAGACCAAAAAGACGCCTCCCTCAAAATAAGAATGCCCGCGCCACTCTGGCAGCGCGGGCCGGTTCTCCGCCATAGGACCTTCGCTTTTTACCAGATAGCCGCGTTCACCTTATCCACCCATTCGTACCACGGGTCGCCGGCGCTGTCCGTGTCCTGCTGGAATTGCACGCCGAAGTCATCGCCCCAGCTGCTGCCCACGGCGGGCACCCAGGTGTTGATGCTGTACTGCGTGCCGTCAACCTGCAGCGCCACGTAGTGCAGGTACTTTGTGTTCTGATCACGCGTGAGATACCAGGTAACCTTATGCCACTGTCCGGGACCAAACCTGGCGCAGGCGACCGAGGTGTGCTGCCAGTAACGCCCGGTGTTGTTCCAGATATCCCAATGGCCGGTGGCGTAATCGCATTGCGAGCCGAACATGTATTTGAAACCATTGGTGGAAAAATAGGCGTCGAACTCCACAGCCTGCACCACATACGCGCCATTAGACTGCCTGGTCTTGGAAGCATTCCACTGGAAGTTCATGGTGTACTCGATGTGGTTGGCCCAGTTCTGCGGCCCAAACTTTTTCACGAACAGGTCATCAGCCCAGGGCACGTAGCCTCCGATCCAGGCTTCGATCCCGCTGCCATCCAGAGAAGGGCTGCTAACAAACTGCTTCATCCAGTACTGCGCTACCGGTCCATTGGCGCAAACGGTGCAGCCAATCCAGCCGGTCATATTGTCAATGTTGTTGAAGAACTTGGCGTTGGAGGGCGGAGCAGGAATCAGGCTGGTCCCACCGCTTCCTCCGATGTTGACGGTGAGGTATCCGCTTCCGTTAGCTCCAGTATTATCCCACGCGGTCACGACCACGTGGTGGCTCCCCGTGCTCATGCTCAGCCATTGACTGATTTTGGTGGCGGAAGTGTTCTGCCGGAACACCAGTACCGAATCCACGTAGATGCACCAGCCGGTGATGGCGTGCGAAGAGCTGGCGCTGGCAACGATGTCAGCCGGCGAGGTGGACCCTGTCGCTTGCACGCTTACCGATACCGCCAGGGCGGGAGCGGCAACCAGCAACAAAACCGCGATGAGCTTTAGAAGAAAACGCATCAGGTGAGCTCCTTCAATATGAGTGAGTTGTCTTGCGTTTCTTGCCTGGGGGGAACTCCGCGGCAGGGCGTGCTCTTTGCCGCCTCAATTTGCAACAATCTTTTATTTGAGTGACTCAGGAATATCAGACAGCCGGAACAAAGCCTATTCGCAAAAAGCCTCAGAACCGAACGATGGTTTCACCGATGTTCTACTCAGATTGTCTAGGTACTTAGCCTGACGGGGGCGGCTGCTAGCGCTAATGGCGGGCGCACATGTAACGAAGAAATTTGCCGGTCCAGCCTGGGACGCGTGACCCGGGTGGCCTTCTCTGCATCCTATGTTTGGCTTATGAAAAAGCGTGAACTGAAGAACCGGCTGCGCCAGCGCACCGCCGATAAGCTCTACGATCTGGCGCGCAGCACCGGCCGCGTGCCCAATCAACTGCCTGCCGGCGGGTCACCCGCCAACCCAGAACAACTTCGGCGAAGCGCCCAAACCCGCGGCAAACGCCAACCTGACCAGAACCTCGCTCCTTAGCGTGCGCTGGCCGCAATCCAAAGTACAAGTTGCAAACTTAGCTATCTTCACAGTCCCACTTCGATGCGCGAGCGCGGATCCAGGTAGTCGCGCAGTGCGTCGCCGATAAAATTAAAGGAAAGCACCGCCAGCATCACCGCTGCCGCGGGAAATAGCACCAGATGAGGCGCATCGAACAGATGGGCGCGCCCGTCATTCAGCATGGAGCCCCAGCTCGCGGTTGGAGGTGGCACGCCCAGCCCCAGAAAGCTCATGGTGGCTTCAGCCAGAACCGCGCCCGCCATGCCAATGGCCGCCTGCACGATCACCGGCTGAATGATGTTGGGCAGGATATGCCGGGTGACAATGCGCCAATCGCTTGCGCCCAAGGCCCGCGCTGCTTCCACGTATTCGCGCTCGCGCGCGGCCAGCACCTGCGCCCGCACCAAGCGGGCATAGCCCACCCAGCCGCCCAGCGACAGCGCCAGAATCAGGTTGAAGACGCCGGGCCCGCGGAAAGCCACAAAGGAAATGGCAATCAGAATTCCGGGAAACGACAGGAAGGCGTTCATCAGGATGACGTTAACGAAGCGGTCCACCTTGCCGCCGTAATACCCGGCAACGGAGCCGATGACGAGGCCCAGGAAGAGCGCCCCTACTACCACGCTGCTGCCCACCAGCATGGAAATACGGGCACCATAAATCAGGCGGGAAAGGATGTCGCGCCCCAATTCATCCGTACCGCACCAATGTGCGGCCGACGGGGGCGCCAGGCGTAATGCCAATTCAAGGTGCGCCGGGTCTTGCGGCGCAATCCAGGGCGCAAACAGCGCGAACACCACGAAAATAGCGACCAGAACCACGCCGATGGTCGCCAGCCAATTGCGCTTGGCGGCACGCGTCAGGGCCGGTGCCTGGGCTACTGTTGCCATAGGTCAAAAAATATCAATGCAGAGGTCGCGGAGAGACACCAGCGAAAACCGCTTTAAAGCCTGTTTACGAAATCCATCCCCATCCGCGTTTGTTCGTCTCATTTGCCTTTCCCTAATTTCTTTCTGCGACCTTTGCGTTAAACGTTCTTATTGCCGAATGCGCGGATTCGCCACGGAATACAGCAAATCCGTCAGAAAATTTACCGCCACATACGTTAAGCCAATGGCGAGGATGCAGCCTTCCACCAGGTAATAATCACGGTTGGAAATTGCCTGGATGGTGAGCCGTCCAATGCCTGGCCAGGAAAAAATGGTTTCAGTCACGATGGCGCCGGCCAGTAGCGCGCCAAACTGCAAACCCACCACGGTAAGCACCGGAATCATGGCATTGCGGAGCGCGTGCCGGTAAACCACCGTGCGCTCCGGCAGGCCTTTGGCGCGCGCCGTGCGAATGTAGTCCTGGCCCAACTCCTCCAGCATGGAAGTGCGCACCATGCGGGTGAGGATGGCGGCTAGTGCGCTGCCCATGGTAATCGCGGGCAGCACAAGGTGCGCGAAAGAGCCTGAGCCCGATACGGGCAGCCAGCCTAGTTCAATGGCAAAAAACAAAATGAGCACTGGGCCGAGCGCGAAATTAGGGAACGATAGCCCGAACAGGCTGACCACGCTGAGCAGCCGGTCATCCCAGCGGTTACGCCTTTGCGCCGAGCGCACGCCCGCCGGGATGGAAAGCGCCAGCGCCAGCAGCAGCGAGGCCACCGTCAACTCCAGCGTATAGGGATACCGCTGCGCGATCAGGCTGCTCACACCCTGGTTGAAACGCAGCGACGGTCCCAAATTACCGTGCAGCACACCCGCCCAATAATTAATGTATTGCTTGCCGAGCGGCACATCCAGACCATAAGCGTGGCGCGCCGCCTGCATGTCCATTGCCGCCGCCCCCTCTCCCAGCATCTGCTGGATGGGATCACCGGGCACAAGGTGAATCAGCAGAAAAACGATTGATACCACCAGCCAGATGACCGGCAGGGTGTAAAGCAGGCGAACACCCAGATAGCGGAGCGTGGCTCTCATGAAACGAAGTTGGAGCTATTGTAGGGCTTTGAGAGCTGAGCGGGAATACGGTTGCGGTAACCCAGGGCAATATAGACAACACCGCCTCGCCACCATGCTTACGCCTTAGTGCTTCTTCATTTCGTGGTCCACACGGTTGGCTTCATGGTCCATTGCCGGCAGGAGTGTATCGGAAACGTTCGCGGAACGTCTTTCCAGAACCGAAGTGTCGAGAACCGGCTTAAAGCGCCCAATTCGAAACAGCGCGAAGGCTACTTCCAAATTCTCCCGGTGCACAGGACCGCTCGAGCCCCCCAGGGGATCGCTCGCGTCCACGCTAGGAACACGGCCGCCAATCGAAATCTGCGGGGCGCGCGGGTCCAGCGGATGCTGCCGTGGGTCGCGAATTTGTGTCAACAGAACGTAGTCACAGTTCTTTTGCTGCGATTCATGCCCGTTGTCTTTGCTTAGCTGCAAGGGATATCGCGACGACGTGGATGAATCCATGGCGACCGCACCCACTTTGTTCTGCTTAAGGCTTTTGACCAGGCGCTCTGTTAAGTGTTCCACAAAAGCGGAGGTCGTACTCGCGTTGCCCACGACCGCGACGCACACTTTCGCAGGCTGACTTGCGGGCCCATCCTGTGCGAATACGCCAGTCGAGAGACCGACAAAAGCGGCAGTAGCAGCGAGGGAGAGCAGGCGCATGGGGCACCATCTAAAAAGCCTAAGTTTAAGCCGGATTTAATCCCCAGTCCGGCTCACCACCTGGGACCGCTCCTGCAGGATTTCAATGCGCACCTTGGCGATGCGGTGCCCGCCCATCTCCACGACCGTGAAGCGGCGGCCCGCATAATCGAAAAAATCGCCGGTAGCAGGAATCTTCTGCAGGCGGGAGAGCACGAATCCAGCCAGAGTTTCAAATCCCTGGTCGCGCGGGAGGGTGAGCTGGTACTGACTCTCCAGGTCGAGGATGTTGGCCGAGCCTTCCAGAACCATGGTGGCGCCCGCTCTCAGTGGCGCCAGGCCAGCCACATCGAACTCGTCTTCGATTTCGCCCACCAATTGCTCCAGCACATCTTCGACGGTGACCACGCCTACCGTGGAACCGAACTCATCCACCACCACCGCCAGGTGGCGCTTGCGCTGTTTGAATTCGGTGAGCAGGTCGCCCAGGGGCTTAGTCTCCGGCACCACCAGCACATCGCGCATGATCTGGCTGATGGGCATCTTGGCTACGCGCGCCGCCGCCGGTTGGGCTGGGGAGAGCGACACCCGCAGCCGCATCCAGCGCATCAGGTCCTTGGCATAGAGAATCCCCACAATGTGTTCGGGGCCGCGCTGCGGGTCGTAAACCGGGATGCGCGAGTGCTGCTCCTCGACCACTCGCGCCACCGCTTCGTCCAGAGTCAGGTCGGCGGGAAAAGAAAAGATGTTGGGCCGCGGCACCATCACTTCCCGCACCGTCACCTCACCCAGTTCAAGAGCGTGGCTAACAATTTCTTCCTCGAAAGGCGGAATCAGCCCAAAGCGCCGGCTGGCAGCCACAATCAGCTTCAATTCCTCGGGCGAATGTGCCGCACCGCTGCGGATTTGGCGGGAGCCGAACGCGCGCAATACCGCATCGGCCGAGCGGTTCATCACGTAAAGGAAGGGCCACGAGATGGCCAGGAAGACGTCCATGGGACCGGCCACCGCCAGCGCCACCCGTTCGGCGCGCTGTAAGGCGACCGATTTGGGAACAATTTCGCCGAGAATCAGCAGTACATAAGTGATCAGCGAAAAGGAAATCACTACCGCCAGGCTGTGGGCGTAAACCTTGGCATGGGGTACGTTGGCCAGGGCGCCTTGCAACATGCGCGCCACCACCGGTTCGCCAATCCAGCCCAGAAGCAGGCTGGCCAGCGTGACCCCGAATTGCACTCCGGCCAGCACTTCGGCCAGGCGCTGGTGCAGTTTTTGAACAGTGCGGGCGCCGATGCGGCGGGCTTCCACCAACTGCTGCAGGCGCGTATCGCGAACGCTGACCAGAGCGAATTCGGCGGCAACGAAGAATGCGTTGGCCGCCACCAGCAGCACGACCAGCAACACCCGCAGCAGCAGAAAACTAACCATGTAAAGCTAGATTCTAACATCTTCCTCCCGCAGGCCTATGGACGTAATGGTCTGTGTTATCCTTCAGTTGCAGAGAAGCAAGCACAATAAACGAGTGGATCTACCCGGCGCCTCGCGCCTCCTTGGCCCTGCCGGTCAGAAGGTACCCCCAATTAGCTTCTTGCTTCCCTTTTCCGGCCATTCCGGTCTAACCAAGGTCGGAACGGCTAAACCGTAAGTCCGCCGCAAATTTTCTCCGCGCTTGAGGAACAAATAGCGAGTGGCTGGCGTAGTAGAGAGTGAAGGCGATCTGTTCGCAGCAGGAGGACCACCGTGGCCAACGGCAATGGTAATGGCAAAAAGAAGAAGCACAAACGGCTGCTTTACATCGGCGGATCGCTGATAGCTCTCGTTCTCATCGTGCTCGCGGTTTCAGCCGCCACCCGCGGAGGGACCAAGATTGATCCCACCAAGCTGGCCAAGGTGGAGCGCGGCGATCTGGCTAAAAGCGTGGTCGCCACCGGCAAGGTAGAGCCCATCACCAAGGTGGAAATCAAGTCTAAAGCTAGCGGCATCGTTAAGAAATTGCTTGTGGACGCCGGCGACCGGGTCAAGAAGGGGCAGGTTTTGTGCGAGTTGGACCGCGAGGAGATTCAGGCGCAGGTAAACTCCGCCAAGGCTCAGTCGCTGGCATCCGAAGCCGCCGAACGCGGCGCCACCGCCGATCTGGCGCGGGCCAAGGTGGATGCCGAAGGTCCAGATGTCCCGCTGCTGAAACGGGCGTATGAGCGGGCCCGGAACATGGCCAAGGAAGGCGTGGTTTCGCAATCGGCGCTGGACGATGCGCAGAAGAACTACGAGTTAGCGCTCAACAAGCAGAACGTCTCCAAAGCGCAGGTCCTGGTGTTGACCGCGAAGGAAAAGCAGGCCGCCGCGCAGGTGCAGCAGGACAAAGCCAACCTGGCCCAACTGCAAGAACAGTACAGTTACACCACCATCACTTCGCCGATTGATGGCGTAGTCCTCTCTCGCGACGTGGAGATGGGCGATGCCGTCAGCTCCATCCTGGTGCTTGGCTCATCCGCCACTCTCATCATGACTCTGGGCGATACCAGCCAGGTCTACGTGAAAGGCAAGGTGGACGAGAGCGATATCGGCAAAGTTTATTTGGGACAGCCGGCGCGCATCAAGGTGGAATCCTTCAAGGACAAAACCTTCTATGGCAAGGTCACCAAGATTGCGCCCATGGGCGTGGAGAAGGACAACGTCACCACTTTCGAGGTGCGGGTCTCCATCAACAATCCCGGTGGCGAGCTCAAGGCCAACATGACGGCCAACGCGGAAGTCATCCTGGAAGAGCACAAAAACGTGCTGCAGATTCCTGAAGGCGCGCTGATCTACGACAAAGACAAAAAGTCGTACGTGCAGGTGCCCGACCCCCATGCCAAGGATGGCATGCGGAAGATCGCGGTCAACGTCGGCATCTCTAATGGCGCGAAGACTGAAGTGCTGGGCGGGCTGAAGGAAGGCGAACAAGTGGTGCTGCAGTAGAACCCAGCCACTAGCTTGTAGCTGATTAGCTCCTGGCTTCAGTGGGCCAAACCAGGCTGCCTGCTATCACGCTGAACTGAAGAGGTCTGGCGGCCGTTCCTGAAGCAGATAAGTTAAAAGCTGGGGGCTAGCAGCTAGCCGCGGCTTTTCCATGAACCTCATCGAGCTAATGCGGCAGACGCTCTCTACTTTCCGCGCTCATAAGACGCGAACTTTCCTGACCATGTTCGGCATCATCTGGGGAATTTCCTCGGTCATCATCCTGGTCGGCCTGGGCCAGGGTTTCAGCAAAGACCAAAGAAAGCGCATGGAGAGCCTGGGCAAGGATCTGGTGATTATGTGGGGCGGCCGCACCAGCGCGCAGGCAGGCGGCCTGGCGGCGGGGCGCGAAATTCCGCTCAACGTCAGCGACGCCGTCCTGATCAAGCAGCAATGCTACCTGGTGAAGGCGGTCAGCCCGGAGCTGCGCCGTTCGGTGCCCGAGGTCAGCGCTTTTAATCAGGCCAACCGTTCGGTGGTGGGGATGTGGCCCGAGTACCAGGATTTCCGTTCTCTGAAGGTCTCCGAGGGGCGGCTGATCACCCAAGACGATGAGGACCAGGGCGCGCGGGTGGTGATCCTGGGCGACGCCGCGAGCAAGCAGTTATTCAATGGACAGCCGGCGGTGGGCGCCACCATCTCCATCTTGGGTTGGCCCTATACTGTGATAGGAGTGCTGGAGAAGAAAAAGCAGAACTCCAATTACAGCGGCCCAGACAACGACAACCTCTACGCGCCCTTCTCCGCCGTGGCTCGCGACCTGCCGCCGTCCGAAAACGACCAGGGCCAGAAGCGCACGCTGCGGCGCGGTTGGGTCAACGACATTGTTTTCGAGGTGGCCAATGCCGACGAGCACGAGGCCGCGGTCCTGCAGGTGCGACGCGTTCTGGGACGCGTCCACCACTTCGACGCCGCCGACAAAGACGCGCTCTTCATCTGGGACACAATGGAGGGCGCGAAACTGGTGAGCCGCATTTTTGATGTCATCACGATTTTCTTTGGGTGCGTGGCCATCATGACCCTGTGCCTGGGTGGGATTGGGGTGATGAACATCATGCTGGTGTCGGTGAGCGAGCGCACCCGGGAAATCGGGATGCGCAAGGCGATTGGCGCCACCAAGGCCGACATTCTGCGCCAGTTTTTCGCCGAATCCGCCATTTTGACCGTGTTCAGCGGAGCTATCGGGCTCTCCGTGGGTATTGGGCTGTGCGTCGCCATGGGCGCTATTCCCCTCCCCGATTTCGTTCCCCATCCGATTATTTCGTCGGCCTCGCTGGTGGCGTCGGTGCTTACGCTCTCGCTGATCACGGTGACCGCCGGCGTGTACCCGGCGCAACGAGCGGCGGAAATGGAGCCCATCGAGTCCCTGCGCTATGAATGAAAATCTTGCTCGCCTGCGGCCTTGTCATACGTCTCTTTAGCGGAGGAAGCTAATGCGCACACAAAAAAGCCTGTTTTTAGCTTTGGCAACGGCCCTGGCGGCGAGTTTCTCGGTCGCTGCGATACCCGCCCAGGCCGCCGCCCGCGGCTCGTTTCAGCGTACGTTGACGGTCACCGGGCCCGTGGACCTCGACGTTACTACCGGCTCCGGCAACATTGACGTGCGCGCCGGGGCAGTGGGATCCGTGCAGGTTACGGGCCGCATTAAGGTCAGCGGCTGGGGTGACAACGGCGAAGAGAAGGTCCGTAAGCTGGAACAGACCCCTCCGATTCAGCAGAACGGCAACAGCATCCGCATCGGCTATATCACCGACCCGGAACTGCGGCGCAACGTGTCCATTGACTACCAGATCGTGGTTCCCCAAAGTACCACCCTGACCTCGCATACTGGCTCCGGTGACCAAAAAATTGATGGCATCAAAGGCCCCGTGGAGGCGCGTTCCGGTTCGGGTGACATGCACCTATCCACCATCGGCAGCCGCTTGGAAGCGCACACCGGCTCCGGCGACCTGCAGATGAACGGCATCAGCGGCGACGTGCGCGCTCGCACCGGCAGCGGCAACATTCAGGGGGATGGCGTGGCCGGCGGGTTCGATGCGGAGACCGGCAGTGGCGACGTTACGCTTCGCCAGACGGCTACCGGCGAAGTTCGCGTGCGCACCGGCTCCGGCGGAGTTGATTTGCACGGCGTGCGCAGCATGGTGAACGCCGACACCGGCAGCGGCGACGTCAGCGTCGAAGGCACTCCTGGCGGCGAATGGAAGCTCAGCGCCGGCTCCGGCTCCATCAAGCTGCGAATTCCCAGCCAGGCCGGCTTTGACCTGGACGCTTCCACCAGTTCGGGAGACATCGAACTGAGCCACACGGTGGCGGTTTCCGGCAATATCTCGCGGCACTCCATTCATGGCAAAGCCGGCAATGGCGGCAGCCTGGTGGAAGTGCGCACCGGGTCAGGGAATATTGAGATTGAATAGGGTTTCAAAGTTTCGGGTTTCGGTTTGCTGACACACGAAACTTGAAACTCGAAACTCTCAAATATCGTAGCTATACATAGCAGAGGCTGTCACCATCCCATGATGCTGAAGGAACTGATCCTGCAAGGCTGGCAAGCGCTGATGCGCAACCGCCTGCGCTCGGTGCTCACCATGCTGGGCATCACGTGGGGGCTGGTCTCGGTGGTGATCCT
>Ga0105240_10009588_pt1 | contig 13707 bp, 12 predicted proteins | sample KBSC54metaG_FD_80426 | JGI IMG/M metagenome (GOLD analysis project Ga0105240, IMG submission 80426) | Corn rhizosphere microbial communities from Kellogg Biological Station, Michigan, USA - KBS C5-4 metaG | ecosystem: Host-associated > Plants > Roots > Rhizosphere > Soil | place: Michigan, USA... | reverse complement strand
CGACAAACGCCATCGCGCGGGCTGAGGGCCCGGCGATCTGAGGTTTGCGCAAAGAGGGTGGAAGTGATCGCCGGGCTCAGTGATGTGCGGCCGGCAGACAGGTGCGTGTCCCCGACCGAGGCCCCAAGGCAGGCCCACGCCGCCGGCAGGCGACAGGGGCCGCCGCTTGGCAAGGTGCAGCGCGAAGGGCGGCGATGACGGGGATGGAGCACATGCCGAGATCCTAGTGACATCGCTTCATGCGTGCAATGAATCGAGGGCAAGTCGCACGGCGGCGTGGGCGTATTGGGCGGGCCGGGTGCCGCCATCGAGTGCCTGGACTGGGTGATCCCACTGTCCGAAGCGCACCTCCGGCGAGCACGCTACTTCCCCTAAGATGCCGTGAACCTAGCACTCGCAACTCCTGACGTGTCCAGCCTCACCCGCATGCTCTCGGTTCTGAATCTCTTCTCGCGCGAGCACACGACCATGACAGCCGACCAGATCGCCGCGTCGTTCGGCTTGACGAGAACCACGTGCTATCGATACACGCGTGAGCTGTGCAATGCCGGCCTGCTGGTCAGCGACGGTGGGTTCTTCATGCTGGGGCCGAGGATCATCGAACTCGACCACAGAATCATCGAGTCGGATCCGCTGCTGAACGCCGGAAGCCCCGTCATCTCGGCACTCGCCGAGTCGCTGGGCGCCACCGGGCTGCTCACGACCTGCTATGACGACCGGATCATCAACGTGTTTCAACACGAAGGCTCGCTGCAGCGCCTTCCCGTGTCGTTCGGCAGAGGGACGACGATGCCGATCTTCAGATCCTCCACGTCCAAGGTCATCCTGGCCTCGATGAGCCGCGGCCGGCTGAAGCGTCTGTGGAAGGACCATCAGGAAGCGCCTGACTGCCGGGCGATCGGATCGGATTGGCTCGGGTTCTGGAAGAACCTGCAGGCGATCAAGCGTCAGGGGTATTGGACGTCGATCGGAGAGCTCGACGCGGGCTTGGCCGGCCTTGCAGCCCCGATCTTTTTTGGAACCGGCGAGGTCGCCGGCAGCATGTCGCTGGTGTTCGCTCTCGGCGACTTCAAGAACTACGACACCGCGTTGCTGGGTTCGCGACTTCGGGGGGCGGCATCGCAGTTGTCGAATACGCTGGCAGAACTTCGACACGTCGCCTCGCAAGGCCAATCGGTCGACAACGGCAAGCCCAAGTCACAGCCTCGTGAAACCCGGTCGACGCCGAACGTCAAACGGCATCAGCCGCCAACGCTAGCAGCGCCCGCGCAGGCCAAGCGACGCGTCAGAGCCTGAGGCAGGCCGCGCGCACTTGGCACAAGCAGGGCGCGGCGTCCATGGCGCGAAGCGCCTCGAGCCTTGCTCGGCGAGGCCCCACCGTGTGTCCATAATTCCATTACACGGTATTTCACAAATCTGTCGAGCTCGAGTGCGGCGCCGCATGACGCCTGGGCGAAGACAAAATTTTCCCTCAATTTCTCGGCAGCCGGGGCGACGCTGAAGTGCCGATTCGGGATAGCAATCATTTCCTCAATGCCACATTGTAGGATTATGATCACTTCATTCCGAGGGATGCCAGCATGCAGACGACCCGACCTTCCGATCCCGCATCGAGCGGAGCCGCAACCGTCCTGAAGGCGGCCGCTTCAGCCGGCGCCAGCGTTTGCTTCGCGAATCCGGGCACCACGGAGATGCCATTCGTCGGCGCGCTGGACACGCCGGTCGGCGTGCGCGCCGTGCTGGGACTGTTCGAAGGGGTCTGTACCGGCGCTGCCGACGGCTACGGGCGCATGCTGCAGAGACCCGCGCTCACGCTGCTGCATCTCGGACCAGGTCTGGCCAACGGGCTGGCCAACCTGCACAACGCTCGCCGGGCCCGCACCCCCATCCTCAACATCGTCGGGGACCATGCGAGCTGGCACCTGAAGTACGACGCTCCGTTGACGTCGGACATCGAGTCGCTGGCGAGGCCCATGTCCGGCTGGTATCGCGCGGTCGCATCGGCAGAGAACCTGTGGGAGGACACCGTCGACGGCATGCTGGCTGCGACGGCCGCACCGGGACAGGTGGCCACCCTGGTAGTGCCGGTGGACTTCCAGCAGTTGGCAGCTCCACCACAGGTTCGCGGAACCGGCACCGAGCGCACCGCTCGGACCGTCGACGATGCGCGCGTCGGAGAAGTTCGGCGGGTACTCCAGTCCGGGCGCAAGTCAGTGATCCTGCTGGGCGACCGCGCGTTGAGCGAGCGTGGCAAGGTGGCCGCCGGCCGAATCGCGGCGGCAACGGGTGCACGCCTCTTCAGCGAGACGTTTCCGGCGCGCACCGAGCGAGGCGGCGGCCTGCCGGACATCGACCGACTGCCCTACTTTCCCGAAGTCGCGATCGAAGCGCTGGGCGATTCGATCGTGGTGCTCGCGGGCGCGATCGCGCCGGTGGCGTACTTCGGATACGAGGGCCTGCCGGGCGAACTGGCTCCCGCCTCGTCGCTGTTGTCGCTCGCGGCGCCGGGCGACCCTGCCGACGAAGCGCTGGAGCGCCTGGCCGACGAACTCGCGGCTCCTCGTGTCGTGGCAGGGGTTGCCCCGTCCCGGCATTCCGTCGAAGCCGGCCCCCTGACGCCGCAGGCGGTGGGCCGCATCCTCGCCAATGCGCTGCCGGAAAGGGCCATCGTCTCCGTCGAGGGCGGGACCTGCGGCTACCCGTTCGTGACCGCCTCGGCCGCCGCGGCGCGGCACACGATCCTGACCAACACGGGCGGCGCCATCGGGCAGGGCCTGCCGGTCGCTCTGGGCGCCGCCGTCGCCTGCCCCGACCGGCGCGTGTTCGCGCTGCAGTCGGACGGCAGCGCGCAATACACGATCCAGTCGCTGTGGACGATGGCGCGTGAACGCCTGCCGGTGATCGTCCTGATCACCTCGAATCGGCGCTACGGGATCCTGCAAACGGAATTGATTCGGGCCGGCATCGCGCCGGGCCCGCAGGCCCAGCGACTCACATTGCTGGATGAGCCGCCGCTGGATTGGCTTGCACTGGCCCGCGGGTACGGCGTGCCGGCGACGAGCGCCTCGACGGGCGCCGAGCTGCAACACCTGCTGGGCGAGGCGCTGAAGCACTCGGAAGGCCCCACGCTCATTGAAATGCGCCTGAACTGACCCCTGAACACATCGAGGACACATGGACCTTCAACTCAAAGGGAAAGCCGCCTTCATCACCGGCGGAAGCATGGGCATCGGCAAGGCCGCAGCCCTGGAACTGGCCAGGGAAGGCGTCGACGTGGCCATTGCGGCGCGCCGCATGCCGCTGCTGGAGGAAGCGGCGCAGGCGTTGCGCCAAACACTGGGCGATGCGCCGGGTGCCGGCCGCATCCTGCCCGTGGTTGCCGATACGACGGACATGGAATCGGTCAGCGCGGCGATGGCCCGGAGCGTCGAGGCCTTCGGCCGGATCGACATCCTCGTCAACGGCGCCGCGCATCCCGGCGGCCTGGTGCGCAGCGAACTCGCCGACGCCGATCCGCAGGGCTTGCTGCAGGACATCGACATCAAGGTCGTCGGCTATCTGCGCTGCTGCAAGGCAGCCGCGCCGTACATGCGCAAGCAGCGCTACGGCCGGATCATCAACATCGGCGGGCTCACCGGCCGCGGCAGCAAGCAGCTTTCGGGCATGCGCAATGTGGCGATCGTGCACATGACCAAGACGCTGTCGGATCAACTCGGCCCCGACGGCATCACGGTCAACACGATCCACCCCGGCGTGGTGGAGACGCCGCACATCCACGAGCTGTATGAGAAGGAAGCCCGGAAGCAGGGGCTGACCGCCGCGGAGGTCGAAGCGAACTACGTCAAGGTGACGCCGATCCGGCGTGTGCTTCAGACCGAGGAGATGGGCTGGATCATCGCCTTCCTGGCGTCCCCGAAGTCCGGCTCGATCACCGGCGAATCGCTGGGCTGCGACGGCGGCCTCACACGCGGCATCTTCCTCTGAAAGGACTCTGGGACATGGACTTCACGATCATGGTGGCCACCGCCGGGCAAGGCATCCTGCGCAGCAACGACGATGGCGAGACCTGGCACCGTCTCGGCCTGAAGGAGGCCATCGAGTTCGACGGTGTGGTGCGTGCGCTGGCGGTCGACGCCGCGAACGCCAAGCGCATCTATGCCGGCGCCGATGCCGGACTGTGCATCAGCGACGACGGTGGCGCGCACTGGCGCCTCGCCAAGGGCGCCATCGCCGGCATGACGGTGTGGTCGATCGCCATCGATCCGAACGATTCGCGCGTGGTCTACGCCGGCACCGGAGCGCCCTCGCGCTCGGCGCTCTTCAAGTCCACCGACGCCGGCGAGAGCTGGACACGGCTGCCGCCGGAGATGCCGGAGTTCTGCCAAGGCGTGAATCGCCCGCGCATGCTCACCATCTGCGTCGACCCTGACGACAGCCGGCAGGTCTGGTTCGGGGTCGAAGAAGGGGGCGCATGGCGCAGCCGCGATGGCGGACAAAACTTCGAACGCCTGGACGACCCGCGCAAGCCGATCCGCAGTTCGGACATCCACGCCATCAGCATCCTACCCGCCACGGCGACGACCCCGAAGACGATCATCGTGTTGACAGTCAACGCGGTATACGTCAGCGACGACGACGGCGCCACCTGGGACGCCAAGCTCTCGAAGCAGCGCTTCGACGGCCTGTACTACACGCGCACCGTGACGCCGGTGGCACGGTCCGCGAACGAACTGGTGATGGCCATCGGCGACGGCACACCGGGCTACAAGACCCGTCTGATGCGGTCCACCGACCGTGGCAGGAACTGGGAAGAGACGCAGCTCGAAACCGCACCGAACTCGACCTTCTGGGCGCTGGGCGTGCACGACGCCGACCCCGGCCGGTTGTATGCCGGAACGAAGTATGGCGACCTGTTCCGGTCGACCGATGGCGGGCGCAGTTGGCAGAAGGAGTGGCGCGAGTTCCCCGAGATCACCGCCGTGGCCTGGACACCGACGAAGGCGCCGCTGCAGGCGCACGCTCAATCGACGGACTGAGGAGACTGCGATGACCAACGAAGTTGTCGTGCCTGCGATCTCGGCCGGCACGAAGCTGCCCAAGCCGCGCATCGCGCGTACGCATGTCGCGCTGTACGTGCGGGATCCGGAGGCCTCCGGCCGCTGGTACGCCGAAGTGCTGGGAATGGAGGAGGTGGCGCGCGAGCCGCGCTGGGTCTTCATGTCCTTCGGCCAGAAGCACCACGACGTCGCGCTCATCAAGGCCCAGACGCCGGCAGAGATCGGCACGATCGGCCTGCAGCACTATGGCCTGGAAATCGACGGAGACCTCACGGAATTGCGCCGGCTCTACGGGATGCTGCTGCGCCGCCAGGTCCCGATCGTCAAGATCACCGACCACAAGGCAGGCATCGGCGTCTATTTCACCGACCCCGACGGCAACCGGCTCGAGTTCTTCTGCGAGACCGCCAGCAACGACGCGCACGGCAAGGCCCTGATGACCGAGTACGGCGCGGCCAGCGATCCGATTCAACTCGAGCCGATCTTCGACTGAGCCCGCCCCTGACCCTCTCGCTCCACCCAAGTGCCATGAACAAAGCTCCGAACTTCAACGCCTTCCACGTCCGCAAGTGGTATCTGCAGATCGAGGACACGCTCGCCACCGAGAGCGGCGCGGCTGCCGATGGCGAGCCTCTGCGCAAGTTCGTCCTTGCCGCCTGCCTTCACAACCCGTATGCCGGCCGCTACGAACAGGACCTGAGCGCCTGGATCGAGGCCTCGCCCGCGCTGGGCCAGGCGTTCGGGCGGCGCATCCAGGCCGCCGCCGAGGGGCAAGCCATCGAGAGCTACGGCAAGGCCTGCCTGGTCGGCACCGACGGCGACTACGAGCACGGCAATGCCCTGCTCACCAACCCAGCGGCCAATCCGATCCGCGATGCCGTGGGCGGCGGCAAGTCCTGGGTGCCCTCGACCGGCAAGCGCGGCGGGCCCGGCACGATCCTGGACGTTCCCTTGGCGCACAAGGATGCGCTCTACGTGCGATCGCACTACGACACGGTCAGCGTCACATTCAACGATGCACCGAGCCGGGACGAGGTGCTGATCGTGTGGGCTTTCGCCACGCGCGGGCGCCTGAACGCGCGGCTCGGCGGCCTCAAGGCCAGCGAGATCAAGGGCCAGGACGGCCTGGCCTGAGCGTCGTCGTCCCAATCGCAAGAGGGCTTGGCATGACTGCACGCGCACGCGACGGCTGGATCATCAGCGACGGACTTCGGCTGCACTACGTCGAATGGGGCCCGCTGTCCGCCCCGACCATCGTCGCGCTGCATGGCCTGCGCAGCTTCGCGTACACATGGGAGCCGGTGGCCCTGCCTCTGGCAGACCGCTTCCGCATCGTCGCGCTGGACCAGCGCGGCCGCGGGCAGAGCGACTGGGATCCGCAGCAGCGCTACTACGCGCCGGAGTACGTGCGTGACCTGGAAGCGCTTGTCGAGCACCTCGGGTTGCAGCGCTTCGTGATCCTCGGGCATTCGATGGGCGGCGCCAACGCGTTCGTCTACGCCTCGAAGCATGCCGACCGGTTGGCGGGGCTCGTCATCGAAGACATGGGACCTGGCGCTTCCGCAGGGTCCGCCGGTGCCGACAGGATCCGACGCGAGTTGCTCGCCACCCCCGGCACGTTCGCCAGCTGGGAAGAAGCCGCCGCATTCTGGCGCCGGCAGCGTCCCAACATCTCCGAGGGCGCCGTGCAGGCACGTGTGCAGCATTCGATGACACAGGTCGGCGACGGCCGTCTCGTCTGGCGTCACGACGCGAACGGCATCGCGCAGGCGCGGCTGAACGCGACCCCGCAACAGTTGGTGGAGCTGTGGCCGCACGTCGAGGCAGTCAACGTACCGACCTTGCTGCTGCGCGGCGCGCAATCGGATTTCCTGTCGGCAGAGACGGCGGCGGAGATGGCACGACGCAATCCGCGCATCGTCTGCCATACGGTCCCGGCGGCAAGCCACTACGTCCACGACGACAACCTCGAGGGCTTCGAGAGCGCGCTCCACGCGTTCCTCGCCGGCCCTGCGCTGGCCTCCTGGGCGCCGAGCGGCAAGCGATGAGCGCGACACCCGTCCGGCGCACGTCGGTCGCCATCGTCGGTGGCGGGCCCAACGGCATCGCCACGGCCAACCTGCTGGGAGGCTACGGCATCGACACCGTGGTCATCGAACGGGAGCCGCACATCCTCGAGTACCCACGCGCAGTCGGCATGGACGACGAGGCGCTGCGCCTGTTCCAAACGGTCGGCCTGGCCGAGCCGCTGCTGCGCGACATGATCCAGAACGTGCCGATGCGCATGTTCCGCGCCGACGGCAAGTGCTTCGCCCACATCCGCCCCGCCACCCGCGAGTTCGGTTGGTGGCGCCGCAACATCTTCATGCAGCAACTGGCGGAGAAGACGCTGCGGCAGGGCCTGACGCGCTATCCGAACGTCGACCTGCGCCTCGGCGAAGAGGTTGTCGGGCTTTCGCAGAACGATCGCGCCGTCACGCTCCAGGTGCGCAATGCCACCGGCACCTACTCCCTCGAAGCCGACTACTGCGTCGCCGCCGACGGCGGCCGCAGCCCGATGCGCGAGATGCTGGGGATCAAGCTCGTCGGAAAGACCCACTCCATCAAGTGGGTCGTCGTCGACGTGAAGAACGCGGACGTCGATGCGCCGTACACGGCGCTGAACTGCGACCCGCGCCGCCCGAACGTATGCATCTACCTGCCGTACGGCTTTCGCCGCTGGGAGTTTCTGGTGTACCCGCACGAGGACGAACAGGCCATCGCGCAGCCCGAGTCCGTGCGCCGCTTGCTCCAGCCGTACGTTGCCGACCCCGGCAAGCTGGAGATCGTGCGCGCGCGCACCTACACGCATCACTCGCGTGTCGCCGAGAAGTTCGTGCTGGGCCGCGTCGCGCTGATCGGTGACGCCGCGCACCTGTCACCGCCGTGGATCGGCCAGGGGCTGAACGCCGGTCTTCGGGATGCCGGCAATCTTGGCTGGAAACTCGCCGGCATCGTGCAGGGCCGGCTGAACCCCTCCGTCCTGATCAGCTACGAGCAGGAGCGGTATGCCCACTGCAAGGCCATGATCGATCTGGCCGATACGTTCGGCGAGATGCTGATGCCGACGAGCCGGGTCAAGGCCTGGATGCGCGATTCGTTCTTCAGCGCCATCAGGATGTGGCCCGGCCTCCGGGACTATGTCCTGCAGATGCGCTTCAAGCCCATGCCGACCTATCGCGACGGCGTGGTTGCCCGCATCAACGCGTCGGACGCGGTCGGAAAGATGATCATCCAGCCCGACGTCGAAGACGGCACCGGGACGCGGCGCAAGCTCGATGACGTGCTGGGCCCCTGGTTCGCCATCGTCGGTTGGCAAGTGGACCCGCAGAGCGTCCTCAGCCCGGCGGAGCGCGAGTTCTGGGTCGGCCTGGGGGCGCGTTTCGTGCAAGTGCAACGGTCGCGATGCGCGGAGAGGCCGGGTTCCGACGCCGGTGGCAGCGCCACGTGTGTCCAGGACGTGGACAACGGCCTCGCGGACTGGTTCGCCGAGCACAAGGAAACGATCGTGGTAGTCAGGCCGGACCGCTACATCGCGGCTCAATTCAATCCCACCCAAGCGGCGGAAGCGACGCGGCGCTTCCGCGAATTCACTCCCGCAGCAACTCATCGACAGAAGGTAGCGGCCTGACCATGTTCCTGGAACAACGCATCTACTCGCTCGTGCCCGGCGGCACGGCCGAGTACATCAGGATCTACGAGGAGTCCGGCCGCGCGGTCCAGGAGCGCATCCTGGGCGCGATGCTGGGCTACTACGTGCGAGACGTCGGCGAGCTCAACCAGCTCGTGTACTTCTGGAGATTCACCTCGATGGACGAGCGTACGCGGCGGCGCGCCGAACTGGCCGCCGACCCCGACTTCAAGGTCTTCCGCGGAAAGATCCGGCACCTGGTCCTGAAGCAGGAGAACTCCATCCTCGTCCCCGCAGACAGACCCGCAAAGGCCAATCCATGACAAAGACTCCGCCGTACGAAACCCTCGCGATGTACATCGATGGCGAGTTCATCGAAGCGGGCGACCGACCCACGCAGCCTGTCCTCAATCCGGCGGACGGCAGCGTGCTGGGAGACCTGCCGCGAGGCACTTCCGCCGACATCGACCGGGCACTGGACGCAGCGCAGCGAGCCTTTCGCGACTGGCGCCGCGAGTCGCCCCTGAAGCGATCGGAGATCCTGCGCCGCGCCGCGCAACTCGCGCGCGAACGTGCCCCCCGGATCGGGCGCAACATCACGCTCGACCAGGGCAAGCCGCTGGCCGAGGCAACCCTCGAAGTGTCATCGAGTGCGGAGCACGCGGAATGGCACGCCGAGGAAGGGCGCCGCATCTACGGCCGCGTCGTCCCGCCGCGCTCGCCGGACGTGCGCCAGCTCGTGCTGCGTGAACCCATCGGCGTCTGTGCCGCCTTCTCGCCTTGGAACTTCCCCTTCAACCAGGCCCTGCGCAAGATCGTTGCCGCCCTGGCCAGCGGCTGCACGCTGATTCTCAAGGGCCCGTCGGAATCGCCCAGCGCGATCGTTGCACTCGCGAGGCTGTTTCACGACGCCGGCCTGCCGCCCGGCTGCCTGAACGTCGTCTGGGGCTCCGCCGACCAGATCTCGCGCCAGCTGGTGGCGTCGCCGATCGTGCACATGATCTCGTTCACCGGGTCGTCACCTGTCGGCAAGCAACTGGGCGCCTTGTGCGGGCAGCACATGAAGCGCATGACGATGGAGCTCGGCGGCCATGCGCCGGTGATCGTCTGCGCGGACGCAGACGTAGAGCGCGCCGCCGACATGCTGGCCCCCTACAAGTTCCGCAACGCCGGACAGGTCTGCGTCTCGCCGACCCGCTTCCTGGTGCAGCGTCCCGTCTTCGATCGCTTCGTCTCGCGCTTCGTGGAGCGCACGCGAGCCATCCGGGTCGGATCGGGCCTCGACGAAGGCGTGGCCATGGGACCCGTGGCCAGCGGGCGCAGGCTCGAGGAGATGCTGGCTTTCACGGCGGACGCACGCGCCACCGGTGGCAAGATCGCCGTGGGCGGCGAGCGCATCGGCGAGCGTGGCAACTTCTTCGCGCCCACCGTGGTGCTGAACCCGCCGGCCTCGAGCAAGTTGATGCACGACGAGCCGTTCGGCCCGATCGCCGGCATCGTGCCCTTCGACGACGTCGATGGCGCCATCGCGACGGCCAACAGCCTGCCGTTCGGCCTCGCCGCCTACGCCTTCACGACGTCCACGCGAAACGCCCACGCGCTGGCCACGGGCATCGAAGCCGGCATGGTCAACATCAACCATTTCGGCATGGCGCCGGCCGAGATTCCCTTCGGCGGAATCAAGGACAGCGGCTTCGGCAGCGAAGGCGGCATCGAGACCTTCGAGAGCTATCTGGTGACCAAGCTGGTGACACAGCTCAACTGAGACGAGAGCAACGCCCGCATGAAGCTCGATCTGCCCGGGAACCGGCCAGCGGTGCCTCACCCTGAAAACGCAAGGAGAACCATCGTGAAGCGCGAGCCCTGTACTGGCGGAGACCTCATGATCATGGATCAATCAAGCGCAGCACTCCAGCCGGTTGGAGGGGACGCCCATGGCCCCTCGACCGACCTGCGCCACGGAGCATTGAGCGCCGGGTTCATCACGCTGCTGGTGATCTCTGCCGCGAGCCCGCTCAGCGTGGTGGCAGGGGGATTCCCGATCGGCATCATGCTCGGCAACGGACCCGGGACCCCGGCGCTGGTCGTCGTTGCCTTGCTCCTGCTTCTGATGTTCGCCGCCGGCTACACCGCGATGGCAACATGCGTCACCAGCGCGGGCGGCTTCTACGCGATGGTGGCACGGGGCCTCGGCGGCAGCGCCGGCGGAGCGGCCGCGATGATTGCCGTCGTCGGCTACTTGACACTGCAGTTCGCCCTCTATGGCATCCTGGGCGCCGTGACGTCGGAATCCCTGGAGGCGCAGTTCGGCCTCGCAGCGCCGTGGTGGGTCTGCGCCCTGGTCGCAATGGCCACGGTCGCCTACTTCGGCTACCGCCAGATCGACCTTTCCGCGCGAGTCCTCGGCTGCTTCGTGGTCGCCGAATACGTCGTGGTGCTGGCGCTGGATTGCCTCATCCTGACCAAGGGAGGCGCGAGCGGCATCAATGCCGCCTCCTTCGCCCCGAGCGCCGTCACCGGCGGAAATCCGTTCATCGGCCTCCTGTTCTGCTTCGCTGCCTTCATCGGATTCGAAGCCACGACCATCTATGGCGAGGAAGCAAAAGACCCGAAGCGAAGCATCCCGATCGCCACGTATGCCGCGCTGATCCTCATCGGCTGCTTCTACTCCTTCTCTCTCTGGTGCCTGGTGCTTGGTGCCGGCGCGGACCAGATCGTCGCCAGCATCACGGCATTGAGTGACCCGACGAATTTCGTCTACACGCTGTCCGGAAAGTATGCCGGCCAGGGTTTCACGATCGTCTTGCGCGGCATGTTCATCATGAGCATCTACGCCGGTCTGATCTCGTTTCACAACTCGACCGCGCGCTACTTCTTCTCGATGGGTCGCGAGGGCCTGCTGCCGGCCGCTCTCGGCCTGACCCACCCCACCCACAAGAGTCCGCACCGAGCCTCCATTCTGCAGAGCGTGATCTGTGCCGCCGTCGTCTCTGCGTTCGCGATCGCGGGGGCCGACCCGGTGTTGAGTCTCTTCTCCTGGCTGAGCAACCTGGCAACCGTCTGCGTACTGGCGCTGATGATCGCCACCGCCGTTTCCGTGGCGATCTACTTCCGGCGCAACTCGCACGGTCACGGAGCGACACGCATCCTTGTGCTTCCACTGCTCTCTGCAGCGGGGCTGACGGTCGTCCTTGCCTTGGCCGTGGCGAACTACCACGTACTCACGGGCGCGAGCCGTGCGCTCTCCGCCGGGCTGCTGTTGCTCGTACCCGCCGGCGCCTTGATCGGCTGGCAAGCCGCCCGTCGGCTCCGGGCGAACGAACCGGCGCGCTATGCGCGCCTTGGTCAGGACTGGGACTGAGAGCCTGAGTCCGGGCGGCAGCCCGCTCAGGCCGCCGCAGCAACAGCCTTCGCGGCCGGGCGCCCCGCTGCTCCATCGGAACGGCGGGTCTGCGAAGGCAACTCACCAAACAGTTCGTGGTAGTCCGCTGCGAAGTGGCTCAGGTGGAAGAACCCCCACCGGGCCGCCGCGTCACCGATGCTCATGTCAGCACTGCGCGTACTCATCAACTGGCGACGGACGCCGTTGAGCCGGACGCAGCGGATGTAATTGATCGGCGTGGTCTCGGCAACGCTGCGGAATCCGTTCTGAACCGACCTTCGGCTGACGCGCAGACGCTGGCAGAGATCGATCACGCTCGGCGGATTCAACTTGTCGGTCATCATCAGCCGATGGCACTTCTCGACGATGTAGCTGCCCGAGGAACTGCCATGCCGCTGATGCCTGTCGCATTCCGGATCGGTCAATAGGCTGATCATTTCCGAGATCAGCGCCGTCTCGAGCCAATGCTCGGTCTCGCGACCCACGCTGTCGGGCGCGACCAGCGCGTGCTCGAAGAGGCTCAGCAGGCGAGCCCGGCTGTCGCCCAGCCGCGAGACCGGAATCTGCAACACCGGCTGCTTCAGCATCGTCTCCAACTCTTCAGGCCGCGGCGCCGACGCGACCGCCTGCTCGAACGTCTGCCTATCGAACGTGATCGCGAGCATGTCCATCCCCATCGGCATGTGGAACATGAACTCTTCACCGCCCTGCAGCACGAAGACGCTGCGCTCGTCGACCTCACGGCCCTGCATCCGTGCCGCTCCGGGCACGGCCAAAGGCACCGCGAAGCAAACCCTTCCTGAAGGAGCCTCGCCGTGCTGAACCACACGCTGGTTGATCAGTTCCCGGAAGAACTGAAATCGCAGACCGCTGAGTTGCAGCAGAGAACTCTCGACCGGACCGCTCGTGAGCTGGCTGTAGGTCTGGCTCCACTCGCGCACGGATGCCGCGTGCAGGTGAATGTCGCCGAAATTTTCGATCGTCAGATTCATGGGTACGGCCTCTTGCCAACCGCTCCTGCAAAAAGTGTGCAACGCGAGGGATGCAGAACAAAGCGTACTTACCCGGTGCATCTGTTACCCCATTCCGGCGCTGCGCCAAATGCGTGCAAAAGCACGGATCGAGAGACCCACTTCGATGCTTCGGCGTGCACTTCGAAGTGCTGATTTGGGCTAACGGCAGATTCGCTCCCCGCCGTGAAATAGCGGCCAGAACGAGATGCCGCCATCAATCCCCCAACCGCCGAAGCCCTGTGGCATTCGGCGACCACTTCGAGCAGATCCGAGATGACTCAGCACTTGAAACACTTCATCGAAGGCGCGCACGCCGAAGCGTCCGACGGCGCGCGCATGAGCCTTGTGAGTCCCGTCGACGAAAGGGAGTACGCCACGTCGGCGCGCGGCACTGTCGAAGACGTTCGGCGCGCCGTCGCCGCGGCTCATCGCCAACTGAACGGCGGGCCCTGGAGCCAGCTCAACGGCGGGCAGCGCGGGCTTCTTCTGAACAAGCTGGCCGATCTGGTCCAGCGCGACCTCGAACAGCTGGCCGACATGGACGCCACCGCCATCGGACGCTCGCCGATGGAGCCGCGCATGATG
>Ga0105240_10009585_pt1 | contig 13711 bp, 14 predicted proteins | sample KBSC54metaG_FD_80426 | JGI IMG/M metagenome (GOLD analysis project Ga0105240, IMG submission 80426) | Corn rhizosphere microbial communities from Kellogg Biological Station, Michigan, USA - KBS C5-4 metaG | ecosystem: Host-associated > Plants > Roots > Rhizosphere > Soil | place: Michigan, USA... | reverse complement strand
TCAGAAGCCGAACGCTTGGGCTCGTGCTTGTCGTCCCACTTGATGCCGGTGGGAATGCCGCGGCCGTTGTCCACCACGCTTACGGAGTTGTCGGTGTGGATGGTCACCACGATGTCGTCGCAGTGGCCGGCCAGCGCTTCGTCGATGGAGTTGTCTACGACTTCGAACACCAGGTGGTGCAAGCCGGTGCCGTCCGAGGTGTCGCCGATGTACATGCCAGGGCGTTTGCGCACGGCCTCCAGGCCTTCCAGGATCTGGATCGATTATTCCCCATAGGCGGCGCTCGCGCCGAGCTGGTGGGCGTCGATCAAGGGCTGGAAATTGGAGCTTTCCTCACCAACGGGACCCGTGTTCACCTGGTCGTCTGGCTTGTTTTCTTCGGTCATAGACTGCATTTCTCAAACTCTCGCATCGCGCTTTAAGTACCAAACCCGCCTGCGACGGCGGGTTTGGCATCGAAGGTCACGGTTGCTGCACCGTGATTTCCTTGCATCAAATTCTCATGGGCATGACGACGTACTTGAACGTGCTGTTCTCCGGAATCGTGATCAGCGCCGAGCTGTTGGAATCGGCCAGTTCCATCTTCACCATGTCCTGGTCCATGTTGGCCAGCGCGTCGATCAGGTACGTGACGTTGAAGCCGATCTCGATGGCGTCGCCGCCGTAATCGATGTCGAGTTCGTCCACGGCTTCTTCCTGCTCGGCGTTGTTGCTCGCCACCCGCAGCGTGCCCGGCTCGATGTTCAGGCGCACGCCCTTGAACTTCTCGCTGGTCAAGATCGCGGTGCGCTGCAGGCTGGCCAATAGCGGCACCCGGCCCAGCGTGACGGCGTTCTTGTGGTTCTTCGGGATCACGCGGTTGTAGTCGGGGAACTTGCCTTCCACCAGCTTGGTGACGAACTCCATGCCGCCGAACTTGAACTTGGCCTGGTTGTTCGCGAACTGCATCTCGATCGCGCCTTCGGCATCCGACAGCAGCCGCTGCAGCTCCAGCACCGTCTTGCGCGGCAGGATCACTTCCTGCCGGGGCACTTCTACATCTAGGGTCGAATTGGCAAAAGCCAAGCGGTGGCCATCGGTGGCCACCAGGCTCAACTGCTTGCCCTCGGCCACGAACAGGATGCCGTTGAGGTAGTAGCGGATGTCGTGCACGGCCATCGCGAACGACACTTGGTTGAGCAGGTCCTTCAAGGTCTTTTGCGGCACCGAAAACACCGGGCCGAAGTTGGCGGCCTCTTGCACCAGCGGAAAGTCTTCGGCCGGCAGCGACTGCAGCGTGAACTTGCTCTTGCCGCCTTTGAGGATCAACTTGCTGGCGTTGCTCTCCAGGCTCACCACCTGGTCGGCCGGCATGGTGCGCAGGATGTCGATCAACTTGCGCGCGCCCACGGTGGTGGTGAAGTTGCCGCTGTCGCCATCGAGCTCGGCCGTGGTGCGGATCTGGATCTCCAGGTCGCTGGTGGTGAGCTGCACCGAGCTGCCGGTCTTGCGAATCAGCACGTTGGCCAGGATCGGCAGCGTGTGCCTGCGCTCAACGATGCCGGCCACGGACTGCAGCACCGAGAGCACTTTGTCTTGGGTCGCCTTCAGGACGATCATTGTCTTTCCTCTTCTCTTTATTTCTCTAATTCAAATTAGTAGTAGCTAGATAAGGGCCCGGCACTTCTGTGGACAACCGCTATTTTCCCCTATTCATCAGGCACTTACCTGCGCGCAAACACTGTGCCCAGGTGCCGCCGGATGGTGTCTCGCCGGCATGAACAACTTCGGCCTCCGGCGCCCTGCTGTGGGTAACTGCTGAGTTATGCCAGAACGCTCCACAGGGTTGCCGGTGACGCGCGTTGCCCAAGCCATATCAGCCCTTGAGCGTTTGTTCCAGCACGTGCAGCTGCTGGTTCAATTCGGTCATCTGCTGGCGCTCGCCGCCGATCTTGCGCACGGCGTGCAGCACCGTGGTGTGATCGCGCCCGCCGAATAACTCGCCGATTTCGGGCAGGCTTTTTTGCGTCAGCTCCTTGGCCAGGTACATCGCGATCTGGCGCGGCCGGGCGATCGAGGCGGGCCGCTTCTTGGAGTACATGTCGGCCACCTTGATCTTGTAGTAGTCGGCCACGGTCTTCTGGATGTTCTCGACGCTGATCTGGCGGTTCTGGATCGACAGCAAGTCTCGCAAGGCCTCGCGCGCCAGCTGGATCGAGATCTCTTTCTGGTTGAAGCGCGAATAGGCCAGGATCTTGCGCAGCGCGCCTTCGAGCTCGCGCACGTTGGAGCGCACGTTCTTGGCGACGAAGAAGGCCACTTCCTCGGGCATCTCGGCGCTCTCGGCCTTGGCCTTGTTGATCAGGATGGCCACGCGCATCTCGAGTTCGGGCGGCTCGATGGCCACCGTCAGGCCCGAATCGAACCGGGAAATCAGGCGCTCGTGGATGTCCGTCAGGCCCTTGGGATAGGTGTCCGACGTCATCACGATGTGGCTCTTCTTGGCCAGCAGCGCCTCGAACGCGTTGAAGAATTCCTCTTGCGTCCGGTCCTTGTTGGCGAAGAATTGGACGTCGTCGATGAGGAGCAGGTCCAGCGAGTGGTAGCGCTCCTTGAATTCGTCGAAAGTCTTGCGCTGGTAGGCCTTGACCACATCCGAGACGAACTGCTCGGCGTGGATGTAGAGAACTTTGCTGGCGGGCTTCTCCGCGAGCAGCTTGTTGCCCACGGCGTGCATCAGGTGGGTCTTGCCCAGGCCGACCCCGCCGTAGATGAAAAGCGGGTTGTAAAGCTGGCCCGGCATGCCCGAGACATGCATGGCCGCCGCGCGCGCCATGCGGTTGGCCGTGCCCTCGACCAGGGTCTCGAAGGTCAGCCCGGTGTTCAGCCGGTTCTTGAAGCCGGCGTTGGCCGGGTCGTCGCCGATCTCGGGCGGCTCGGGGACTGCGCGGCCTTCGGGGTTGGCCGGAGCAGGATAAGTACGGGCGTTCGATTCGCGAAGAGCGAGTGCTAACTCAAGTTGCACCGGCTGGCCGTAAAGCTTCTCCAGGAGGCCGGCGATGCGGCCCGCATACTGGGCCCGGACCCAATCGAGTTTGAAGCGGTTGGCGACGTAAACGGTGACCTTGGAGAAGTCGTCGGTGACGTCGGCGACCAGCGGTTTGATCCAGGTATTGAACTGCTGTTCGGGCAGTTCCTGGGCCAATTGCTCGATGCACGTCTGCCATAAACTGTCGCCCGCGCCGTGGCTGGTCTTGACCGCCAGGCTGTTGCGTTGCCCCTCACTCATGTTGCCAGTCGCCTTGTGGATAGTTTTGTTCGACGAAGGGCGCGATTCTAGATTATCAAAGCCTTATCCACAAAGACGATTTCGGCATGATGCGCGGTCGCCACGGAGCGTTTGACAGCCCCCAATTTGCCGCCCCCGGCGATTTCCGCGATAATCGTGGGTTTCCCCGATAACCAACCATGAAACGCACCTACCAACCCTCCAAAGTGCGCCGCGCACGCACCCACGGCTTTTTGGTCCGCATGAAGACCCGTGGCGGCCGCGCCGTTATCAACGCACGCCGCGCCAAGGGCCGCAAGCGCCTGGCCGTCTGAACCGGCGGCTCGCGCAAGCTCGCGGCGCACCCGTGCAGCGGCTGAAAACGCGGGCCCAGTTCCAGGCCGTCATGGCAGGCTCCACGGTTTCGCGCACCACGCACTTCGCATTGCACCGTCTGGGCCTGAAGGCCGATGAGGCCGACAGTAAAGGGCCGAGGTCCGAGGGACCGGCGGCCCTTTTTGCTGCCAGCGCCGCCGGCGCGGAACCATGGATCGGGGCCCTCATTCCAAAGCGCTGGGCCAAGCGCGCCGTCACCCGCAACGCCATCAAACGCCAGATCTATACCGTGAGCCAGGATTTCGAAACGCAGATGCCAGCCGCCGCCCACGTGGTGCGCCTGCGCGCCGGATTCGATCGCGCGCAGTTCGTCAGCGCCAGCTCGGATGCGCTCAAGCGCGCCGTGCGCACCGAGCTGCAAGAGTTGTTCACGCGGGCCGCACCATGATCCGCGCGCTGTTGATCGGCCTTGTCAAAGGCTATCGCTTGTTGCTCAGTCCCTGGCTGGGATCGAGCTGCCGCTTCACGCCCACCTGCTCCGCGTATTCCTTGCAAGCGCTCGAGCAACATGGTGCGGCGGCCGGCACTTACCTGACCCTGGCGCGCCTGGTGCGCTGCCACCCGTGGTGCGAAGGCGGGCATGACCCGGTGCCTGCGTCGGTAACGGCGCCGCGCCTCTTCACCCATCTGCAGTCACCTATCCATAAGAAGAAGTCTTCATGAACGACATTCGCCGCACCATCCTGTGGGTGATCTTTGGCTTTTCCATGGTCTTGCTGTGGGACCAATGGCAGGTCCATAACGGCAACAAGCCGACTTTCTTTCCGAGCTCGACCGCACCGACCGCCGCGAGACCGCAAGGAACCGCGTCGGGCGTTCCGCCCAGCGCGGTGCCGGGCAGCGTGCCCGCCGGCGCCGCGAGCAGTCCCGCGCCCGCTTCAGCATCTGCGGTTCCCGGCAGCGCCGCAGTGCCAGGCAGCGCCGGCGCCACGGCCACGGCGCCGGCCGCCAGCCAGAAGATCACCGTCAGCACCGACCTGCTGCGCCTCACGTTCGACACCGAAGGCGGATCGTTGGTGCGCACCGAGTTGCTCACGCAGCAAGGCGACAACAAGACCGGCACCTTTGTCCTGCTCGATGAAGAACCCGGCCACAAGTACGTCGCGGAGACCGGCCTGATCGGCGGCGATTTCCCGAATCACAAGACCGTGATGACTTTCAGCGGCGAGCGTGAGCTCAAGCCAGGCGCCAACGAACTGGTGGTGCGTTTCGAGTCGCCGGAAAAAGGCGGCGTGAAGCTGGTCAAGACCTACACCTTGAGGCGTGGCGCCTACGACATGTCGGTGCGCCATGAAGTGGTGAACGTCGGCACCGCGCCGGTGTCGCCGCAGCTGTATCTGCAGCTGGTTCGCGACGGCAACAAGCTGCCCAATCAATCGTCGTTCTATTCCACCTTCACCGGCCCGGCGATCTACACCGAGGCCAAGAAATTCCATAAGGTCGATTTCGCCGACATCGACAAGGGCAAGGCCGACATCGACAAGGAATCCACCACCGGCTATGTCGCGATGGTGCAGCACTATTTCGCCAGCGCATGGATCCTGCCGGACGGCGTCAAGCGCGAGAACTTCGTGCGCAAGGTGGACGCCAACCTGTACGCCGTCGGAATGATCGAGCCGCTGGACACCATTGCGCCGGGCGCCAGCAAGACAGCCAACGCCAAATTCTTCGCCGGCCCGCAAGAAGAGAACGTGCTGGAAAGCATCGAGCCCGGCCTGGAGCTGGTGAAGGACTACGGTTGGGTCACGATCCTCGCGAAGCCGCTGTACTGGCTGCTGACCAAGATCCACGGCTTGCTGCACAACTGGGGCTGGTCGATCATGGCGCTGGTGCTGGTGATCAAGATTGCGTTCTACTGGTTGCAGGCCAAGGGCTACGAAAGCATGGCCAAGATGAAAGCCATCAACCCGAAGGTGATGGCCATGCGTGAGCGGCTGAAAGACAAGCCGCAGGAGATGCAGCAGGAGATGATGCGCATCTACCGCGAGGAAAAGGTCAACCCGATGGGCGGGTGCTTCCCCATCATGATCCAGATCCCGGTGTTCATCGCGCTGTACTGGGTGCTGCTGTCCAGCGTGGAGATGCGCGGCGCGCCCTGGATCGGCTGGATCCACGACCTGGCCGCGCCCGATCCGTACTTCATCCTGCCAGTGGTGATGACGTGCACCACGCTGTTGCAGACCGCGCTCAATCCGACGCCGCCCGATCCGATGCAGGCCAAGATGATGTGGCTGATGCCGCTGGGCTTCTCGGTGATGTTCTTCTTCTTCCCCTCGGGCCTGGTGCTGTACTGGATCACCAACAACGTGCTGTCCATCGCGCAGCAGTGGCTGATCAACAAGCGCATGGGCGTGCCGCCGCAGTTCAACCTGCCGAAGTTCAGATAGGGAACAGACAACAGGGGCCGCTTTGCGGCCCTTGTCCTTCGTGAAAATCCCGGAGGAGAATCGCCGGATGCTCTCCGACCAGGACGATCCGATCGCCGCCATCGCCACCGCGCCCGGGCGCGGCGCGGTCGGCATCGTGCGCGTGTCGGGACCCTCACTGGGCGCATTGATCGAAGCCATCTGCGCGCGGCCGCTGAAGGCGCGCGAAGCCACTTATCTTCCATTCCGCGCAGCCGACGCAAGCGCGATCGACCAGGGCCTCGCGATCTATTTCCCCGCGCCGCATTCGTACACCGGCGAGGACGTACTGGAGTTGCAGGCGCACGGCGGGCCGGTCGTGCTGCAGCTGCTGCTGGCGCGCTGTCTTGAGGCCGGCGCGGAGATCGAGCCGGCCAGCGGCAAGCCGCGCCTGGCGGGCTTGCGTGTCGCGCGGCCCGGCGAATTCACGCAGCGCGCGTTCCTCAATGACAAGATCGACCTGGCGCAGGCCGAGGCCATCGCCGACCTGATCGACGCGAGCACCGAAGCGGCCGCGCGCAGCGCGAGCCGTTCGCTCGCCGGCGAATTCTCGCGCGAGATTCACGCGCTGCGCGACGCGCTGATTCATTTGCGCATGCTGGTCGAAGCGACGCTTGATTTTCCGGAAGAGGAAATCGATTTCCTGAACAAGGCCGACGCGCAGGGCCAGCTCGAGCGCCTGCAGCAGACGCTGGCGCGCGTGATGCAGCGCGCGCGCCAAGGCGCGCTGTTGCGTGAGGGGATCAAGGTGGTGATCGCCGGGCAGCCCAATGCCGGCAAGAGCTCGCTGCTCAATGCGCTGGCCGGCGCGGAGCTGGCGATCGTGACGCCGGTGCCCGGCACCACGCGCGACGTGGTGAGCCAGACCATCCAGATCGAAGGCGTGCCGCTGCACGTGATCGACACCGCGGGATTGCGCGACAGCGCCGACCACGTCGAGCAGATCGGCATCGCGCGCGCCTGGGACCAGATCGCGGGTGCCGATGCGGTGCTGTTCCTGCACGACTTGACGCGCGTCGACGCCGCGGGTTACGCGCAAGGCGACGATGCCATCGCACGAACGCTCAAGGAGAAATTGCCGCCCGGCGTTCCGGTGCTCGACGTCTGGAACAAGGTCGATGCGGTGCCCGACGACGCGCGCGCGGACTCCCCGCGCGCACTGCGCTTGTCGGCGAAGACCGGCGCCGGGCTCGATGCATTGCGCCGGGAGTTGCTCGAACTCGCGGGCTGGCAGCCCGCGGCCGAAGGCGTGTTCATCGCACGCGAACGGCACGTGCAGGCGCTGCTGCGCGTGCAGGGTCATCTGGGGCAAGCCGCCGTGCAATGGGTCGCACAGGCGCAAGCGCTGGAACTGCTCGCCGAAGAGCTGCGCCTCGCGCAGAGCGCGCTCAATGAAATCACGGGCGAGTTCTCGTCCGACGACCTGCTGGGCGTCATCTTCGCCAGCTTTTGTATCGGGAAATAGCTCATCCGTTACACCACCTCGAGCTCAGGTATCAGGTGTAAGTGGCAGAAAGGATGCTTGTATGCCGGCGCCGCCGCCGCTACTGTCGCGTTCATGAACGTACCACTGCGCTCTCCGCTCAAGTTCGACGTCCAGGGTTTGGTGCAGGCTGTCAGTCACAACCACACCGGCGACAGCTTCAAGCCCAATCTCACCGCGCTTCAATGGGAGCTGCTGGGCAGCTACATGCAGCCGTTCGCGCTGATGCAGGGGCAGGTGTTGATCGAGCAGAACGCGCAGGACCGCACGCTCTACCTGATCGAGTCGGGCAGCCTCACGGTGCACTACGAGGATTCGCACAGCCGGGTGCGGCTGGCGATCGTCGGCTCCGGATCGGCCGTGGGCGAAGGCGCGTTCTTCACTCGCCTGCCGCGCAATGCCACCGTCCAGGCGGCCAGCAACAGCAAGCTGTGGTGCCTGACGCCGATCCGCTTCACCGAGCTGTCCAATCGGCATCCGAACGTCGCCCTCGAAGTTGCGATGGCCCTGGGCTCCCTGGTCTCGCGCCGGCTGGTGAACCGGCCCAAGCGGGTCGCGGTCACCTGACGCGCGGCGCATTGCGTCGCATCGCGCCGCGCTCCCCGTTGGCAACTATTTCACGGCATTGCCTTGCACGCGATTGGCGCGCGCTCCCTGACGAAAAAGATGCTGGTGTTTCTGCTGAGCAGAACTACACTGCGCTTGTAGGGGAACGAAAGACTTCGTTCCGCGTCGCCAACAGCACCAAGATTGAAAGTCCGCCATGTCCCTGTTGAGGTGGTTGTTCCCCGCAAAGAAAGCGAAAGCGCCGCCGTCGACATCCGGCCTGTCGCGCCCGCAACCGCACCGCTCTCCCGCGCCACGCGCAGCGGCTGAGTCCGCTTCGCACGCGTCCAGCCGCAAGGGCGAGCGCATGGCCCGCCGCGAGCTGCTGTATGCGGTGGTGCGCCAGGCCATGATCCGTGCCGGCGTGCTCTCCTCCGGGTACAAGTTCAAGGTCTTGTCGCTTGACTCCAAGGGGCACCAGTTCCTGGTCATGGTCGACCTCGCCCGCAGTTACGGCGCCGACTCGGCGCGCCTCGCCGACATCGAGGCCATGATCGCGCAGGCTGCGAAGACTCGCCACGACATGGTCGTGGAGGCTGTGTACTGGCGCATCAACGAACACGTGGCAGTGGGCGACCCCGCCATGCCGGGAATGCCGCGTGTGGCTGAAAACTCGCAGCCCGCCATTCTCGATTCGCATCCAGGTTCGCTGGAGACCGGCGCAGCGCGCGCGGCGCCGCGGTTCGAACCGATCCAGGCCGATGAAGTCGCGGCGTTCAAGAGTGCTTTGGCCGCGGGCGTCGCGCCGGCCGCCGCGGCGGCGCCGGTTCGCAGCGCTGCCGCCGCAGGTGAGCGCGCCCTGGAAGCCACGGCCAAGCACCACGGCCCGCAGAACTACATGTTGCTCACCGGCTTCGAAGACACCGAGCTGCCCGAGGGACGCACGCCGGTCTTGAGCGGCACGCAGTACGGCGAGCTGAACTGAGTCTTGCCGCCGGCCCGCGCTGGCGTCCCGTGTTACTGCGCCTTACACTTGCGGCGGGACTGGGCTGGTGAGGAGACTCAATGAACGTAGAGCAACTGATGGCCGCGGTCGCCGCGCTCGATGCGACCGATGCCTTGCCATGCAAGCTGACGCTGCAGGATTGGAAGGCGGTTGCGCCGTATCTGTCGGTGCGCTTCCTGAAAGTCGGCGATCCGCTGATGGAGGAAGGCGACAACCATCGCGAGCTGTTCATCCTGGCCGACGGCGAACTGCTGGTGAGCATCCAGGGCAACAAGATCGCGACGTTGCAGCCCGGCACTCTCGTTGGCGAAGGCACTTTTTTCTCGGGCGCGCCGCGCAGCGCCACCGTCACTCCCACCAAACCGGGCGTCGCCTGGGGCCTGCACTGGGACCGCTTCGACGCGATGACCAGCAAGCAACCCAAGCTGGCCGTCGACCTGATGAAGGGCTTCGCGGCGGTGCTCGCGATTCGCATGCGCGAAGCCATCCTGGTGGGACAGTTCACCTGAGCAGTTTTTCTTCGGCGATGGCCAGCGCTTCGGGGTGGCCCGACAAGACCAAGGTGTCGCCGTCGGCCAGCACCGGATCCAGCGTGGGGTCGACCGGTTTTCCGTTGGCGCGGCGCAGGCTGACCACGCGCGCGCCCAGCGCCATCCGGCTGAGTGCCTGACCCAGCGAACCGGCACCCGACGACAGCGTGACGGTGGAAAGGCGCTCGTTTTCCATCTCGTCGATGGTGTCGTCGTCGGCCCCGTGGAAGTAGCCGCGCAGCAGGCTATAGCGCGCATCGCGCTGCTCCTGCACGATGCGGATCACGCGGCGCATGGGAACGCCCACCAGCGCGAGCGCATGGCTGGCCAGCATCAGGGATCCTTCGAGCGCTTCGGGCACCACTTCAGTTGCGCCCGCCGCCTGCAATCTCTCCAGCTCGTGATCGTCCTGGGTGCGCACGATCACCGGCACCTGCGGCGCGTGGCTGCGCGCGTTGGCCAGCACCTTCATCGCGCCGGGGATGTCCAGGTAGGTCACCACCACCGCGCTGGCGCGCGACAGACCCGCAGCGATCAGCGCCTGCAGCCGCGCCGCGTCACCGAAGGCCACCGAATCGCCGGCCGCCGTGGCCTGCCGCACCCGATCGGGATCGAGGTCCAGCGCCATGTAAGGGATGCCTTCGCGCTCGAGGATGCGCGCCAGGTTCTGCCCGCAACGCCCGTAGCCGCAGATCAGCACGTGCTTGTTGGCCTTGATCGACTTGCGCGCGATCGTGGTCACCTGCAGCGATTGTTGCAGCCACTCACTGGCCACCAGCTTCATCACGATCTGGTTGGACGTCATCACGATGAAGGGCGTGGCCAGCATCGACAGCACCATGCCGGCCAGAATCGGATTGAGCAGCTCGGGCGGCACCAATCCGTGTTCGCGGCTGAGCGTCAACAACACGAAGCCGAACTCGCCGGCTTGCGCAAGGTACAGCCCGGTGCGCAAGGACACGCCCGTCGACGCGCCGAATGCGCGCGCGAGCACCGTGACCAGCAGCAGCTTGAACAGCACCGGGAGCGTCAGCAGCAACAGCACCAGGCCCCAGCGCTCGGCCACCAGCCGCCAATCGAGCATCATGCCGATGGTGATGAAGAACAGCCCCAGCAACACGTCGTGGAAGGGCCGGATGTCGGTCTCCACCTGGTGCTTGTATTCGGTCTCGGAGATCAGCATGCCGGCGATGAACGCGCCGAGCGCCAGCGACAGGCCTGCCATCTCCGTCAGCCACGCCAGGCCGAGCGTGACCAGCAGCAGGTTCAGCACGAACAGCTCTTCGCTCTTGCGCCGCGCCACCAGCGTCAGCCACCAACGCATCAGGCCTTGGCCGCCCACCAGCAGCACGGTGATCAGCACGGCGGCCTTGACCATCGCGATGCCCAATGACTTCAGCAGCAGTTCGGGCGTGCTGCCCAGCGCGGGGATCAGCACCAGCAATGGCACCACCGCCAAGTCCTGGAACAGCAGCACGCCCATCACGCGCTTTCCGTGCTCCGACTCCAGTTCCAGGCGCTCCGCCAGCAGCTTGACCACGATGGCGGTGCTGCTCATGGCGACCGCACCCGACAAGGCGACCGCAGTGCGCCAGTCGATGCGCCACAGCGTCGGCGCCAGTGCGGTCAGAAACAGCGAGCCGACCGTGATCAGCAGCATGGTCATGGCCACTTGCGACAGGCCCAGGCCGAACACATGTGTGCGCATTGCGCGCAGCTTGGGCAGGTTGAACTCCAGCCCGATCACGAACATCAGGAACACCACGCCGAACTCGCCCAGGCGCCGCACCGCCTCGGGATCGTCGCCCAATGCCAGCGCGTTCGGCCCGATCAGCACCCCAACGACCAGGTAGCCCAGCATCGGCGGCAGCTTGAGCGAGCGGCACAACACCACCCCCGACACCGCCGCCAGCAGGTACAGCAGCGTGAGTTCCAGTGAGGTCATGCCAACATGCTAACAAGCCCGTGTGACCGGCTCTATAGAATCGGCCCATGGTGGTGAGGCAAGCTCAAGACAAGCTGGATCCGGTGGCGGCTGACCAGCCGGCCCGCGAGGCTCGCGGCGGCGGTTTCGACGCGGCGCGGGCGCTGCGGCTGGCCCAGGAAACCTTCGACATCGAAGCCGCGGCGGTGCTTGGCCTGAAAGCGCGCAGCAACGAATCGTTCTCCCGCGCGGTGGAATTGATGCTGCGCGTGCGTGGTCGCGTGGTGGTGATGGGGATCGGCAAGAGCGGTCACATCGGCCGCAAGACGGCGGCGACGCTCGCCTCCACCGGCACGCCGGCGATGTTCGTGCATCCGGCCGAAGCCAGCCACGGCGACCTGGGCATGATCAAGCCCGTCGATCTCGTGCTGGCGATTTCCAACGGCGGGGAGAGCGACGAGATCACCGTGATCCTGCCGGTGCTCAAGCGCCTGGGCGTGCCTTGCGTCGCGATCACGGGCGCGCTGGACTCCACGTTGGCGCGGCATGCCGATATCGTGCTGGACAGCGGGGTCGAAAAAGAAGCCTGCCCGCTCAATCTCGCGCCGACGGCCAGCACCACCGCGCAATTGGCGCTGGGCGATGCGCTGGCCGTCGCGCTGCTGGATGCGCGCGGCTTCAAGACCGAGGACTTCGCGCGCTCGCATCCGGGTGGCGCGCTCGGCCGCAAGCTGCTCACGCACTTGAGCGACGTGATGCGCTCGGGCGACGCGGTGCCGCGAGTGGGCACCGACGCATCGTTCAGCGAGTTGATGCGCGAGATGAGTGCGAAGGGACTGGGCGCGTCGGCCGTGGTCGACGGCGAAGGCAAGGTGCTGGGCATCTTCACCGACGGCGACCTGCGCCGCCTGATCGAAAAGGGCGGCGATCTGCGCGCGCTCAAGCCGCGCGACGTCATGCATCCCAGGCCGCGCACGATCCGCGGGGACGCGCTGGCGGTGGAGGCGGCCGAGTTGATGGAGAAGCACCGCATCACCAGCGTGCTGGTGGTCGACGGCGAGGGCAAGCTCTGCGGCGCCGTGAACAGCAATGACCTGATGCGCGCGAAAGTCATCTGAGATGGCAACGGCCCCGGTTCCCGCGCTCTCGTTCGCGCCCGAGCTGCTGCTGGCCGCGCAAGGCGTGCGCGCCGCCTTCTTCGATGTCGACGGCGTGCTGACCGATGGTGGCGTATATCTCTCGGAGCAGGGTGAAACGCTCAAGCGCTTCCACATCCAGGACGGGCTCGGGCTGAAGCTGCTGCAGCAGGCCGGCATCGTGCCGGTGGTGATCACGGGGCGCGACTCCGCGCCCCTGCGCGTGCGCATGAACGAACTGGGCGTCACGCATGTCCATTACGGCACCGACGAGAAACTGGCGGCCGCGCAAGCGACGCTGGGCGAGCTGGGCCTGCAGTGGTCGCAAGCCGCCGCGATCGGCGACGACTGGCCCGACCTGCCGGTGCTGCGCCGCTGTGCCTTCGCCTGCGCGCCGGCCAATGCGCACGCGCAAGTGAAGGCGTGCGCGCACCACGTCACGCACAGCGCGGGCGGGCACGGTGCCGCGCGTGAGTTCTGCGATCTGCTGCTGGTGGCGAGCGGCCGCTATGCCGGCGTGCTGGAGGGCTACGCTTGAATCCGCGGAGGCGCGCGCGGTGAGCGCGTTGGCGCCACGGCCGGACCTATGGAGCGTCGTGCGCGCGGCGTGGGACCGCATGGCGGTTTACCTGCCGATCATCCTGATGGGATTCATCGCGCTGGGCACCTACTGGTTGGCACGCAACACACCGACGGCGGGTCCGGTCGAGGCGCAGCGTCCGGTCACGCACGAGCCGGACTATTTCATGCGGCGCTTTTCGGTGAAGACTTTCGACGCGGCGGGCCGGCTCAAGAGCGAGATCTACGGCAACGAAGCCCGCCATCACCCCGACACGGACACACTGGAGATCGACCAGCCGCGCATTCGCTCCTTCGATGCGCGAGGCCAGCTCACCGTCGCGACGGCCAAGCTCGCACTGAGCAATGCGGACGCGAGCGAAGTGCAGTTGTTCGGCGACGCGGTCGTCACGCGTGCGGCCAGTACCGGGCCCGACGGAAAGGTCAACCCGCGGCTGCAGTTCCGCGGCGAATTCCTGG
>Ga0105240_10009584_pt1 | contig 13711 bp, 8 predicted proteins | sample KBSC54metaG_FD_80426 | JGI IMG/M metagenome (GOLD analysis project Ga0105240, IMG submission 80426) | Corn rhizosphere microbial communities from Kellogg Biological Station, Michigan, USA - KBS C5-4 metaG | ecosystem: Host-associated > Plants > Roots > Rhizosphere > Soil | place: Michigan, USA... | reverse complement strand
TACTACGCGTTCGTCGGCGCGCTGTTCCTGATGGTGGTGATCGCGGCGGCATGGCTTGCGACGACCGAAGCGCGCACGCGACGCGGGCCGCCGCCCGCCGCGTTCGAGCTGTCGCCTCGCGTGCTCGATTTCGTATTCGCGCTCGCGCTGTTCGGCTATGTGCTGTTGCTGAGCGGCATCCTCACGCACCCGGCACTGCTGATCGCGTTCGTGCGCGGCGAAGCGAATGCCTACGACATGCTGGAACTGAAGGGGCGCATCACGGGCCTGAGCACCTTCACGCAGGCGACCGCACCGTTCGTCGTGCTGTATTTCTATGTGTTCAGGATACCCGTCAAGGGACTGAATCGCTACAAGATCTACTTCGCCGTGCTTGCCGTGCTGACGCTGATGCGCAGCTTCATCTTCGCCGAACGGCTTGCGCTGATCGAGATGGTGATGCCGCTTGCGCTGATGGTCGTGCGGTTCCGGCTCGGAGGCAGGTATTCGCGGCTGTTGACGCTCGGCCCGTATGCGGCGATCCCGCTGCTGTTCGGCCTGTTCATCGCGAACGAGTACAACCGGTCGTGGGAAGCCTATTACGTCAACATCTACGACAACCTGTTCGATTTCGCGCTCGAACGCCTCGGCCTGTACTACTCGACGTCGTTGAACAACGGCGCCGGAATACTGAGTGTGCTGGGCTGGGACCAGGGCCACCCGATGTTTACGTTCGACTGGCTGCTGCGCTTCCCGGTCATCGGCGCGCCGTTGCAGCCGTGGCTGGACTCGGGCGACAGCATCAACCTGTTCCTGAACGGCTACGCCGACCCGGAGTTCAACAACCCGTCGGGCATCTTCGTCCACTTCTACGAGTGGGGCTGGTTCGGCTTGCTCGATGCGCTCGCGCTCGGCTGGGCGGTCGGTCGCAGTTATGCGGGCTGGCGGAGCGGCAACGGGTTCTGGTGCTGCATCCATGCGGTGCTTTACGTGTCGGTCATGGAAGTCATGCGAACGCCGAACCTGTTCAGCGGACGCAATTTCGTGCCGGTCGTGCTGCTGATCGCCATCTTCCAGTGGTTCGCCAAGGCGCCGGCACGTGCGGCGCCTGCCGCCGGCGGCGGAGCCGATCGAGACGGAAACCGGCGCGGCGTTGCGCGTGGCGATCGGGCCGCGGACGTTGATCCGGTGTTGTCGCGATAAGGCGATGGTCGACCCATTACTCATCATGGCGACTCACAAGCAGAAGTTTGAAATTCTGGACGGATTGCGCGGCATTGCGGCGATCAGCGTGATGCTCATGCATTTCCTTCAGGATCTGCCGATTCCGATACTGCAGAGTGCGTATCTTTCGGTGGACGTGTTCTTCATGCTGAGTGGCTTCATCCTCACGTACTCCTACGGAGAACAATTGCGCCAGGCGTCGTGGCGCGGCGAGTATGTGAAGCGACGGGTGATTCGTCTTTATCCGATGATATGCATCGGGTTGACGATCGGGTTCGTGAGCCTCGTCGTCATGCGCGCCAATGCGTCAGCGGCGTTTTCGTTCGGCAACCTGGCCGCAGCCACTGGACAGAATTATTTTCTCGTTCCGTATCTGGGTCGTTTTTCGGTGTCGGGCTTTATCGGCGCCACGAATCACGGCTTGCAGGCGGTCGACGATCCCGGTGTGTTTCCTCTGAATCCGCCCGCCTGGTCGCTGTTCTTCGAGTTGTTCGCGAGCGTTGTGTTGATTGCGGCCGTCAGGATGAAAGAGCGGAACCTGCTGAGACTGGCCTATGCATGTCTCGGTGCGTTCGTCGCGTATGGATGGCTCGTGGGCCTCGACCACGACAAAGTGACTGTCATCCTGAATCAGGGCTGGGCGGCCGATAATTTCTTCGGCGGATTCTTCAGGGTCGGCTACGGGTTCCTGCTGGGCGTGGCAATCGCGAAGATATACGACGCCGGCCTCCCGGCGAGGCCGCACTGGTTCGTGGCCGGGCTCGTCAGGAGCGACCGGATGCTGTTTGTCGTGTTCCTGCTGGTCGTCCTGTTTCCGACGTCGATCAAGGGAATGTACGCGTTGGCCGTGCTGTTGTTCGTCGCCCCCGCGCTGGTTTATCGCGGCGCCATGCTCACTCCGAGCGGCAACGCGATGGCTCGGATCAGCGCGTTCCTCGGCTGGATTTCGTACCCGCTCTACTGCGTGCATTACCCGATCGGAAGGCTGGTGTTCGCGTACGCGCCGCAGGGCGACGGCCACGTCGTAAGGACGGCAATGCTTGCCGCGTGCCTGTCGATCGTGTCGGCCGCCTTCCTCGCGAAATTCGTCGAGGAGCCGATCAGGTCGTATCTCGGCAAGCGCCTGTTCGGAAATCAAGCGGCCGCGACCGGCAGCCCCGTCAACGTCGCGTAAACGCGCCGATTCGGTCGCCTGCCGCTCGCGCTACAGCGTCTCGAAGATCGCCTTCATCATCTCGGCACTGCGGCTCCAGCGATATTGCGCCGCGTGCGCGATTCCCTTGCGCTTGAGCTCGGCCCTCAGCTCGGAGGAATCGAGCAGGCCACGCAATTTCCGCGCGATGTCATCCTGCGAATACGGATCGCAGTACAGCGCCGCATCGGCACAGACTTCCGGTAGTGCGGCCGAGTTTCCGACCAGCGCCGGGCAGCCGTAACGCATCGCCTCGAGCGGCGGAATGCCGAAGCCTTCGTAGATCGACGGATAGAGAAAGCACGCCGCGTTCTGATACAGCGCCTTCAGTTGCTCGTCGCTGATGTAGCCGACGTACTTGATGTTCGGTTCCGACGCGCCAACCGGGTCGTGCTTGCTGAACACAGTGGTGTTCTGCATCCCGACGATCACGAGATCGACCGACGGATCGCCGATCTGCCGGAATGCTGCGATCAACCGGCCGAAGTTCTTGGTGGGATTCATGCTGCTGACCGCGAGCACGAATCGATCCGGCGTCAGCGCATGTTTGTCGAGCACGCTCGTGTCCGGTTCCAGCGCGTCGAGATGATCCGCACCGAGCGGCACGATCCTGATCTTCTCCGCTGAAACGCCGCAGTGATGGGCGAGACGATCCCGCGAGAACCGGGAATTGGTCAGTACGCACGCCGAGGTTCGCGCCAGGATCCAGAACATGATCCGATACCACATCCGAAACGGCCGCGAGAAATGCGCGGGCGTGTCGAACACCGCCGCATCGTGCATGTAGATGATCTGGTTGCCGAGGAAGATCGATGCCGAATTGCCGAGATTGACGATGCGGCCGCGGCGCGCGAACAGCGGGAGGATCAGCTGTTCCCACACCACGCCTTTGTAAAAGCCGACTTCGACTGTCTTGGCGCCACTCACCGCGACGCCGGGCCGTGGCGGCACCAGCACGGTCACCGGATCCTGCGGATGAAACTTGATCAGTGCGGCGATCAGCTCGCGCGCGACGCGTTGCACGCCGGTCGTCTTCTGCGTCGTGAATCGGCCGTTGTAGACGAGTTGCTTCGGTTTGCTGGCGATCATATCGATAAGGATGTGTCGAAATCGTGATCACGCTTTGACGTGATCCGGCGCAACCGGCTCGAAGTCGCGCGTGTCGGCTCGCGGCTCGTCGGCGCCGAGTCCGTAGAGGGCATTCCACTGGCGGAAGATCGCGTTGATCGAAAACCGCTGGATCGCGCGTTGCCGGGCCGCGGCGCCCATTTGTTCGCGCAGCTGCCGGTTGTCGCGGAGCACGGCCACGTATGCAGACATCTCGTCGGCGTTCGACGCGACGTAACCGGTCACGCCGTGGATCACCACGTCGCGATTGCCGACGACGTCCGTCACCACGGCCGGAATGCCGGCGACCTGCGCTTCGATCAGCGCGACCGGCATGCCTTCCCAGCGGGACGTTTGCACGTAGATGTCGAGTTCGGACGTGAGCGCCAGCGCCCGAGCGCGGGTCACCCAGCCGCTGCAGACGACGGCCGGGCGCTGGCCGGGATCCGCAATCTCGGCCGCGTTGCCGCCGATCCACAGAAACTCGACGTCGACGCCGTGCAGCGTGTCGGCGAGGCGTACGAATGCTTCATGGTTCTTCTGGAACGACGCGCGACCGCTCATCCCGATGACGACCTTGCGATCGTCACGCGTTCGACGCGGCGGGATCTCCGCCACATGGACGCCGTTTTCCACCAGGACCGCCGATTTCGGCCGGACCTTTCTTCTGATCTCGCCGAGTTCGCTGCCCGAGCAGGCGACGACGGTGCCGCCAATTCGCGCCGCGATGCGTTCGAAGCTCAGATATGCAAACTGCTTCATGCGCGACACGTCGCAGCGCAGGAACGAAAGCCCGTGCGGCGAGTAGAGGACCGTCGCATTCGGCGCGGCGATCCGGGCGGCGACCCGTCCCAGCACGCCGGCCTTCGACGAATGCAGATGAATCGCGGTCGGCTTGCAATCGCGCAGGCTGCGGATCAGCGCGCGCAAACTCCGCAGGTCCTGTGTGACGCTGACCTCGCGCACCATGTCGACATGGACGAGCTTCACGTCGGGCCGGAACAGCATTGCAAAATCGACCGGCGTTTCCGCCCGGATCGAGTGCAGCACCGTGACGTCGGCGCCGGTTGCCGCGGCATGGTTGGCGAGATGCGTCAGCATCGACAGCACGCCGCCACCGAACGCTTCGGCAATATGAACGATCTTTTCTGTGGTCATCTTTGGGTCCAGCGATTCGATCTCGCCGGTCATCGCCCGTCGCGATGACGGGCAGCCGGTGAATCGTGCGGTCGCGTCGCCTGGTTCATTGAACTATGCATTCCTAATTGATAAATGCTTGCGAGTCGTGGCCATTGGATCCCGCTGCGCGGCTCGCGTGTGCGATGCGGGTGAAGCGGTCGGTCGAATTGCGCCAAACACGATGCGGCGCGACGAATCGAAACCGCGTTCGGCTATGGCGGCCGGGGGCGACGCAACGGCGAAGTCCGGTCAGTGCGCGTGAATCCACTGGCCCGAATCATTGTGCAGCGCATGCGCGAACGACTGGGTGCGATGGCTTACCGAAGAAGCGATTCGGCGGCGGACGTCATGGCGCGACGACGCTATCGTGTGCCGGCACGCTGCCCGGACGACTTGCGCACGCGCGCAAGCGGATTGGAGATATAGCGAATCGCACGGTCGCTGAGCGTCGACGACGGCAGCAGGCACGCGAGCGACAGCCCGGCGACGGCCACCTTCTTCGCGGGACGCCAGAACGGATTGCGCAGCACGGTATGCCAGTAGCGTCCGGATTCGCACAGGAACCAGCGCCAGCGCCGCACGAGCGGCGCGTGATACAGCGTGCTTGCGAAGCGGGCCTTCTCGATCGCGAAGTCGAGCGGCGCGATCGGCAACGCTTCGTGCAGCCGCGTGCCGGCGAGCATGCGCAGCGTCCACCACCGGCGTTCGGCCTTCAGCGCGCCCGTCGCGGCGTCTTCCGAATTGGTGAGTGCAAGAGCCGGCGTGTCGGCGGCCTGGCGTGAATCCGGATGCTGATGCACGCGATAGCCGCCGAGCGTTGCGTCGATCATGTGCACGGCGCCGAGCAGTGCGATGCCGTAGATCGCATAGAAATCCGCGCCGTGCAGGTTGTCGGGCGTGACGGGCACCGGAAAGATGCGCTTGAGCGCGTCGACCCGGTACGCGTTGCCGGACGCGGGCGGCGACGGATACAGCCAGCCCGCGCGCAACAGGCGGCCGCAATCGGTGTCCACGGCCGACTGCGGCACGCTCGCGCCGGTCATCGCACCGTCCCGCGCGATCACGTCGAGCCGGAAGTGGACCTTCACGAAGTCGCCGGACGCGAACGTGGCCAGCACGCGGGCCGCGGCGTCCGCATAGAGCAGGTCGTCCGCGTCGAGCAGGATCACGTAGCGCGTCGCGACATGCTCGAGCGCGCGGTTGTACGCGGCGACCTGACCGCGATTTTCCTGGAACACCGCCGTCACGCGCTCGCCATATGAGCGGATGATGTCGCGCGAATCGTCGGTGGAACCGTCGTCGACGACCAGTACGCGTACACCGTGCGCGGTCTGCGCGAGCGCCGAATCGATCGCGTCGCGCAGGTACGCGCCGTGGTTGTAGTTGCAGATGGCGATGGTCAGGTCGGTCATGAACGGGTTCTGGACGAGCGAAGAGCGGACGGCCGGATGCCCGGTGCCTTGCGGCGACGCCGAAGCGCGGCCGCGTCGTATGGTGGCCATGATACGGATTGCCGATCGGCGCTCGGTTCGCGAGCCTACCGTTCGGCGATGCGCCGCGCAGGCGGCACGCATCGGTCTGTTGACGCACCGACACCCGCCCGGATCGAATGATTCAATCGAACGTATCGCGGCGTCCGCTGCGACGAGTGTGTCGCGGGCGGACAACTCGGCCGGCACGCGGCGATTCGCGTGCGCAGGCCGACGCGCGTGACGTCCTTCCCGAGGAAACGATTCGATATGCGTAGATCGCAATGCTCGTTCCGCGCCTGCGCGTTGATCGCCGGCATGTGCATGGCAGGTGCACTGGCCTGGCCGGATGGTGCCGCGGCAGCATCCGGCGCGCGTGCGCCTGGTGCGCTTCATGCGAATGTGCCGGACGCATACGTGCGTCCCGCCGCGGACGCGGCCGATCAGGCCGACATGCTGCAACATGCGCTGGACGCGTTGCAACCGGGCCAGCGACTGGTATTCGCACCGGGGCGGTACGTGGTCGGCCGTTCGCTGGTCGTGCGGCGGCCGAATGTGGTGGTGTCGGGCTACGGCGCGACGCTGATCGCGACCACCGCGGGCGACCAGACGGTCGAGATGCGCGGCGACGGTACGACGCTCGTCGGTTTCCGTCTTGCGGGCACCGGCACGACGCGCCTGACGACACCGGAATCGACGAAGATCGAAGTCACGGGGCGCGGCGTGCAGGTGCTCGACAACGTGATCGACGGCGGCGCCGGCGCCGGCATCTTCGTATTCGGCGGCGCGGAGGTCGCGATCGTCGGCAATGAGGTACTGTCGACGCTGGCCGATGGCATTCACATGACGCACGGCTCGCACGACGTGCTCGTGCGCGGCAATCTCGTGCGCGGCACCGGCGACGACATGATCGCCGTGGTGAGTTACCAGGCGGAAGGCGTGCTGACGCGCAACGTGCTGATTACCGACAATTCGCTGGAAGGCAACCCGTGGGGCCGGGGTATCACGGTGGTGGGCGGCGCGAATGTCACTATCTCGAACAACATCGTGCGCAACGTGCAGGTGAGCGCGGGGATTCTGGTCGCGCAGGAGGACAGCAACCGCACGTACGGTGCGTCGGACGTGCGCATCGAGAACAACGTGATCGCGGACATCCAGACGGCGACGGGCCGCACCGATCCGCGCCCGATCACGCAGCAGGCGGCGATCGAGGTCAGCACGTGGTCGGGTTCGGTGTCGCGTGTGACCGTGATCGGCAACCGCGTGTCGAATGCGCGCTTCGACGGCATTCGCCTGTGGGGGAACGTGTCCGGCGTGCGGCTCACGGACAACCAGCTGTCGGGAATCGGCGGCATGGCGGTGCGGGTCGGCCCCGGCAAGGATTGCGCGAGCGAAGGGCCGTCGCGGCCGTCGGCGAATCCGGTGAAGGGGGCGACGTGTGCGACGGCGCATCGGTCGACGGCGACGGATGCCGACGCGCTCGGCGCGGATCCGTCGTCGCTGCCGCGTGTGCGCGAGGCCGTCAGGCACGCGCGCTGGTCGCAGCGAAGCATCGATTGACCGCGCGCAGGCGCAAATCGAACGCGCTTATCGAACGGCGTCGCGTTCCGCCGCTTCCTCCTGCGGCTCGTCGGGTTCGCACGGTGAACGTGGCGCCGGCTGCGCGGAACCGACGACCGGTCGTCCATACCGATCGTCGAATCGCACGATATCGTCTTCGCCGAGATAGTCACCCGACTGCACCTCGATGATCTCGAGCGGGATCCGGCCGGGATTCTCGAGGCGGTGGACCTCGCCGACGGCAATGTAGGTCGATTCGTTTTCGCTGAGCAGGAACGTTTCGTCGCCGCGCGTGACCTTCGCGGTGCCGCGCACGACGATCCAGTGCTCGGCGCGGTGATAGTGCATTTGCAGCGACAGTTGCTTGCCGGGTTCGACGACGATCCGCTTCACCTGGAACCGCTCGCCGAGATCGATCGAATCGTAGTGTCCCCACGGCCGCTGCACCTTGCGGTGCTCGCTCGCCTGCGGGCGCTGCTCGGTCTTCAGGCGCGCGACGATGTTCTTCACGCGCTGCACGTCGTGCTTGTTCGCGACCAGCACCGCATCGGGCGTCTCGATCACGACGACGTCCTTCATCCCGACGCATGCGATCAGCCGGCCTTCCGAGCGCACGAAACTGTCCTGCGTGTCCTCGAACACGATCGGCCCGCGTGCGACGTTGCCCTGATCGTCCTTCGGCATGATTTCCCAGATCGCATCCCAGGTGCCGACGTCCGACCAGCCAGCCGAAAGCGGCACGACGATGCCTTCGATGCCGAGGTCGGGGCTTTCCGCGAGGCGTTCCATGACCGCGTAGTCGATCGAGTCGGCCGGGCAGGCGTCGAAGGCCGCCGCGTCGATCAGGAAGAACGGATCCTCGGCGATGCCCGCACGCCATGCCGCGTCGCAGGCCGCATGAATGTCGGGCGCGAGCGCGCGGATCGCCTTCAGCCAGATCGATGCGCGCGTGACGAAAATACCGCTGTTCCACCAGTAATCGCCGGAATGCAGGTAGCGCTCGGCGAGCGCGGCGTTCGGCTTTTCGACGAAGCGCCCGATCGTATAGCCGCCGTGTCCGCCGAGTCGGCCGGCGCGCGGCTCGCCGACCTGGATGTAGCCGTAGCCGGTTTCCGCGCGGCGCGGCAGCACGCCGAGCGTGACGATCGCGCCTTCCTGCGCGTAGCGCGCCGCGCGCCCGATCGCTTCATGGAACGCACCGACGTCGCCGATCACGTGATCGGCCGGCATGACCGCGAGCACGGGGTCGTCGGCGAGCGCGCTGGCGTCGAGCGCCGCGAGCGTCAGCGCGGGCGCCGTGTTGCGTGCGGCGGGCTCGAGCAGGATGCGCGCGGGCGCGGCGCGCCCGAGCACTTGCGCGGCGCTCATGATGCGATGCTGTTCGCCGCATACCAGCAGCAGTGTGTCGCCGAGCGACGCGTTCGCGATGCCGTTCAGGCGGCGCGCGGTCGCCGACAGCGGCGATTCGTTCGAGGTCAGCTCGATCAGTTGCTTCGGATACTGCTCGCGCGACAGCGGCCAGAGCCGGGTGCCCGAACCGCCGGCGAGAATGACGGGCAGGATGCGCGGCAGCTCGGGTTCGGGAACCGGGCGAAGGGTGGCGGTCATCGATTGGCTCCGGTATCGGCGGGCAGCCGGTTGTGCGTGCGGCCGTCGACGCGTGCGTCGTCGTTTCGCGAGCGCGGCGCCGGGGCGGCCCGCGACAGCAGCTTGCGCAGCGCGCCGGCGGCGCGGTCGGCCGGCCGGACGAGACCGACGAACGGCGTGCCCTGCTCGAGATAGGGGCCGTAGGCCTTGCGGAATCCGAAGCGTTTGTAGAACGCCTGGCGCTGAGCGGGAACGTGCGTGCGTACCGCCACGTCGGGCCACGCGGCTTGTGCGGCCGTGAGCGCGCGCTGCATCAGCTGCTCGAGGGTGGCGTCGTCGCGACATGCCTCGCTTGTCAGCACCTTGTCGATCACGACGTCCGGATCGACTTCGTCGCCGGGCAGCACGCGCGCGTACGCGACGACTTCGATCATGTCGCCCGTGTGCATGCGCGCGAACACGTGCAGCGCGTGCGCATCCTTGCCGTCGATGTCGAGATGCGTGTGCGCGTCCTCTACCACCAGCACCGCGTTGCGCGAGCGCAGGATTGCATAGAGATCGACGGCGCCCAGATGTTCGAATTCACAACAATGCCATTCCATGATGCGGTCCTCGTGTGAAGCCTTCAGCACGCCGTACGCACGAACGCGTTCATGCGGTACGGCGCGGCGATGCCCATGATGCGGATGCGGCGTGCGCCGGTCTGTTCGACAGCCTACTCACCCACCCGTTTCACGCGGGCCGGCACGGGCCGGCGCGCACTGCGCGGCGCATCCGCGTGCCGCGAGCGGAGCAATGTGCGGTAGCACACACTGGCCGAGTGGAGGCTTTTCCATAATTAGCCTGTCGCGACGGCCCGCTGCCGAGCACGCAGCACGGGCCGTCGGCATCGAACGCGATTGAAGAAACCGGGGACCGTACTTGAACATTGCGATTGCTCACGACCGGCGGGGCGCACATCGCCGCGCCGCGCGCATACGATCGACCACCGAATGCGGGCCAACGTCTGCCGCTTCATCGATTCCCTCGCGCGGCGCAGGTCCGTCATTCGGACACCGCCGTTTCGGCGCACCGGCCCGACGCGTGCATACTTGCTACTGCGCGTTGTCGGTCGCGTCGGCTCGGCGGGAGCGACAGGGCGCGCGCCGTGCATGCCGAGCATGCTGCGTTGCGCAATGAAGCGGACGACACGGCAGGTTGCGCCGCGGCGATGCACCGCCGCTTCATTACGACGTTGTAACGACCGCGCGCGGTTCGCCGGCATTCGATGTGACATTCCGGTGTCGCGCGACGCAGGCGATTACCGACGCCTGAAAAATACTGCGCGGTTCTTGCACGCGATTTCATTCGGAATCGTAGGCAATGAGCAGTACCGATCTTGCAGAAAAGTGGTATTTGCCACTGATTGACGCGAATGGTCGTAGATAATCAAATCTGAGTCGCTAAATGCGGCGGGGCTGGCGGGGTGGCGGCGTAACCGGCTGAATCGATGTTTATCGTTTGGTAACAAGCCGTCTCGATACGGGGTGTAAATTCGGGAGTAAATGAAACGAGGCAGCCATTCCGAAAGCGGGCTGGCTGCCGTCCAGTTCAGCATCGAGCGCGACTGTCGTGTACGACGCGACGCAAATGCGGACGGGATTCCCGTTTGCCGACGTGCTCCGCCTGACGGCGCGTCGCATCAAAGCCGGAACGCCGTGGCTACCACGGCCGCGCGTTCCCTTCGAGTTCGATGACAATGAGGCCGGATGAAATCCGGCTCGACCTCCGGGGGCTCTCGCCGTGTGCAGTTTCGATCTTCGCCAAGGCTGCGGAAACGCAGCACGGACCGGCGGCCATGCGCCGCCGCCCGCAGCGCACGCGAACGGTTCGCGGAGTGGAGAAAGTGATGGTTCGCTATGAATATGCCAATAACGCGCGATAAGAGCGCCGGCGCGGGGAGGACTTCCGGGCAGCGGCCTCTGATTTACTGGACGCAGTCGCCTTCCGTCATGCTTCGCAAGGAACTCGCGCGACGCGACTGGAAAGTGACGATCGTCGCGCACGCGAGCGAGTTGCGCGACACCTCCGGCGAAATCACCTGCGGCATCCTCGACCTGAGCGGCGGCCACGCCGACGCGATCGGCAGCATCGCGTCCACCTGCGCGTCGATGCGCGATGTCGTGTGGGTCGCACTCGTCGAGACCGGTCAGACCGCGTCGCCGAACGTGCGCGCGCTGTTGCGCGACTATTGCTTCGACTACATCACGTTGCCCGCGTCGCATCAGCGAATCGCCGACACGGTTGGCCATGCGTACGGAATGGAATGCCTGTTCGCGCGCGATCGCGAACGCCTCGAATCGCAGGAGAACGGCATCGTCGGCACCTGCAGCGCGATGCTGCGGCTGTTCGATACGGTGCGGCGTTTCGCGCGCACCGACGCACCGGTGTTCGTGTTCGGCGAGACGGGAACCGGCAAGGAGCTGACGGCCGTCGCGATCCATCGTCATTCGGAACGGCGCAACGGCCCGTTCGTCGCGGTCAACTGCGGCGCGATCCCGCCGCACCTGCTGCAATCGGAACTGTTCGGCTACGAGCGCGGTGCGTTTACCGGCGCGAATGCACGCAAGGCCGGCTACGTCGAAGCCGCGAACGGCGGCACGCTGCTGCTCGATGAAATCGGCGACCTGCCGCACGAGAGCCAGGCGAGCCTGCTGCGCTTCCTGCAGGAGCGCGCGATTCACCGCCTCGGCGGCAGCGATCCTGTGCCGGTCGACGTGCGGATCGTTTCCGCGACGCACGTCGACCTGCGCGAGGCGATGGAAGAAGGGCGGTTTCGCGCGGATCTGTTCCACCGTCTGTGCGTGATGCGCATCGACCAGCCGCCGCTGCGTGCGCGCGGCAAGGACATCGAACTGCTCGCGCACCACATGCTCGAACGCTTTCGCGGTGACGCGCGCCATCGCGTGCGCGGCTTCTCGACGGATGCGATCACGGCGCTTTACAAGCACGACTGGCCCGGCAATGTCCGCGAACTGATCAACCGTGTGCGGCGCGCGGTCGTGATGACGGAAGGACGCCTGATCACCGCGCAGGATCTCGAGCTCGAATACTGTCTCGACGCGGCTTCGCCGTCCGTCGCCGACATCCGCAAGTCGATCGAGCGCGAAGCGATCGAAACCGCGCTGCTGCGCACGCGCGGCCGCGTCGCCGCTTCCGCGCGCGAGCTCGGCGTGTCGCGCGCGACGCTCTATCGCTGGATGGAAGCGTATGGCATCGAGCGGCCGCGCGGCACGGGGTCGTCGGACTGACGCGCGCGGCGCGGCCGCGCAAACCGTATGGGCGACCTCGGCCGAGTCAGCCGGCCGGCGCGGCGCGCACGGTGCGTGCGGCGTTGATCGCGCGGATATCGACGCTCGGCGGCGTGTCGGCCGCCGCCCGGTCGCGCGTGTCGTCGAGCGGCACGAGCGCGACGTGTGCCGGCGTGCCGGGGGCGAGATCGAACCAGTCGTCGAGCGGCACGAAGCCCGGCGCGTCGATCTGCACGTGACGGGCGACATGGCGCGTGCCGATGTCGACATACCACGTATCGCCAATGCGCGACACGCATGCGTCGATGCCGGGCTCGCGGCGTGCGAACACCGCAGGATGCGTGCGGGACGGGAAGTAGAACGCCTGCGACAGCAGCGTGCCGTCGTCCGCGCGCAACGTCGCGACGACGGTGTCGTGCTCGCACGGCCCGAAGCGATACGCGTAGGTCCAGTCGAAGAAGCGGCCGAGCAATTCGGCCGAGCCGAGCCGCACCGTGTCGTGCGCGGCGATCCGGACGGGCCCGCCGGCCCGCGCGACCGGTGTGCGGCCGTCGCGCAGCGCGACCAGCTCGACGGCCGCCGACAGCGGCGCCGGCCGTTCGTTGATCACGTGCACATCGAGGCCGTTCAACCCTTCGTCGACGAGCAGGACCTGCACCGGCTGAAGCACCTGGCGCAGCGCATACCACGCCGATTTCGGCCGATGCGTCGCATCGATCAAGCCCCATCCGGCGCCCGGCATCACGTCCTGGAACTGCCAGACGAGCGCTCCCGCGCAGCGCGAGCCGGTGCGCCGCCATTCGGCGAAGGTGGCGCGCATCAGGTCCGCGATCGCCGCGCGCGACAGCTCGAAGTAGCGCGACGGATCCTCGCGTCGCAGGCGGTCGGGCGCCACGTCGTACAGCGTCTGCAGATAGTGATCGCGAATATCGTCGAAATCCCACGATGTGCCGGGGTCGCGCGGCACGGCCGCCTTCCAGCGCGGCTCATGAACGCCGGGCCAGCCGAGGCTCGCGAGCATCGCGTCGCACGGCACGTTCGCGAACGCGAGGCACTCGCTCGCGAAGCGCACGTCGGCGCGGCGCGCGTCGTCGAGCGGGCGCAGGTACGCGCCGACGCCGTAG
>Ga0105240_10009583_pt1 | contig 13711 bp, 12 predicted proteins | sample KBSC54metaG_FD_80426 | JGI IMG/M metagenome (GOLD analysis project Ga0105240, IMG submission 80426) | Corn rhizosphere microbial communities from Kellogg Biological Station, Michigan, USA - KBS C5-4 metaG | ecosystem: Host-associated > Plants > Roots > Rhizosphere > Soil | place: Michigan, USA... | reverse complement strand
GGGCGCCACAGTGCACGGGGTTTACGCGCGCCGGGGAAAGTTATGGATAAACGGCGACACCTTCTGTTCCGCACTGTGCTCAATCGGGATCTTTCGAATTTCGATGCTGAAATCCGCGTGCGGCAGGTCGTCGATCTGACCAAGCAGACGCCGATTCACGCTATCGCCAACTTGGGAAACGGGACGGTGCTGGCCTGGGTTTTCTGGGGTCGCCTGCCCCATTGGGCGATCCTGACCTGGCTGGGCTCCTTCGCCCTGTTCTCGGCGCTCATGCTGTATGGCTGGAATCGCAAGCGCGGGTGGCCGCTACCTGACCGCGTCAGCCAGCGGGCCATTCTAAAAATGAGCGCGTGGTCGCTATGCGCCGGGCTGCTGTGGGCGACGGCCGTAATTTACGCGTTTTCACCTGATTCGCTACCGCTGCAGCTTCTGCTGCTTTTTTTGGTAGGCGGCCTTGGGGCCGGCGCAGTGGCGTCGATGGCACCGCAACCGATCGCGACCGTATTCTTCTTTGGCCCTCCTGTCATTTCGATGTTGGCGCTTCTTGCGATTCAGGGCGGACGGATCGCCCATGCGATGGCGATGATGGGCGTACTCTATGTCGCTTTGCTTTTCTCGGCTCTGTTTAGCGGCTTTTCCAGTTTCGTCGAAATCGTCCGAAGCAAGATCGACGCCCGTTCATTGGAGACCCGCCTGCTCGAGATCGAACTTGCCGAGTCGACAAAGTCGAACCGCGCCAAATCGCAATTCCTGGCGAATATGAGCCATGAGTTGCGGACGCCGCTGAATGCGGTCATCGGGTTCTCTGAGATTATCCGCGATCAGGCGCTCGGAACCGATGCGATCGCGCAATATCGTGATTACGCCAATGACATCCATCTTGCCGGCGAACATTTGCTAAGAATCGTCAACGATGTGCTCGATATTTCCAAAATAGAAGCCGGGAGGCTTGAGCTGCATGAAGGGGAAATGAACCTTTCCCGCGTGATCGACTCCGCGGTCAGACTTGTCAGCCAAGCTGCGGCGGACGCCGGGATTGTCATGTCGGTATCCCTGCCGGTGGATTTGCCGAACATCGTCGGCGACGAATTCCGGATCAAGCAGGTATTGTTGAATCTGTTGTCGAACGCGGTGAAATTCTCCGATCCTTCCGGAAGGATTGAAGTCGGCGCGCGTTCCCTCGCCGACGGGCGGGTCTCTCTATGGGTCTCGGATACGGGAATCGGAATGACCGAAGCTGAGATCGCGGCCGCGCTGGAGCCGTTTCACCAGGCGGAGAGTTCGTACGCCCGCAACCACGACGGCACCGGATTAGGTCTGTCGCTTGTCGATGGGTTTGTCAGACTGCATGGCGGGCAGCTGGAGATTTCCAGCACGCCGGCAGTCGGCACCACGGTCACGGCGACATTTCCGCAGTGGCGCGTGCTCCCGCGCCCCGAAAGCTTGCACAGCGTCGAGCAGCCAGTCGCATCGCCATGACACGGGTGGCGCTGGGCCTGCACGATCAAAATTACGCAAGGAGGCAACGGCAATGGAAACGCCGCGAATTTGGCAGCTCGGGCAGGTCAGTCAGGTCGGCTTTGTCGTCGCCGACGTGGAGAAGGCCGCTCGGGAATGGGTGCGATTGACGGGCGCCGGGCCCTTTTTCGTCGGGTCGTTCCGGATGGACGATTGCTTTTATCGTGGGCGGACGGTGTCGATGGATATCACCACTGCGCTGGCCTATCTGGGCGACACCCAAATCCAGTTGGTCCAGCCGAATGGGGATGGGCCGAATATCTTTTCCGAACTGCTAGCACAAACCTCAAATCCCGGCGGCGTATTTCATCACATTCACCTTTTGACCGATGATGTCGCACGCGAGATCGCCCGATTTCGCGCGCAAGAGGTCGAGATGGTTTCCTATTCAGAGGTCGCGGGTGTCCTCAAGGTCGCGATTTTCGATACGATCGCGACGCTGGGCGGGCTGCTCCAATATTATCAGTTCAACCCGTCCTCTCAGCGTCAGTTCAAAATTGTCCACGACATTCACCTGAACTGGGACGGCAAGGACCCGATCCGCCGAAATCTTCGCGAAACGCTTGGCCATTGAGCCGGTCAAAAGGTCATCAGCAGCCCTTCATTATACCCGCCGGCAACGCGTCCGTGGCGGGGCGAGTCGGCAATGATGAAGGACGATAGCGTGGTGAACACAACCCGTTCCTTCGCCTCGTTCGGCGTGGTGAGGTCGCGGTCCCAGGTCCATCGCACCGAACCCAGAATTTTCCGAACCGTGAACTCGTCCGCGCCGATCCGCACGATTCCCGGAAGGCCGTCAGGGCGCCGCAGGCAGGCCGAGCTACCCGGCGTCTGAGGCGTAATCACACCATCGATGTAGGTATAGCCGCCGCTCACCGCCTCGGGCGGCGAGTCGTACGTCGCCGTTGCGGGTGCCACGACATGAGCCATGAAGGCAACATTCGCGTCCGCGCCCACAAGCGTGAAGCCGAGAACCCGGCCGGCTTTCGTCAGCTCGCGCGGACCCGAGGTGCGATCGCGGTGGCCGGCGCCGCTGAAAGGCTCGCCTAGAACCGTCCCTTTGGCCCGGCCGCTTGCTTGAAAATGCGCCGAATTCATGACCCGGTGGGTAAAGGGGGGCTGCGAAAAATCGATGGGCTCCTGCCATGCCGTCCAGACCACGTCCACATCCCGGTCGGGTACGCGCAAATGCATGCTCTTATAGGGATCGACCTCGAGCGTGAGGAGTTCGGATGCAAATGGCGTTCCCGTGGTCAAGGCAATCCGTTTTTCCGCCCGGTCTCCCTCGTGGATGCCCATGGTGTGCCGGCCGCGCTTTTCCCGCTCGCTCCAGATGCAATGCACCCAGATTGCGCGGTCTTTCTCAATGTCGGTGGCATTGAACCACCAGGTGTCGCGCCAAATCGGATCGTCGGAATCATTGGCGCGGTCGTCTCTCGGCTCAACCATTCAAAGCCTCCTGCTCATTGCGTGTGGGATGCGAGTTGGACAACGCCGTTATCGCCGTCCACGATAACGTGATCGCCGGTCTTGAAACATTTGGTCCCCACGCGAGTATTGATCACGCACGGCACGCCGATCTCGCGGGCGATGATGGCGCCGTGGCTCATAGCCCCGCCAATATCGATGACAAGGCCGCCCGCGACGAAGAAGAACGGCCCCCAACTCGGATCCGTCGTATGACAGACGAGGATTTCGCCGGGTTCAAGAGGCTCCGATTCCATCGGGTCGTGCACGACCCGGACCACTCCCTCGGTCCGGCCTGGGCTGACTCCCAGCCCTGAGACGCTCGTGCCGATCTCGATGTCGCTGCTCACTGTCGGTATCGGGTTGCCGGTCCAGTAGCCAGGAATGTCCAGGGCGCGATATTCCGAAAACCGCGCTCGGCGGAAAGCGACGATCTCCCGTATGTCCGGACGGATAGTCTCCATCACCTCGGGCCGCGTGAGGAAGAATATATCCTCCGGCTCGTCGAGAAGACCCCGTCGGGCGAGGTCCGCGCCCCGCGCCCGCGCCGCCGCCCGCCCGACATCGACGGCATGCATGTAAATCACCTTACCGAGTTCTCTCAGACGCGTGAACGTCCATGCCCGGTCAAGCAGCGCCCGCGCAGTTTCGTATTCGGCGGCAGGGACTGCCGCAAAAAGCTCTGCTTCGGCCGCCCGGCGATCCGCCCCTTTTCGGCGGCTGACTGCGCTGGGCGAGTCGGCTTCGCCAAGGCCGGCATACCGCTCGATCAGAGGCCGAAGCGCGGCCGGATCTTCGCGCCACACGCGGCTGTGCAAAGCGCTGGAGGCTGCGCCGTTATAGCCGTGCTCCGCGACGAAGGCTTCCAGGGTCGTTTCCCCGTGCGCGACCGCCCAAAGATCGTTCATCAACTGGGCGTCATGCGTATCGCCCAAGCCGGCCAGCAGCCGGGTTTCAAGGTCGGGCTTGCCGACGCGCTCGCACAGGGCGCGCAACTCACCATAGGACCGGATGGCGATCCCCGATGTGCCGCAATGGGCGCGGCTGGCTTCCTCAAACTTGCCTTGGGCTTCAATCCATAGCTTGCCTAGCGCCTCGGTGTTGGCCAGCGCCGACGGCGAAATCTTCTCTTTCCACCACTGGTGGATGGCGTCGGCGTTATCCCGCCAATAGGCGATCAGAACCTGCTCATGCGCGGCCGATTTCCTCTCCGCCTCAGCCGCGAACGCCGTTTTGACGTCCGGTTCGTCGGACTGCGGCAGGCTTTCGGTCACGCCGTATATCTGGCGATCGAACGCCGCGGCCTGGGCGCGCGACGCCCGCGAGTGCAGGTTCCGTGAGAAATCGATGCTAAGCGCGACCCTGCCATAAAAGATCGCCCATACGCGGTCGGAGATGTCAGCCGGCTCGGCCGCCTCCGTTTCGCTCAACAGCCCCATATCGATATATGAGCCGCGCTTCGCCCGCTCCCCGGTCAGTTCCCAAAAATCCCAGGAAAGCGGTGTCTGCACGCCGGGAAACGCCTCCGAGGCATTGACGCAACTCCATTGTGTGTCGGGCCCGCTAATATTGTTCAGATTATCGAAATAGGGTTGAACGCCATTCATGTCGGTTTCTCTCGCTGAATGAAGACCTTAAGCTCTCGGCAGGAGTTCCACTGTGCCGCGGTTGCCGTCGACGATCACGCGGTCGCCGGTCTTGAGCTGAGTGGTCCCGATCTTGGTGTTGATGACGCAAGGCACGCCGACCTCGCGTGCGATGATCGCGCCGTGGCTCATCGCGCCGCCAATGTCGATGACGAGGCCGCCGGCAGTGAAGAAGAACGGGCCCCAGCTTGGATCGGTGGTGCGGCACACCAATATTTCACCGGGCTCGAGCGGCGCCGCCGCCATGGGGTCGAGAACGACGCGGACGATCCCTTCCGATCGGCCGGCACTGACGCCCAGGCCTGTAAGATTTCCACTCGCTCGTCGTGCCATATTTGGTATCGGCGCCGGATTGCCCACCCACGTGTCGGGAATCTCGAAACCGCAATATTCCGCGTGGCGCGCTCGCCGGAACGCAACGATATCCTTGATATCGTTGGGCGGATCGCCCTCCATGATCTCAGAGGCGAGAAGGAAGAATATGTCCTCGGCATCGTCCAGCAACCCGCGGCGCGCAAGGTCCGCACCGCGGACGCGCGCCGCCGCCCTTGCGACATCCACTCCACGCAGAAACATCACCTTCCCGAGTTCCCGCAGTCGGGTGAATTGAACCGCGCGATCCATCAGCCGTCGTGCTTTTTCCGATAATTCAGGACCGGCCGCGTCGAGAAGCTCCTTTTCGGCGGTGACACGCTCCACCGTTTTACGCCGCGAAACGGCCTGAGGAGACTCGTCTTCGCCCAGCGCTGCATAGCTGGCGATAAGCGGCAGAAGGGCATCGGGGTCCTCCCGCCAGACCCGGCTGTGCAGGTTTCCGGCGCCCGGACCATTATAGCCATGCTCGGAGACGAAGTCCTGGAGCGACAGGGTATGACGAGAGACCTTCCAAAGGTCGTTTAAAACATCTGCATCATGCGTGTCGCCGAGCCCGCTTGTCAGGCGCGTTTCGAGGTCCGGTTTTCCGACGCTTTCGCAAAATGCGCGTAATTCGCCATAGGTCCTAAATGCTATTGTCGACGCGCCGGAGTGATATCGTTGAATCTGCTGGAAAAGTTTCCGGCCTTCCAGCCAGCGCTTGGCGGATCCAGCGGCGTCGCGAAACTTTTCGGGATGCGTATTCTCCTGCCACCAGCGATGGATATTGCCGGCTTCGCTGTTCCAATACTCCACGAGGAAGGCTTCATGCGACGCGATTTTATCCTCGATGGAGGCGGTCCCGTTTGGATCGTAGTCAGGCGAATCAGGCTGCTCAGTGTCGCTCACGCCGAATACTTGTCGCCCGAACGCGGCAGCCTCCGCCCCAGAGACGCGGGAGTGGATCATCTGGAATAAATCCGAATTCAGGGCGATCCGGCCATAAAATATCGCCCATAGGCGATTTGAGGCCTCTGTGCCCGGCTGGCGTTCGGCGGCGGTCAAAAGCCCGAGATCATAATGCGCATCGCGCATCGCGCGCTCGCCAGTGTCTTCCCAAAAGTCCCAGGAAAGTGGCTGCTGAATGCCCGGCAACGCCTCGGCTGCGTGTGCATGGCCCCAATGAGTGTCCGATCCACTCACGTTGTGCAGGTTATCGACGTAAGGCTGCCGGCCGTTCAATATTTCCTCCCAGTCTCTTTGCAGCGGCGCGAAACAGACGCACGCAAGTGCGTCTGGCTTTTCGGCCGCTGATCGGATGAAAAGTCATCCCCGTCCGGAAACAGACACATTGTGCCGCAATTCGAGCTGCTGTAAACTCTTAAAGTGCACCGGACAAAAAAAGGGGAAGGCGAGATGGTTGCATTAGCGAACGGCGTCGCGCTTGTTACGGGCGGGTCGACTGGGATGGGCCGCGCCACGGCCCTGCTTTTTGCGTCCCGTGGCGCGAGAGTCGTGGTAGGCGATATCAATGAGGTGGATGGAGTCGGTGTTGCGGAGCAAATCCGCCGCGGCGGCGGTCAGGCTTTGTTTCGGCCTGCCGATGTCACCCTCGAGTCCGATGTGGCCGCCATTGTTGAGGCCACCGTTGCGCAGTTTGGCCGCCTCGATTTTGCGGTCAACGCGGCGGGCGCGGGCCATGCTCCAAAGGCGCTCGCCGATTTGACGCTTGAGGAATATGAAAGCTGCCTGGCGCTGAATGCGCGCAGCGTGTTCCTGACCCTCAAGCACGAAATCAGGGCAATGGTGCGCAATGGCGGCGGCGCGATCGTCAATATCTCGTCGGGAGCGGGACTGGGCGGATTGCCGTACCAGCCGGCCTATGCCGCGGCGAAACATGCTTGTCTCGGCCTCACGCGCTCCGCCGCGCTGGAATATATCGGCCAGGGCGTAAGGATAAACGCGATTGCCCCCGGCGTCATCGCCACGAGATTGAACACGCCTGGGCCGTTCATCGACAAGCTGGTGTCGGACGTTCCGCTCAAACGGATGGGTACGCCCGAGGAGATCGCCGAGGCGGCGGTGTGGCTATGTTCGGATCATTCTTCCTATATCGTCGGCCAGGCGCTGCCGGTCTGCGGCGGCTATATTCATGTTGCGGCCTCTGGGACGATGCCGGTGCCGGATGCTGAATTGCTTGCGTCGTTCCCGTCAGTAACGCCGGTTGCGTCGCGGATATGAGTACTTCGTTTCAGGCCAAGGAGGAGGTCGCATGAACGTGCTTGCGGAAGAGCGGGCTATTGCACGCGTTCTCACTGAATATTGCTATTTGATCGATCTCGACCAGGTTGACCGCCTGATCCCCGAGGTTTTCGATCCGGAAGCTACTGGCGATTATGGCTTCGGTGAAATGAGCGCGCCCGAGATGGTTGCAATGATTTCACGGTTGCATGGCAATTTTGAAGCGCTGGGACATTTTTTGTCCAATGTGACCGTCGATGTCGATCCGTCCGGAGATCGGGCGAAAAGCAAATCCTACGTGACGGCGTGGCACTGGCTGAAGGAAACGAGCAGCAAAGGCCGGATGCGCCCGGCCGAGTTCGTTGCCGTCGGCATTTATGAGGATCAGTTCGTGCGGCGGGGGACCGCATGGCGGATAATACGGCGAACAACGCTGCCGATCGGCGGCGTGGTTGGAATTGGCAGGATGCCCGACAATGTCGTCGGAATCTCCGGAGTTAAGGCTTGAGGCAGTGACGCTCCACCGCCGTCCTTCATATTCCGATGTTTCTGCGGTGTTTTGCGCATCGACCATGACTTATGGATCTTCACCCCCTCTGTCCTATAAGGCGAGAACGAAGGTGAAAGGGTGACCCATATGCCGGAGGCCGCGGGGCAGGAGTGGCGGGACGGTTGGAAGATGCTTTTTGCGGCCGGGATGGGCGTCGGTCTTTCCGCCGCGCCGGCCTATTCGCTTGGCGTGTTCATTGAGCCGCTCGAACATGAGTTCGGCTGGAGCCGGGCCGAGATATCCGCGGCGATGGCGATCATGTCCACGATCGTTACGCTGGGGTCGCCCTTTATCGGGCTGGCGCTCGACAGGTTGGGTGCGCGGCGGCTGAGCCTCGGTGGGACCGTGCTCCTATGCACGGGTTTCTGCGCACTCGCGTTGCTCAAGGGCTCGTTGGTCGTGTATTGGGCCGTTTGGGCCGCGCTCGCCACCGGGGTTCTGTTCGCGTCGCCGCTTGTATGGCTGATGGCGGTCTCCAACCGCTTTACCGCGAAGCGCGGCCTGGCTTTGTCCCTCGTTCTCTGCGGTTCGAACCTGACGGGCGCGGTGGCGCCCGTGCTGGCGGCGTCTCTGATCGATTGGTCCGATTGGCGTACAGCCTATGTCGGGCTTGGATTTTTCCTGTTCGTTACCTGCTTTCCGCTGGCTTTTTTCTTTTTCTACGACGCGCGCGATTTGCGCAGACGAGAAGGGATGGACGGGCGGCGTCAGGCCGCGGCAACGGCGCGTCTGGGAGAGGGAATGACCTTTCAGGAGGGGCTGCGGTCAAGAAACTTCTGGCTGCTCGGTCTCACGTTCTTTCTCGCCGGCGGCGCAATCACCGCTTTCATCATTCATTTCGTGCCGATGCTGACGGACCGCGGATTGTCGCCCATACTGGCGGCGAGCGCCGTCAGTACCCTCAGCATCGCGGCGATCGTCGGGCGTCTTATCGCCGGCTATCTGATGGATCGGATTTTTGCGCCCTGGATCGCCGCAGTCGCGTTGCTGATGCCGGTACCGGCTTGCATTATCCTGCTGGCTGTGGCGCCGGGATATGGCGTCGCGCTCCTGGCCGGAGCGCTGGTTGGGCTTTCAATCGGGTCCGAATTCAACATGGTCGCCTTTCTGACGGCGCGATATTTCGGCATGCGCAGCTATGGCGTGATCCACGGCATGATGTATGGCGCATTCACCGGCGGGGCCATCTTCGCGCCGACTCTGGTGGGCTTGGTCTACGCGGCCAAAGGGGACTATCGGCTCGCTCTGATGCTGCTGGCGGGAACGTTCGCCGTGGCCGCTGCCGGAATGCTGTTTTGCACCCGTTATCCCAATTGGCGGATAGACGGGTCTGAAGCGATCGAGCTGAGCGAGGCGTCTGGAGGCGGGTATCACGAGACGAATCTGCGAGACGTGGCGGACGGCGCCGCGGCTTTCGGCAATTAGACCGTCGGCAAACATATTCAGGGGGCAGAACATGAGCTTGACAGGAGTTGACCGGCTGTTGGCAGAGCGGGATATTCGGGATTGCCTCACGCGTTATTGTCGCGGCATCGATCGCATGGATCGAGAGTTGCTCGAGTCGGTCTACTGGCCGGACGCATACGACGACCACGACGTTTGGAAGGGGCCGGCGCGTGAGTTCGTCCCGTGGGTACTCGAGGCGTTGGGCAATTTCGATCAGACCATTCACATGCTGGGCCAGACCCTCATCGAATTCTCATCGCCGGATCAGGCCAAGGTCGAAACCTATCTATATAATTACCTTCGGCAAAAAGCGGGGCCGGATTCGGCAAAAGACGTGCTGAATTGTGGGCGTTATCTCGACGTCGTCGAGCGCAGGGGAGGGCAGTGGCGGATCGCGCATCGCCGGCTCATCGTCGATTGGATACGCGATTTCGGGGTTTCACCTCGGTGGGGTGAGCCGATCGTGGACGGCGTGTGGAAGATGGGCGGCCGCAAGCCGGACGATCTGAGCTATATACTCAACGCTTTCGCGCCGCTGCCGAGTTGAGCGCGCCCGTCTTTCTCCGTCCGGCCAGCGGATGGTGGTTGTGGACGGTATTTTGCAGCCGTTCGCCGGCGACATGGGTATAGATCTCAGTCGTGGCGATGTCCGCGTGACCCAGCATTTTCTGGACGGCGCGCAAATCTGCGCCATGATCGAGCAGGTGCGTGGCGAAGGCGTGCCGGAGCACATGTGGGCTGACCTTACAGGGGTCGATGCCCGCGGCGACGGCGCGTTCCTTCAGTAGCTGAGCGAAACGCTGCCGCGTCAAGTGACCCGTCCGCGAACCGGCAGATGGGAACAGGAAATTCGCGGAGCCGCCTTCGTCGATAAAGCGTCGCCGCACCGCCGCATAGGCATTAAGCGCCTGCCGTGCCGGTTCCGACACGGGAATCAGTCTTTCCTTTCTTCCCTTGCCGCGGACCGACAATATCCGTCCGTCACGGCCGAGCGCGGAGAGCGGCAGACCGACAAGTTCCGACACACGCAGGCCGCTGCCGTACAGCAACTCCATCAATGCAGCGAAACGGAGCTGCTGCGCATCGTTCTCGGTACTGGCCGGCGCATCGATAAGCCGAGCGACTTCGCTCTCGCTCAAGAGCTTCGGTAGGGGCCGGCCCAGCTTCGGCGCATCCAAAGCGGCGGCCGGGTCGTCCTGCCGCCTGCCCTCCGAGAGGAGGAAGCGGTAGAATTGACGGAAGGCGGAAAGGCGGCGGCCGACCGTCCGTGGCGCGGCGGCAGACCCGGCCCGGCTGAGCGCAGCGAAATAGGCTCTGAGCTGGTCGGTCGTCGCCGCGTCGGGCGGGGTGTCGAAACGGGTTAGAAAGCCGGCGAGGTCGGCCAAATCGCTTTCATAGGCGTCGCAGGTGTTGCGCGACACGCCCCGCTCCCCCACCAGCATGTCCATGAACGCGTCAACGCCCGCGGACCGGACGGGGCGGGGCTTGGGTTTGCGTCCGCGCGCCAATCAATGGCCTCGAAGCGTCGCCGCGATCGCCTCGAATGCGAGCGCGTGCGCCTCGGCGTGCATATGCACGGCGTCAAGATCGGCCAACGCGCGGCGAAGCGCCAATGGATGCGCATAGGCCGGACCTTCCGAGCCAAGCAGCGCCAGCGCGCGCAACACCGTCTCACCGACATGCAGGTCCTTCGCAGCCTGATCCATCGCCAGCAGATCGGTGAATGACGGTTCCGCCTGGTCGTCCCCTTCGATGCGAGTGGAAGCGGGCGGGGGCGCGGTTACATCAAACGCCGACAGGATGGTGAGAATTCTCGCCCGGCGAGCCGGGTCGAGCTCATCCTGCTGCTCCCAAGCGGCGATGCCCATCTTATCGGCCTCGCCGAGCAGGACGCGAAACGGCCAGATCGGCGCGGCGGTTCCCGCCTGTTCGGCCAAATCGGCCCATGGCGATGCGGCGTCGACATCGCCGATCGTATAGAAAATCAGGGCAAAACGCGGCGCCATGGCGCCGAGTTCGCTGACCGGCTGTAGGTTGCGCAGAGGGCTTGCCATCGCAACGCCGACCTTGTCCGCGATGCCACCGGGGGACAGCAGCCCTCGTTGAGCCAAGCTCAATTTCAGTCCGGTATCACCCGTTTGCTCGATCGCATGAAACAGCGCCGCCGCCTCCATTGCGTTCGCAGGCGCCGTGTCGCCCGACGGCTCGCCTCCTGAGCTTTGCGCCGCATGAAAGATTTTTGCCAGGGCCTCGCCGGTGATTGCGCTGGCCCGACCGGCAGCGAATGCCGCCTCCAGGCGCTGGTCGGCCGACAGCGTCTTGTCACGGGCGGCAGCCACCAGGCGTGCGGGTGGCGCGCTCAGCGGATCGACGCCCAAGGGCACACCGGCAATTCGCGCGAACGGCCCCAGGCTCGCCGCGTCGACGGGCGGAAGACCGCCCTCGATCGTCTCGCCCGCGCGCTGCCGGCACAGCAACAGGGCGGTGGCGCTGGCCGGATCGGTCAGAATCGCCCCGAACGCGCGGAGATCGATACAGGCAGCCTCAATCTGGCCGGCCAGCAATTCGGCATCGATTTCGGCGTGCGCCAATGTCTTATCCCTTGGCAGCCCTGGAGCGGCGCGAGCGAGGGCGGCGGCATCCTCGACATCGCCGAGCTGGATCAGCTTGCGCACGCGGCGAACCAGCATCTGACTATCGCCGTCATCGCCCGGTGGGACCTCGCCGACGCTGACCAGAAGGTTCCTGGCCAAATTGTGCTCGGCGGCCGAATCGATCCGCTCCGGCAGCCGATCCAGCAACTGAAGCACAAGGGCGAAATCCGTGTCGCGCCAGGTTTTCCGGTCGAATCCTGTATCGCGTTCCGGCAGCGTCCCCACCGAGTCCGGTCCGGTGGCGCCGGACCCGCCCAGCGATGTCATCCGTCCTGTCGGCGGCGTGGCGAGGGAGCTGGAGGGCGGGGCAGCGGCAGAGGACTCCGGCTCCACCGTCGGTGGAGGGGCAGCCGTGCCTGGATCTTGGGCGGCATACGTCGGCTGATTATTCCAGAACTGCGCCGCCAGCGGCGACAAGGGCAGCGCGGCCGCGATGGCAGCGATCGTGAGCAGGCGCAATCGCATCGAATCAGTGCGGCAGGCGATCAGCGGGGATGGTCTTTTGGACTTGGCCCGACGGCGCCGGCATATCGATGCTGCCGAGCACGGCCAATCCTACGGCGATGGCTACAATCAGGACGATGGCGGCGATAAGGGCGAACTTCATGACGATCCTGGCCAATTGCCAATCCGGGAGAGCTTTGTGATAAACAGCGGCGTGTCGCTCAGTCAACCAATACAGCCTCCGGCCGAGTCGGACCCAGCCCAGGGGCTGCGTCTCGATCGCCCTATCGTTTTGGTGGGGTTGATGGGCGCCGGCAAGACGCGGGTCGGTAAGCGTCTGTCAGAATATTTGAACCTGCCTTTCATCGATACCGATCAGGAAATCGAGGCTGAGACGGGCAAGACCATATCCGAACTCTTCGCCTCGATTGGCGAACCCGCCTTCCGGGTCGGAGAGCGCAAGATGGTCGCGCGGCTGCTGAAAGGACCTGTGTCGGTGATCGCGGCGGGTGGAGGCGCTTATATGGATCCCGCCACGCGCCAGAGCATCCAGGATCACGGCATCGCAGTCTGGCTGCGCGCGGACCTGGAAACGCTTGTGGCCCGCACCGGTCGCTCGAACAAGCGACCATTGCTCGCCGGCAGCGACCGCGCCGCAAAGCTTTCTGAACTGATGGCGTTGCGCTATCCGATTTATGCGGAAGCGGAACTTGTAGTCGACAGCTTGCCGGGGCCGGTCGAGAACACTGCCCAGTCGGTGCTGTGGGCGCTCCGTCGTCATCTCGGACAACGATCCGGACCGAATTCATGAGCGAGCGAATTCGGGTCGGGCTCGGACCGCGGAGCTATGACATTGTCATCGGACCACGGCTGATCGCTGGGATGGGCGGGCTGCTCAGCAAGACCATCGGCGAGCGGCCGGTCGTCATCGTTACCGATGCCACCGTGGCCGGGATTTATTTGCCGAAGCTTGAGGCGGCCCTGGTCTCGCCCGACGGACATACGCCGCACTCCGTGGTCGTGCCGGCTGGGGAAGCCAGCAAGAGCCTGGAAAATTATGGCCGAACCGCCGAGCGCCTGCTGTCGCTTGGCATCGACCGCGGCACGGTTCTTTTGGCGTTGGGCGGCGGCGTGGTGGGCGACTTGGCCGGCTTCCTGGCGGCGACCTTGCTGCGCGGCATCGATTTCATTCAAATTCCCACGACCTTGCTGGCGCAGGTGGACAGCTCGGTCGGCGGCAAGACCGCGATCGACAGCGCTCACGGCAAGAATCTGATCGGCGCTTTCCACCAGCCGCTTCTGGTCGTCACCGACACCGACACGCTGACAAGCCTGCCGCCGCGCGAACTCAAGGCTGGCTATGCCGAAATCGTCAAATATGCATTGCTCGG
>Ga0105240_10009581_pt1 | contig 13712 bp, 7 predicted proteins | sample KBSC54metaG_FD_80426 | JGI IMG/M metagenome (GOLD analysis project Ga0105240, IMG submission 80426) | Corn rhizosphere microbial communities from Kellogg Biological Station, Michigan, USA - KBS C5-4 metaG | ecosystem: Host-associated > Plants > Roots > Rhizosphere > Soil | place: Michigan, USA... | reverse complement strand
TGCCCCGTAGCATTTGTGGCTACTGATGAGATATTTATGTCCTGCAGGCCATTATGCCTTTTTATGTTTTTCCACTTCTTCCCATCAAAACAAAAAAGCCCCTTATCCAGTGTTCCGGCCCATATATTACCGCTCACATCCTCAGCTACCGTATATACTACTTTACTGTTGATACCGTCAGTAGAATCCCACTTATGATACGTACCATCATACATACACACGCCGCCGCCGTCCGTCGCCATCCATAGCCGTCCTTTGCAGTCGGGGTATAGCTGATAAATATAGTCGCTGCCTAAGCCTCCCTGCTTATTATGGTGCTTTATAAGCTCAAGCCCGCCGCCTTCATAATTAGTAAATTTTGTTTCTGCCACCCCATTCAGACTGGCTATCCATAAATGTCCCTGCACTTCTGCCACATCAAGTATATTGCTGCCATCCGGGCCATCCACATTGGCTATATGCAGCACTTTACTGTCTTTCAGAAAGTACAGGCCATTCCCAAAAGTACCGGCCCATATGCCATAGCCGGTATCTGCAAATAGTGTAGTAATAGCAGTAGGGGCAGTAAAAATGAGCTTTGGCCTTGCGGCAGAATCCCTTAGCGAGAAGCTATATAAATCATTGCTTTCTGCAAACCACAAGGTATTGGTATTATCACACAGCATTGCCGTGAGTTTGTCCAGCGAATACGGAGCGCCCAACTTTATATTAGCTGCATATTCTACCGTTACCATGGTAAGCCCCTGGCCGCTGGCACACCATATATTGCCTGTCCTGTCTAGCAATATCTTTTTTATACTTCTGCATGGCCGGTAATGTTCTGCTACCAACAGAGAATCATTATTTAATACCACCTTTAACAAGTATCCATCATCTGTAGCTATCCATGCAGTTTTATCAGACATGGGCAGGATATCGTTTACCTGGCCCCATATCCATTGCTCGCTCTTATAAATAAGTACCTGGTCCTTACCATTTATCAGCATTTTTACAATGCCACCTTGTTCTGTACCTACCCAAAAGCTATTTTCCTTTTTATCCGCCTTTATTACCCGCACTATGTTATCGGGCAAGCCGGATGACTGGTCTGCCGTAATGGGATTTACCCGCAAAGCGTTATCACCTTCCCGTATAATATTTACACCTTTATCTGTTCCAGCCAGTATTTTGTGCTTTGTAAAAGCAAGACAGTAGGTAAAATTGTCTGATAGCCCATTATTGCTATTCAACAGTACAGCTACATTATTCAGCACAGCATATACACCTTGCTCCGAGCAAAGCCAAAGTACGTTACCGTTTTTGTAGATAGCCCGCAGGGTGCTGCCGGGTCGGCTCCCCAGTAGTTGCACAATATGCAGGGTATCGTTTATCACCTTGCACAGCATACCGTTTGCATAGCCCACCCATACCTCATTATCCGCTATGCCTATGGCTGTTATCGGCTGCCGGGCAGTGTCAGGTATGGCAATAATAGTTCTGCCATTAAATCTATATAAGCCGGCATCTGTACCCAGCCATATATCCCCTACTTTATCCTGCGCCATAGCGTTTATTCTTATGGCTGTGTTTGACTCATTCAACCATAAGTTGCGTATAAACGGCTGCTGCAACTGCGCATTTGCACATAATGCAGTAAAAAAGAAAAGCAATATGAGGCGCCATTTTATCATTTCCTGGGGAATAAGGTGCAGTTTATTGACACGTCTATAGTAGGCGATAGTTTATCTGACACAATACGTGGTATTTTAATATTATAGTCTGCGAGCAATACGGGAAAATCTGACTTTACAGTGAGTTTGCCTTTTTTGCAGTTTATGGACGCTTTAATAATACGTTCCTGCTCCACACCGTGTATTTTCAGTTTTCCTTTTGTGCGTACCACATAGTCACCATCCTTTGAGAGGTCCACGTCTTCTATTATTTTACCCTCATATTCTGATTGTGGATAAAAGGATGTTTCCAGGTAGTTCTCGTTAAAATGCTCCCGTTGCAGTTGGTTATTAAAGCCATAGAAGGATGAAATATCAATTCTAAAGGCAAAAGTTTTCTTTTTTATGTCCAGCACACCTTTCAGTCGGTTAGATGTGGCATAGATCAATTCATGTGGTGCATCAGAATGAAAAGTCACCTTACCTTCCTGGGTTCCATAAATCACATCCTGGGCTAATAAGGTGTGTGACAGAAAACACAATACAAATATGGCAGATAGCCTTCTTAGCATTTAAGGTAATTTCAATTAAAATTAATTAATTAGATTAACTATTTGCTAATCAGTCGAAAAGCAACAAGGCTTCCTTTTGGGGAAGCCTTGTTTTGTTTGCATATAGAGGATAAGAGAGAGACTAAAGCTGAGTAGCAGTATATACTACACTGGTAGTGTAAGTACCTGCTGGGTATGCAAAACCCGGGGTTGCATTGTATTGTACTGAAAAAGTCTGGTTGCCACCATATGTTGCATTGCTTATCAGGTTCTGTGCTGTGCTGGTTAATGTAGAGTAAGCTGATGCGCTGAACGGTGAGGCTATAGTACCACCTGTACCGTTTGCTGTTACTTCTATACCCAGTGTACCACTTACAGGCATGCTTGGTGCTGGTGTGGTAGAACCGGTATATGTGAAAGCAGATGCATTAGTATTGACAGTTACAGTAAAGTTTTTGTTTGATTGTACTTTCAGTTGCTGGGCAGCAGATGCTACACCGTTAGTATAGTCAGCAACTGTAGTGAAAGGCATTGTTACCGCTGTTCCTGTTGCAGTTCCTGACCCTGTGAAAGTGATAGCGATTGCGTTTGTCAAGCTAAGGTTAACCTGCTGAGTAGCAGTAGAAGATGCAGTTTGTGCATTTGCTGCTGAAGCGAAACCTAAGAATGTAGCGGCGATGATGGCGATCTTTTTCATTTTATTAAATTTTTTGTTTGAGTTTGTTTTTGTTTGTTTTGATGACACAAAGATGCAGCGGCCTGCAAGACTTGGGAAACTTTTAGCAGGTGTTAACGGCAGGTTTGTAAGCGGTTAACAAGCAATTAGGAAATAGAAAAACTGATAAAAACAGGCATAAAAGCAAAACAAGGGCTAAAAAGCCCCTGTTTTTTTCATAACTGAAACACTCAAACCTGTATTTTTTATTATCTTGACCGCGGTTTGTGTTTTTTATTTTTTGTTTTGACACGCCTGCTGTATTCACAGCAGGCATTTTTAGGCTATACCGCTACCTGGCATTTGCTCCTACGTAATAGTCTATTACCTTCTTTTGCAGCATCATATTTACAGAGGCCTGTACTTTACTTTGCCCTGCCTGCAGTAATACGAGCTGGGCATTGGCTTCCGTAATAAAATCAGTTGCACCTTCCTTATATTTTCCATTCACAGCTTCATATGCTTTTTGTGCAGCCATCAGCCCTTTGTCCACCGTTTCCATCTGTTGCACGGCATTTACATAATCGTTATATGCCTGTTTTACAGTAGAAACTATAGCTATCTCGGTATCCTGCTTGTCTATCCTGGCATTATCAGCATTAAGCTTTGCTATCCGTACATTAGATTTTGTATAATAACGGTCAAAAATGTTCCAGCTGGCATTAATCCCGGCTACACCATAGGTATATTTATATAATTGTGTAGGTATTGCTACCTGGTCCGCCGGTTTGCTATCTACCCCGTTTACCGTAAGACTATTAAAATAGGCACCGGAGTTATACAGGCCCGCAGCCAGGCTAACGGTTGGCAGATAGCCGCTTTTATACTTTCTGGTAGTCCAGTCTGCCGATTCCACATTAAGATTAGCTGATTGAAGGTCCACCCTGTCCTGCAACGCCGTTTGCACCAACATATCTTTGTTTGCATAGTGGGCAGCATCTGCATTATCGTCTATAGGCATATCTGCAATATCATAGTTGTCTGAGGAATCAATGCGTAACTTCTGAAATAGAAGAATCTTATCGTTTTGCAACTTGCTCTGGGCATTTATGTATAATAGCTTATCGCTGCTGGTTTGTGCTTGTTGCTGGTAAAGATCTGTTTTCGCTTTTCGACCTACCTCTGTAAGCATCGTCAGTTGTTCTTCTCTTTTTAAAGAGGTGGAAAGGTTATTACTGTCAAGTTCCACGATTCTTTTGTCCAGTATCACCTGCAGGTAAGATTGTGTAATGTCCAGCTCTATTTGTTGCTTAGCTCTTTCCAGTGTCAGGTTAGAAGCCTGCAAGTTTAGTTTTGCTGCTCTTGAGTTAGCATTATTATAGTTTCCTGCAAATATGTTCAGGCTGCTGGTAAGCTGGTAGTTAAACTGGCTGCGATTTTCATTTACAAGGGTAAATCCCGCAGAAGAGAAAAGATTGTTACCTCTATCGTAGTTATAACCTGCTGCAGCCACAAGATTTGGCAGGTACTGACCATAGGCCGCCAGCACCTGTGCACCTGCCTGTGCTACATAGTTATTGCCTTTAAGCACTGCTGTAGAATGGTCAAGGCCAATACTTATGCAATCTTGTAGGCTTAATATCCTGATATCCTTTTGCTGCGCAGCCAGCGGGCTAACGTACAGGATACCGGTAAGGCCCGCAAATATCAAAAATGCTTTTTTCAATTTTCAGTGTTTTAATTTTTTACAATTGCACGCGTACCTTCTGTCCTTCTACCAGTTCCGGGCTTACATTCAGCCCCACAGTATCTCCCTGCTGCAAGCCGCTGAGTATGGACACATGCACACCATCATTGTTTGCAACGGTTACAGGCTGATAGTGTATTGTTCCCTTATCTATTACAGGTACAAAATATTTACCTGCCCTTATCACCAGCGACTCTGATGGCACCGTAAGGTTTTTCTTTTCAGGTGTCTGGAAATTGACCTGCAGGTAGCTGCCGGGTATTATTTGGTTGTTGGTATTGGGCAAGTCTATCTCTACCAGCATCATTCTTGTCTTGGGGTCCAGCTCACCTGCTATACGTGTTACTTTCGCTTTTATTTTCACGTCCGGTCTTTCAGTCATAGAGATAGTAACGGGATAATTCTCCTGCAGGTAAGCAGCATCATTTTGCGCTACATATACATATACCCTTATCTTATCTACCTGCGATAGCGTTACTACCGGCTGTGCACTTGTTTGGGAATTGGTTGCATTCTGCACAAGTGCCCCGGGGTCTGCAAAACGTGCTGTAACAGTACCGGAGAATGGAGCTACAATATTTTTGTATTGCATTTGCTGGCGCAATGAGCTAACCTGCGCTTCCGCCATCTTTACGGAAGTTTCGGTTTGCTCCGCATCTTCTTTTGATATGTATTCTTTCTGCAGCAGCGCCTGGTCGCGTTTCAGTATTTTCCTTTTATTCTCAAGGTCTGCCACTGCAGCCTTGTACGATTCATCTATTTCCGGAGAAATAATAGTGGCCAGTAATTGACCTTCATGTACCTTATCACCTTTATCTACCAGTATTTTATTCATATAGCCACTGGTTTTTGCGTACAACGTTACGCTCTGGTAGGGCCTTGCTTCGCCTATTAACGTAAGGCCTTTGTCCCCATTGCTCATGCCCGCACGCATCACTTTTACTTCGGGACCTGCCTTTACTTCTTTTACGCGGGCTGTTGTTTCTGTGGCAAGCGCGTTTTTTTGTTTGAAGAACATAAGAATTAGCCCCAGGGCTGCTATTGCAACTATAAAGCCACCGCCTAACCACACTCTTATGGATTTCTTTTCAGCATTCGTTTTCATAACTTATTATAAGTTTGGTATTATTTAATGTTTTTCAGGTTCTGTTATCGAATGGCTTGGTACTAATACAGCATGTGCTGCATCTATCTCATCGTACCGCATTGTTTCCATCGCAAACTGTTCATCCAGCTTATTCAGCGATGGTGCATTTTTCCTTAGCAGCGAGTAAATAACAGGCACTACAAATAGTGTAACGAATGTGGCCACTATCAGTCCACCCATTACTGCACGGCCTAAGGGTGCATTCTGTTCACCACCTGCACCTGTACCCAGCGACATAGGTATCATACCCAACACCATTGCGAGTGCGGTCATCAATACCGGCCGGAGGCGTGTTTTGCCCGCTTCCAGCGCTGCCTCTATTGCATTCAGTCCCTTTTCTATTCGCACCTCATTAGCAAAGCTCACCAGCAATATTGAGTTGGACACTGCTATGCCCACAGCTACAATAGAACCCATCAGTGACACCGTATTGATAGTAGTACCTGTAATAGCCAGCATCCATAGTATTCCTATAAATGCACCCGGCACTGCAAAAAGAATAATAAAGGGGTCAAGCCATGTCTGAAACAAAATCACCATCAGAAAGTACACAAGCACTATAGATAATATCAGCCCCAGTCCCAATGTTTTGAATGTGCTATTCATCACTTCCGGCTGACCGCGCAGGTATATATGCATACCTGTAGGCAGCTGCCCCATTGCAGCTACTTTCTTTTCTATATCATTGGCTACCGAGCCCATATCCCTGCCGTCCACATTGGCAGTTATATCCATTACACGTTGCACGGTATAGTGATTGATGACATCGTACTGGTTTTCATAATCGACCATCGCCAGGTTACCTAATACTTGTGTTTGCGCCATTGGTAGGTCAGTAGGTAATGGATTGGGGGTGCTGTTCATAGAGCTGCCACCCGGTGTAACAGGCGTATTCAATATGCTGTTTACCGAGTTCAGCTGCTGGTATGGCACTTTCACTGCTACCTGGTAGTTTACGTTGTTTTGCGGATTTATATAAAATGATGGAGCAACGGTTGAGTTAGACGACAATGCCACCAGCATAGCATTAGCTACATCCCTTTGAGATAGGCCAAGCTCCTGCGCGCGCTCCCTGTTTACATTAAATTTCAGTGTCGGGTAATCAAGTATCTGTTTAATATTCACATCAGCAGTACCCGGTATCGTGCGTATTGCGTCTTTCAGCTTCGACGCATATTTATAAGATGTATCGTAGTTGTTGTTCATTATCTGCACGTCTATAGGCGCAGATGTACCGAAATTCAATACCTGGTTTACTATATCAGCCGACTGGAAATAAATACTGCAACCGGGAAAATGTTCATTAAGGTCTTTCCTTATCTGCCTTATATAATCTGCCGTTGGCTTATGTCCTTTATTTAGCGAAATAAGTATATCTGCATCCATACTGCTGGTATTATCCGTTTGCACAAACGCCAGGTTGTACGAAGTAGGCACACCTATCATATCGTTCACAGAGTTCAGCTCTGCCTTTGGTATTATCTTTTGTATGCGCCCTTCGGCAGAGTCCACAAGTCTTTCCGTCTCTTCTATACGGCTGCCTACCGGTGCCCGGAAGTGCAGCTTCATCATACCCGTATCCGTAGTCGGGAAGAAGTCTGTACCTATTACCTTCATCAGCAACAACGATATAACAAACACTGCAAAAGCAGACACCAGCACAGCCTTTCTATTCTTCAGGCACAAGTGTAGTATCTTACCATAGCGTTCTTTGAATTTTTCAAATCGCCTGTCGCGCTCCTGGTTAAAACGGAAAGAAAGATTCTTAAAGCGACTGCCATTCACAGGCGGCTCCGTACCATGGTGCTCATTTTTCATCAGCATACGCGCCAATACCGGCACCAGCGTGCGCGATAGCACATAAGATGCCAGCATAGATACTACCACAGACAATGCCATCGCCTGGAATAAATATTTGGATGGACCTGTTAGCAACACTACCGGAAAAAACACAATGCATATAGCCAGTGTTGCCATCAAAGCTGGCACCGCTATCTGCTGCGCACCATCCAGTATAGCTATAGTAAGCGGCTTCCCAAGCATTCGGTTTCGATGTATATTCTCCACCTCCACGGTAGCGTCATCTACCAGCATACCTATAGCCAGCGAAAGGCCGCCTAACGTCATAATGTTGAGCGAGTTGCCGGTAAGGTGCAGAAAGATTACGCCCACCAGTATAGATAATGGTATAGAAGTACATACTATTACCATACTGCGCCAGCTACCCAGGAAGAACATAATCATCAACGATACCAGTATGGCGCTTATCACCGCCTCGTGTAGCACACTTTCTATCGAGTTCTCCACAAACACCGACTGGTCAAAATCCAGCTTCAGCTCCAGCCCGTTTGGTGCTGTTTCCTTTATCAGCGGTATCATTTTCTTAGCCGCTTCCACCACCATCAGCGTAGATGCATTCGACTTCTTCAGTATAGACAAGTAAGCAGCGCGATGACGATCCACGCGTACCACATTTACCTGGTCTGCATATGCGTCTGACACTTTAGATACTTCACCCATACGCACCACCTGGCCGTTCACCACTTTCACAGGTATGTTCTCAAAGTCCTTCACCAGTTCGGGGCTCGAATTAAGCTGCACGCTATACTCCCGGGTACCAATGCGCGCATTGCCCGCAGGTATAATAAGATTAGATGCCTGCAATGCGTTCAGCAGGTCCACCGGCGAAAGTCCTTTTGCCTGCATGGCTTTAGGGTCGGCATCTACCACTATTTCGCGGTTCTTACCCCCAAACGGCGCCGGCGTAGAAAGCCCCGGTATGGTAAAGAGACGTATGCGTATAAAATTGAGACCGTAGTCAAATAATTTATCTTCAGTAAGTGTCTTACTGCTCATGGTGAGTTGGGCCACCTGCACGTTCGTTGCATTGAACTGCAGTATAACCGGAGGTTGTATGCCAGGTGGCATAGAGTGCAGTGAAGTGCTCGCAGTTGCAGACATCTGGGCTATAGCAGCACCTATGTCTGTACCTTTTTCAAAATACACACGCATGATGCCAATGCCCGGCTGCGATTGTGACTCTATGCGCTCTACCCCGTTTACAGAAGAAGAGGTTCCGCGCTCACTCAGCAGTATCACTCTTTTTTCCATTTCAGCTGCAGAAAGGCCGGGGTAACTCCATATTATGGAGACCACAGGTATATCTATTACAGGGAAGATATCTACCATCATTGCTTTGATGGCCATGATACCAAGTATAAGTATAAGAAATGCCATCACCGCTACGGTGTAAGGCCTTCTTAAGGCTAGTCTAACTATCCACATGATTTAAAAAACTTTAAGGATGGTTGTTGCCGGCAGTTTGCGACATTAGCAACCGTAAAATGAGTGAATGCAACAAGGCATGGCAACGCCACAACAAGAGTTCACACAATTAAAAAAGTGTATGGGAAGAAAGACAAGTATCAGACCTGCAGTTTGCAGATATGCAGGTACAGTGGCACGAGCGTGCCCTTGGTATCGGAATGCTCCGGATAAGTTCGGTTATTTCTTTCCTTTCTAAAGAAAAGCAAACACACACCTGATAACACAGCCGTTATAAACAGCAATATGTCAGTATCAGAAGGCTGTGCTATTATATGATATACCTTGTTGGAAATTTCATGACGGTCAAGCAAAGTGCAATCGCCATGATTGCAAATGCTTACATGCTCGGCCCCGTTAAGTTCCACGGCCGCGCCATGCTTATATAGCTGCAACCTTATGTATTTCTTTACAGGGGTAGAATTAAAAATAAGCAGGAAGATTGCCAGCACAAGCCACATGCGGCTTGCAGTTTCTGACTTTCTATACTTATTAATGGTCATGGAGGAAATGAATAATTGCGGCAAAATTAGAACATCTCAACTTTATTCAAAAACATAATTGCATACTTTCTCTTAATGAAGTCATAAATTGTAACAATGATGTTTAATTAATATCCTTAGCCTTAATGCTGTTTACTACTCGTATTTGTTCATCAGGTTTATTTGATGCTACGCTCACTATATATCCTTCTTTCACAAAGACTTCATGCAAATAATATGTCTCGCCCTCATACATTACTACCCCGGCAGTAGTATCAATAGTTGATGCTTGCCCCAGCATGCCTTTCCCTGTGGCCTTCAATACAGCCTCTTTTCTCGTCCATAATCTATAGGATTCACTGCCCGGAGATGCATGATTTAATATCCTTACCCACTCTGCTTCGCAAAATTCATCTTTTAGTTGTTCTATATCTATATCCCGCAGTTGCTCTATATCTACGCCTACTTTACCATTCATTATTCCTGCGCATACCACCAGGTTCCCTGAATGAGATATATTAAAATCAACTGCCGAATCAATGTATGGCCGGTTATATGCTGTATATTTTAAATCCTCGAGGGAATATTTACACTCAAGCCCAAATTCCTTTAAAATATTCATTATCAGCATCTGTCCTTGCAACCTCAACTGCCTTTCATGTCCATCTTTGTAAGATAATATACGCTCACGCAATCGCTCGGGTAGTTGTGAAAGGCCTTCCAGCAGCTTTTCTCTATCAATTGGTCCACTTATTTCCGCGTAGCATATTATGCTCATAATCTGTAAAGCCTTTGTGTAAATTTAATATGCCGTATTATTGCGATAGTAAAAAATGTATTTTTTCTGTGTCAGGTAAGTAAGCCTTCAAAAAAATGCATATTTATGCAATATATATTTTGGCAAGCTTTTATTGTAATAATGGAATATGACTTCAGCTAGTATCGTTTTAGGTGCACAAAGGCCGGATTTGCTTCATGAAGAAACCCTTGCTGATATTTTCAGGGCTACCGCGCGGCAATACCCATCTAAAACTGCACTGATATTTAGCGACAAATCACTAACCTATGCAGAACTGGACAAATGGAGTGATGCTGTAGCTGCAGACCTTTCAGCAAAGGGCATCAGGCCGGGCAATCCCGTTGGGCTATGGCTGCCACGGGGGCTGGAGCTGCATGTTGCCGTGTTGGGCATTGTCAAGGCCGGGGCATCTTATGTGCCGCTGGACAGGGAAATGCCTGCCGAACGCGTAGAAGTGGTACTTACTGAAGTAAATGCTGCCGCCTGCATTAGTAACGATGCGCTGCATTTAAATTGCCCCATATACAAAGTTATTCATAAGCCGGGCATTGACGATATCTTCGATATAACACCCGGCGCACAACCTGACGACTGGGCCTATGTATTATATACATCAGGCAGCACCGGCAAACCTAAAGGCATCCCCATTGCGCATCGCCAGATATGTCACCTCGTCCGTTCGGAACAGCAGGTACTGGGCATATTGCCAACAGATAAAGTGTACCAGGGTTTTTCCGTTTCTTTTGATATGTGGTGTGAAGAGACCTGGATCAGCTACCTGGCCGGCGCTACCCTATGGGTAGCAGATGCCACTACTGCAAAATCTATTGACGAACTGGATGATGTGCTGCGCAATAATAACATTACCATATTCCATGCAGTGCCCAGCTTGCTGGCTGTGATGGATGATGATATACCCACGCTGCGCATTGTAAACGCAGGCGGCGAAGCATGTACCACACAAGTGCTCTCACGCTGGGCTATCCCCTCGCGTCGTTTCTTCAATAGTTATGGCCCTACAGAAACTACTGTTACAGCCACACTTGCAGAATTAAAGGCTGGTGATAACATCACTATTGGTCAACCTTTGCCTAACTACAACCTCGCCGTAATAGATGAGCAAATGAACCTGCTACCATTTGGCGAGCGCGGCGAGCTTATTGTTACAGGCCCGGGTGTATGCAAAGGCTATATCAATAGGCCGGACCTTACAAAAGATAAATTTGTTGCTAAGCCTGCATCATTAAGCGTACTGCCGGGAGATATTATTTATAAAACCGGCGATGCAGCAATTATCAACCCCGATGGGGCTATTGACTTTCAGGGCCGCCTCGACGACCAGATAAAATTGCGCGGCTATCGTATAGAACTGGGCGAAATAGAAAACAAGCTCGCGGAGCTTATAGATATTACTGCTGCCGTGGTAGCAGTAAAAAAAGATAATAATGGGCAGGACCATCTTGTAGGCTACGTGGTGTCCGATGACCCTGTGAATATGAACCAGGCAACCATCCGTACCGAACTGGCAAAAACATTACCTGCATACATGATACCTACGGTCATTATGCAGCTGCAGGAGATGCCGCGCCTGCCCAGCGGCAAGGTAGATCGCAAGTCGCTGCCTGTGCCAGCCTCGCTTATTGAAAATGCGCCGCTGTTTGATGATGAGGTGATAGACCTTGACGCTCCTTTGGGCGAGCGTGTAATAGCAGTACTACGTAAGTTTTTCCCTAACCGCAGTATTGAGTTGACAAACGATTTCTTTACAGATCTTGGTGGTCATTCGTTACTAGCTGCTGCATTTGTATCTCGCTTGCGTAAAGAAGGCAATGTCCCTCAGGCATCTTTGAAAGACATCTATCTTAATCGCCCCCTGAATGCGCTCGTTGACGCATGGGACGTAAAAGGAGAAGTCAAAGAGCCGAAGGCAGCACGTAAGTTCAATAATGTACCTATCAGGCGATACATTACCTGCTGGATAGCGCAGACATTCGCGTTGCTGCTCATCTATTCGCTTTTTGCCATACAGATATTCTTTCCTTATCTCGGGTATTATTATATACACGAGGCCACCAATAATATTACTTATGCTGTAGTTGCTGCTCTCTCCTTCTTCTGCTTTATACCACTTATATTATTTAGCCTTACCATCTTGCTCAAATGGGTAGTGATTGGCAAAATGAAGGAAGGTGATTATCCGCTATGGGGCACCTATTATTTCAGATGGTGGTTCACCCGCACCATGTTGCGTTTGCTGCCCGCACAGTTCTTAAATGGCACGCCGTTATATCCTCGCTACTTGCGTTTACTGGGCGTTAAGGTTGCAGCAGATGCACAGCTAAGTTCAATAAGCATTGGTGCAGAAGATTTGGTTTCAATAGGCTCAGATGCCAGTATCAGCTCGCGTGTTGCTTTAGACAATGCATATGTGGAAGACGGCATGCTTAAGCTGCGCAGAATACATATTGGCGGCCATGCCTATATAGGCACGAACTGTGTAATAGGCGGTGACGCTGTAGTGGAAGACTGGGGCGAGTTGCGCGACCTTAGCCATTTGCAAAGCTGCAAGACTATTAAGCCGGGCGAGATATGGTTAGGCAGTCCTGCGCGGTTGGAAACAAAAAAAGAAATATCGGAGCTCCCGCAGCCGCTTCCGGTTTCTAAAACTAAACGCAGCATCTACAGCTTCATTTTTTCTTTTTCCTTGCTCATATTTCCGTTTGTAGTGTTGCTGCCATTGTTGCCTATCATCATCATCATTAATAATCTGGACAACTCCACAGCCGATTACGACTTTACATACATGATCGTGGTGCCGTCACTTGCCTTATGCTATATTCTTATCTATGCATTTGTTACTATAGTGCTCACGCGCCTGCTGCAGTGGAACATTAAGCCCGGCAAGTATCCAATTTATAGCTGGCTATATATACGCAAGTGGTTTGCAGACCAGTTAATGTCTTTATCGCTCATTGTATTACACCCTATTTACGCTACCGTTTATATTCCTTTCTTTTTCCGTGCGCTTGGCGCTAAGGTGGGTAAAAACACAGAGATCTCAACAGCCAGCAGTGTTACTCACCCATTGCTCGAGATAGGTAAAGGATCCTTCATAGCAGATGCTGTTACCTTGGGTGAGGCGGATGTACGTGCACAGCAACTTACTTTAGCTAAAACGATTATTGGCAATAATAGTTTTGTAGGCAATAGCGCATTAATACCCCAGGGCTATCACCTGCCGGGCCGTATGCTCATTGGAGTGTTATCTATACCACCCTCTGCAGAAATTCTGGCTACAGCCAAAGTAAAAACATGGTTTGGCTCACCGGCCATACCATTACCACGCAGGCAGGAAAGC
>Ga0105240_10009575_pt1 | contig 13715 bp, 15 predicted proteins | sample KBSC54metaG_FD_80426 | JGI IMG/M metagenome (GOLD analysis project Ga0105240, IMG submission 80426) | Corn rhizosphere microbial communities from Kellogg Biological Station, Michigan, USA - KBS C5-4 metaG | ecosystem: Host-associated > Plants > Roots > Rhizosphere > Soil | place: Michigan, USA... | reverse complement strand
CTGGTGATGCCATGCTCCTCAACCAAATACACAAGACCTATGATACTGGCTACCGGACTTCTCAGCAGATGCGAATTTTTATAGGAAACGATCTTGAGTTGTTCCACTTTTGCTTTAAGCTCATCTTGTAGCTCTACCAATTGAGTTACATCTTCCACTTCCCGGATGATGGTGGAAATATGATTGTCCCGATCTTTTTCATAAACCATCTGCCGTGAGTTCACCCATATATAATTACCATCGCGCTTGCGCAGGCGTACCGTCATCTCCACTACTTGTCCGCCTTTAGCCTGAAGAAGTTTATTAATGGTATCTTGTACAGTTTTGACGTCGTCAGGGTAAAGGATGTTTTTATAGAAATCTTCGCTTAGGTTAAGGTATTCATCGTGAGTATAACCCAGGAGTTGCTCCACCACTCCGCTGGAAAAAAGTAGTTTATGGTTAAGAATGTCGTATGTCTGAAATTCGACATGCGTTACCTCGAACAGCGAATGTAAAAATTTTGCCCCAGGCCTCATTCCATAAATATACAAGGAAATAAATGGCAGTTGCAATGATAATTGTCCTGAAAATCAGCAATCTTAATTGAATTAAAACAATTCAGATATCCGGTGGTCATTATTATATGGGAAAGAAACAAACCATACCGAACGAGCCGGAAGAAATGCCGATAGTGCCCAAAAATCCGGAGGTAAGACAGCCATCTGACCCCGGTGTGCCGTCATCTCCACAGGAAGCTCCGGGAACGCAGCCGCCAGAGATTACACCTAGTCCGGCTCAAAATCCTGAGGTTAGTCCAGGTAGAGTTGGCCAATAAAATTGAAAGATAGATGAGGAAGATTATTCGGATCGCTCGCAAAGTAGACTCGAAATACGTTATTAAACCTAAAAACTCTTTAAAGACCATTCCCCAACACCCTCTCATAAAGCTTAATATACTCCTCTACCATCTTCTCCTGCGAAAACTGCCCCAAACTCCAATTTCTGCATTGGCGACGATCGATTCTCTCTATATCCGAACCCCCCTCAATAGCCTGATCGATATTATCCGCTAAAAATCCGGTCTGCTCATGAATGATCAGCTCACTCATCGATCCACGATTGAAGGCGATTACGGGTGTTCCGCAAAGCATGGCTTCAGCAACGCTCAAACCAAACGGTTCATCGAAGTTTATAGGGTGCAGCAAAGCCAGCGCGTTTTGCATTAATTCATTCCTTTTCTCGGGACCGGCTTCACCAACATAAACTACCTGATCGCCGAGAAAGGGCTTTATCTTCTGTTCAAAATAATTGCTGTCCTGTATTATGCCGGCGATCAGCAATTTCTTTTTCGAACGGGTTGCAATTTCGATAGCCTCGGCGGTGCCTTTGTCGTGATGGATGCGGCCAAAATAAAGCAGGTAATCTCCCGGAGTGTTTTTGAATCCAAAATCACTTACCCGGATGCCGTTGTAAATAGTAGCAGCATAGATAAGCAGAGAATTTCTATCCGAATTACTGATAGAAACGTAATGCGAGGTCTTGTTATATTTTTGATAAACGGGAATGATCTTCGGCGATGAAAAACCATGAATAGTGGTTACCATCGGCGTTTTGATCAACCCGGAATAGGTGAGCGGCAAAAAGTCGAAGTGATTATGAATGATATCAAAATCAGCTGCTTTTTCCATCAGGTTGCTGATGTGGAGGCATTCCACCACCTTGGCATCCTGTGAGCGGTCTTCTTCATAACCTTTTGGTATAATCGATTCAAGTTTGCCGCCGGTTATGGAATCTCCTGTAGCAAATAAGGTGACGTCTAAACCTTTAACAACCAGTCCTTCAGTGATGTTACTGGCAACCTGTTCCCAGGGGCCATAGTGCCTCGGCGGCGTTCGCCAGGCTACGGGGGCGAGAATGGCAACTCTCATTTAAAAAACCTTTCTACTATGGATATCATTGATAAAACTAACGCTGGAAAGGGAGTTAGGTTTGAGTCATCGGTGCGATGGATGACCGGTTTGTTGTATGAGGGTGGCCAGATTAGGCGTAAACGATAAAATGATTTGTCTTTGAGCGGAATATGTTTTACATTCACCCTATAAACTTTATCACTTTTAAAATTCTTGTAATATATTTAAAGTGATCGACTCTAATATCACGGAATAACAATTAAATATATGGCTATTAATCTTCAGAAGGGACAACGAATAGAAATTGGGTTGTCTAAAATAAGTTTAGGATTGGGATGGAACCCTCACGAAGGAACAGGTTTTGATTTCGACCTCGACGCCTCGGCATTTATGATCGATCAGGGCCGGATCATACCCTCAGAGGAATTTTTTGTTTTTTATGGTAATACAGACTCGCCGGACGGTGCCTTGCACCATTCAGGTGATGACCCGACGGGCGGCAACAGCGATGGCGGCGACGATGAAGTTATTTCGGTAGACCTTACAAAGGTTGATGCAAAAATCACCGAAGTACTTTTCGTAGTAACTATACACGAAGCCGCTGCACGCAGGCAAAATTACGGACAGGTTCGCGATTCATATATCCGCATTGTTGACGATAGTAACGGGCAGGAAATAGCAAAATATGAGCTTGGGGAAGACTTCTCTATAGAAACTGCTGTTGAATTTGGTCGCTTATATAAACACGGCAGCCAATGGAAATTTGAGTCGTCAGGTGTAGGCTACAGAGAAGACCTGGCATTTTTTGTTTCAAAATACTTTAAAGGCGAGATCATAAAATAATTTTAATCATGGCAATTAACTTGGTAAAAGGTCAAACTATTGACCTTCGGAAAAATGATAAAGGCGAATCCTTCGACCTTTCATCTGTCACTATCGGATTAGGCTGGGATGTAAGAAAAAAAGGCGGCCTTTTTGGAAAATTATTTGGAAGCGAGGAGGAAGAGGAGTATGATCTGGATGCGATTGGGTTTTTATTAAACGCCCAGGGCAAGATAGCTAATTTCGGCCGCTCGGTTCAAAAAGGAAGCCATACCATCAGTATGTTCGAAGGGGATGTGGTTTATTTTAATTCTATGCAGCACCCTTCAGGAAATATATGGCTTACGGGCGACAACCGGACCGGCGCCGGCGATGGGGACGATGAGCAAATTATTGTTAAACTGGATAGCCTGGGCAATGAGTTCGACCGCATTGTATTTGTGGTTGCGATTTACCAGGGCCGTAAAAACCATCAGCATTTTGGCATGGTGGAGAACGCTTTTATACGCGCTGTGGATCGCAATGGCAAGGAGATCGCCCGGTTCAGTCTTTCAGGCGATCATACCTTTAACGGCACTTGTTCAATGACCTTTGCGGAAGTATATCGCAGGGACGGATCATGGAAGTTCAGAGCGATTGGCGAACCGCACGCTACTGACAACTTTGTTGATCTGCTGGATAAATACAGGTAAGAGCGATGGAAAACATCAGGCATTACTCCTTTGATCTGTGGCTTACGCTGATTAAATCAAACCCACAATTTAAACAGCAGCGCAGCCTTGTCTTTCACCAGGAGTATAATGCTCTAAATAAGTCGTTAGAAGAGGTACAACATATCTTCAGGCAGGTGGACATTATGTGTAACAACATTAACGAAACCACCGGGAAGAATGTCGATGCCGAAGAAATGTACCTGATGGTGATCAGCCTTGTAAATGAGAATAAATTCGATCTCGGGGATATCGACATCAATGCATTATATCTCCGAATGGAGACTCTTTTATTCGAGTTTCTGCCATTGATCTATTCGGATGAGACGATTGATGTGCTGGCATATGTTAAAGGGAAACCTGATTGTACCACCAACATATTAAGTAATACCGGGTTTATTAAAGGGGTTACCCTGCGAAAAGTATTGGAGCAATTGAACATCGCACAGTACTTTGATTTTCAGTTATACTCAGACGAGGCTGGTTTATCAAAACCTAATAAAGCATTTTTCCAGTTATTGTTGGACGAGATTGCCGCCATCAGAGAAATTGAATTGAATCAAATCATACATATCGGCGATAATATAAAAACAGATATCCTTGGTGCAGAAAATATGAGCATCAAGAGTTTACAGGTGAATTCAAACAATGTGTCCCTTATAAAATTAATACCTGATGCAACACAACATTTATTCATTGCATAAAATACAAAGCGACACCAGGTTTGATTTTGACCCGGGTAGTTACAGTCGCTTTAAATTTGGCGACGAACAGCAAGCAGAGATATTCGGCACCGCTTTGGCCGAAGGATTTATAGAAGACGTATTGGAAACAGCTGGCATCGACCGGCAAATAGTAGTTATTTCCAGTCCGTATTCTTTTATCCCGACTGCCACCTTTGCCATGAAGAATTATTTCGTGTTCAGGCTGAACAGGTGGCTGGCCGAAAACAATTTACCGGTGGTGCAGGAGACCAAGGTTCACCGTACGATAACTTATAAAGAAGACTACGGCGAACTGAATGCCGAGCAGCGGATGAAGTTAATTGGTAACGATAGTTTTCATATCGATGCGGCATTCCTGGAAGGCAAAACTTTGCTTTTTTTGGATGACATCAAAATAACCGGCAGCCACGAAAGGATGATATCTAAAATGATCAGGCAGTACAGCCTGGCCAATGATATTCACATGCTATATTTCGCAGAGCTTATTAATCCAAACATCCATCCAAACGTCGAGAATTACCTGAATTATCATGAGGTGAAATCTATTTTCGACCTGGACAGTATCATTGATAGCGGCTTTTTCTGCGTGAACACGCGCGTGGTGAAATATATATTAAATTATGAACACCAAAGCTTTTGCATATTTTTAGAGAATAAACCTAAAGAATTTCTTGCGGAGCTATATAACATGGCATTAGGCAACGGCTATCATACGATGGATAGTTATGCCTTAAATCTTAACTACATTAAAAATCAATTATTTAACAATAACGAAGTATTAGTATAACATGGCAATTAATCTACAGAAGGGTCAACGGGAGCCTATTGACGCACCAAAGTTTGTAATTGGATTAGGCTGGGACACCAATAGTTCATCAACAGGATCAGCGTTTGATCTTGACGCGTCAGTGTTTATTTTGGGTGACAACAGGAAAATATTGTCAGACGCCCATTTTGTTTTTTATAACAATTTGAAATCGCCCGACGGAAGTGTTGAACATACCGGCGATAATTTAACCGGCGACGGAGATGGCGACGACGAGCAGATCAAGATCGATCTGTCTAAAATAGATCCACGTGTAATGGAGATATGCGTTGTGGTAACTATTCACGACGCGGAAAACCGCAGGCAAAATTTCGGACAGGTACGCAACTCGTTCATCAGGATTTTTGATGGCGCCACCAACACCGATATGCTGAAATATGAATTAGAAGAGGATTTTTCTATCGAAACGGCTATCGAATTTGGCCGCGTTTATAAAAAAGACGATAAGTGGAAATTTGAAGCTATTGGAGCAGGAATGAAGGGCGGATTGGAAGATTATCTAAAAAAATATAACTAAACATGGCAATAAATTTAGAAAAGGGCCAGCGCATTAATCTCCAAAAAAGTAATGGCAGCAAGCTCGAAAATATATGTGTCGGGATTAACTGGGGCGCTATAGAGAAAAAAGGATTATTCGGTCTTGGCGCACATAAAGAGGCGGTAGACCTTGACGCCAGTTGCGCCCTGTTTAATGATCAGAAGCAATTGGAAGAGGTTGTCTATTTCGGTCATTTGAAGTCCCAAAACGGCGCGGTGCGCCATAGTGGTGATGACCTGACCGGCGATATGGATGGCGATGACGGTTTAGATAACGAGATTATCTCTATTCAATTATCTGCCTTAAGCAGCACCACCTCGTACGTAGCTTTTGTGCTGAACAGTTTCCGCGGACAGGATTTCGGAACTATTCCATTTGCATCCATACGCATTTACGAGGGTACGCCGACAAGGGTAACCGAAGTGTTTGCCAAATATGATATTGCACATGGCGCCGGATTTGCCGGTCACGTCTCTATGGTTATGGGCGTATTTTACAAACGCAATGGTGAATGGAAATTCAATGCCATCGGCGAGCCGACCAAAGACAGGGATCTGCAAAATACCGTAAGAACCGTATCAGAAAAATATTTATAAATAGTAATCAAAAATCGATCATGCGTAAGGCGACAGGGAGATCAGAATGTTGCTTTGTACATGGGTCATAAACACATATTCACATGGAAGATGTAACACCAACAGGCGCAACAGAAAGCCCTACCCCAATTAGCGATGTACCTGCTGTCAAAACAGAAATGCCTTCAACAATGGTAGTTGATAAGGACGGCAATGTCAACCTTACGATCATAAAACCAGAAGACGAAAAGAAATACCTGGAAGTAAACAAAGACCTTAATCCTTCGGATGTAAACTCTATTTTGAACTATGGAGCCGATGTGCAGGGGTCGATGGAAAAATACAGTAATCAATTCCTGGTTTCGGTTCGTACATATAACTCAGGCGAAGTAGGCGGCTTAATTACCGACCTGCTAACCGAACTTAACTATATCGACGTTGATGAGTTAAACCAGGGGGGCTTTAAAAGCTTCCTGTTGCATATCCCGCTTATCAAAAACCTGATTTTTGATACTAAAAAGCTGTTCGCGAAATACGACACGGTGGTAGACAACATCGATAAGATTGTTAATAAAATAAAAGCAGGCCGCTTAAATTCCATAAAAGACAACAGCTCGCTGCAGACTATGTTCGACAGCAACGTCACCTACATTAAACAAATGGAAGACCTGATAGTAGCCGGTCAGCTTAAATTGAATGAGTTGAATGTGAAGCTGGCACAAATGGATCAGCGTCCGGCTGACTACAATGATTATGAAATTGCAGATTTGCGTGATTTTGTGAACCGCCTGGACAAACGTATGGCCGATTTGAAGACGGTACGCTTTATCATGCTTCAGTCTTTGGCGCAAATAAGGGTGGTTCAAAACAACAACACTTCTATTGCAGAAAAGGCGCAGTCTATCATTTCGACAACGATACCGGTTTGGAAAAATCAGCTGACCATAGCTGTTGCCCTTCAAAGACAAAAGGCTAACGTGGAGATGCAAAAGCAAATCTCAGATACCACTAATACTATTTTGTTGAAGAATGCCGAACTGCTCAAAACAAACAGTATCGACGTGGCCCGGGAAAATGAAAAGACTGTTGTTTCTATTGATACGTTAAAGCAAACAACGCAATCGCTAATCGAGACGCTGAATGAAGTGAAGCGCATACATGAAGAGGGCGCACAAAACAGGAAGAATTTAAATAGCGAGCTGCAAAACCTGGAGGTTGAGCTGAAGAAAAATGTAACGAATGTTGCTTAGATTTGAGCAATGGACGATGCCGGGAAAGCGATACTAAATAATTCGATCAGAATAATCAGCAGGCTTCAGTTGCTGTCCGTCTTTTTTGATGACGATATTATTTACAAAATTTATCTGCGGAACCAGGTTATACATCAACTGTTTGTGGATAACCCGGACCTGGACATCAACAAGCTCGACTTATTTCATCTGCAATACACGCAAGCTTTGATCGACCTTTTGGTTAAGATCAAGAAGAACAACGAGAAAAGCATTATGATCATGCTGGATGAGGTACAGCTGAATAAAGATCTGATAACAAAGATCAAGGACTCGGTTATTTCGTTTGATCAATTCAGGCTCGATCAGCAGCGGCAGGCGCTCAGGATAAACACCTCGTTGAGGAAACTTTACCAGGTGCTGTCGGACGATAGTTCAGATTATCCTTTTGCCAAGAATATTAATGCTTTCGGCGAGCGCTACGCAGAGGATTTCTACTATGACGTTTCGCCCGCGCTTTTTATGGAGCTGACGCAGTACAATCCGGCTGATGCTTATAAAAATGCTTACGCAATTATACAGCGGAAATTAATGGGCTCGCTTTGTAAATATGATTTCAGGGGTAGTTTTGTATGCGGGATAAAATCAGGCGATCAGATAGCCGAAATTTACAGCCTGAACGGGGCAGGCAAAAACTTCCTGTATCTTCCGGCAAAGGGAATGTTCGCATTTTGCGATATAAGTAAAATAGACTACAGTGGCACTACCCACGATCTATCCAAAAAGGAAGCATTTATAAGGGAGCTAACCGATAAAAATGAACAATTAAACAGCAGTATTAACATTATAAAAACCACGATTCCGGCTGAAATAAAAGCTTTGTTAGCCGATAACTATAAAAAACTCAACGACATCAATTTCTTACAAAACATCAGCGATGTAGATGTTCAGGCCAATATTTTAAAAACCATGCTGAACACCGATATGATGTGATCAAATAACTTTAAATCATCTTAAATTAAATGGATATACTACACTCAGTGCTGGGCCCTGATATTAAGGCCGCAGCACTTATCATACTGAATCTTATCGTTATAGAGAGCTTGCTTTCTGTAGATAATGCCGCAGTTCTGGCTACAATGGTGATCGATCTGCCCAAGCATCAACGTCATAAAGCATTGCGCTATGGCATCATCGGAGCATATGTTTTGAGGGGCGCCTGCTTGTTTGCGGCGGCATGGCTTGTTAAGATCTGGTGGCTGAAACCCCTGGGCGGCCTGTATTTGCTATACCTGTCATTTGATTATTTCAAAGGTAAATTAAGCAAAGGTGATGGCGATGGCGACGGAGACGAAGAAGTCGACAAAACCAAGAACTGGGCCTATCGTTCAACCATCGGTCTTTTAGGTCCACTTTGGGCAACGGTAGTGTTGGTTGAGATTATGGACCTTGCTTTTTCTATCGACAACGTTTTTGCGGCGGTAGCATTTACCGATCATGTTTTCCTTATTTACATCGGTGTTTTCATTGGTATCCTGGCGATGCGATTTGTGGCACAAGCCTTTGTAAAGCTGATGGAAAAATTCACCTTCCTGGAAACGATAGCCTTTATTGTTATCGGTGTATTGGGTATTAAACTCACGTCGTCTATATACGTTCATTTTTACCCGGAAGCAGGCTTCTCTAAAGTGATGAGTGGTGAGCATGCTGATATATTTACATCAGTATTTACAGTGGGAATATTTATTTTGCCTGTGCTAAGCTCATTGCTCTTTAACATGCCTAAAAGAAATTCAATTGAGCCGGAGGTAGCTGAAAAGGCAGAAGAAACACTGAAAGAAAGTTAATACAGGCGAAGTTTATGAATAAGCTTATTGCAACCTGGTTTGGTATAGGATATATAAAAGGTGGCGGCACAATAGCCGCAGCCGTCACTTGTGGATTAATTTGGCTATTCTGGACGAGTCCGGCGTCCGAAACCAGCTGGGTACTGCCCTTGATCACCATTGTGATCACCCTAATTGGAATTTATGTAGGCGACCAGGTTGAACCCTATTGGGGGAAAGACAGCTATAGAGTGGTAATTGACGAGGTAGCCGGGATGCTGGTTACCATGCTATTTGTTCCGCATAATCCATGGATGCTGTTAGCGGGATTTATATTGTTCCGCTTTTTTGATATGGTTAAGCCATTATTTATCCGCAGGCTCGAGAAATTGCCCGGCGGTACAGGCGTAATGATGGATGATATTTTAGCGGGGATATATGGGAATATCCTGATCCAAATATTTATACTACTCAAACTCTAAAATTATAGAGCCAAATTGTTTAAAAAGAACCGCTTCAGCAAAACTGGAGCGGTTCTTTTGCTTCAATGCGCGTTTCCTTATGACGTTATCAATGTGATCCCGCTCAGGTCAGCTTTGCCATTTTTAAGGAATTCGTAGGTCATCCGGTCAGCCTGGCAGTCAACAAACCGAAGATGCTTTAAGCTCCTGCATTTAAAAAACGTGTTGATCAGCTTTGAATTCTGAAACGTTACTTTGGAAAATGCGCAATTCTCGAAATAACAATCTTCCAATGTGCCTTCAAAAACTATATCAGAAACCTGGCTGGTGATAAACGAAGTGCGGTTCAACACTGCGTTTGTCATGGTGTTTTTCTGGAAGTCGCTGGATCTGATGGTCGCGCCTGAAAAATCTGCGCCCGAAAAATTGCAACCTTTGACATGACTTCCCGAAAACTCGGCCGCTTTCAGTGAACAGTCGTTAAAGACATTGTTAACCAATTCGGCGTTCCGAAAATGACTGCTGCTGATATTGGAGCCAGAAAAGTCGCATCCATCAACATGGTTACTTTTTAGCAGAAGTCCGGATAGGTCTGAACCGACAAACTTGCAACGCTGCAGGTTGGATGAGCTAAATTTTTCATTCAGACCGTTCAACCCGGAGAAATCGGCATCTACCCAGTTCCCGCGCGACATATCCCAATTAAGCTTATTCTTTTGCTGGCCTGCTGCCGGCTCAGCTGAAGACTCAACGGCCCGTATTTCAGCTACTGTAGATTGAAAGTCTTCCGAAAAGTAATTAAGATCAACGCCCAGGACTTTTGCCAGCTTGTTAATAGTAATAATGTCCGGAATGGATTCTCCGCGTTCCCATTTCCCAACCGCTTGCGGGCTGATAAATAGATGCTCGGCAAGTTCTGCCTGTGAAATATTTATTTTCTTTCGTGCTTCGGCAATCTTGTTGCCAATCATGTTCATTTCCATACTACTGTATTTTTATTTTTTTGGATACAGCAAAGTTATTTTGGTCCGGTTCCAGAATCAGCAAAAACACCGCCACCATTAGTTGTATTTACACTACTTATAGTTGTTTTTAACAACCGAAAGTGGTATTTTCTGAGATTAAAACATAATCAGGCTAAAATAGGGAAGAGCTTTGACTAAAAAGCAAGTATATGCCGGCAGAAAGTTAAAGGTTTTTACGCGATCCCAAGCCGGGTCTTCAGATTATCCCGGTAGGTGCTGCCGATGGGTATTTTTGCCTGGCCGATGATAAGCTGATGCGCCTCGATCATGGCGATATGCCGGATAGCCACCACGTAGGATTTATGTACCCTTATAAAATCTGCCGCGGGCACCAGGTCGAAGATATCACCCATGTTTTCGCGAACCAGGATATTTTTATCTTTCAGGCATATGGTAATGTAATTGCCGTCTTTCTCAAGATATAGGATATCGCTTAGTTTTACCTGGTAGGTCTGCGGGCCGCTTTTTACAAATATCGAGGCATCGTCATCATCTTTTGCAGGAGTGCCGTTTTTCAATGTTTTTAAGCCCGACACTTTATTTAATGCCGCAAGGAAACGTTCAAAAGTAATGGGCTTCAGCAGGTAGTCAACAGCATTCAGATCGTAGCTCTCGACAGCATATTTGCTGTAGGCCGTGGTAAATATCACCATGGGTTTGGCGGCCAACGTTCGCAGCAATTGTATCCCGTTCACGTCCGGCATGTTGATATCGAGGAATACAAGATCGATGCTTTCACGATTCAGGTATTCGATTGCTTTCACCGGCTCACGAAAGGTGGCTTTAAGATCAGTGAGCCCGCTCTTTTGGCAATAGCGCTCTATCACCTCGAGCGCCATCGGCTCATCGTCTATTGCGATACAACTGATCATTGCAAATTTATTTTGAGTTCCACTTTATATTGATCGTCAGCCTTTGTTATTTGCAGCTGGTGTTTGCCAGGATATAACAACGCTAACCGCCGTTTCACATTATCCAAACCAACGCCGCTGCTGTCGCCATTCATTTTCTGCACGTGGCTATGATCAGCATTGATACAAGTGAAGGTTAATTCATTCCCATTTACCGATAGCAAGATATCGATATTTGAACTATGGCCAATAACCACACCGTGCTTGAACGCGTTTTCTACAAATGGGATAAATAACATCGGTGCCACAAAAATACCATCTGGTTCGGATGGATAATTGAATTTAATTACTGCTTCCTTATCCGCATAACGCAGCTTGTTCAACTGGATGCAATCCTCCAGGTATTCGATTTCTTTTTTCAGCGGCACCTTCTCTTCGTTACTTTCATAGATCATATAGCGCATCATTCCTGAAAGTTTAGAGATGCCGTCGGCAAGGTCATCATTACCTTTCTTCTGAGCCATAGAAAACAGGTTGTTCAGCGTATTGAACAGGAAATGCGGGTTTACCTGCGATTTCAGGAATTTAACCTCCGTATCCAACTGGACTGCTGCCAGATCCGACCGCATCTTTTCAACCCTCGACCATTCCTTTAAAAAGAAATAGGCTATAGAAAGACCGAATACGATGACGAAAATGAACGATATGGTATTGGATAAACCGTTATTGGCAAATACCATAGCGTCTGTCCGCAACATAAGGTCCCTTTTTATAAAAGGAGGGGCAGCAGGCGGTCCCGCCTTCCGGTCAATTTGATAAGTACCTATGAGTGGGCGATCGGATTTCGGTGCGTAAAGCAAATGGTCCATATAGTAATTCACCGAAAAGATGGCAGCAAAATAAACCACGGGTATAGCTACCCTGATTAGTATATTTTTGAAGTGCAGCGCCTTTTTAAACAACAAATAAATATTGCCATAGAATAACAGGGCAAGGAAACCGAGTGTGATAAACAGGTGTGCTGATAAGGTATGTCTTACATCCCGTATAATAACAGGGTCTTTTTTCATTGCACCCTGGGCCTGGTCAACGCGTATGGTTACATGCGTTTCAGTAAGCGACAGCAGCGTATAAAAAACACCAACCCAGAAGGCAACGTGGAGCACGATCTCTATCCAATCTTTCTTCTTAATCTTAATCATGATACCAAAGGTAAAGCAGCGTGAATAGCTATAAAATTAATGTTACTAAACTACTCAATAACGGTATAAACTAATCTTTTTTGAAATCCAGAATAACAAATATCTCCATTTCGCAGATGTTAAAATGGTGTTTGTACCAAAGTTTTTATTGGTTGGAGTACAAGAAATAGTATTGCTTAAAATCTTATGAATTATGAAGAAGCAATTACTGTTCGCTATCATTCCAATATTGGCATTTATTACTGCTAAGGCCCAAAAACCGGACACGGCGCGGATGCTGATACATTATAAGTTTACCTGGATGAGGGACACCGCAAACCGGGAGCACCCCTACACAGAAAACATGGTATTATATATAGGTCAAAGTGCGGGCGCTTACAGGAGTTACGATGCCATAGTATATAACGCGCAGTTTAAGAAAGCGTGGGCCGAAGCGGCGGCTGCCAGTCCGGACGGAAATGTCAGGATAAATAGAAGGGGCGTTGGTACGGCTATAGAATATTACCAGTACCCGAACAATAAGAGGCTGGCGCGAAAAGAGCCGCTAATGATGAACAGTTATCTTATAGAAGATACCATGCCGGCCATCGATTGGAAAACAAGCAGCGATACAGCAACGTTTGGTGGCCTGCATTGCCAGAAAGCCACCTGCCATTTTAAAGGCAGGGATTACACCGCGTGGTTTTGCCCTGATCTGCCCATACGCATCGGTCCGTGGAAATTAAATGGGTTGCCCGGTGTTATTGTAGATGCAAGCGATACAAAAGGCGAAGTAGTATTTCGGTTTGATGGGGTAGAGAAAGCGGTCCCAACGCCGCCGGGAAATCAAGGGGCTGACGAAAAAGATTTGCCGCCGATTTTGCGCGGCTTAAATGATGACATGAATTTAATTGCTCCACCGCCGGGAACTATCAAAACCACGCAAAAGGAATTTGATAAAACAAGGGAAGCCATGAGAAAAAATCCCAACGGTGTTGTACAGGCGATTAACGTAGGCAACGGCCCTAAAGTGGATCAGGTTAAAGGAGGCCCG
>Ga0105240_10009573_pt1 | contig 13716 bp, 11 predicted proteins | sample KBSC54metaG_FD_80426 | JGI IMG/M metagenome (GOLD analysis project Ga0105240, IMG submission 80426) | Corn rhizosphere microbial communities from Kellogg Biological Station, Michigan, USA - KBS C5-4 metaG | ecosystem: Host-associated > Plants > Roots > Rhizosphere > Soil | place: Michigan, USA... | reverse complement strand
GGCGGCCATGGCCCGATGATGTCCATCCAAAACAAAAATACGACCAAACGTGGAGTCTCGTGAGTCTAGGGATTGGACGGCGATGACAACGATTGGTAACGCTTCTTCCAGTTGCTGCTTTCGATAAAGAACAACCGCTGACTCATGTTCGTCTTGAACGGAGTAAAGACGCTCGGCCAATAACTCGCGTTCTTCAACCCGAATATCGGGCGCTGAACCATTCATCTTCAATCGCGCCATTTTCTTTAAGCTCGCCACCGTTTCCTGCAGTTTTTCCTCGTCGGCCAGATGGATGCCGGCCACATGATTTCCTTCGCTCGCCTGTACCAGCCAATGACGGGCAATCACCGCAATATCTAGCCGCCGCTGAGTCGCCAATTGGCGCAGAAGAGGAATGACATCAAAATAAATGCGCGTGGCTTTCGCCCATTGACGTTTCTCTCGGGCCTTATCGGCTTGGCGCACTTGACTTTGCGCTTCATAGAGCCGCTCTTCGGGCAAAGGGGAAACGCCCCCGCCGGCCTTTCCAGTTCGAGAAAACATTCGCGACAGACTTGCCCACCAGCTGACGTGGTCGTCGCTGGAGAGAAGATCGGGCAAGCCGTCAACGAGCGCATAATCGGGAAGTCCTCTTCTGGCTAAAAAACGAAACATGTGGAACTTTTGCTTTCTGGGAGCGCGGTTCAGAAATGAAAGGGCACGGACCGCCATCGTCTGTTCGCCAAACTTTTGTACAGCACATTCCCCTGCGGAAAAGGAGACGGAGCGCACCGATGCCTGACCGGAAGCGGCCAGTTCGATCACGACGATTGCAACTAAACTGAAAGCGATGGTTCGCATGAATAGGATCGTTAGCGCTCACCAAGAAACTTCTCTTTGGTGATGAAATTCTACCTTCCTCATCAGGGCGGCGGTAGACCAATTTCTACTTAGGCCTTGTAGCCTGGGTCCCTCAACATTTCTTGAGACACGTAATTGTCTCAATTTATGAAACAGACGATCGAGCCTTCACAGCGATAAAAAATGCGGCCCTTGAGATTCTCGGATTGTCCTTGCGACAAGTTAAGGTTTACGCGTGGCGAAACGGAGGCGGACGTAGTCTGCCGTCCAGCGGCCTTGTTCATCGCACAGCACGGGTTTTAGCAGAGCGGTGACCTCATCCAAATAGCCGGGCCGCTCTTCAGGAGACAGTCGCGCTTCGAAAGGCTGCGCAAAGAGTCCCAGCCAGGCATGCTCCGCCAGAACATCACAAAAAAGTAATTGCCACACAAAAAGGAATTTAACGAAGAATCGGGGATGAAGCAATCTTGGACAACGTACTCCAGCGATGTATTGAAAGGACTGTCACTTTCTTCAGTGAATTTCTTGATTATAATGGCGGCCAACGAATATAACGAATTCAAATGAGGGGGCGTATCTTGCTAAGAAAAAAGATAGTGGTCTGTGGCTGGGTGGCAGCTGTTGTTCTATCACAGCCGTCGATGGCAGGGACTGCGGCTTTGGACGCGGATGGATTTGCGACGAAGGTTTATGAAGTCACTAAAGGCGGTGACTACAATGCCTATGTACAACTGATCGATCCTCGGTGCCATCCTCGGTTATTTACCCCCAAAAGTTTCGAACTGAGGTCCGAGCTGCTTAACGGAATGAATCCTAGCGCGAAAGTGAACGCCATGCCGTTTGCCTCCTATCAGGCCATGATGAAGGAAAAAGGGGCGCCGCCTGATCGGCTGATTTATTCGCTAGAGCCATCGCACATTGTGATCGTCCACGGCACGGTCCCTGGAGTCACCGGCGGCAATCGGGTGGAATTAGGCCCTATTCTGCATTCCGATAAAGGCTGGAAACTTCTCGAAGGCGATTGCCTATCCAACGGACCCACTGTTTCAAGCCAAACACCAAAATGAAAAGACGAAGGCGCGCACAACTCCGCCGCCGGATGTTAGAAGCTAAACGCTTATTCTGTTAGTCCGCGCGTGGGAGTAGTGCAAAATGCCGCTGCACTTGAATGGGTCAGCAAAATCAAAATCGATAAAGCGGAAATGCCGCGCTTCAGCATTGCATTACTATAGCTGGGAGGGATGAAGGATAAAATGGGCCTATTGAATTAAAGTCCTGGCGATGAAGCCCACAACGGAATGGGACAGAAGATCAGCTCATGCGGATTCCCCGGTCTCATGGGGATTTTGCGGCTTGACTGGGACGGCCAGTGGCCAAGGCTTAGAGAGAAAGATTTCATCTGCCGCCAATTGCTCCGCAGACCAAGGGGCGGCAAATACGGTGGCCGCATTAATGGGCTCATTGGCCACTGTGCGTCGATGCAGTTCAAGAGCAGCCAGTATGTGGGCAACGGAAAGCCGCAAGAGCGGCATGTCTATTTCGTTCAGTGATCTGCGACCGCGATTAAATAGCGCGCCTAGCCCAGAGTTCCGAATTCGTTCGACCACGAAATTATCAATGCCCCGGATTGTTATCCGGCGAGACAAAGCTTCTACGCGCCGATGAAAAATCCACAATCGTTTAACGAAGTTCTCGTATTGGCTTTGTCGTACGGGCTCCGCATCCCAGGACAAGATCAAGTCCGTCACCTTCCCATACGCGCCATAAACCTCTGCGTAAAAATTCTCTGCTGCTGTTTTAGCAGCGGGTTCTTTAATGGCGTTAATCAGTTCACCCAGACGAGGATGACGGATCATCTGCAAAAGCGGCACTTCATTTCTATTTTCAGAACTTCCCTTAATCTGAGGCAGGCCGGGGAGTAAAAAAGATTCGAGCCACTTGTATACCGAGCCGGGCTCCTCCGATTCACAAGGTTTTTGAAGGGCCAACCTAGATAGAAGCTCATAAATCAAAAATGCTTTTTTTGTTTGTTCTTTAGTCCGCTCCTCCTTCTTTTTCAGCCGGTCTTCCAAAGACGAAGAATAGAGTGATCCCAGTTGCGCCAAAACATCGATGAGCCCTTCTCTGCCCTTTAAAGTGGCATTGTCGTCAGATGGGGAGCCAAGCAGCGCCAGCGCGGCTCTTGCCTGGTTTTCGGACGTTTGATATTGATCGGTTTCTTGTAGAACAGACTCCAGCAACCTTTGAGTGTTCGGAGGATAAGCGGTATGGGCACGCGACAATATACGTTCGAGGGTTGCTAAAGAATATTTGGAATTTTGGGGCAACACAGGTTCCGTCAAATGTGAAGTAGCAGTGAGCCTGATTCCCTCGCGTCTTTGATGCCAGAGAAGTTCGATGGTTTGAATCCGCTCTAAGAGCGCTTGGGCCAGGATGTTTTCGGTCAGGTCACCGTCTGAAAATGCGAATTTAACCATGGATAACGTCAGAAGCGGACTGCGAAAGAAATCAATGGGCACAATCGCGCTGGCCGGAGCGAGCAGTAATTTTTCGAATTGGTCCATGAAACGATTTGCGGTTTGATGCACGGCATCAAAATCCAATATTATTTTTTCCCGCATGGCCTGGAGACTTTTGGGGCCGGTTTCGCGAAGCAACCAGAATTCGATGTAAAAACAGGCTTCCGCATCACCCAAAACCAGACGAAACACCTGGATCATCTGTGCTGTATCGATAGAGGTTATGGGGTTTGACATGGCTTCGATCCGTTGAACCGCCTCTTTAAACCATATCTCCGAATCTACAGACGGGGAAGGATAGGTGGCGGTGAGGTGATGTAATTTCGGAGACAGCAAACCTTTCATGCCATGCACTTCGGAAATCCCTAGTTCGGGAACCACCGCTTGAGTTGTTATGGGGGTGCAGAATTCTTGATTGTGTACGGTCGGCCACCAAAAATTGGCATTACTACATATGGTGGCTGCCAAGCCGGGATCTAAGCACGGGACCAGAAGAACAGCAAAAGTACGGAGGAGGAGTTTTGGCATAACATCTCGAACGCGAGTCTGCCTATCGGCAGACAGGTTCGAGGACCTTTACAATTTTAGACGGTGTGAGCATTTAGAAATAGGCCAAAAGAATGTTGGGCCAAACAGCCTACTCGAAGAAATTCGCGAGGTTATGAATTTAAACCATGCCTCAATGTCGTGCGGCATACATTTCGGCGTGATTGATTTTTAATTCAGACGGGCGATAATTGCAAGCCTAATACAAATCCAACTCACGGCGCAGCGTCTCCGAAATGTCAGCAATGGAATGTTCTTCAGGGCCGGCGATCCCGACGGAAAATAAGAATCCGGGAGCTTGTTTGGCGACGAGAACCAAGTTCCCAAGCCGCGCCGCTAAGCATTGATCGTTTGAAAACCAGTAAGGCGTTAGACGCCACCCTTTCGCCAACTCTTTGCAGTGCTCAAAGGTATTTTCATGTCGCTCTTTTTCTCTTCCGACCCAGCGAAAGGGTTGCTGCAGCGAATAATATTGGTTTAAGGCGGGAAGGCAAAGCAGTTCCGTAAGCGAACCTGCAACCGCCTCGGCTTTCGACCGGGCGAATAATCCATCGTTGGTCCGCGGGATTTCCGCGTGGCGCATCACCACCGGATCCGACCCCTCGCCGTGAACAAGAAAAATATCCTGCTCATCATCGGCCGTAGGCGAAGCAAAAAGCTCGGCGTTTAAGGGCAGACGTTCCAAGACGTCCCACCGCTCGTCCACCAAGTAGCCAGGGGAGGTGTCATACAATCCCAGATTCAAAGGTCCCGTGTCTTCGCTCATCCGTTCCAAAAATTCGCGATACACCGGACTCAAAGGTCGCTTTGTGACGCGTTCCACATTGGCGATCGCCTGTGCATCCGCGCCGCGAATCTTTTGCGGAAAATCCGGAACGAAGGAAGTCCAAAACTCGATGCACCGCTCAATGAGAGTCACTCGTGTCTAAGTTTAAACTTCAGCATCGTTTACTCTTTCTCAATTGATAGACCCGCCGAAACGATTGCTAAACGGTTTTCCATTCGCTCGGCCCCTGAAAGTCACACTATTACTGTGTACACTGAGTTAGTGTTGAGTATGGGAGGATGGTCATGTTCAAAAATATAACATTAAGCGCCGACGGTTCACTGATTCGCAAGGCCCGACAATGCGCAGCCGGGGAACGAAAGTCACTGAATGCACTCTTCCGTGAATGGATTGCCCGATACATGGGGGCTGACGGCGGCGGTTCCGAAAAATACCGCCAATTAATGAAGCACTTGAATCACGTTCAGCCTGGGCGCTCGTTCTCAAGAGAAAAAATGAATGAGCGCTAAATTTTTTCTCGATACCCATGTTTTTGTCTATTCTTTTGATCGTCGTAATCCCACTAAACAAAAAAAAGCGCAATCGCTAATCGACAAAGCTCTTTCGGATCATTCGGGATTAATCAGTTCGCAAGTGGTTCAGGAATTCTTAAATGTCGCACTGCGGAAGTTTGAGAAACCGCTGCCCCTGCCGGAAAGCCGGGCCTATCTCGACGTCGTGCTGGCGCCACTCTGTGAAGTTTTTCCCTCTGTTCAACTTTACCATCATGCGCTGGAACTCCAAGACCAAGCAGGATTTGGCTTCTACGATTCCCTCATCATCGCATCCGCGGCTGAAGGGAGCTGTAAGATTCTCTATTCGGAAGATCTTCAACACAACCAACGGATCGCCGGTTTGACGATCCAGAATCCATTTCTTTAATGGCTTGGCCGAAATGCCTTTGAATCAATGCGTCAATAACTGTCAAACAGATCGGCAAGCCCTTCTTTCCAGGGGAGCACTTGAATGGGGCCGATTTCATAGGGGCGCGGGGTGCTGCACCAGCAAGTCAGTCGCGCCTTCGGGTATTCGGCGTGGAAGGCGAGAAGACCTCGAAGGTCCGCTTCTCTTGGGGCATTCTGCGATTTGATTTCAATCGCCAGATGAGGGTCTGCACGGCCTTGCGACACCAAAATATCTACCTCTAAGCCTGTATTGGTGCGCCAATAATGAAACTTCAAATCGGTGCGTGCATAATCGTTGAGTCGGAAAAGCTCTTGCACGACCCAGGTTTCAAAAAGATTGCCATAGCGGGAAGAGGATTTTTGAAGTTCACTACGCAAGTCACCGCGCGCAGCGTTCAAAACACCACAGTCAAACCAATAATATTTGGGAGCTTGCAATAGCTGCTTTCGCACGGATCGATCCCATCCGTCGAGTCGAAAAGCGATCCAGGTGTCGGACAAAATTGAAAAGAAGTCCTGGCAGGTGTTGGCGCTGACGCCGGCCTGGCGAGCGATACTGGCATAGTTCGCCGGTTCGCCGTTCATCTGAGCCGCTACCTCCAAAAATCTCATAAAACCGTCCAGCCTGCGCACCAGTCCTTCTTGCAAAATCTCTTCCCGTAAATAACTATCGAGATACGCCCGAAGGGTCATTTCCGCACCTTCCGGATCAAAGTAAATGGCGGGGAGTGACCCAAAGTGCAGGGCGCGCGTCAAATCATCGACACCTTCACAGTGGGTCAACGGATGTAATTTAAGCGTCCATGCCCGACCGGCGAGGAGGTTGGCTCCCCCGCGTTTTAATTTTCGAGCGCTGGAACCCGTCAATATGAATTGAAGCGTCCCTTTGTGATTTTCGATGAGGCGGTGGACCAAATCCAATAGTGTAGATACCTTCTGAACTTCATCTACAAACACCGTCACTCGTTTATGACGGTTGAGCGCCGCTTCGATATCTTCTTCAAATTGGGCGGGGTCTTTTATATAACGTGAAAATTCAGAAGGCCTGAGTAAATCGATTTGCAAGACGCCTGCCCGGTCCTTTGCCGAACGATTTTTGATCCAATCTTTTACGAGCGACGTTTTACCCACCCCTCTTGCTCCGAACAAAAAGGCGGACCGCCGAACCCCCAGAACACCCGCCAGGTTTAATAATCGATCAACCATGATGCGTATTTATAATATATATAAGCCTTATTATCAATGGAGGATGAACGGCGTGCAAATAGACAAAAGGTCGTTCCCAGAAGTCCGCTGTTCTATAAGTTGGGATGATGAAAGTTATTCGCGAAAATCTGGTGGGATACGAACGGCATGAGGGAGCCCATACTTGGTTCCGACATTACTCAAGTAAGCGGCGGCTTTAGAAACTCCCACCGCATTGATGTATTCCAGAAAAGACTTTCCTTCCAGGGCCGGAACTGGCCTTGCCACCCATTCGGCGGCCTCCTTTGACACCATTTCCTCAATATAGGCCCGAAGAAAAAGCGGCAACTCTTCAAATTTGTGATAGGTCATTCGGTTGTTTCCAGACCCATTCATCGTCGTTAAATTAAAACGATTCTTTTGACGAGGTCTCGAAAGAAGGGCTGTGACCACGCGTCCAACATCTCGGGATTTTTGACAAAGGGTTGAACTTCCTTGCGGGCCTGCGCAACGTCCAGCGAATCGATGGCGACCTGAATAAGCGATAGGAATAATTCCCGCGTCATAGCGGTTCCCGCTTTTAGGTGACCGCTTTGCACCATGCGTTTGGCGAGATGCGTGGCATGCATCTGCGGATGATGGGCGGCATACCAGACCAAGTCATACCAATCGCGGCCTTTCACTCGATTTTTCCAGCGTCGGCAAAGTAGGGCATGCATTTTTCCGGCAAAAAGATCCGGCAGAACATAGGTGCGCACGCCAAAGGGAATAGGCAAGAGGAGAAATTTATTTTCTGTTTCAAATCCTCCGGGAGGGTCGGTATCTACCTCAATGCGAATCTTGAGCGTCTGACCACGGGGGATTTGACGAAGTACAGACTCTCCCGCCTGGATCACCAATAAATGTTGAGCCGTATCCGCCTTCAGGAATGCCGATTGGACTTTACTTTGCGCCGTTTTAATCTTCTTTTCGACATGAACGTCAAAGCCAAAAGATCGCACTTCGCGCTCTAGCGATTTTTCATAGGCAGCAAGATCAAACCGAGGCATCCGTTTCAGAAGCGAGAAATCCAGGTCTTCCGAAAAACGGTCCAGCCCATAAAGCAGTCGCAAGGAGGTTCCACCGTAAAACGCGGCCTTGTCGAAAAACTTGCTTCGCCAAAGTCCCAGCAAAGCAACTTCTTGAAGAATCTCTCGTAGCGCCTGAATGTAATCTTCCGTCGTGCGGGGTTTGTAGCGTGCAAGCATGCGATCGATAGCTTCGTTCATATCAGTTCGCTCAACCACCGGAGGCGCCGTGAAGCGTAGGCGCGAGCAATCCGTGATACAAGAGTTTTTTTCATTTTTCTTAAGCTTCCAGGATCGACACGCATATGGTCTAAGAGATAGGTTTTGAGTTCGGCCGGACTCGCAATGGACATGCCGCGATCGGATTGAAGCTTATCTGCCAACGCTTTTTCAGGCACCGCCATCAAAAACGATCGGCCGTTATCTAATTCAATTCGGTCTACACCCAACGCATAAACAGCGGTTGGTACCTGGCGATAAAGAAAATTCCCGACGGGAGTTGCGAAGGATCGCCCGCGACCCACGGTGCAGGACGTGACGGTCTCCACCCGCTCCGGGGTAAGTCCGTAATAATGCAGGGCATATTCCATAGAGATATAGGATGGTCCGTAAATAAGATTGGCTAGCACCTCCCGCGAATAGGGACGCCGGGCCAGCGACTCGCCAAAAACATACAGGCCTTTTTTGACGCGAAGAAGGGTATTACTTTTTAACCAAGCGCCAATCTTGGCCCGGGGCCTGGCATATCCCCGAAGAACATCCATTACCATCTGATAGTCGAATTCTTCCCCTGCCACCCGACGGCGCAGCTCGTCGATCTCCATAAAAGAGGTATATCATAAGTTGCATAGTATGTCCATTATTTTTGGACATACTATGTGTATTATTTTAGTATCATTTACGCCCCTACCTCTTCGAGAAGAGTCACAATTGAGGTAAAACGCCTCACCCAGACTATGCGCTAAACAAAACGGTGCCAGGAAAGCAATTGGAACTAGATATGCACAGGTTGGCTAGCGATCGCGCGAGTTGATTTCTTCAGCAGTAAAGCCAGCTCCGACCTGGGGATTCGCGATTGCCAATTGCGTGCCTGACCCCAATGGATTCAACGAAACCTAGCAAATAAGACAAATAACAGCGAAAATAGTCATCCCATATGCGCATTGGCATTATTTTGATGGCTTCGTTTGCATTGCTTTTTGTCGCGTGGATTTCCATTTCCAGACCAATATGGGCATCGGCCACACCAGCTACAACTAATGAAGTGGACCCTTCTCGGTTAGAAGAACATGTTCGTCTATTAGCTCAATCCACACCATCGCGTGATTTTGAACATCTCGAGAGGCTAGATCGCGTTGCCGCTTACATAAAAGACCATCTCCAGCAAGCAGGCGGATCTGTCTCTGAGCAAATTTTTCATGTTGAAGATTGGAATAAGCAAAATCAGCAGATCAACCGAGGTCCATACAAAAATATCATCGCTACCTTCGGCCCGGACACCCCGGAGCGGATTGTTGTAGGCGCTCATTATGATGTCTGCGGCCCATTTTCAGGCGCTGATGATAATGCGAGTGGAGTAGCGGGGCTTTTAGAAATCGCACGGCTTTTAGGGAAAGCACCCCCTGCGACACGCGTGGAGCTAGTTGCCTATACGCTTGAAGAGCCGCCATATTTTGGATCAGATTCTATGGGATCAGCGATTCATGCCGCCAGCCTTGTAAAAGCTGGAATTAAAGTCCGCGCTATGATTTCACTTGAAATGCTTGGATATTTTTCAGATCGTCCCCATACCCAAGAATTTCCAATGCCTCTCCTGAGACTGTTCTATCCCACAACCGGTAACTTCATCACCGTTGTCGGTAAGTTTATAGATGGATCACTCGCTAAACATGTTAAACGTTCCATGCAAAAGGTCCACAAGTTATCCGTATATTCCATCAATTCTCCCACATGGGTTCCGGGGGTTGATTTTTCCGATCATCGAAATTACTGGCGGTATGGATATCCGGCCGTCATGATTACTGACACGGCGTTTTTACGGAATCACGCTTATCACACCGCCAATGACACACCTGAAAGACTCGATTATCAACGCATGGCTCTTGTAGTTGAAGGGGCCTTTCATGCCATCCAAGATTTGAGTGCAGAAAAGTCTTCAGCAAGCAAAATCAAACTATGAGAATGGGTTTTGAGGTATTTGGCTCGATAAAGAGTCAGACTTGAAATTGGCAATACGGGACGCTCCTCGGAAACTCGGCAATTTCATGTGAACACTGACACCATTCCGACAGGGCCTATTTATTTTGAAGGAGCAATACGGGACGCTCCTCGGGGCAACTGATGGGACGCTGTCCTTAGTTTTTAACTTGTTTCGATTGCGCCACTTTCATCATCGACGATTGGCATGGGTGTCAGGGATCAAAACTAAACTACTAAGGACTGATAATCATATAGAGGTCCCCTCCTACAGGGAGTATTGTGATGTTGAAGGACACACAATAACCTGAGGAGGAGACCGAATGAATAATTGTACGCGGCAATTGATTTGCATTCCAACAATGGGTATTGGTCATACTCGATGAAAAACAAAACGGCGAACAAAACGGTGCCAGGAAAGCAATTGGAACTAGATATGCACAGGTTGGCTAGCGATCGCGCGAGTTGATTTATTCAGCAGTAAAGCCAGCTCCGACCTGGGGATTCGCGATTGCCAATTGCGTGACTGACCCCAAGATGAGGGTGATTATATTCGCGAGAGTTAATGTCGTGGATAACTAGTTCCAATTGCGTGCCTGACCCTAAGACTCCTATTGGTCCTCTTACACAGGATTGCTATGAAGGTGGTCTTGATTCAACGTTGGACGCATTATGAGGCGCGGAGTTCAGCTGCAATAAACCGATTGGTGGATGGCGATCTATGGGGCAAAGCCGGAGCTGCAATAAAGGTTGATAAGTCAATTTTCTCTGGTTCATAGCCAAATTCTTTGACAAATGCTTCTTTAGCCAAATTCGCAAACACGCCTGGCTCTAGATTGCTCAACGCTTCAATGCGAATAACAAGTTCACGAATACGAGCGTCGAGGTCATCATATATGTCGTGCACTTGATGCGTACTTTGACGAGCTAAAATTGACTGGCCAACCGCTAACTCATACATCGAGTCGAGCATTTTTAAACTATCAATGGCATATTCTTTAGGAGCCAGTGATCCTGCATTAAGCACCATATATAAAGCCAAATATGGATTACCACCCCATATGGCTTCTTGCAATCGAGCCGCCATTTCTTCACGGTTAGTTGAATGATATGAGCCAGCAATAAGGTGATTCAAAATATGCGCCAACTCGTGTACCGAAGTTACGGCAATCATTTGCCCAGTAATAAATGCCACAGATTTATCCGTAGGAAAGGCTTTGAAAAGCAATTTACTCGCAATAGTTTCTAGGGCACGCATGTGAGATTCACCCAATCTAGCTTGGATGACCACTCGATCGACCCGCGTATACAGCGGTGAAATTAAATTAGGATTCGCTAAGTGCGCAGCGATCATCTCTGCATCATTGGCGATATTTTTCCCGAAATAGATTCCTAAGTCCGTACCAGAAGCGTGCATTCCATGAGAATCCATAAAATTTGAGGGGGCAGCACTTTTTTCCTGTTCCCACGGTTGCGACGTCTTTTGTATATCAACAACAATGGGTTCGTGTATTCCCATCAGTGAGAGTTTATGGGTTCCTACCATTCCGACTCGTAAAGGATTTTTCGCTGAATCCGTGTATAAAACTGCGCCGGCTAATTTAGCTTCACCGTCGTAGTAAGGTGCAATAACGAGATGGTATTTTTCAACGAGATTTTTGGCTAACTCTTGGGATTCATCAACTTTTGTTTCTCTTAAAAAGGAATAAATTTCATTTTGGGCATCGGCAGGCAACCGTAGCTCGCGCCTGATTGCCGCTGCTAAGCTGCTACAACTAGTGATTCGATTATCCTCCTCTCTCGTACGCCAGTCATATGTGCGAATGTAATCCGCAATATGTTGAAAGCGATCGTCTTCAAGAGAAGCAGGAAGTCCAAGTATTTCCAATGTGACTGCTGGCACATTTTTTAAAGACTCAACCAATAATTGAACATCCGGTTCTTCCGCTGAAGGGGTGTGCACAACATTTTCAGGGATGGACGGTAACAATTGCACATTCTCTCTTTCTAATCGAGATTTCAATCTTTTAATTTCGCGGCCTATAAATCCGCCACGCTTGGTGTTGCTTCTTCCAATTGCGGCTTTATTCCCCAATACGTAGATTTCGTGACCAATTGCTTCCGTTGTAAGGAGAAAAATTCCAGCTGCCCAAAAATATGCAGAGAATATGGCGCTCGCGTCATTAAGGATTCCCCGGGAAATATGAGGTGCATGTAACACACTGAATCCAAGAATAAATACGAAAATGCCTATATTCGCATAGCGCCACAAACTAAATACTTGGATAAAAATCTTTTGTGAGAAAGACGATAAATTGCGATAGATATGAAGTCGGATTCCCCAGAATGCAACCGACTGGAGGCCAATGCTCGCGAGACCAATAGATATGGGGAACAAAATCGGCATTGAAGCGACTGCTGTAATGCCAGCAAGCCCAAGGAGAAAGATTGATCCAGCTCCAAAAAAAGGCATCATCATCGCCACTTTTTTTGGAGAAATTCTCTTCATGAAAATCTTACCGATTAAGGCAATGGATATAGCGAGAGAAGAAAAAACGAAGGGAAGTGCGTTGGGATGTGAGCGTGCGACAAATACAATTCCTACGATTACACTGACTGTTGCTGCGACTGCAAACGGTTTCGCGAATGCGATAGCTGGGGGTGTAATAGCTTGTTCATGAATTAGGGAGTATCGCGTTGGTCCAAGTACTCTAAAAACTGCGATCCCAGGGTGTTCATAAATAAGGGCGGCAGAAGATTGTTCCGCTATTAAGCAAGGAATGAGCAAAAGCGCGGCAATGCGAATGAGTAATTTGGGCATGATTTTTTGCATGGATTTACACTATTAAGCTTATCCAGAAAGTGTTACTGATGCGTTAAGAAATGGGCCTGTTTTTTGAGGGCCCAAAGCCCCGGCGCGAATGGGCCCGTCAATTTTTAACTATTTTTACCAGGATTTTTGCTGTATCTAGCTGGTCTTAGTTCTCTTCCTGATCAGTAATCCGATCAGTGTCGTTTTCGCCTTTTCCGTCGATGATCATTATCACCACGCCAAATAACGGTATTATGAAGTGCGGGGTGGAGCAGCCTGGTAGCTCGTCGGAAAAAGCTAACTCCGCGTCAAATCAATCGGAATCGAAATCCCACCAGCCAGACGCCAGCAGATCACTTAAATCAAAGAAAACAGATGAATAGAACGTCCAAGAGTTGTACCCTTATTCGCATGAATAATTTCAGGATTGTTGCGATCGTTCTGACGGTGGCCAGCCTAAATGTGATGGCAGCTTCTGAAGACCATACGTGGACCGGAGTGCTGCAAAGGGTAAGCAACAACAAGGAACGCAGCTTTATTGAGCTTATCCGTGTGCGTGGCGATACTGTAAAGTTGGTTTGTGATAGCCCTCAATGTGATCCTGCGGCTGCAAACAAGCTCATTGGTCACCGAGTACAAGTGCGCATTGGAACCGTACGTCAACCAATCTATGCTGATGGGATTCCTTGGGCCGTTATTTCAATGACCGAAGAACCAAATACACCTGTGCGGAATTTTGATTTTGAATCCTATTTGGCAAAGACCTACGTTAATCAATGCTCTGCGCCACCCGGGGGCAAATTGGTCTACATCGATGACG
>Ga0105240_10009572_pt1 | contig 13717 bp, 15 predicted proteins | sample KBSC54metaG_FD_80426 | JGI IMG/M metagenome (GOLD analysis project Ga0105240, IMG submission 80426) | Corn rhizosphere microbial communities from Kellogg Biological Station, Michigan, USA - KBS C5-4 metaG | ecosystem: Host-associated > Plants > Roots > Rhizosphere > Soil | place: Michigan, USA... | reverse complement strand
TTGAGACAGACCGGAGGATGGGCCGATTCATTGCAGCACCCACCCTGTAACGAGACGACGTTCCCTAGCGATGGTTGTCTTCGGACGTTGATCACTCCACGAAGGGAGACTTGGCATGAAGATGATTGAAACCGCTCTTGCGTTCGGCGCACTCGTCACGGTTGTCGCGGCACCGGTCCTCGCCTTTCCCGGTCCGGACGAGGCTCACGGTCAGCACGCCGTATTCGTCATGACCAATGATGCGGAGTCGAACCACATCATCGCGTATGAACGGACGCAGTACGGCACACTGCTGAGTCCCAGAAAATACTCAACGGATGGGCGCGGTAGCGGTGGCAATGTAGATCCGCTCGCATCGCAGGGATCGCTCACCCTGAGCGCCGATCGCTCTTTGCTACTGGCGGTCAACGCAGGCAGCGGAACGCTGTCCGTATTCCGGGTTTTTGGCTCCCATCTTGCGCTCACCGATGTCGTACCCACGGGCGGCAGCGAGCCCAACGCAGTGGCGCAGCACGACAAGCTCGTGTATGTGTTGAATACTGCCGGCAGCAGCAGTGTCGTCGGGTTTCACTTGTTCGAGGGAAAGCTGGTGCGCCTCCCCGACTCGCAGCGCTTTCTGAGCGGCAATGACACTAATTCCGCCTCGCTCGCGTTCAGTGCGGACGGTCGGTACCTCGTGGTGACCGAGCGGGCCACGAACAAGCTGGACCTGTTCAAAGTTCTCGATGACGGCCGATTGTCGGCTCTCGTCAGCAACGCGAGCGTCGGTCCAGGAGCCTTCGCGGTGACGTTTGTCAAGGATACGGCCATCGTGGCGGAGACCGGTGCAGGCGGGCCTGACAGCTCGGCAATGTCCTCCTATTCGATTGCTCCCAACGGTACCCTGGTGGCTGTCAGCCCCAGCGTTCCGACATTGGGTACGGCCAACTGCTGGAATGTCGTAACACCCGATGGGCGTTTCGTATATGCCTCCAATTCGGGCTCTGCATCGATTTCCGGGTTCCAGATCAAGGCTGGAGGGGCGCTAGCGCCGCTGCCGGGTACCGTCGTCGGGTTCAATCCATCGGGGTCGACCAACCTCGATATCGCCATCAGCGCTGACGGTGCCTATCTCTATTCGCTGAACGCGGGCACTGGCACGATCGGCAGCTTCGCGATCCGGGCCTCAGACGGTAGTCTCACGAGCCTCGGCGTCACGCATGGGCTACCTGCCGCTGCCGGGCTCAACGGCATCGCCGCCAACTGAGGCGCACTCCTCATTTCGAGCTGAGGAATGCAACCTCCTGCCACACTTCAGCCATCTCGGCCGCGACTTGCGCGCGGCCGACGTGGACTCCGAGGCAGCTGTCCTGCGAATAGATGGCACCGTTGGCCGCTCTGATGGCCGTATAGGGTCCGAGGCATTCACGCCGGCCGTGTTTGTTGGTCACACGCAGGTAGACCGGTCCGGCGCTTTCGAACGAAATATGCCGCTGCTGGCCCAGATGCCACAGGCCATCGACATAACGGGCGGCGGTGGTGTTGTCCGGTCCGCGCAGGCTGCCGTCCGCACAAATCCTGAAATGCGCGCCCCGCACGACCATCGCCGATCCGTTTTGCAATGGCCGAAAGCTGAGGATGATCAATTTTCTATCCCGACTATCAGCCCGATCTCGCTCTCGATGATTTCGCCCAACGTGTGTGCCGACAACTCGAATCCGGCGCGCCGCCGGTGCGCATCGAAGCAGACCCACAGTGCGACCGTCTCGTCGAGGTCCAGCCCGCTCAGAGTGAGGCACACCGCCGTCGTGCCATCACTGGTTATCCAAAAGCTACGGCTCATCGACTGTTGCCAACGGCGGGTGAAATAGGGCTTGTCGAGCTCGGTCCGAATCTCTTCGGCGTCCGGCACTTCATCCAACAGCCGGCCCACGGCAATGCCATCGGCAACGAGAGCGCGAGTGGTTGAAATCGTTTTGGCGACCATGGTGAAAAGCTCTCCGGCAGCCTTGGGAGGTATGCGCTTCGATTCGGCGGCGGCACGGGTGCATCGAACGGCCTCGCGATGTTTCTGCATGGCCTGATGCTTGGATGGCGGATACGCTGGGAGCCGTGAACGGCCGAACGGGTCGTGCTCGCGGCTAATGTACCCAGACATTTGCAGAAGCAGGCGACGACCAAGGCATCTGATCGCCAGCCACAAACAATACGAACATCGCGCCCCGCTCCATTGGAGCCGGGCGCGATGTCATCGACAGTCTATCAGTAGCGACGTCCGCCGCCGCCACCACCGCGCGGCCCGCCGCCGCCACCACCACCGCGCTCGCGATCCTGGGCCTCGTTCACCTTCAGCGGGCGTCCATCGAAATCCGCCCCATTCAACGCCTGCATGGCGCGAGCTGCATCGGAATTGGACATCTCCACGAACCCGAAGCCGCGCGGGCGGCCCGTTTCGCGATCCGTAATCAGGGAGACTTTCTCCACCGTTCCGTGCTTGGAGAACAAGGCGCGCACGCCCTCATCGGTAGCGGTGAAAGGTAGATTGCCAACGTATAGTTTTGTCACTGCAGATACTCAAGAAAAGCTGGGAAAACCGGCAGTTATGTCCTGCCTCCTGGGGTTCGCGGAGCTTGCGAGGGTGGCAGACATTGGCCGGAAGGTGCGCGCCGGGGCGACGCATGAGGCCAAGGGCAGACAAGCCGAAAGGTTACGAGCCTGGCCGGATGTTACCTGAGTTCGCGCGGGGCCGCCGGATTTTTCGCATGCCGGGATGGCGCCAACTCTGCGCTGTCATTTCGGCGGGACAAAAGGTCTTGCCGGGCGGGCTGCCATGGCGGGGTCGGGCGCGGCCGTGAGCACTGCAAGCTCGATGAGAGGCCGAGTCTGTTTCCTCGTATATTTGCCTTATTCGGCCAAAGCGCGCAATGTCAAAGCTGCATGGGCCGTTGCGGCAGCAAGAGCGCAAGTGGAATGAATCTCAACCTGATCGATGCATTTGGGCGCTTCGGCGCGGCACCGAGTAATCGGCTCCGCGGCCTTTCGGCGATAGCAGCTGATGGCGCTGTCGTGCTCAATTGCTCACAACAGCATTTCGCGCATCCGTCCCGTGGGGTCCTTCGGTACGAAGACAGGCTCTCGAGGGAGCCGCACGATTCCAAAGATGTAGCGCTGCTGGGTCAACATCTGACTTTGGCTCGCGATGGCAGCCTACCGGTCCGCATGGTTGTGGAATTCTCGTCGGACCTGAAGCGGGGGGCGGCCCGCGGCTACCACGTAAGGCCCGATTTGATCGGCAAGGTGGTGAAGTTCGACGGCGACCACTTCATGATCGACTTCACACGGCTGGAGGATAGTCAGGCTGCGGGTTTCAGTGCGCTCAGGTGAAGGTCAGGCGCCCTGATAAGTCGCGGTGATTCTATGCAGCAGGCGTAGCAGGCACGGTTGTCTCGAGGCGCCGTCGCCGATACGGGCTCCGGAGCATTGCAAAACGCCTTCTGTCAGTTGAGAGCGGTCGGCGAGTGCGGCGTTGACGGCCGCGGTCAGATCAAACTGTCCGTCGCAATCGGCGTAAGGACACGGGAAGGCGAAAAACGCCCGCGCCGCGGGATACAAAACGTGGGATTGGGACGTCGGGGTGTTGGCCGCCGCGCCCTCGAACTGCATATCGAGGCGAAGCTGTTGGACGGAAGGAAATGCCGAACGCAGCGCCTGCGCAGCCGCCCGGTCGCGACGCAGCCGCTCGGAACGCTCCTGGCGCGCGGCTGCGGCGCTCAGCGGGGCCGCCGCTCTCACGTCCCATCTCCAGAAACCGCACCTGGTGCGTCGGGGGTCGGCGCCGAAGTCTCTGCAGCGTTGGTGTCAGGAGCACCCGGACGAACAGACCGCTGCTGCTGCTTCGCCTGCTGACGTGTCTTTCTGGCCAATTCTTTCTGCTTTCTGGCTTGATGGTAATTTGGTTTGGGCACGAACTCTCCGGGGATGAATCGGTCGAAGGGTGGCCCCCAAGGAGATATCCGGGGCGCACATGGCAGCAGGTATGCGCGTTGGCGGGTCGAAATCGTTGCGTATTCGTATCATACTACGCCAGGCAGACTACATTGTCCCTATTTACGTCCACCTCGCCGACAGCACGGCAAAGTCAACATCGAGGGTGCGGCCCGGTATTTCAGCCCACGCCGTCGGTGAATTCCGACAAAGCGCCGTCAGCGCCCGCGAATCCGGCTCGCCGGGGACCGGGTTGGGGCGCGGTTCGGGCGAATACCGAACCTAACAAGATCAGGCCTGGTTCGACGGCAGCCGGCATCGCGCGCCTTCCGGCACACCTCGCGAGTGTGTGGGCCGTCTGCAACATCCAGGAGGGTGCCGCGGTCAGGCGTGCCCGGGCGGGGTGAGGCGGCGCGACGGACATGCCGCGTTTTCTGCCGCCGTCGCGCTGATCGCTGCCCCTCGGCAAGCCCCGCGATGCGGGTGAGCGTAAGCGCCCTGCGATGTGTTGTAGAAGAGCACTCGAGGGCGGGCGCAAGGGCTTCCAGGCCCGCAAATGAGATTCGTCCGAAGCATTTGCGCGAACCGTCACGTCGTAGGGTTGACGAGCAGATCACAGTGCAGCCGAACCGCCCGATGCACCATACTGCGGCGCGCAAGCTCCAGTCAGGAGCTTTTTCTTAAAACTATTACTATTTCGCGACGGGTGGGTGTCTATCGTGGTGTCGAACGACTGCCTCAAGCAACAGAAGTGCGACATGATCAGTCGCTATGCCAAGTCCGATGACATCAAAGCATCCATACAAATCATCACGACCTTGGCGCCCTTTGTGATCCTTTGGTGGGCAGCGGTCCGCTCCGCTGGCACCTCCCCCTGGCTCACTGCGGCGCTGATGCTCCTCATCAGTCTTTTTACCCTACGGGCTTTCGGCCTGATGCACGAATGCGGTCACGGCTGCTTGTTTCGCCGCCGGTCGCTCAATCGTGCGGTTGGGTTTCTCCTGGGTGTCGTGTCCGGTATGCCGCAGTACGTCTGGGCGCAGCACCATAACTATCATCATGCGCACAACGGCAATTGGGACAAATACCGCGGACCTTACACGACGCTGTCAGTGGATGAATATGCCGCGCTGACGGGCGCGCAGCAGCGGCTGTACCGCTTCAAATGCACCGTTGCAGTCGCCCCACTCGCGGGCTTCATCTATTTGATTTTCAACCCGCGATTTTCCTGGTTGAAGGGCAGCATCGGGCTGGTGTGCCACGTGATCCGACAGAAAGCGGCCGGGCATCCCGGATCCCTGCGAGAGCACGCGGCCAGTTACCAAACGCGCTACTGGAAATCGGCCCGCGAGTATCGGCACATGCTCGCGAACAACCTCGTGTTGCTGAGCGTCTGGGCGCTGATGTGCTTCGCATGCGGCACGGCGCTGTTCTTCTTCATCTATCTGCTCACCCTGTCGATCGCCGGCGGCGCCGGTATCGTCTTGTTCACCGTGCAGCACAACTTCGAACACTCATATGCGAGTGACAATGCGCATTGGGATCCTGACACCGGAGTGCTCGAGGGAACCAGCTTCCTCATACTGCCGCACTGGCTAAACTGGTTTACCGTCAACATCGGCTACCATCACATCCACCATCTGTCCGCGAACATTCCGAACTATTCCCTGGTGAAGTGTCACGCCGAATATCAACACCTGTTTGCGCGGGTTACCCGCGTGAAGTTATCCCAGGTTCTGGATTCGCTGCATTGCATTCTCTGGGATACGCGCACCCAGCGCATCATCTCCATGGCGGAGTACCGGCAGCAGCAGGTTCGAGTGAGCGCCTAGACGGATCGCGGCGTGCCCGCCTCCAAGGCACGCCAATCCAACGAGATCCGCTCGTGCGAGTGCAGTGCGGCACTCTTTGCATAGCTGACTTCCACATGTATAGGTAGTTTTGCGGGTGGTTGGCACCGACTTTGTTGCTAGGCTCTCATGCACTTGTCAGTGTAAAGGGCATGGCAATGCAAAGTGCAAGTGCAACTGCGTTCCGCTGGTGGGTTGCCTTCGGCGCCCTGTTCATTTTCATGCGCCCTGCGGCGGCTGTGCCGAGCTTCGCACGCCAGACGGGCATGGCCTGCGAGGCGTGCCACACGGTCTTTCCGGAGCTGACGCACTTCGGCAGGCTGTTCAAAGCCAACGGCTATATCCTAGACAACGTCAAGCAGGTTCAGGATGTCAGTGCCAAGAAGGAGCAGCTGTTGGAGCTGGCGGGGATTCCGCCCCTGTCCATCATGCTGGAGATCTCGTACACACAGCTCAAACACCCTCTACCGGACCTGGCAAATGTCGATGTGCCCGGTGAGGCACAGAACGGTACGGTTGGTTTCCCGCAACAGTTCAGCCTGTTCTACGCCGGCAAGATCGCGCCACACGTGGGGGCCTTCATCCAGGCAACCTACGACAATGCTGGTGGTACCTTCAGCATCGACAATACTGATCTCAGATTTGCCGACATGCTGGTGCTGCCGGACGACCACAGCCTCATTTATGGCGTTTCGCTCAACAACAATCCGACGGTACAGGATCTGTGGAACTCCACACCGGCGTTTGGTTTTCCTTATACCACCAGCAATGCGCTGGTCTCGCCGCTTGCGGCGACCCAAATCGACGGATCGTTGGCGCAGGACGTGGCAGGCCTGACGGCGTACGTGTTCTGGAACGAGTCCCTGTACGCAGAGGTGGGTGGCTATCGTTCGGCAAAACAGGGTGCGGCCAACTCACTGACCGGGGCCGCCGGTCCGCTCGACGGCACGACGTCCAATGTGATCTCGGGAGTGTCCCCCTATTGGCGCCTCGCCTATGAGCACAACTGGGGCTCGCATTCGATCGAGGCCGGGCTCTACGGCTTGGACGTAAAGCTGCTACCCGGCGGCTCACCTTCAGCACCCTATCCCTTGGTGGGCCCTTACAACCGTTTCAAGGACATAGCCGAGGACATCCAGTACCAGTACATCGCAGATGAGCATCTCGTGACGGTGACCGGCACCCGCATTCACGAGAGCATGAACCTGGCCGGAAGCTTTGCCTCCGGTGCTGTAGCGAACCCATCGAACAACCTCACTACTACGAGGATGTGGGTCACCTACTATTACCGGCGCCGCATCGGAGCGACGGCTGGATTTTTCCAGACGACCGGTAGCAGCGATCCCACTCTATATCCGGCGGCCGCTAGCGGGGCAGCTGGTGTGATCACGAGCGCGAATGGCTTGCCCACGACGCGCGGTTGGATTGCCGAGGCGGATTATCTGCCTTGGCTCAATACGAAGCTTTCTCTTCAGTATACGGGCTACACGCGTTTTAACGGCGGAAGCTCGAACTACGATGGTGTGGGACGTTCGGCGTCCGCGAACAACACGTTGTTCCTCCTGCTCTGGTTTGCGTACTGAGGTGACTCCATGTGTTACGTACTCCGAGTCTGTATTGTGGTGTTGCTGGGACTATGGTTCGCCGATTCGCGCGCTGACGAGCCCGACCCGGCTGCACACGCGTACGCCCGCCGTCTCGCCGTTGGCGTGTGTGGGCCTTGTCACGGGCCTCATGGAAGCAGCGTACAACCCAAGTTCCCGCATCTGGCGGCCCAGAATGCCAACTATCTGATTGCGCAGCTCAAGAATTTCCGCGGGCAAACGCGGGGTGATCCGGATGCGATCAGTTATATGTGGGGGATGGCCGGTCCACTGACAGACGAGACTATCGATGCCCTGGCCGCGTACTACTCGAGCCAGAAGGCTGTATCCAGCAGGGTGGCCGATGCTACGGAGCTCGCCCGCGGACGAGAGATCTACGCAAACGGCGTGCCCTCGGACGGTGTCCCGGCTTGCGCGGCCTGCCACGGGCCGGATGGGCATGGGCTGGGAGATTTCCCGCGGCTTGCCGGGCAGCATTCCCAGTACGTGCTGAAGCAGTTGAGCTCGTTCAAGTCCAACATGAGAAATGTCGCGGTCATGCACGGCGTGGCACAAACTCTGCGAGTCACACAGATGCGTGCGGTGGCGGCGTATGTCGAATCACTTGAATGAGCCGGACGCCGCGTAGGAAGACTGTTCCGCGAAGGTTGTGCTGACGTCGATGAAAGCCTGACGAAAGATTCGATGCGCTGCCGCGAGACCGCGTTAGCATTTCGTTAGCTCCACGGGCCAGGGCGCAAATAACCTGCGCTTGCGGGTGTCACTGACACAAAACCGCAAGATTCTCCTCCTATGGTTGCCGTCTCCTGCAACCAAAGTCTTCCTCCGCCGTAATCGAAAAAGAGGTGCGTGATGCCCATCCAACGCAGAGTGGCTGCATTGGCGTTGACTGCTGTTTCCTTTGCTGTCTCGATCGCGTCCGCCGACGACGATTGGGATCATCATCCGTCCACCCGCCACGTGTTGCTCATCAGCATCGACGGCATGCATGCGCTGGATTTCCAGAACTGCGCCGCGAACGGCACCTGCCCGAACCTCGCCGCTCTGGGCGCGACGGGAGTCAACTACAAACGGACCGCCGCCTCCATGCCCTCGGACTCGTTCCCGGGCCTCATGGCCCTGGTCACTGGAGGAACCCCGAAGTTGGTGGGCGCCTACTACGACGTGGCTTACGACCGCGTCCTTGCTCCGCCGGCGGCCGATACCAGCAACGGCTTACTGCATGGGGATTGCGTGCCAGGACAGGTGAACGGCACGCGGACGGAATTCGAAGAAGGTGTCGACATCGATCAGACCAAGCTCAATGGCGGCTCACCGGCGTACGGGCTCCTCGACGGTGGCATCAAGTCCATCGACCCGCAGCGCCTGCCGCGGGATCCCTTCAAGGGCTGCGCGCCGGTGTATCCGTGGAACTTCATCCGGGCCAACACGATCTTTGGCGTCATCCATGCCGCTGGCGGCTATACGGCCTGGTCGGATAAGCATGCTGTGTACGCTGCGGTCTCCGGGCCGACGGGCACCGCATTGCCGAGCAACGTCGATGATTACTACTCCCCTGAGGTCAACTCAGCGCCGCTGCCTCTCCCGGGAGTCAAGACAGCCAGTGGTTTCGATTGCGCGAACGTGAACCTCAAGAGCGCCGACTGGACCGCGGATTTCGACAACATCAAATGCTACGACCAGCTGAAGGTGAATGCCGTGCGCCATTGGATCGGCGGCAAGACGCACCTCGGCACCGGCACCGCGGTCGTCCCCAAGATCTTCGGCATGAATTTCCAGGCCGTGAGTGTCGGCCAGAAGTTGATCGAGAACGGCATCAAGGGAGGTTACCTGGATGCCGCAGGCACCCCAACTCCCGCCATGCTGGGTGAGATCCGGTTCGTGGACGGCGCCATCGGGCAGTTTGTAAGCGAGCTGAAGAAGAACCGTCTCTATGAGACTACGACGATCATCGTGACCGCCAAACACGGCCAGTCGCCGATGGACCCGCAGCGCTTCTTTCCGATCCCCGGCCACAGCGGTGCCAATGGCATACCTCCGTCCGCGGTGCTGGGCTCTGCCTACCTGCCTGACTCCGAGTTGAACCAGATCGGCTCCACGGAGGATGACATCTCTCTCCTGTGGCTCAGCCCTGGCACCAGCACGCTCGATGCTGTCGCCTTGCTCGAGAACAACGCGACTCAGGCCGGCATCGGTCAGATCCTCTACGGCCCTTCCCTGGAGACGATCTTCGATGCCCCGGGGCTGCCGGCTCAAGGTGGCGACCCGCGCACGCCGGACATCGTCGTTCTACCGAATGTCGGGGTGGTCTACACGGGCAGTCTGAAGAAACAAGCCGAGCATGGCGGCTTCGCGATCGACGACACAAACGTGATGCTGTTGGTCTCGAACCCCGCGATCCGTCCCCGGACGGTTACGACGTTCGTCGAGACGACCCAGGTAGCGCCCACGGTGTTGAAGCTCCTCGGTCTACCCCCGGCCGCCCTGGATGCGGTTCGCAAGGAAGGCACCGCCGTGCTGCCGGGCTTCGACTCTCCCGAGCGCGATTGAACAGGTGACGGATCAATGAGGCGGACCGCCAGGTCCGCCTCATTGCAGTATCCAGTGCCGAGCACCCTGTTCCTCGAGAAATGCCCGTGCTCCGGCCCCTTGCAGCATTGCCAGTGTGGCCAACAGACCCGCCTCGGTACAACTACTGCCCGCTACTGTTACGGAGCGTGGTGCATCGACCACGGGCCAGCCGGTCCGTGGATCCAGGATGTGGCTGTAGCGCACGGAGGCTTTCAGCAGAAAGCGACGGGAGTCGCCACTGGTAGCGAGGGCCCCGCGCTCGAGATCGAGCAACATTGCTGCCGTCATTTCCGCGTCCGGGCGCTCGATTCCGATCCGCCAGGGACCTTGCGGGGGAGGGCGGTTGGTCCGCAAATCGCCGCCGAAATTCAGCAGAAAAGGCACGTTACACTGTGCCGCGAGTAGCTCGTAGGCCCGATCCACCGCGTATTCCTTGCCAATGCCACCGAAATCCAGCTCCATCCCGGCGGGAAGCAACAGCAAGGGTGGCTCCCACTGCAGCTTGTCGAAACCGATCGATGGCAATAAAGCCGCTACCGCGTCGGCCTCCGGCACCCGATCCGAGCCGTCGAATTTCCAGACTCGGCGCAGGATGCCCGAGGTGATGTCAAAAAGGCCGTCACTCAGCTCGAAGCAACGGTGAGCGAAGTCGATGAGAGAGGCCGTTTCAACATCCAACGCGCATTTCAGACCACGGTGGCCATGGATCCAGGCGACCACGCTGTCGTCCCTGTAACGGCTATATTTGTGCTCCACCCGCCAGGCCTCTTGCGCGGCCATCGTGCCGAGGCTCAGCGCTTGCGCACGGTCGTCGCCATAGACGAGAACTTCACATGGGCACGCCATGGCGGTGAATTTCACCGCTGACAGGTTTCCCGGTCGCGGCTCGATTGCAACAGGATCCGACAAGGCATTGCCCGCTCAGTAACTGAAGCCAAACTGCACGAACACAGCCTTCAGGCCAGGGTAGAGGTCCAGTCCCTGCAATGCGACAGGCACGGGTTTGTCGACCTCGAGAGTTTGCCGATAGTACTCGACCCGGACGGTAAATTCAGAATTGGACCGGTGTAGCCGGTCCCCGAGGTCATATCCGTATTTCAGGCCATAAGTCAGGGCGTGGAACGTGGCCAGCCGGGGGTCCGAGGAGATGTATCGTGTGCTGCCTGCATCGGCGGCTGCGAGCCACGGGTTGAAGAAGTCGGCTGCGCTCTGGTGGTACCAGCGCGTTGTCGGCTCGATGTAGTGTTGCCTGCTCGGGCTCCATAAGCGCATGCGAATCTGTGCGGTCTGCGAGCGGATGCCCCAGCTGTCGGTCATATAGCGCAGCGACAAGTCCGCCGACACATGTGCCCCACCTACCCGATTCTCCAGATAGGCACTCTTGCGTGTACGTGAATCAGGACGGTTCTCGTACTCGTAGCCGGCCGTATCGCCGCCCGCAGCGAGGACCGTCACGATCTTGTACGGATCGTTCAAATACCCCGTGAATCTATCGACCGAAACGTTGAGTTGAGTCAGCCAGTTCCGGGTCATGACCTGTGTCACCCCGAACAGTGCGCCTGCTCCGGTTTTGCTTTTGTCACCTTCCCTCGAGAACGCCGCGTAGTCGCTCAGCGGTACTGGAGTCTTCCCAACGGGATGGATGATGTCGCCTTCAGCATCTGCTCCGAACGATACCGTGGTGTTCTTGTTGTTGAAATCGTGTGCGAACGCTATGTTGACTGTGGTGGAGTAAAAGTCGTCTTCGATGGACGCCTTCCCGCCCAGGGTGAAGCGAGATAGTCGTGTGAGTGGCAGTGTCCAATCGGCGCCAAATGCCGCCCGGCCGTCGCTGAAGTTAGGATCAACGGGTAGGTTTCCCGGCGCGGTCGTGTATACGCGACGCGCACTAGCGAAGCTTTTTGCCGAAGCGGCTGTAAACGTTTGCGGTGCGTGACTAGGAAGTGCGCCGTTGGGGCTGCTGCCCGACAAGGCGTCGAACGTGAAATTCAGGCTGACGTTGCCTCCATCACCGTAGTCATGGCTCGCGCTCACCACGGGCTCGACTGCCTGGATGCGGCCATCCTCGTGGTAGTACGCCAGCGCTGATTCGAACTGCCACGCCTGCAGAAATCGCCCGACGAGTCCGGGGTCCGGGTTTTCCTGGCTGCGCGCGGGCGGCGTCGACAATAGCGCGCAACTGGCTGCAATCAGGCGGCGCCGCAGCTGCGCTGCGCCCGGTTTCAATTGCACCCGCAGCCTCCGCCTCCGAATGTGCGTCCGCCTGATGAGCCTTCCTTGCTGAAGTAGACGTGCTCATCGATGGCGTCGTCGAGGCCTGCGCCGTTCGGCCTCATGTCCGATCTCGAGAGAATGTCGCGTTGCCAGGGTTTGACACCCAAGGAGCTGCAACCCGTGAGGGCGGCACAGCCGAGAGTCAATACCGTCAGGATGGTCAGTCGTTTCATTGCGGTTCTCCTACCTGCTCCGCAAGTAACTCGCGGATCTCATGCGCGGCAACGGCGCTCTCAGCCGGCCAGAATCCGACATGGGTAAATCGCACCACGCCGCGGCGGTCGATGATGAGGCTGGTGGGCATTCCAGTGACTTTGAATTGCTGCGCCCAGGACCCTTCCGGATCGAAGCGCACCTCGAATCGCGGCTGAAACTGCTTCAGGAAGCGTTCGGCATCAGCCCGGTCGTGGTCGACATTGATCGCGAGGACGGAAAGACCCTGTGCTCCGTAGGTCTGTTGCAAAGAGTCCATCCAGGGGAACGATTGCCGGCACGGGGCGCACCAGGATGCCCAGAAGTCCAGATAGACCACCCGTCCGTGCAGTCCGCTCAGATCCAGCGGCTCGGCGCGGCCAATGGTGGTTCCCAGGGCGAGACAGACGAACGCAAAGAAAGAATAGCCCGCACCGCGCTGCGCCCAGACCTTCGGCAAGTCCCGCTCCATTGCATTTCCCGGCTCGGCAGATACTTTACATCGCAAAGTAACGGCGGTGCAATGAGGGGCGGGCGGGCCGCAGTCTCGAGTGACTTTGATGCGCTCCCGTCGGGTTTTGGGGGAGCCAATCCTGTGGCGTGCGCGCAAAAGCCGCTATGAGGGTTTGCACGGATTTTCGTGGGACGCGCGGTGCATTGAAGTAGATCGATGCAGCACAGCGCCATACTCCCTGCCGAGCCCGCTTCCCCCCATCATGAAGGCGTCGCACCCGAGCTCCGCGAGATAGGAGTGCTGGATTGCGCGGCTGCGCTACGTCGCCTCGATTCCACCGAGCAGGGCCTCTCCTCGAGCGAGGTACAACGCCGGCGCGAGCAGTACGGCGCGAACAAGCTCGCGCATGAAAAGAAGAGCAGCCTGGTGATACAGCTGCTGGCGCGTCTGTTGAATCCGTTGGTGATTCTCCTGGTGAGTCTGGCTGTCGTCTCGATCCTCATGAAAGAAGAGGAGTCGGCGATCATCATCCTGGGGATGGTCTTCTTGAGCATCACGTTGGGTCTGGTGCAAGAGCGCAAGTCCGACCGGGCGGCCGAAAAGCTGCAAGCCATGGTCCACACGACGGCTACCGTGATAAGGCTCCCTGCGGGCTCGAGTGAGCAGTCACCCCAGGAAATACCGATCGAGGCACTCGTTCCAGGGGACGTGGTGCATTTGTCGGCGGGCGATATGGTGCCGGCCGACCTGCGGCTGATCGCCGCCAAAGACCTGTTTGTCAACCAGGCGTCAGTTACAGGTGAAGCGTT
>Ga0105240_10009566_pt1 | contig 13720 bp, 11 predicted proteins | sample KBSC54metaG_FD_80426 | JGI IMG/M metagenome (GOLD analysis project Ga0105240, IMG submission 80426) | Corn rhizosphere microbial communities from Kellogg Biological Station, Michigan, USA - KBS C5-4 metaG | ecosystem: Host-associated > Plants > Roots > Rhizosphere > Soil | place: Michigan, USA... | reverse complement strand
GCCGCCCTTGCCGCCCTTGCCGCCACGACGGCCGCTGGAGTCGCGCACGCCGAGGTGCCGCTGCCGACGATAGGCAGCATGATCTTCGCGGACTTCACCAACCTCGATATGAAGAAGGACAAGGCTAAAACTGCATCGAGCGGCACCGGTATCGACGTCAGCCGCTTTTATCTCATCTTCAACGAGAAGCTCGACGACACCTGGTCGGCAAACGTTACCACCGACGCCAGCTACAGCAGCAGCGGCGGTGCAACGGATGTCTTCATCAAAAAGGTGTACGTGCAGGCGACGCTTTCCAAGGCTCTCTGGGGTAGGCTCGGAAGTGCGGATCTGCCGTGGGTACCTCTCACAGAACACCTGTACGGATACCGCTTCGTGGAGCATGCGCTGCTCGACCGGCTGCACTTCGGCACCTCGGCGGATTGGGGCCTCCATGCGGGTGGGGACGTCGCCGATCAGCGAGTGAGCTATGCCGTCTCGGTCATCAACGGTCGCGGATTCAAGAATCCGACCCGCTCGAAGAGCATGGACGTCGAGGCGCGCCTCGCGATGATGCCGCTGGACGGCCTCACGGTTGCTGTCGGCGGCTACAGCGGCAAGCTGGGCAAGGACCAGTTTGGTGAGAGTGCGCCGGCGGTCTTCCATACCGCCAGCCGCTTCGATGCCCTCATCGCCTACGTAGGCGGAGGCCTGCGTTTGGGCGGGGAATACTTCTCGGCGAGCAACTGGAACAATGTGACGACCGCGGCTGCGGACAAGGCCGAGGGCAGCTCGGTATGGGCTTCGTACCAATTCAACCCGCTGTGGAGCGCGTTCGGCCGGTGGGATCGGGCAAAGACTAGCCGTGACATCGCGCCGAATCGCCAGGACGAGTACTTCAATGCGGGCGTTGCGGTGCAGCCGAACGGGTTTGTCGATTTCGCGCTCGCCTACAAGCACGAGAAGGTCGATGGCGGTGGCTTCATCAACACGGCTTACGGAAATCTCGGTGGGACGATCGACGGTACCGTAGATGAGGCCGGCCTATGGGCGCGGGTGTCGTTCTGAGGCACTCTCCAGCGCAAGCTCACTGTGCCGGTGCTCCGTTATTCATCACAACTCCTGCAGGCCGGCGGCCGCGGGTCTGCCGAAGATGTCTGTGCCCGACGGACGGCGCGCAACTTCGGGAGCAGTACGGAGATCGTGAGCAGGGCCTCTTTGCAGAGGCGGCGCTCCGAGGTGGGGAGTAGGGCGGTCGTCCAGGGTTGCTGGACTTCCTCCGTCAGGAAAGCGGCGAGGCTCTCGAGCTGGGTGATGGACCGATCGATGAGAACAGGGGATCCGTTTGTCATGGCGGCAGGAGAGGCAGGGGGGAGGTGGCTGTAAATTTATCCAGCTGAGCCCCTTCCCGCAAGTCACGGTCGCATCGATCATCCCGTACAGGTGATGGTGAATAGCCGCACTGTATGGACCGTCGCGATGCGCGGTGCCGAGCTCAATGCGAGCACACCCGCCGGGTTGCAACGGAGTAGCGGTGGCGAACGATGTAAGAAATTGGATCAAAAGCGAGTCCACAAGTCGGCACTCGCGAGGTAGGCTCTCGCGCGCAGGTCACGTCGACCGGTTCCGGCTGAGAAGAGCGCAGATGTGAGTCTCGGAGCGCGGCGCCCCCGGGCAGCCGTGTATGGCCTCTTCGGCACAGTTTGGCCGGTGGAGGTGGCGACGTGATACGCGCTTCAACACTCGGCCGCCTGCTGCTCGCAGGCGGTGTCAGTGGTGCTGCTGTGATAGGCCTCATCACCCACGCTTTCGTCCGCAATTGGGAGCCCGTTCCCGCGGGACTCCCTCTATTCGGGAGCGCAGTCTGGGTTTCGGGCCTGGTGCTGCTCGCGTGCGGCGCGTGCCTTCTGGTGCCGCGCGCGGCACCCTCCGCCGCCGTGGCTTTGTCGCTCACGATGGCGATCTGGATCGTCATCCTGCACGCCCCGCTCCTTGCGGCGCATCCGGAGGCGCTCGTTCACTGGGGCTACTCGAGTGGCGTCTTGTCGGTGGGTAGCGGAGCACTGGCGCTCTGGACGCTTTTGGCCGCTCGATCGGTCTCGAAAGCAGCACGTGAGCGTTGGAGGGTCACAGCGCGCATGTCGATGGGACCCGCTCTCATCGTGTTCGGGATTTCGCATCTTCTCTTCGCGCCCAACATGACCGTGCTGGTTCCGGTGTTCCTACCGTGGAAAGTGCAGATCATCCAGGCTACGGGTCTGGCCCACATCGCCGCCGGCACGGCTTTGATCTGCGGCGTGGCTGCGAGGCCTGCGGCCCTGCTCGAGGCCACGATGATGAGCGCCTTCGTCCTTGCCGTGGATATCCCGCGATTCCTGGCCGGACGGGTTCACGGTCCGCCATGGGCGATAGCCTTTGAAACGGCCATGACCGGCGCGGTTTGGTGCGTCGCCGCTGCGCTCCGTCGAGAACCTGTCAGGAGCGCGCCAGGATGTGCCCGGGGCCGCTCCGGTCTGAGGGCTAGTTCGGCGCGCGCCTTGCCGAATTCGAAAGTTGCGGCGGCTCGGCCATCCCCTGGAGCTCCGGCGTCAGGTAATTGAGGCTGCGGACGTGAGTTCGCCAGATCTCCCAGCACTGCAGCACTTCGTCGCGGGATGTCCTTCTCTGGCGGTATACGTCAATGGTCAGCGGAATGTAGTGAGCAACATCGTTGCTGGCCAGCGTGAGGTCTCCGTCTTCCAAATTACCCCTTATAAGACTGTAGGGTAGCCAGGCGACCCCCAGGCCGGCGAGCACGCCGGCTCGCAATGTCTCGGAATAGGCGCTCCTGGCATGCGCCGTCAGCCGCTCGACGATGTGCGCGAACGCCGGGTGGTTTTCCAACACCCTGCCGAGATGCGATTCTTCCGTGTAACCGAGATAAGGCAGCGGCCGCTCGCAGGTGCGCGTGATCGCAAAGTAAGGCTTGCTGCTCTGCTTGGCCGGTATGCTGACCGGCACCAGATAGTCGGTGCCGAGTGTCAGCTTGGAATGCTCGTCGTGATCGAGGGCAATGCTGTGCACGGGGCTGTCGTAGCACAAAAAATAATCACATTCGGCGCGCTCGTAGCGCGACAGCGCCTCTCTGAAATTGTTCGCCGTGACGTGCAGGCAGACGGTCTGGTTGGACAGCTCCTCATACAGCAGCTTCGACAGCACCGGCACGAACGTCGCAGACAATGAGTGAGTGGAGGAAACGTAGATGTTCTTGCTGGCCAGCTTGCTGTTCGAGGCGGCTCGGCGCGCGGCATTCAGCAGTGTAACGATTTGTGAGGCCGTCTCTTTGAACGACAGCCCGGCGCTGGTGATTCCCAGCGGATTCGTGGATCGGTCGAGCAACGTCCCCGCGCCCAGCCAGATCTCGAGCGCCTGCATGTGTTTGCTGAGCGCGGATTGCGTCAGGAAGCGATTGCGTGCCGCCTCGGTAAAACTACGCGTTTCGCATACAGCGAGAAAGTCTTCTAACCATCTCAGGTTCATCGAAGTGTCGAGTGCTCTGTAGACACTTGCTCGCGTCCGGGGCCGGACATTCAGAACTCGGCTTGACAGGAAACGATCCGAAAGTAATGCATCGGGATGGGCGTCGTCAAGAAATGTCCGTGATCGATCCTGCCGGATCACCGGCGATATCGCCGATCAAATGTGTCACGAGTGCTTTCTGCGTCAGCGTTGCATGGCGTTCGCGGTGGCGCACCAGCGCGAATTCCCGTTGTGGCAATTCAATGGGAATTTCCACGAGTGCCTCCGCCGCTATGGCCGACGCGACGACGTGACGCGAGATGATCGTCGCGCCCACTCCCGCCTCCACCGCCTCGCGTACTGCCTCGTTGCTGGGCAATACCAGAAATATGTTGAGATCCTCGAGCGACAGACCCTGCCGGCCCGCCAGGTCTTCGAGGCCTCGGCGCGTACCCGAGCCCGGCTCGCGGATCACCCAGTTGAGCGCGCGAAGGTCGAGCTTGCGTGGCGGCTCGATCGGCGGGGGCGCGTGACCCGCAGCGACTACCAGCACCATTTGATCGTAGTCGAGATGCGTGCGCAAAAGGGCCGGGTGCTGCGTCGGTCCTTCGACCAGTCCCATGCTCACTTCTCCGTCGGCAACTGCAGTCTCGACTTCGCTGGTATTGCGGATCACCACATCGAGCCGCACGCGCAGGTTGACTGCATGGAAGGCGGCCAGGCGCCGCGGCAGCCAGTAAGTCGCGATGGTCTGGCTCGCTGCGAGGGCAATCGGACCCGGAGGAGAGCCTGCGAGGTCCTCCAGCACGGCGCGCGCCGTCGATGCGCGGTCGAGCACCGCGCGCGCCTCACGCAGGAATATCCGGCCGGGCTCGGTGAGCTGGATGCCGCGGCCCACGCGATCGAACAGCCTGATTTGGTAGAGATCCTCCAACGAGGCAATGGCCGCGGAGGCAGCCGATTGGCTCATTCGCAGCGCTTCGGCGGCGCGCGTGACATGTCCCCGCTCGGCAACCTCGACGAAGACGCGCAGCTGATCCAACGTCATGATTGATCAGCCTATCATATTAGAGCCATCTATTTTATTCATTGAAACGATTATTGCAGGCAATTGCTGTCGAGGATAGAGTTTTGCAACCGTGGGGCTTGCAGAGCGCCAGGCGCGGACTTTGCGTCTGCATCGCGCTGAAAAACCGACACCCTTTTGGGGGGGAACAGCCAGTGTTCGTGCACAACCCATTCGCCGCGCTTCCCGCGTCCATACCGCCAGTCGCGAAACAGACCTACGTAGTGGTCATGTTCCTGCTGGTCGTAGGCGGCACGCTGTTCGATCTCGCTCACAAGGGGAGCGCCAGCTACTTTTTCAAACATCGACGCGCGGCGAGCTTCGGTGCCAGACGCCGCGTGAGCACCGGTGAAGCGACGGCGCTCGCTGTGGAAACCATCGTGGTCTCAGTGCTGGCTGCTGGTGAGTTTTGCAGCATGTTGCGCAGGCTCACCCACATCCTGACGATGTACGGCTTCGTGCTCTACGTCGTCAGCACGGCCATCATGGTCTTTGCCTATCCAACCGCCGCCGCGCCGGGACCGGCCATCGTGGCCGAGCTCTGGTACCTGGGCGCCCTGTTGGTTTGTGTCGGCGGCTACTGGTTCTGGTTCCTGCAGCGGGTCGACGTCGCGGCCGAAGGCCAGTCCCGGTTTCGACTGGTCCGCGCCGACCTCTTCATCGTGTCGCTGCTCGCCAGCACGACCTTCGCCCTCCTATGGGCGGGTTTCCAGGGGGCGGATGACCACACCTGGGCAAACGTCTTCTTCGGCCTCTATCTGCTCGCCAGCACGGTCCTCTTTGCCTCCGTCCCGTGGTCCAAGTTCGCCCACATGTTCTACAAGCCCGCCGCTGCGTTTCAGAGGCGCATCGAACATGCGAACGGCTTTCGCGGCAACCTGCCCGCGCCGGCCGACCGTCCCGTGACCTTCGGCAGCGCCCGCCGTCAGCCGCAGAATTACTAGGAGCATCCTCCATGCCCACGTTTGTCTACATGGCGAGCTGCGACGGCTGCGGGTACTGCGTCGACATCTGCCCGTCCGACATCATGCACATCGATACTACGTACCGACGTGCATACAACATCGAGCCCAACATGTGCTGGGAGTGCTATTCGTGCGTGAAGGCATGCCCACAGCAGGCCATCGACTGCCGCGGCTATGCCGATTTTGCTCCGCTCGGGCACAGCGTCCGGGTGCTGCGCGAGGAAGAGAAAGCCACGGTCTCCTGGCGGATCAAATTCCGCGATGGGCGGGAGAAGAATTTCGTCTCGCCCATCAGAACTACCCCCTGGGGATCGATCAAGGGTCCGGCCGAGTATGCACCGCCGAGTGCGGCGGCGATGAGCTCGCAAGAGCTGGCGCATGAGCCCGAGGCGCTCAAAGTCGATGTCCTGCCGACGCTCGCGCGCAGCCGCCTGAAGAAAGGGTTGGTGTAATGAGCCGCAAAACCGTGTTCGTCGACGCTGACATTCTCGTCATTGGGGGCGGAATGGGCGGCTGTGGCGCCACCTACGAGTCCCGATACTGGGGACGGGACCTCAAGATCGTCTGCGTCGAGAAGGCGAACATCGAGCGCAGTGGCGCCGTGGCCCAGGGCCTTTACGCGATCAACTGCTACATGGGCATGCATTGGAACGAGAACCAGCCCGAGGACCATGTGCGCTATGCGCGCAACGACCTCATGGGTCTGGTGCGGGAAGACCTCGGTTACGACATCGCCCGTCACGTCGATGCCACCGTGCACAAGTTCGAGGAGTGGGGCCTGCCGATCATGCGGGATCCCAAGACGGGCAGGTATCAGCGCGAGGGCAAGTGGCAGATCATGATCCACGGCGAGAGCTACAAGCCGATCGTCGCCGAGGCTGCGCGCAAGGCTGCAAGCGAAGTCTACAACCGCATCATGGTGACCCACCTGCTCATGGACAGCAGGCATCCCAACCGGGTGGCGGGTGCAGTCGGGTTCAACGTCCGCAATGGCGATTTCCACGTCTTTCGCGCCAAGGCGGTCATCGTGGCTGCCGGCGGCGCATCACATATCTTCAAGCCGCGCGCGGCCGGGGAAGGCATGGGCCGGACATGGTATGCACCCTGGAGCAGCGCTTCCGCCTACGCCCTGCCGATTCTGGCGGGCGCGAAGATGACGCAGATGGAAAACCGCATCGTCCTCACCCGATTCAAGGATGGCTACGGTCCGGTGGGCGCCTACTTCCTGCATCTGAAAACCTACACGCAAAACGCGTACGGTCAGGATTACGAGGCTTTCTGGCGCGACTCGATCGAGAAGATGGTCGGGGACTACGTCAATCACCATCCGGTGCCAACCTGCCTGCGCAATCATGCGCTGCTCGAGGAGGTGAAGGCAGGACGGGGCCCCATACGCATGGTGACCAAGGAGGCGTTCAAGGATCCGCACAAAGAGACGGTGGGCTGGGAGAACTTCCTCGGCATGACCGTAGGTCAAGCCGTCGTGTGGGCCTCGCAGAACATCGATCCGAAGGAAACCAATCCGGAGCTCACGACGTCCGAGCCTTACGTGATGGGGTCGCACGCGACCTGCTCCGGGGCCTGGGCGAGCGGGCCGGAGGACTACGCCCCGGCGGAATACCAGTGGGGCTACAACCGGATGATGACGGTGGAGGGGCTGTTCGGAGCCGGTGACACCATCGGGGGTACCGCCCATAAGTTCTCCTCGGGCTCCTTCACCGAGGGCCGCATCGCCGCGAAGGCGGCCGTCAAATACGTCATGGAGCGGAACAAAGACCGGCCCGAAATCAGCGAGGCGGAATACACGCAGCTCAAGAAGGTCATCTACCAGCCCCTCGAGACCTACCGTATTGGCCGTAACGAGGTCGTGGGTGAAACGGTGTCACCGAGCTATCTCCTGCCGCTTCACGGCCTGCAGCGCCTCGAGAAGATCATGGATGAGTACGTGGGCGGCATCAGCTCCCACTACACCACGAATGAGCCGCTGCTGACGCGCGGGCTCGAGCTGCTCGCCATGCTGAAGGAAGATCTCGCCCTGCTCGGAGCATCAGACCTGCATCAGCTGCAGCGGGCCTGGGAGCTGCAGCACCGCTTTCTCGCCTCGGAGTGCGTGACACAACACACGCTCTTCAGGCAGGAGACGCGCTGGCCGGGCTATTACTACCGGGCCGACCATCCACATCTCGATGACAAGGATTGGCACTGCTTCACGCTCTCGCGCTACGACAGCCGAACTGGCCGTTGGGACATGGAGAAGGCGCCCGTATACCACATCATCGACTGAGCGCCACCGCATGCCACAGCTCGTAGCCCCCCACGGCTCGGATGCGGTCAAACCGCTGCTGGCGCCGCTGACGGAGCGGGCAGAGGGGCTGAAGCGCGCCGAGCGGCTGCGGAAGGTCGTACTCGATTCGCGAGCGGTCTCGGACGTCCTCATGCTCGGGATGGGCGCCTACACGCCTCTCGATGGCTTCATGGGAGAGGACGACTGGCGCGCAGCGTGCGTGGACATGAAGCTATCCAACGGCCTTTTCTGGCCGATCCCGATCACCCTGCCCGTCGCAACGGATGTTGCCGAGTCGATCCGGTTACAGGAGGAGGTGGCTCTCCTCGGGAGCGACGGCAGCGAGATCCTGGCGATCCTTCAGGTCCGCGACAAGTACAGGATCGACAAGGCGCTCGAGGCCAGGCACGTCTACGGCACCACCGATGCGAAGCATCCTGGAGTCGCCAAAGTCATGGGCCAGGGAGAGGTCAACCTGGGCCGTCGGGCGTTCGTTCTCAGCGAGGGTGAATACGCCCGGCGTTACCCTGAGCTCTATATCCGGCCCATCGAGGCACGGATTCTGTTCCATGAGCGGGGCTGGTTGCGCGTCGCCGCCTTTCAGACGCGCAATCCCATGCACCGCAGCCACGAGTATCTGGTGAAGATCGCGCTGGAGGTTTTGGACGGCGCCTTCATCCATCAGGTGCTCGGCAAGCTGAAGCCGGGGGATGTTCCCGCCGAGGTGCGCACGCGGGCTGTCCAGGCGATGGTCGACAACTATTTCCGGCCGGGAACGGTGATCCAGGCGGGTTACCCCATCGAGATGCGCTACGCGGGTCCCCGCGAGGCGCTGCTCCATGCCCTCATCCGGCAGAATTTCGGTTGCTCGCACCTCGTCGTGGGACGCGACCATGCGGGGGTCGGCAAATACTATGGTCCGTACGACTCGCAGCGCATCTTCGATCAGCTATGGGATGGTGCTCTTCAAACCCAGCCGCTGAAGCTCGAGGTGACCTTCTACTGCCGAAGATGCGCCGGAATGGCGACGGCGCGGACGTGTCCTCACGATGCGCAGTTTCAGATCGCCATATCCGGCACCCGGCTGCGCGAGATGCTATCGACCGGGGTCGAGGTACCCCCTGAGTTCAGCAGGCCCGAGGTCGTCGCGATCCTCCGGGAGTACTATAAAGACAAGCAATCGGGAGAGACTGGCTCCGCGGCATGATCATCGCGCAGATATCGGACACGCACATCTCGCTCGGCGCAGCCGATGCCGACCGCCGGGCCGCGGATCTCGAGCGCACCCTCGCCGATATCAATGCTCTCGATCCGCCTCCCGATGTGATCATTCACACCGGCGATGTGACTCATGGCGGTCGTCGCGAGGATTATGCGGCGGTGGCTTCTCTGCTCGCGACGGCAGGCGCACCGGTCTATGTCGCGGTCGGAAACCGCGATGACCGGGAGAACCTCCGTCACTCGCTTGCGCGATGGGTGCGGCCGGCCGCCAACTCCGTGTTCCTCGATTACGCGGTCGAGGATTTTCCGGTGAGATTGATTGCGCTGGACACCGTGAGCTCAGCGAGCAACAAGGGTGACTTCTCATCCGATCGCGCCCGATGCCTGACGCAACTCATCGAGGCCGGGCCGGGCAAGCCGATTGCAGTCTTCATGCATCACCCACCGTTTACCGTCCGGGTGGGGCCCGATCCGCTCAACTTCGTGACACCGGAGGCGATGGCCACTCTCCAGCAGGCACTGCAGCAGTCCGGCCGCGTGGTGGCCGTCTTCTGCGGTCACGTCCACCGCTCGACCTGGGGACGCATCGGTAACATCCCGGTGATGGTGGCGCCCTGTACGGCGACTGCGCTGCGCAAGGGCGATTTTCCGCTGCCGATGCAGAGCCGGCCCGTCTATCACCTTCACCGGCTGAATTCCGGCGGCGAGCTCACCACCGAGGTGCGGATCGTTGCAGCTGCGACGGACGATCAGGTCGCCGCTACAGCGGCGTAGGCTGACGCCCGGACCAACTGAAGGTCGCTCAACTATCCGATTGCGCCTACTTCTCGATCTCGACGAGCGTACGCGCCGCGAGCAGGTCGAGAGCGTCTACGACGGTACAGCCCCAGAGGTGCAGAGGGCCGAGAACGCTGAGATCCGTACAGCCGAGGAGCACCGTCTGAGCTCCACGCGCGACCAGAGACTTCGCCACGTCGAGGACATCCGAGCGGGCGTTCTCTCCCTTTTTGATGGAGTAGATGGCACGCATCAGCGCTTCCTGCTCCTTCGCGTCTGGCACGATGAGTGAGCTGTTGCGGGCCGCGAAGGCCTTCTGAAAGAGGCTCATTTCGAGCGTGGTGGTCGTCGCGAGAAGGCCGACCACACCGCCGGCCGCCGCTCCCGCTCCCAAAGCCTCCGCGACGACATCCGGCAGGCGGATGAGCGGAATCCCGACCTCTTCGTCGAAAGACTCCACGAAGCCGTGAGCGGTGATGCAGGCCATGACGCAAAAGTCTGCACCGGCTTTCTTGAGCCTGAGCCCCATCTGCGTGAGTGCGGCGGCGGGACTGGAGCCGATGCCGCGCCAGGCCTCGTTTCGGTCCGGCACCGTAGGATCGATGTTCACCAGCAGGGCTGGGCGCGCCTGCTCGCGGCGGCCGCGTGTGAGGGAGTAGAACTTCTCCAGAAAGACGAGCGTCGCCTCGGGGCCCATGCCTCCGAGTATGCCGGCTCGCCGCATCTTGGCGTCGGATCCTGTCACGCAGACTTGCCGTGAGCCTGAAGCTGCTCACCGTACGCGAACAATGCCGGCCAGCCTCCGGTATGCCAGAACAGCACCTTCCCACCCTTGGGGAGGTCCCCGCGCCGGATCATACCGATCAACCCGGCCGCGGTTTTACCGGTATAGACAGGGTCGAGGAGGATGCCTTCTTCATTCGCGAAGAGGCGGATCGCCTCGATCGTGCGCTCGTCGGGAATCGAGTAGCCCGGCCCCACCCAATCATCAGCGACGTTGACCCATTCTGCTGGCAGCGTTGCCTTGCTTTCGAGGAAGGCGAGCGTCTCGCGCGCGAGCGTCTCGATATGCGCCTTCTGTACCGCCGTCGGGTGGCGCGTGCTCACTCCCAGGATCCTTCCGGGAAAGCCGAACAATGCCTTGCCGGCCAACAGCCCGCCGTGGGTGCCGCCGCTGCCGCTTGCGACCACGAGATTGTCGAACGAAAGACGTTGGCTCGCGCATTGTCCAAGGAGCTCCAGCATGGACGCTGCATAACCCGATGCGCCGAGAGTGTTCGAGGCGCCACCCGGGATGAAATAAGGCTCCACGCCGGTGTCGCGCCGGACCGTCTCACGGGCCTTGGCAATCGCCGCCTTGATGTCTGCTCCAAAAGGCGAAACGAAGATGCCCTTCACGCCGAGCAGGTGAAACAGCATGTTGTTGCCGCTCGCCTGTGGTGAATAGCTTCCTTTGACCCGTTCCTCGATCACCAGATAGCAGTCGATTCCCTCCCGTTTCGCGGCGGCGAGCGTCAGGCGGCAGTGATTGGACTGCACCGCCCCGACGGTCATCACCGCCTTGGCGCCGTCATTGAGGGCAGCACCCATGACGTACTCGAGCTTGCGGGTCTTGTTGCCGCCGCCGGCCAGTCCCAGCTGGTCATCGCGCTTGATCCATATCTCCGCACCGCCCAAAGCCTTGCTCAGGCGCGGCAAAGGCTCCAAGGGCGTGGCGAATTCCGTATACACCCGTCGCGGCAAATCGAATAGCTTCATGTTGTTCTCCAGATGCGCTCTGCGGACTATTGCGGCGGTGCAGTCCGGAAGCGCGCATGAAAGTCACCGCCTTGCGATATCGTCTGTCTGTGCGCCCTGAGGGCTAGTGCGATTGAAATAAGAACGGCCACGGCGAGCTGGAACCAAGGCTGCAGATACCAGGTCGTGCCGCCCTCGTGCGCCACCGAAACAGCGAGAACCGCGCCGATCACGACCGCACACACGGCCATTGCTCTCACCAGCGGCCCGCGCGTGCAATGCAGCGCGAACCCGCGCGTCCCGCGCCAGCTCGGCCACCATGCAAGCAGCAGGGTCCCGAGCCCAAGTCCGCCGAATACCAGGGCGATGCTGATCGCGCGCAAAGCCACGCCGATCTGCCACCCCCCGAACACCGCATCGAGCAGAAACAGGCTGCCGATGACGGCCGAGAGGATCACGGCAGCGGCCGGCGCATGCGCCTCGTTGGTGCCGGCGAGCCGCTGCGATACGAACCCGTCCTGTGCCCAGGCAAAAAGGAACCGGCTGGCATCGAGCAATTGCGGAGCGATGGTCTTGACGACCACGAGCGCCACGAGCATGTTGAGGAATACGTCGACTACGCGCGGCGTGAGCATCCCAACCAGCGCAGGCGTAGTCAGGAGGTCGCCGTGACCCGCCTTGACGATCGGCAATGCGGTCCACCACGGCACCGCATGAAAAAGCGCATACGAAACGAGCGTATAGAGTACGAGCGCGATTGCCCATCCGGCGACGATGCCGCGGGGCATGTTCCGGCTCGCGTCCGCCACTTCGCCGGCGAGTGATGTCGAGGCATCGAGCCCCCCGTAAGCAAACATGAACAGGCCGATCACGGACACGAAAGCAGCGAGCGAGGGATGTGAAGCCCGGGGCGTTGCATGGACACCTGCCATGGCGCTGATTTTGGCGACGGCGCTCGCCGGCGCGGCCGCGAACCCGGCCACTATGACGATCGTTGCCGCAACGAACACCAGCACGCCGGCCGCATAGATCAGATAGCCGTAATTCTTGACGCCGCTCACGTGCAGCGCGGTGAGCAGCCAGATGGCGATCAACCCGGTCACCAGATGCCCCGTGTGGGTGGTGAACCATTGAGTCGCAAAACCGCTTGCGTGCGCGGCATCGCTGAGAAACGTGCCCGTCGCATAAGCCAGAAAGCCGATCGCGCCGCAAATGCCTATGAACCAGAGGAAGGCGATGGCGAACCCGCCATAAGGCCCCAGCCCGCGCGTGAGCCAGACGTAAGTGGCGCCGGCGCTCGGCATCACGATCGAATAGCGGGCGAAAAGTACGACCTGCGGAATGAGCACGATTCCGGCAACCAGCATTGCGAACGGCACCAGCCCTTCCACACCCGGATAGGTCTCGAGGCTGTGAGGCATCACGAAGTTGATGCCGCTGCCGTACTCCTGAGCGACGGCAGACAATGCCACCACGACGACGCCCACGGCCCGCACCAGCCCGCTGCTCGCTGGAACGAGCTGCTCTCGCATCCCGGGTGCCGCTCTGTCAGCGTCCATGACCGTCATCACGAGCTAATTGCGACATCTATGCTCCGCAACTCATCACCGCCCTCGCAGGTCAAAAAGTTGTCTATGCGCGTCATACAGCCGAACAGCCCGACATTCCCGCCGGTATGGAGGAAGAGGATATTCTCGCCCCTTCTGAAATGCCGCTCATTGACGATGAGGCCTATCAGCCGATCCATCGCTTTGCCGGTATAAACCGGGTCCAGCAGTATGCTCTCGTAACGCGCCACCGTGGTGAGCGCGGTAAGGGTACTTGCGGTCGGCATGCCATGGCAATCGTCCACGGAGTCGGAGTCCACCGCGACGTCGCTTCTCGGCGGCGTTTCCTGCAGCCCGAGGTGCTCTGAGGTTTGCCGGACCAAGTCGTATACCTTCTGTTGCTGGGCCAATCCGGGTTCCCCCACGCTGATGCCGAGAACCGGGATCTTGATCTCGGTCAGCTGGAACCCAACGATCAGCCCGGCCTGCGTCGCACCACCAACTGTAGCATGAACGACTCGGTCGATTCGCAATCGCTGCTCACGAAGTTGATGCACGATCTCGAAAGCGCAATTGACATAGCCTAGCGTGCCCACGACGTTGGCGCCGCTGTTCGGGATCACGTAAGGACGCTTGCCCAGGGCCT
>Ga0105240_10009563_pt1 | contig 13724 bp, 11 predicted proteins | sample KBSC54metaG_FD_80426 | JGI IMG/M metagenome (GOLD analysis project Ga0105240, IMG submission 80426) | Corn rhizosphere microbial communities from Kellogg Biological Station, Michigan, USA - KBS C5-4 metaG | ecosystem: Host-associated > Plants > Roots > Rhizosphere > Soil | place: Michigan, USA... | reverse complement strand
GCCAGCGTGACCGGGTTGTTGCGAACGAGCTCTTCAGCCTGTGCATGCTGCACGTACCGGAAGCACCACAGCAGGAAGATGCCGCTGAGCGCGAAGATGGCCATACCACGACCGCGAAAGGGCGCAGAGGTCCGGCGCGAGCTGATCTCGCGTTCAGCCAGACCGAAAATGGCGGGAATAATAAGCGCAGCGAAGAGGAGCGCCCATATCACCGGTTCGGCGATGAAGACAAAGCTGCCTTCATACCATCGAGGATTGAACGGGAAGAATGGGCGCACGCCGTAGTTGTTGGTCCAGTCCAGCGCAATGTGGCTAAGCGATGAGGTGAAAGCTGAAAGATAGACCCAGGACCAGCGAACCGGCTGCCGTTGCACCCGCTGCGGCGCTCCGGGTTCAGCCGGGGGCAGAGAAGCAAGCCGACGGGCCGCCCGGCGCTGATCCCAATGGGAGTAAAGCCACGTTGCGCCCACCGCGGCGGCGGCAACGAAAGGCGCGGCGATAAGCGTGTGGGTGATGCCGCGATGGTGCTTCAGCTCTTCGACCGGACCTGCGAATCCCCAGAACACATCGAGGTCGGCAGCTTCCGCAGCCAGAACGGCGGCCATCGTTGCATATGCAGTCTTGCGATTGAGCCCGGCGCGCCCGATGCATGCGCCGGTTAAGAAGTGCGTTATGGGCTCCATGTCGTTGCGATCATGGTAGCGGAGTCGGCTGCGCTGGCCGCGATCTGCCAAATTCCGTGCTCCGCACGTCAGGATCGTAAGGTATCAAGCCCCCTATAATCCTGCCCATGGGTGATGTGAACAAAAAGGAATCGGCTCAGAAGAAAATCGAGGATCTGCGCGCGGAGATTCGACGTCACGAACATCTCTATTACGTCATGGACGCCCCCGCCATCAGCGACGCCGACTTCGACAAGCTGATGAAGCAATTGAAGTCCCTGGAAGCGGAGCACCCGGAGCTGCTGACCGCGGATTCGCCATCGCAGCGGGTCGGTGGCAAACCGGCAGAGGGCTTCCAGAAGCTCCGGCATTCGCGCCCGATGCTGAGCCTCGACAACGCATATACCGAAGAAGAACTGCGCGACTGGGACCGTCGCGTTCACGAGCTGGCCGGGAACCTGCCGGTGGAGTACACGGCCGAGCAGAAGATGGACGGGCTCAGCATCGCGCTCCACTACGAGGCCGCCGAAGATGGAAGCGCGCGCCTCGTGCGCGGACTGACGCGCGGCGATGGCCAGATCGGCGAAGACGTCTCAACGAACGTCCGCACCATTCGCAGCGTGCCGCTGGTGATCTCGGCAGAGAAGCTGAAGCACGCCGGAGTACCGCCAACGTTTGAAGTTCGTGGCGAGACGGTGATGCCGGAAAAAGCGTTCGAAAAGATGAACCAGGAGCGCGTCGCCGACGGGCTCGAGCCTGCTGTGAATCCGCGCAACGCGGCGGCGGGCACTCTCCGCACCAAGGAACCGAGCGTCGTAGCGCAGCGCCGCCTCGACGTGTACGCCTACTTTCTCTTGGTGAACGGCGAATATCTCGACTTGGGTCAGGATGCGACTCTCGATGCCCTCACGGCGTTGGGTTTCCGGGTCAATCCGCACCGGGGCAAAATGCACAAAGTCGAAGAGATGATGAAGTTCATCGAGCAGACCGAGAAGCGTCGCCCGACACTCGGATACGACATCGATGGCGTGGTCTTCAAGGTGAACTCACAACCCACGCAGGCGCGCCTCGGCTACACAGGCCGCGCGCCGCGATGGGCGCTGGCGTACAAATTTGCCGCCGAGCAGGCGATCACGCAAATGTACGACATCATGATCACCACTGGACGTACCGGAAAGCTGACGCCCACGGCGATGCTGAAGCCCGTTTTCGTCGGCGGAGCGACGATCAGCCGCGCAACGCTGCACAACGCCGATTGGATCGAGCGCATGGGATTGCGGATCGGCGACTGGGTAAAAATAGAGCGCGGCGGAGACGTGATCCCCAAGGTTGCGGCGATCGTTGAGGATGCCGATCATCCCCGCGGAAAAGAGAAGTACGTCTACCCTACCCATTGCCTGGTGTGCGGTGCGGAGGCGGTGCGCGAGGAGGGCGAGGCCGACTACCGCTGCGTCAACATCGACTGCCCTGCCTTGCTGCACGGGGCGATCGAGCACTGGGCCAGCCGCGCGGTCATGAACATCGAAGGGCTCGGCGAGCAGTCGGTGTATGCGCTGATTGAAACCAGAGCGGTCAAGAGCGTTGCTGACCTCTACTCGCTCACCGAAGAAAAGCTGGTTTCACTCACACAGGAGGTGGAGCGCAACGGCGTCGAAAAGCAACAGCGCGTCTTCGGCCCGGTGGAGATCAGGAAGTTACTGAAGCAGATCGATGGCTCTAAGCACGCTGGGTTGGCGCGTGTGCTGATGGGCCTGGGGATCAGGTTTGTTGGCGAGAGGACTGCGGATGCCATCGCGCAGGAGTTCGGATCGATCGACGCCATCATGAACGCAAGCAAAGAAGAGTTGGAGCGGGTGGAGGAGATAGGAGCACGCATCTCGCATGCCATTACCGACTTCTTTGCCCGGCCCGCAAATCGCGAACTGATCGAGCACCTGAAAGCCGCCGGCGTGAAGATGACTGCGGAAAAAAAGCAGAAGACCACGCAACTTGCCGGCCTGACGCTGGTCCTGACAGGAACGCTGCCGAACCTGTCGCGCGAGCACGCAAAGGCAAGGATTGAAGCGGCCGGCGGAAAGGTCTCTGGCTCCGTCAGCAAAAAGACGAATTACGTCATCGCCGGTGAAGAGGCAGGCTCAAAGCTCGACAAAGCACGCGAGCTGAATGTCCCAGTGCTGGATGAAGCCGGGCTCATAAGACTTTTAGAAAAAGGCGGCGAGGAGTAGGGAACAGAAGTAACAAGCAAACAGAAACGCGAGCCGTTTGGCTCGCGTTTTCTTCCTTCGGAGAATCAGGCCTCAGTCCTTCGGCGCGAAGTAGCCCTTCCTTGCTCGGGCAACATAGCGGCGGTCTGTGCAATAGAGATAGATGGGCCGGAACTGGCCATTCGCTTTGAAGTCCGCCGGAATGTAGGTCAGCGCATACTGGCTGCGCAATTCCTCTTCGATATTCTTGAAGCTGTTCGACATCTGCTCGACCGAAGGTGGAAAGAAGACCTGGCCGCCGGTGTCCTGCGCGAGTTGCGTGAGCACCTGGTCTCCCTTGCCGCGGCTCGGAGTCCAGTTAGTGCTGATCGCATAGACAATCGTCTCCGCCCGCTGGCACATCTTGATCGCTTCATCCAGATGCACGCGACTCTGGTTGTCGTCGCCGTCCGAAATCAGGATCATCGCCTTGCGGACCGGCTCCTGGCCGCGCGATGAGTCGAGCAGCTTGGTCTTGCAGCCGGTGTAAACGGCGTCGTACATCGCAGTACCGCCACCAGGCCTCAGGCGATTGATGCCAGTCTCGAGCGCATCGATATTGTTGGTCCAGTCAGCCTTGATGTCTGGCGTAACGTCAAAGCCCATCACGAAAGCCCGATCGCTCTTTGCCTTCAGAATCTGCAGCAGGAATTCAACGGCAGCCTGCTGCTCAAATTGGAATCGGGTTCGAATGGACGTGCTCGCGTCGATCACGATACCAACCCGTAGCGGCAGATTAACCTGCTGCCGGAAGGACGTGACCTTCTCCGGAGCTTTCTGGTCGTCGAGCAGGGCAAAGTCGCTCTGCTTGAGATTCGGCACGTAATGCGCGTGCTTGTCCGTCACCGTAAAGATGAGGTTGACTTCATTGACGCCGACGCGAAAGACTTGGCCGGTGTCTTCGGGGCCTTGCTGATCGGCCGCCGGCTGCTGCCCGGCCTGCGCCGGAGCCGATTGCGGCTGGGTCGGAGTTGCCGGAGCGGGTTGCTGCGGAGCGGGAGTCTGCGTGGGTTGAGACGCGGGCTGTTGCTGTCCGGACGCGCCGAGGCACAGTGCCGCTGCAAAAGCCGCCAGACAAGAGAGTTTTGTCCTCATATCAGTGTTCATTCTAGCAATCTGTCAGGCAGGTCCAGAGTCAGCCCTTATGAGTATTGACTCCCTCTGTTCAGGATTCGTTAATACGAGCCAGGAAATCGGTTAGTTCCGCAGGCAGCGGGGCCTCCAGTTCCAGGGGCTTAGCCGTGACCGGGTGCGTGAACTCCAGGCGCGCCGCATGAAGGAAATTACGGTCGAGTTTCAGACGCTCAGGTGCGTTTTTACGCCGGGCAGCCTTGGAGATAACGACTTGAAGCTGGCCTTGCACGGAAAGCAGCCCCGGCGCTCCGTAGAGCGTATCGCCAACAACAGGATGGCCCAGCGAGGCCATGTGAACGCGAATCTGGTGGGTGCGGCCCGTCTCGATGCGCACGCGAACGAGGCTGAACTTGCCAAATCGCGTCTCGAGTCGCTGCACCACTTCGTAATGAGAAATAGCCGTGCGTGAATTCTCCGCCGGCTTCGTCGTCATCCGGGTGCGGCGAACCGGGTCGCGGCTTACAGAAGCAGTGACGCTTCCCTTCTCGCGCTCCACGCGCCCGTGCACAAGAGCAATGTAGGTCTTGCGAATCTGGCGCGAAGAGAAGAGCTCGCCAAGCTTCGCGTGAGCCGCGTCGTTTTTGGCGACAACGATAAGCCCGCTGGTCTCTTTATCAAGGCGGTGAACGATGCCGGGGCGCAGTTCGCCGCCTGTGGAAGAGAGCGAATTGAAGCGAAAGAGTAGCGCGTTCACCAGGGTGTTGCTGTTGCGCGCGTCTTCGGTCTCTCCTGCGCCCGCATGCACCATCATCCCGGCAGGCTTGTTAATCACGGCAAGGTACTTGTCCTCGTACACGACGTCGAGCGGAATGTCCTGCGGCGTGGCGCGGAGCGGAGCAGGATGCGGTTCCCCTGTAATGAGAATCATCTCGCCCCCGCGAAGCTTCAGCGAAGCCTTGGCATGCTCGCCGTTGACCAGCACGTCGCCCTGATCAAGAAGCAGTTGGACGCGCGAACGGCTCACGCCCTCGAGTTGCGTGGCGATGAAATGATCGAGCCGCTGGCCGGCAGCTTCGGGTGGAACTGCGATCGCGCGCGGCTCAGCCATGGGTGGGCTCCGACGATGCGGTTGGAGTGGGTCCGGCTGCCGCGAAAGCGGCGGGAATGATCCGCTGCGACGGCCGATCAATCAGCAGAGCAGCTCCGCCGAGCACCAGCAGGATTCCTGCGACCTGTGGTCCCTTGAGGAAGCCGTTCAGCACAGCGCCCCGACCGATCGGATCGCGCCAAAACTCCGTGATGTACATGGCCACCCCCGTGGCGATGAGAAACAGTCCTGCCAGGTCGCCGTTCTGGCGGCGATGCGGCAGCCAGAGCACGAGCCCGGCAGCGATCAGCGAAAAACAGATCGCCGCGTAAGCCTGCACGGGATGCACCGGAATTCCCAGAGGTGCATCGCTCCACCGCGCGGCGAGCGGATCAGTGTAGATAACCGCCCACGGAAGATGCGACCCTGTCCCGTATCCCGAACCGGAGAGTAGCGCTCCCACCTGTTCAAACGAGAAACCGAGCGCCAGAGGCGAAGCGAGCGTGTCAGCCGTTGCGCGGTAGGGCATCCTATGTAGACCCGCGTAGACTGCGGCTACCGCAAAGGCGATGAGCGCCGCAATTGCGGCCAGAAGTGGATGATGCACCGTCGCAATGCTCAGCACCCACAGCGGATGGCTATGAAGCACCTTCCAGTTCGCGACAACCAGCAGAAGGCGCGAGCCGAAAAGCGCCGTAAAAAGCATCAAGATGCAGAGATTCCAGACCCGATTAGCCTCGATGCCGATCCGTATGGCGGTGCGCATCGCCAGCATCAGCGCGAGCAGCAGCCCCAGAGCGGCAACTGCGCCGTACGAAGGAATAACCAAAGCACCGATGTGGAAGAGAACGGGATGCACCTAACCAAGAATAGGACATCGAGGTGCACAAGCTTCGCGCTGCGCGAAAGGAGGAAAAGAAATCCGACCCACTGGGCCGTGAGTGATGTGCTGGTGAACCCGTCCTAAGACGGTGGAGACTCGCCGCGGTTCCTTAGGCATTCCGGACTGGCGGACACGGCACACAGAACCGTATGTACGAGTCGAGCCTCCTGTTCAATGAATGTTGGTTCATCCAGCATTGACCACTGCACCTGCTTTGCAGGCCGGTTTCTAATGCTGAATGTATGGATGTTGTCGAGGAATTGCAAGTCTTGCCGGTGCTGAGCGATTTGTGCTAAACACCAAAGGTCACTTGCCGGGATGCGCGTTCCAATATGGGACGAGCGATGGGAAAACCTCCCACCCCATCCGGGCACCGCAACAGCACTAAGACGCGACTTGGCGTTCGTCTTCCAGAACCTCATCCAGCATCTCGGCAAGATGCGCGGCGCGGGCGCGGCCTTCCTTCGCGTCCACGCCCGAAGTCTGCGAAAGCTCATCAGCGAGATTGAGCGCCGCCAGCACGGCTACGCGCAGCGAGTCCACAGTGCGGCCGTGCGCGGCTACGGCACGCATCTTGCTGTCAACCAGGTCAGCGAGGCGGCGGATGTGTTCCGGGTTCTGACCGCGCAGGTGATAAGCCTGGTCGTAGATGTGGACGGTGACGTAGCCGGGAGCGCTGGGCGGAATTTCTTTTGCCATGCGAAACCTCAGAGTTCGAGAGAATCCAATTGACCGAGAAGCTTTTCAACACGCTGCCGAACCTGATCGCGCTCGCTGTTAAGAGCGTGGATCTCTTCCTGCATGCTCTTCACCAGATCGCGTTGCTCGTTGAGCTGTCCATCCAGAACATTGATCCGCTCTTCAGCAGCTGCGCGTGCCTGGCGCTCGCTCTTCACGAGACTGACTGCGCGTGAGACGCGGTCTTCTAGAGCGGAAAAATCGGCGCTGCTGAGCGCGAGATTGCTTTGATGGTTGTTGTCCATTTCAGAGTGCTCGTGTTCCGCGATCTGGGATTCCAGAGATGATGGCGACATGAATAGTAACCTCCGCGCAAATGCGCTGTATTCGGGAAGTATAGCTCTCAATGAGCACAGCGGAGGCTGAGGGAAACTGAGGAGAAAATAGCCGGCGCCAGGCTATGTACGAAGCTTCGCGCCTGCCTTGCTCACCGCTTCAACCACGCGCGATTGGAATGATTGAAGTTCCTCTTCCCGCAGTGTTCGATCCGGCGCCTGAAAAGTGGTGCTGACAAGCAGCGAATAATCGTTCGCGCCGAGCTTCGCATCTCGGAAAACTTCAGCCGCTCGCCAATCGACGAGTTCCGGAATCTGCAGCGCGGCAAGCGATCTATCGATGCGCTCCCACGGAACATTCCGGTCAAGCACCAGAGAAAAGTCGCGGCGCACGGGCTGAAAGCGCGAAATCTCGCGGGCTGCAGGCTTGCGCAGCGGCAGCTTGTAGAGGCGGTCGATGTAGATCTCGCCAATGAGAACGGCATCTTTGATCTTCCGAGCGGCTGCTTCAGTCGGATGAAGCTGTCCGAACCAGCCCACCGTGAGCCCATCAGCAACCACGCGCGCAGAGCGATAAGGGTGAAGCCATGCGGGTGTGAGCCCGCTCTCCGCTGGGAACCGATCGAAGTAGGTATCGTGGATCTGAAACAGCGCGAGCACCTGCTCGACCACTCCTTTCAAGTCGTGGAATTCGATCGCGCGGCTCGCGTGCAAGGAACTTTGGCTAGGCAGATTGCCCGCGGCAACAAATGCCAGCGCCGGCCGCTCATCAACCTTCTCCGTGGTACCGCTGAATACAGTGCCGAGCTCAAAAAGCCTTACGTCAGCCACATCCCGGTTGAGGTTGCCGGACACGGCGTTGAGCAACCCCGGCACGAGCGACGGGCGCATCATACCCGCTTCTTCGCTAAGCGGATTTCCGAGCGGCACGACCTGGCCCGGAACAGGCGCGGTAAGCGCGGCCTCCCCAGCGGAGCAAAAGGTGCTGCTGATTGCTTCATGGAAGCCCGCCGCCAATAGCGTTCGGCGAGTTGTGGCTTCCGCCTCAGCCCACGGCAGAGCCTTCACGCCCTCTCCGAACGCCGGCAGCGTGTTGGCAAAGCGGTTGTACCCGTAAACGCGGGCGACCTCTTCGATGAGATCGATCTCGCGCTCGAGGTCCAGCCTCCAGCTTGGCAGAGTGACCTGCCAGGCAGGTGCCTGCGCCTGATTACTACCGAGCCCGCAGCCCAGACCGCTAAGAATCGATTCAACCGTCGCCGCGGTAATCCCTTCCTTATCTGCCGTCTTTCCCAGCAGGCGATGAACCTCGCTGAGCGCGAGAGATATAGCCGGCCGATGCGCCGTCAGAGCCTCCCACGACTCAACGCGAACGTCCACGATATCGCCTTCAATATGTCCGCCGTTCGCGAGCAGAATCCGGCTGACGATCGCCGACGCAACCGGCGCGGCATTGAAGTCGGCGCCGCGCTCAAACCGATGACTGGCATCGGTGTGCAGCCCGTGGCGGCGCGCCGTGCGCCGCACTGCCATGGGCTCGAACCACGCGGCTTCAACAAGAACGTTCTTCGTCTCGGGCGTGATCATCGTGTCCCAGCCGCCCATAACTCCAGCCAGACCCAGGGCCTTCACGTGATCTGCAACCACGAGATCATCGGCATCGAGAATGCGCTCCATGCCGTCCAGGGTTTTGAGCTTCTCACCTTTGCGCGCGCGCCGGACGATAATGCCGCCTTCAATCTTATCCAGGTCAAACGCGTGGGTAGGCTGGCCCATCGCAAGCCACGCGAAATTCGTGGCATCCACCGCGTTCGAGATCTGCTTGTGCTCGAGAAGGCCGAAGTACGTTGCCACCTCGCCGCTGGCGAACCAGTCGCGCGACGGACCAATCGTGACACCGCGAAGCACGCGCGCCGTAAACCGACCGCATGCTTCTTCAGCTTCGATCTTCAGGGAGAAAGGCGATGCAGCAGGCAGCACCGCCGGTACCGTAGTATCCAGCGGCTTCAGTTGCACGCCGTAGATCGTCGCAGCCTCACGTGCAATGCCGTAGTGATTCATCGCGTCCACGCGGTTGGTCGTGATGTCCATCTCGTACAGTGACCCGTTGCCCGCGCCAAGATCGAAGATCCCTTCGACAGCGATGCCACGGAGGGTAAGGTCTTCCGCCAATTGAGCGTCGCTCACAGCGAGTTCAGGCAGGTAGCTGAGCAACCACTTCGTAAGGATTTTCATGCAAATTGCCCCAGGAATCTCATGTCGCCGGCGTACAACTGCCCAATCTCGCTGATCCCATACTTCATCATCGCGATACGCTCCACGCCCATGCCAAAAGCAAACCCGCTGATCTTCTTCGGATCGTAAGCAGGCTGCTTCTCCTGCGCGAAGGCGAAAACCGCAGGATCAACCATCCCGCAGCCGAGCAGTTCAATCCACCCGGAATGTTTGCACTTCCGGCAGCCCTTGCCGCCACAGAAGATGCAGCTGATCTGTACATCGGCCGAAGGCTCGGTGAACGGAAAGAACGACGGAAAAAACCGCGTCTTCACCGACGAGCCGAAGAGGGCCTTCATGGCGTGATCGAGCGTGCCCTTCAGATCAGAAAACGTAATGTTCGTATCCACGCAGAGCCCCTCCACCTGGTGAAAAATCGGCGAGTGGGTCGCGTCCTGCGCATCGTTTCTATGCACTTTTCCCGGAATCACAATTCGCACCGGCGGTGCCTGCTGCTCCATGGTGCGCATCTGTACGGGAGAGGTGTGCGTACGCAACAGCAGACGGTCGCGCAGCGGCCGGCGCTCCTGATTCGCAATCACAAGCGTGTCCTGCGTATCGCGCGCGGGATGCCCCGGCGGAAAATTCATCGACTCGAAGTTATAGAAGTCAGTCTCAACTTCCGGGCCAACGCCAACCGAATAGCCGAGTGCTGCGAACACCGAAACAATCTCGTTCAGCGTTCGCGTAATGGGATGTTCGGCGCCCGTCAGATGCTTCGTGCCAGGCAGAGTGATGTCGATAGCTTCTGCGGCAAACGCAGCATCGCTTAGGCCCGCTCCGGCCGCCTTCTCCAGAAGCCCTTCAACAAGCTCCTTGAGGCCCTTGAAGCGCTCACCCACTGACTTCTTCGCCTCAGGCGGCGCCCCTTTCAGCCAGCGTGCGGAGACATCATTCAGCCGGCCCTGCTTTCGCCCAACCCAGCGCAGACGAAAGGCTTCAACTTCTTCAGGACTACTGATTGCGGCGGCTTCATCGCTAGCCTGTTTGGCCAGCGCAGCAAAGGCCTGATCGAGCGCGGAGTCGTTGTACTCCGGCAGTGCGGGAGTTGCATCTTGAGTCATTGTGTAATCCAAAGGATAAATGACCGGTTGATTGAAAGTTTTCAGCGCAAAAGAAGAACGGCCCGAAGCTAAGCTCCGGGCCGTCGATACGGCAGAATGCGCCCGTCGCTTATGCGGCTGAGCTGGCGAGAGCGGCCTTGGCCTGCTCCACCAGCTTGGTAAAGCCTGCGGCGTCGTGGATGGCAATGTCGGAAAGAATTTTGCGGTCGAGGTCAACACCGGCCTTCTTCAGGCCGTTGATGAACTGCGAGTAGCTTGTTCCATTGAGCTTGCAGGCTGCGGAGATGCGGACGATCCATAGCGAGCGGAATTGACGCTTCTTCTGCTTGCGGCCAGTGTAGGCAAACTTCAGGCCGCGCTCAACGGCTTCCTGGGCGGCCTGGTAGAGCTTGGATTTTGTGAGGAAGTATCCGCTTGCGCGTTTGAGGATCTTTTTGCGGCGGTCATTCCGCTTTGTACTTCGTTTTACGCGAGGCATTGTTGTTCTCCATTTTGCGTTCGGGAATCATCGCGGCTGGAGGCAGGAGGCGCTGTCGCGCTTTAGACCTCTTCACTCGCTCATCTAGCTCAATCTCACACTGGTCAGGACGCATTTCGTAACCAGAGGGGGCCATTTCTCCAGCCCGGGTGCGCTCAGCACCGATCAAGCATAAGGAATCATGCGCGCTACCTTCGCGTAATCACCGTCGGAGACAAGCACGATCTTACCGAGCTTGCGCTTCACTTTCGGCGATTTCGACGAAAGAATATGGCGCGTCTTAGTCTGGCCCCGCTTAATTTTGCCGGTACCAGTCTTCTTGAAGCGCTTTTTCGCGCCCGTATGTGTTTTCAACTTGGGCATTGTCGTCTCGTTTGTTCGGACCGGGCTTGGCGGCCCCGTCACAAGCCTCTGTAGAACAGGGGCTTCCCTGCCCCTGAGAGGCTTTATCGAGTATACAGGAAAGCTGCCCAGGGCACAGCTCTCTGTCAAGGTGGAGAGTTGGAGCGACATTTGCAGTCTATTTCACACGTTTATGCATACTAGAGATAGGCCACTTGTGCCCCTGAACTGCCGCGATGCTCTCTGCAATTTGAGGTAGCTCGTTCGAGATGCTAAATCCTTTGCTGATCTATGTATACGAGTAGGTCCGGCGATAAGAAATTTTTAGCGCTAGACCCTTCTGCAAGCTGTTGAAGTGGAATCTTCACTCTCAAAGATAGGGGGGAGGTCCCCCCCACTCGTACGCACCGGGGACATAGCTGACAGTCTGATCCCGCAAGCATTCCAGCCGCTTTCGCAGCCAGCGCTTCGGACCGGATAGGCGACTCACTCGTAGCGGTAAATTCTGACTTTCTCGGTACTCACTTTTCGCGGATCGAAGCGCCAGTAGCCACCCTGGTCGTTCTCGTCCCCGTTCAACCGGCGGCCCACCACCCATTTGCCGTCTTCGAACGTGCCTTCATCGATAGCTCCAATACCGACCTTCGTCTTGCTCTGGGCGGGAGCGGTGAAGAGCACACGAAAGCCCTTGCCAACTCCGAGAAACTCATCGTTGCCGATCGCCATCACCAGCCCGTAGCCCGATTCAGTATGGGAACCAAAGATAGAGTCGAGCGACACGTGCACCGTGTAGCCGCCCATCGTAAACGTGGTGTCCGGATGCTGCCGGTCGAGCATAAATCCGTGGACGTCTCCAGCAGCCTGGTGCTCCAGAAGAACCGGCGCGACAGCCTGAATGGCTCGATAGCTGATGGCCAGATCCTGCTTCGGATTCATGTCGTCTTCAATTGCAAACGGCGAGAAGCCAAAGCCGGCCTCTTCGCCGACAGCATAGAACACGTTGGCCGCTCCGGGCGTGCCGCCGCGCGTCTCCGGCATAAAGAGAGGATTTCCGTCGCGATGGTAGCGTTGGCACCACTCCACAAAATTCGCAGCGTACAGATCCGGCGCGTAAAAATCGATCGCAGTTCCCGCCGCGCGCCATATGTCCATCACCCAGGGCTCAGGTCCGCCGCTCGGATAGTTCCCCGGCAAGCCGCCCTCTTCGCCAAGCCACGTGTTCACATACATCGGCAGATCGTAAGCAGTCTTGCCCGCGGCCGTGACGGCCTGAATGAACCGCGCATAGTGCCACGCCATGAAAGCCTCATCGGCATGCGGATTATCGCCAAAGACCTCAGGCCATGTACCGGAGGTCTTGTCCCCAGCCTCGTCCCACAACGCTCGAAGCCGCGGATAGAGAGTATCGTGATGAGTTTTGAGATAGCGCGTCAGTTCGGCCGGAACCGGCGAGTTGAATTCGCGATCCGCGGCAACGGAGCGATCGCGCGAGTCGCCGAGCACTCCCACTTCATTCTCAACCTGCATCATCAGCACTGTGTGATCGCCATCAGCCTGCTTGATGTGCTGCATCAGCGCGGTGAAGGCGCGTGCATCGGCCTTCCATGTTTCCGCGCCGGCAGGGCTGAGGACTTCGACTTCTCTGCCCTTCACCACAACGCGCGGAAAGCGCTTCGTATCCTGCTTGACCCACACCGGAGCGTAGCTCGACATGCCGTTCTTCCACGACGCGAGCCAGAGGAACACGATCTTCTCGTGCGACTCGCGAGCCTGCGCAAGCAAGCCGTCAACGAGCGCGAAATCGTAGCGGCCCTCGGTGGGTTCAACCAGCTCCCAACTGAGCGGAGTGATGATCGTATTGAGCCCCATTCCGGCAAGGCCGGTCCAGATGGGCTTCATATAGTCGAGATTGGAGGATGAAGAGTTGTGCAGCTCTCCGCCAAGGATGAGAAACGGCTTTCCGTCGACAATGAGTTGCGTTGTCGTGCCGCGCTTCTCAAGGTGCGGAGTAGCGCTTTGCTGAGAGACGACAGTTGAAACGGCAAGAGCACAAGTGAGAAGTACTTTCGCGCCTGAAAATGTAAGCGTTCTCATAACGCACGGAGAATACCACGCGTCATTGCTGTCAACGCCGGGAACAACACGAGATGTTAATGGGCTGACGAGAATGCGTCCTCGATGAACTTCACGATCCGCTGCCGCGCGTCGAATCCGTGCCATGGTTCCGGCGACGGACGGCCAAACATACCCGTTGCAAGCGGGCCGTGGTTCTCGCGCGGGTAGGTCACGAGTTCAACGGGAACGCTCTGCTGACGCAGGGCGCGATACATCTCCTGCGCCTGGCCGACGGGATCGGTTGTGTCCGTTTCACCTTGCAGCAGCAGGAACGGTGTTTTGGCGTGAGCCGCACCCGAGAGCGGGCTCTGACGCCATGCATCGTTCATGTGCTCCCATGGCTTGCCGAAATACCAGCGGTCGTACCACGACCCGCTCTCGGTTCCGTACTCGCTGAACTGATCGATGACGGGCGCGCCGCTGATGATGGCTTTGAAGCGATCGGTCTTGCCTTCGACGAAGCCGGCCATCTCGCCGCCGTAGCTGTAG